>Ga0268298_10001275_pt1 | contig 30170 bp, 27 predicted proteins | sample WWTPWeurt_MetaG_FD_194462 | JGI IMG/M metagenome (GOLD analysis project Ga0268298, IMG submission 194462) | Activated sludge microbial communities from WWTP in Nijmegen, Gelderland, Netherland - WWTP Weurt | ecosystem: Engineered > WWTP > Aerobic digester > Activated sludge | place... | reverse complement strand
AAAAGCTGCAAGAGCGCGTGGCCAAGCTGGCCGGCGGTGTTGCCGTGATCAAGGTCGGCGCTGCCACCGAAGTCGAAATGAAGGAAAAGAAGGCCCGCGTGGAAGACGCGCTGCACGCCACCCGTGCTGCCGTTGAAGAAGGCATCGTCCCCGGCGGCGGCGTGGCCCTGCTGCGTGCCCGTGCCAACCTCACCGGCCTCAAGGGCGACAACCACGACCAGGACGCCGGCATCAAGATCGTCCTGCGTGCGATGGAACAGCCCCTGCGTGAAATCGTCGCCAACGCCGGCGCCGAAGCTTCCGTGGTGGTCAACAAGGTCACTGAAGGCTCCGGTAACTTCGGCTACAACGCCGCTACCGATGTCTACGGCGACATGGTTGAAATGGGCGTGCTGGATCCCACCAAGGTGACCCGCACCGCACTGCAGAACGCTGCCTCCGTGGCCAGCCTGATGCTGACCACCGACTGCATGGTGGCCGAACTGGCTGAAGACAAGCCGGCCGGCGGCATGCCCGACATGGGCGGCATGGGCGGAATGGGCGGCATGGGCGGGATGATGTAATTCCCCTCCGAACCTCCCGGTTCAGCAAAAAACCCCGCTTCGGCGGGGTTTTTTGTTTTGTGCGATGTGTTTCCTGACTTTTGTTAAGGCGCTTTCTCAGGCGCGTTCGAACGTAAGTTCACAGTAAGGCTCCCCCGGTAACTTGCCATCACCCTTGAAGGAGTCGTACCGGCTCCTTGTCAGGCTTATTCGAAGAGGAGGAGACAAATGAAAGACGACCTCGGCGACCGCATCCGGGCAAACCCGAAATACCAGGAGCTGGTCTCAAAACGCAATACCTACGGCTGGGTCATGACGGCCGCGATGTTGATTGTTTACTACGGCTATATCCTGCTGGTGGCTTTCAATAAGGATTTTCTGGCCACTAAGACGGGGGCTGGCGTCACCTCTTACGGTATCCCGATCGGTATTGGTGTGATTCTGTTCACCATCATCATTACCGGCATCTACATTCGTCGTGCCAATACTGAATTTGACGATCTGAAGGCTCAGGTTATCAAGGAGGCCACCAAGTGATGCGCAATTCCAAACTGATCTTCGGCCTCCTGGCCGTGCTGGCCTCCGGTGTCGCTCTCGCAGCGGGCGCCGACATGGGCCAGGTCGAAAAGCAGGCGACCAACTGGACCGCCATCGCAATGTTCGGCGTCTTCGTTGCCGGCACGATGTTCATCACCAAGTGGGCCGCCTCCAAGACCAAGTCTGCGGCTGACTTCTACACCGCCGGCGGTGGCATCACCGGCTTCCAGAACGGCCTGGCGATCGCCGGTGACTACATGTCCGCCGCGTCCTTCCTGGGTATTTCGGCCGCAGTGATGGCCAACGGCTACGACGGCCTGATCTATGCGATCGGCTTCCTCGTCGGCTGGCCGATCATCACCTTCCTGATGGCAGAGCGCCTGCGCAACCTCGGCAAGTTCACCTTTGCCGACGTGGCCGGTTACCGCTTCCAGCAAACCCCGATCCGCGCCTTTGCCGCTTCCGGCACGCTGGTCGTGGTCGCCTTCTACCTCATCGCCCAGATGGTCGGTGCCGGTCAGCTGATCAAGCTGCTCTTCGGCCTCGAGTACTGGATGGCGGTGGTGATCGTCGGCGCGCTGATGATGGTTTATGTGCTCTTCGGCGGCATGACCGCCACCACCTGGGTGCAGATCATCAAGGCTGTGCTGCTGCTGTGCGGCGCCTCCTTCATGGCTTTCATGGTGCTGATCAAGTTTGGTTTCAGCCCGGAGGCGATGTTTGCCAAGGCCGTTGAAATCAAGTCGGCGCTGGCCGCCAAGGATGCCAAGCTGATCGCTGATGCAGCGACAGCCGCGGCAGCGCAGGGCAAGGACGTGGCTGAAGTGACCGCCGCGATGGCCGCCGCCAAGGGCGACTCCATCATGGCTCCGGGCAACTTCGTCAAGGATCCGATCTCTGCCATCTCCTTCGGTATGGCGCTGATGTTCGGTACCGCCGGCCTGCCCCACATCCTGATGCGCTTCTTCACCGTGCCGGATGCCAAGGAAGCCCGCAAGTCCGTGGGTTGGGCGACTGTCTGGATCGGCTACTTCTACATCCTGACCTTCATAATTGGTTTCGGCGCCATCACCTTCGTGCTGACCGATCCGACCTTCCTCGATGCCAAGGGCGTCCTGAAGGGCGGCGGCAACATGGCGGCTATTCACCTGGCCAATGCTGTTGGCGGCAACATCTTCCTCGGCTTCATCTCCGCGGTTGCCTTTGCCACCATTCTGGCTGTGGTTGCCGGCCTGACGCTGTCCGGTGCTTCTGCCGTGTCCCACGACTTGTACGCTACCGTGTTCAAGAAGGGCAATGCGGATTCCGCCGCCGAGCTGCGTGTATCCCGCATCACCACCATCGTTCTGGGTGTCATCGCGGTTGTCCTGGGTATCGCCTTCGAAAAGCAGAACATCGCCTTCATGGTGTCCCTGGCTTTCGCAATCGCCGCGTCCGCCAACTTCCCGGTGCTCTTCATGAGCGTGCTGTGGAAGGATTGCACCACCAAGGGTGCGGTGATCGGCGGTTTCCTCGGCCTGATCTCCTCCGTGGTTCTGACCGTGGTTTCCCCGTCCGTCTGGGAAGTCACTCTCGGCAACCCGAAGGGTTCTGCCTGGTTCCCCTACACCTCGCCTTGCCTGTTCTCGATGACCATCGGCTTCGTGGGCATCTGGCTGTTCTCGATCCTTGATCGCAGCGCCAACGCCCAGCAGGAACGTGCCGACTTCGCTGCCCAGCTGATCCGTTCCGAAACTGGTATCGGTGCATCTGGCGCTTCGGGTCACTAAGCGCACTAAGACCAACCGGCCGGATTATTCATTCGGCTGGTGTTGCAAACAAACCCCCGGCATGCCGAAAGGCTGCCGGGGGTTTTTGTTTGTCCGGCGAGAGCGCTTGCCGGTGGTGCAGTGCGTCGACGGGGCGGGCGAAGGGCGTGTTCCAGCAGCCCTGTGCTAGACTCGGGCGCAATCGTCTTGGGTGGTGCGGCAGGCGGAAGAGCTGTGTGGGGTGTGCGCATCCGCTGGACGCGGACGGCAGGCATCCAGCCAAGCAGCCGGATGCAGAAGAACCTAAAAAAACGGCGGGGGATTGGACCGTCGGGCGGCTCAATCCCCCGAGGCCATGTCGCCGCATATGCAGCAGCATTGCCCCCAAGACCGAGTAAAAGGAGAACAGCGGTTTCAATATGCCGGGTGCCGCTTACTTCAAACTTACACTTCTGCACCGACTGAAAACGCCATGCGCATCCTGTTGGCCGAAGACGATCCGATCATTGCCGACGGCCTCAGCCGGGCCCTGAAAAAGGCGGGTTATGCCGTTGATCATGTGCCCAACGGCGCCGATGCCGATGCCGCCCTGCTGGGCCAGAGTTTCGACCTCCTGATTCTCGATCTCGGCCTGCCCAAGCTTTCCGGGATCGAGGTGCTGCGGCGCCTGCGCGCCCGCAAGAGTGCCTTGCCGGTGCTGATCCTCACCGCCCAGGACGGTGTCGAGGATCGTGTTCGTGGACTCGACGCCGGTGCCGACGACTACCTCACCAAGCCCTTCGCGCTCCCCGAGCTTGAAGCCCGCGTACGCGCCCTTACGCGCCGCGGCACCGGCCAGGCCCGCTGCATCGAGTACGCCCGCCTGATCTACGATCAGGCCGACCGGGTGGTCAAGATCGACGGGCAGGTGGTGGATCTTTCGGCGCGGGAAATCGGCCTGCTGGAAGTGCTGCTGCTGCGCGCCGGACGGCTGGTGAGCAAGGAGCAGCTCGTCGATCACCTGTGTGGCTGGGGCGAGGAAGTCTCCAATAACGCCATCGAAGTGTACGTACATCGCCTGCGTAAGAAGCTGGAGCGCAGCGGCGTGCAGATCGTTACCGTGCGCGGCCTCGGGTATTGCCTGGAAAAACCGGATGTGGTCGCCTAGGCGACGCAAGGCGGACGACGACTCTTCCGCCGACGGCAAGGCTTTCAACTCGCTGTTCGGCGAGATTCTCGACTGGATGCTCGCGCCACTGCTGTTCCTGTGGCCGATCTCCATCATCGTTACCCACAATGTCGCCAACAGCATCGCCAATCAGCCCTACGATCAGGCGCTGGCGGTCAATGTGCGGGCCATCGCCCGTCTCGTGAAGCTTGAGAGCAACCAGGCACGGGTCAATTTTCCGGCGCCGGCCCGTCTCATCCTGCGGGCCGACGAAGACGATACCGTGTATTACCAGGTGCTGGGCTTCAAGGGCGAACTGCTGGCCGGGGACAAGGACATTCCGCCTGTCAGTGTGCCCGACAGCGTCGAGCCCGATCTGGTGATGTTCCGCGACGAGCAGATCGCCGGCGAAGATGTCCGCGTCGCCTACCAGTTTCTGCAACCCGCCGAGGGCGCGTCGCCGAAGCGGCTGGTTGTGCTGCAGGTGGCTGAAACCCGCAACAAGCGCAGCACCCTGGCGTCACGGGTTGTGACGGGTGTGCTGCTGCCCCAGTTTGCCATCATCCCGATCGCCGTCATCCTCGTGTGGCTGGGCCTGTCCCGCGGTATTGCTCCGCTCAATCAACTCCAGAGCCTGATCCGCCGCCGCCGCCCGTCCGATCTATCGCCGATTTCGGTGGGTGGCGTCCCGGAGGAGGTCCGTCCGCTGATCATCGCGTTCAATGACATGATGGCGCGTCTCGAAGAAAACCTTCAGGCCCAGCAGCGCTTCATTGCCGACGCCGCACACCAGATGCGCACGCCGCTTACCGGCCTGCGCATGCAAACCGATCTCGCCCTGATGGAGACCGACCCGGCGCAGGTGCATCGCTCGCTGATCCACATTTCCCAAAGCGCCGAGCGCGCCAGCCACCTGATCAATCAGCTCCTGTCGCTGGCCCGCGCAGAGGCCAGCTACGAGAAGATCTATGCCGTCGAGCGGGTCGACCTGGAAGTGCTGCTGCGGGCCATGCTCAGCGATTTCGTGCCCCGCGCCCGCCAGAAGAACATCGATTTCGGCCTCGAAACCACCGGACAGCCCCTCGTCATCGACGGTAATCCGGTGCTTCTCGGCGAACTCATCAAGAATCTCATCGATAACGCCATCAAATACACCCCCGAAGGGGGCTGCGTTACGGTTCGAACCATTGCCACCGAGCGCGCCATTGTCGAAGTTGAAGACACCGGAATCGGCGTGCCGGAAGCTGACCGGGAGCGGGTTTTTGAACGCTTCTACCGGGTGCTCGGCAGCTCCGAAAGCGGCTCCGGCCTCGGCCTGCCCATCGTCCGCGAGATCGCGGACCTTCACCGCGCCCAAGTCAGCCTCATCCCCAACCCCAGCGGTAAGGGCACTATCGCCCAAGTCGTCTTCCCGCGCAGCCGCACCCCGGACAGCGCCCCTCTGCCTGGCCTGGATGCTCCTCGTCCAATCACTTTTCCACCCGCCTGAGTCAGCGGGGGATGAAATAAATGATCGAAATTGTTTGACAAGCCTTTGGTTGGGGTCTATTATGCGGTCTCTCTCAGGCCAGTTAGCTCAGTTGGTAGAGCAGCGGATTGAAAATCCGCGTGTCCGTGGTTCGATTCCGCGACTGGCCACCAAAGATACTTCAGTAAAAACGCCGATCCATGTGGTCGGCGTTTTTGCGTTCACGCGGGTGAAACTCCGCGGATAGGGCGTAGCCGGGTTTGCTCCGGGCGAGAGCTTCGGTGCGGTGCTGCTTCCGGGAGCTTGTTTTCGCCCCCACGCAGCGTGGTCGAGATCGAGACCGCAGGCGTGGAGTTGGTTGTCGTCGAGCTTAAGTCTTGGCGGGCCGGCAAAGCCATTTGGCCAAGAGCATCTGCGAACAGGGGGCTGCTCTCGAAGGGCGGGGCGTTCTGTTGGTCACTTCGACGTGATGAATTGTGGATTACGTCGAAATTAAATCGGATGCCATTTGTTGCTGGGACTAAGATTTGAACTGGCAAACGAAGCGAGAGCTTCGGACGCAAAGCTACGGGTCCCAAACCAGATTCAACGGAAGGATGGCCGGGTTGCACTGCATGGTTCCCACCTGCAGTTTCTCCACCCGCCTGGGTTTTCCTTTCTGCGTTTTGCGCTCGGACTTTTAGTCATTTCCGATTTCAATAGAAAGGAACCGCCGTGTCCAAGATGACTCCGGAGCAGGAAAGCAAGTGCCATAAGATTATTCATACTGCAGCAGCAGGTGCGGGTGCCGGGAATTTGATACCTGTTCCAGGCACGGGCGTGGCTGCAGATATCGTGGCGATGTCAATGATGGCCATGAGTTTGGCTTCGGTATTTGGTGGCAACCTCACCGAAGAGGTTGCCAAAGGTATGGCGGTTACGGCGCTCAAGCAGACCATGTTGAAGCAGCCGATCAAAGTGCTAACAAAAGAGTTGTCCAAGCTGATCCCGTTCCTGGGGCAGGTTGTTGGCCCTGCAATCAGTGTTGGCATGATCGAGGCGGCTGGTTGGGCGCTGGCGAATGACATGGCGGTGAAGTTCAACAGGGCGCCAATCTCAGCCTGATGGTCGAGTGCAGCCGGAGATGGTGCCAGAACCCGCCGGATCGGAGTGGTGGGCCGCGGAGTTCGCGGGAAGACCGTTGCCGGTTGCGGTGCGCTCGGTTGCGGCGCTTCAGTTTCTCGCCTCCTTGCGAATCACGGCGAGGTGGCGGTTGGGATAAGGTTATAAGAGCTTGTCCGCAAATAACCCGGCGTCGGCCTGGGGCCGAATCTCCGCCACTGCGTTGTTGCGCTTCCTTGCTTGGGCACCACCCAAGCTGCGAAAGCGCGCCTAGCATTGGCGGCGATTCACCTCCCAGGCCTCGGCCTCTTATTCACGGACAAGTTCTAAATGTGCCCTCATGCACGGCGGCGAGGGGTGTGCATCGCACACTTGATGCTGCGCAAGATTCGCGGCGCAGGCTGCGATTAAGGTTTCAGTTTTCCCCGATGGACAACCAGGAGAAACGGCAATGTTCACGCTCCAGCAACTGCTCGCAACGCCCGGAAAGGACAAGCTTGATGCCGTGTCGTCGATTTATCGAAGCGCATTTTTCTGTGCGCAACGGCTGATTCGCCTCAACATCAAGGCGACCCAGTCGATCATGGACGGCAACATGTCGGCGATCGATGCGCTGACAAAGGCCAGGGACGCCGGGGCGTGGTACGCGACGCAAACGGCGATGATGCAGCGGCTCGTCGATCAGATTGTTGGCTATGCGGGTGATTTCAACGAGGTCGTTGCCGAAAACCAGCAGGAGTTGTCTCGTCTGATCAAGGCCCAGGCCGATAGCCTTGGGCTGGTGGAGGGTGGCTCAGACTCACCCCCGTATGCGGGGCCGGTGGTGATGATCGATGTTGTCAAATCCATGCTCGACGCTGCGCTCGAATCCCGCAATTCCATGTTGGAAATGGCCCGGCTGGTCGATGACAATCGGAGCATGGCTCCGGTGGCGGAGTCCTCCCCCAAAAAGACCCGCGCAAAGACTCCTCGAACACCTCGAGCGCCCGTTAAACGTGGCTGAGTCTGGGGCTTTTCTGAACGCTGTTCGTAGCTGTAGGGCGATGGCAGGGTCGTACAGCGGGTGGGTGCTCGCGATGAGGTATCCGACGGCGGCCGAGTCGGTGATCGGGAATCCGGTCAATAATCAAACAATTACAGATATCGTGAAGGCGCCGGGCGCCCGATCGTAATTTCCGGATTTCAATCAATGTACAAAGCCACGCGGGATTTCATCAGGGATCGGCAGCCGTTTGCCAAATTCGCGGTCAAGCCGGTGGAGGTCAAGCAGCTTGGGGGCGGGCAAGAGGCCAATTGCTATATGAATGCCCATCGCTGCATAGACCGCGAACGGAACATCAAGATCGTCAGTGGATGGCTGGTCAAGCCCTACGACAAGGTGCTGAAGCGCACCGAAATCCTGCAGCATTGGTGGAATGTCGATGCCAGTGCCAAAACCTATTTCGATGTTTCGCCTCAGTTGGGGCGCGACTGGGAATATGTTCTGGATATGGATATCGCCGAATACGGAATAAGCCATTTCGCCGATCCGGCAGGCAACGTCTGCCACGCCATTCAGATGAGTGACGGAAAATATACGATGGTCGACCGAATTTTCGGCGAGCTGTTCTACAAACCCATCGAAACGCTTGAAACGACGGCCTTGTTCAAGAAGCCTGTTTAAGACTGTTTCTGTTTTCCGCAAGGCCGGAATCCTTCTGCGCTGCGTGCGTCGACGCGGCGCTGAAGAGGATTGTCCGGCAACGGGTGGCAGCCCTTGGCCGGCCCCTGCGGGCAGGTTGGCGCGGGCGAGGCGGGGGGGCTGTTTGCAAGGATTGGCAAAGTTTTGGCGGGCGGACAAAATGCAGGCTTTTGTAGCCACGCTGTTACGCCGAATGCGGGATACTTGCCGCGACCATCGAAAACCTTGCCGTGACCCAAGATCAACACACTGATTCGCCTCCGCCCCTTCCGCCGGCTGCCGGTTTCCTTCGTCGTCAGGGCTGGCCTCTGGGCGGCCTGCTGCTGTTGCTGCTTCTGGGGGCCGGATATCAGGTCGCCGAAGAGGTGCAGACTTCGCAGTTCCAGGCCCGCCATCTTGCAAGCTACGCTGCGGGGCTCGACTATCACGTGGTGAATGGCGCGAGCGATGCCGTGCGCTTTCCGGCCCATGGCCCCTTCGACCAGCGCATGGGCTATGCCGAGCTGCCGCGGATCATCGAGCGCCTCGGTACGCGGGGTTATACGCTGGCGCAGCAGGCGCGCTTCTCTGATGCGCTGATGGACTACACCGGGCGCGGCTTGTTTGCCCCGTATCACGAGAAAACGCGCGCGGGGCTGGACGTGGGCGATTGTCGCGGCCAGACGTTGTACCGGTTCCGCTATCCCTACCGGGGCTATGACGACTTTGCCGCTGTGCCGCCGAGGGTGGCGCAGGCATTGATGTTCATCGAAAACCGCGACCTGCTGGACGAATCACGGCCGATGATGAACCCGGCGGTGGACTGGGTGCGCTTTACGCGTGCGGTGCTGGGCCGCATCGGGCACATGGTCAGCGACGATTTCGACGCGCCGGGAGGCAGCACGCTGGCCACCCAGATCGAAAAATTCCGCCATTCGCCCGACGGCGTAACCCACAACGCGCGGGAGAAACTGCGCCAGATGATGTCCGCCAGCGTGCGCGCCTACCAGGATGGCGAGCAGACCTTGCCGGCGCGGCGTCGGCTGTTGCTCGATTACCTGAATACCGTGCCCCTGTCGGCGGCGCCGGGCCATGGCGAGGTCAATGGCCTTGGTGACGGGTTGTGGGTGTGGTTTGCCGCCGACTTCGGCGAGGCGAATGCGCTGCTCGCGTCGGCCGACGCAAGCGGCCCGAAACTGGCGGCGCAGGGCCGGGCGCTGCATCAGGTCGTGGCGTTGATGATTGCGCACCGTCGTCCGTCTTTCTACCTGTCGGGCGGAGGCCGCCAAAGGCTCGCGCAATTGTCCGAAAGCTACCTGCGCCTGTTGGCCGAAAACGGTGTCATCAGCCCTCTGCTGCGCGACGCGGCACTTTCCGAGCCGCTGAAGTTTCGCGACATGGCGGCAAACCCCGCCTTGTTGCCGGCCGACGCGGGCAAGGGCGCAACGGCCATCCGCAACCGGCTGGCAGGTATGTTCGATGCGTCGCTGTATGAACTCGACCGCTTCGACGCCGATGTTGCCACCACGCTCAATGGGGCGCTGCAGAAGGATGTCAGCGAGTTTCTGGGACGTCTTTCCGACCCCGAATTCGCGCGCAAGCAGGGTTTGCTCGGTGATCGCATGCTGGTTCCGGCAAAGCTCGGTGCGGTGCGCTACAGCTTCAACCTGGTCGAAAGCACGTCCAGCGGTAACCGTGTGCGTGTCCAGACCGACACCACCGACCAGCCCCTCGACATCAACGAAGGCAGCAAGCTTGAACTCGGTTCCACCGCCAAGCTGCGTGTGCTCACAACGTATCTGGAAATCGTTGCCGAACTGCACCAGCGCCTTGCCGAAACGCCCCCGGCCGAGTTGCGCCGCATGCAGCTTGATTCGCGTGATCGCCTGACCCAATGGGCCGTGCAACACCTCGCGGCGGCGTCGGATCGCAGCCTGCCGGCCATGCTGCAGGCGGCCCTTGAACGCAAGTATTCCGCCAGCCCCGGCGAAAGTTTCTTTACCGGCGGCGGCGTGCATACCTTCAGCAATTTCCGCAGCGAAGACAACGGCCGCGTGCCTACGGTGCGGGAGGCGCTGCAGGGCTCGATCAACCTGCCCTTCGTGCGCCTGATGCGCGACGTGGTGCGCTACACCATGTACCACGGGCCGGAAAAAATCTCACAGGTACTCGAAAACGAGGACGATCCCCGGCGCCAGGACTATCTCGCCCGCTTTGCCGATCGCGAGGGACAGGCTTTTTTGCGTCGCTTCTGGCACAAGTACCGCGGCAAGACGCCCGACGAGATGCGTGAGGAGCTCCTGGACGACCTGCGTCCGGGCATGGACCGCGTGGCTGCCGTGTTCCTCTACCTGTCGCCCAAGGCCACGCCGGCCGAGCTGGGCGACTTCCTGCGCGAGCGGCTGGATGGCAAGGTGCTGTCCGCCGAGAGCATCGAAAAACTCCACGCCCGTAACGCGCCCGAGGCCTACGACCTGGCGGATCGCGGCTACGTCGCCCGCGTGCATCCGCTGGAATTGTGGCTGGTGGGCTACCTTCAGCAAAAGCCCGATGCAAGCTGGAGCGACGTGGTGCAGGCCAGCGTTGACGAGCGTCAGGCGGTTTACCGTTGGCTGTTCCGCACCCGTTTCAAGGGGGCCAAGGATTCGCGCATCTACACGATGCTCGAGATCGAGGCCTTCCTCGACATTCATCGTCGCTGGGCGCGGGTGGGTTACCCCTTCGGACATCTCGTACCGTCGTTTGCCACCGCGCTGGGCAGCTCCGGCGACCGGCCGGCGGCGCTGGCCGAGCTGATGGGCATCATCTCCAATGACGGCATGCGACTGCCCACGCTACGCATCGATCACCTGAATTTTGCCGTGGGCACGCCTTACGAGACGCGCTTTGTCCATCAGTCCACCGAAGGTGAACGGGTGATGGCGCCCGAGGTTGCGGCGGCCTTGCGCAGTGCCTTGTCGGAGGTGGTGGAGGGCGGCACCGCCCGCCGTCTCTCCGGTGCATTCAAGCTTGCCGATGGTGTGCCACTGGCGCTGGGCGGCAAGACTGGCACTGGTGACAACCGCATCGTCATTGGTCGGGGCGGCGCCCGTGGCGTGGCGCTTAACCGGACGGCCACCTTCGTGTTCTACCTCGGCCCGCGCCATTTCGGCACGCTCACTGCCTACGTCATCGGCCCCGAGGCCGCCAACTACCACTTTACTTCGGCCGTGCCGGTGCAGATCTTGAAAGCGATGGGGCCGGTGCTCTTGCCCTATCTCGAACCGAAGGCCGCCGCAGGCTGCGCCTTGTGACAGGCGGCGCTGCCGGGAGACATGCCTTCGTGCCGGCTGCCACACACATCTTCACGAGAACGTCTTCATGCTGTTGATCGAGATCGCCGACCACATCGGCACCGTCATCCTCAACCGTGACCACCGGCGCAACGCGCTGTGCGAGGAAATGGTCCTCGCCTTTGCGGCGGCGCTGGAATCCTTCCGTTCGGCCGGCGTGCGCTGCGTGGTTCTGCGCGCAAAGGCCGGCAGCAAGGTCTGGTCGGCTGGTCACGATATCGACGAGCTGCCCGCCGCCGGCCTGGATCCGCTGGCCTGGCGCGACCCCCTGCGCAAGTTGATTCGCGAGATCGAAACCTTTCCGGCGCCGGTGATTGCGATGATTGAGGGCAGCGTGTGGGGCGGCGCCTGTGAAACCGTGTTTGCCTGCGACCTCATCCTGGCGGCCGACGATGCCACCTTTGCGGCAACGCCGGCCCGGCTCAACGTGCCCTACAACGTGGGTGGCCTGCTTACCTTTCTCAATGCCGCCTCGCTGAATCTCGCCAAGGAGATGCTGTTCACCGCCGACCCGATTTCTGCCCCACGCCTGTGCAGCCTGGGTGTCATCAACAGGGTGGTCGATAAGGCCGAGCTGGAGGAAGTCACCTACGCCATGGCGCGTCGCATTGTTGCCAACGCGCCGCTTTCCATCTCGGTGATGAAGGAACAGCTGCGTATCCTGGCCGGTGCCCACACCATGTCGCCCGAAGACTTCGAGCGCATTCAGGGCTTGCGCCGGGTGGTGTACAACAGCCGCGACTACGCCGAAGGCGTGCGGGCCTTCCGGGAGAAGCGCCCGCCCGAGTTCAAGGGCGAGTAGGGCCCGAATCCGCGCGCCTGTCGTGCCTGTTTCCGTTAAAACAGCGGGTGATATAATCGCGGGCTGAAAAATTGCGCCCTTACCCGGTGCCGCGCATGCAACTCTTCGCCCTTGGTCTCAACCATCACACCGCGCCTGTCTCGATTCGGGAACAGGTGGCTTTCCAGCCTGAACGCCTCGTTCAGGCCTTGGGTGATCTCGTGCGTGCCAAGCCGGTGAAGGAAGCTGCGATCATCTCCACCTGCAACCGCACCGAACTTTACTTCGCGACCGAAGAGCCCCAGTACGCGGCCGACTGGTTTGCCGAGTACCACCGCATGGCGCTGCACGATCTGGCGCCCTACCTTTACACCTTTCCCCAGCGTGACGCCGTACGTCATGTCTTCCGCGTGGCCAGCGGGCTGGACTCGATGGTCGTCGGCGAGCCGCAGATCCTTGGCCAGGTGAAGGATGCAGTGCGCCAGGCCGAGCAGGCCGGCACCCTTGGCACCACCCTGCACAAGCTCTTCCAGCGCACCTTCTCGGTGGCCAAGGAAGTGCGCTCGACTACCGCCATCGGTGCCAACACGGTGTCGATGGCCGCAGCGGCGGTGCATCTGTCGGAGCGGATTTTCGAGCGGGTGAGCGAGCAGCGCGTGCTCTTCGTGGGCGCCGGCGAAATGATTGAGCTGTGCGCTGCCCACTTCGGTGGCGAGAAACCGAAGAAGATGACCATCGCCAACCGCACGCCGGCCCGCGCCGAGGCCCTGGCCGAGCGCTTCAGCGCCGATGTGCTGCGCCTCGACCAGGTAGCCGAGTCGCTCGCGGCCTACGACATCGTGGTTTCCTGCACCGGCAGTCCGCTGCCCATCATCGGACTCGGCATGGTCGAGCGTGCGCTCAAGGCGCGCCGCCACCGTCCGATGGTGATGGTCGACCTGGCGGTTCCGCGTGACATCGAGCCCGAGGTTGCCGCGCTGGGCGACGTTTTCCTGTACACCGTCGATGATCTCGCCAAGGTTGTCGATTCCGGCCTCGAATCCCGCCACGCGGCCGTGATCGAGGCCGAAGGCATCATCGACGAACGGGTCGACGGCTTTCTTCACTGGCTCGACAGCCGCGGCACGGTGCCTACCATTCGCGCCCTGCGCGAGCATGCCGACCACCTGCGCCAGGCCGAAGTGGAGCGCGCCGTGCGTCTGCTGGCCAGGGGCGAAGACCCCCAAAAGGTTATCGAGGCCCTCAGCCACGGCCTGACCAACAAGCTCATCCACGGGCCGACCCGCTTTCTCAACGACGCCGATGGCGAAAGCGCCGATCTGGTGCAGCGCCTCTTCAACCTCCACAAAGATCACTAGCCCACGCCGGGCGCGGTGTTTTTCACGCCCGCGTCCGCGGGCCCGCCACCCATGAAACAGCGCATCCGCGACAAGCTGGACAACCTTGCCGACCGTCTGCAGGAGCTCGACCGCCTGCTCGCCACCAGCGAGGCGGCCAGCGACATGGACAACTACCGCAAGCTGACCCGCGAGCACGCCGAGATCACGCCGGTGGTCGAGCTGTATCGTGCCTACTGCCAGGCTCTCGATGACGAGACGTCGGCGAAGGAGCTCCTCGCCGATCCGGAGATGAAGGAACTCGCCGTCGCCGAGATCGAATCGGCCCAGGCCGCCCAGCTGCGCATCGAAACGGATCTGCAGACCGCGCTGCTCCCCCGCGACCCCAACGACGAGCGCAATCTTTTTCTCGAAATCCGCGCTGGAACCGGTGGCGACGAGGCTGCGCTGTTTGCCGGTGACCTGCTGCGCATGTATACCCGCTATGCCGAACGTCAGGGCTGGCGCGTCGAGGTCATCTCGGCCAGCGATTCCGAGCTGGGGGGCTTCAAGGAGGTGATCGTGCGCGTGGCGGGCGCCGGTGCCTATTCGCGGCTCAAGTTCGAATCCGGCGGCCATCGCGTGCAGCGTGTACCGGCCACCGAAACCCAGGGCCGTATCCACACCTCGGCCTGCACCGTGGCAGTCATGCCCGAGGCCGACGAAGTGGGTGAGGTGGAGCTCAATCCCGCCGATCTGCGTATCGACACCTTCCGCGCCTCGGGTGCCGGCGGCCAGCACATCAACAAGACCGACTCGGCGGTGCGCATTACCCACCTGCCCACCGGCATCGTGGCCGAATGTCAGGATGGCCGCTCCCAGCACCAGAACAAAGCCTCCGCCATGCGCGTGCTGGCCGCGCGCATCAAGGACATCCAGGTGCGCGAGCAGCAGGCCAAGGAGGCCGCCACCCGCAAGAGCCTGGTGGGCAGCGGTGATCGCTCCGAGCGCATCCGCACCTACAACTATCCGCAAGGCCGCCTCACCGATCACCGTATCAACCTCACGCTCTACAAGCTCGACGCGGTGATGCAGGGCGAGCTGGATGAAGTGGTGGCCGCGCTTACCGCCGAGCATCAGGCCGAATTGCTGGCCGCGCTGGCCGACGAGAATGGCTGATCTGCCGGCGAGCATCGGCGCAGCCCTCGCGCTGGCGCGCGGGCGGCTGCCGGCCAGCGAGGCGAGGCTTTTTCTGCGCGAAATCCTCGGCTGCACGGCGGCCCAGATTGCCGCCTATCCCGAGCGCGCGCTGGCTGCCGGGCAGGCCGGGCGTTTTGTCGAGCTGCTGACGCGCCGCGTCGCCGGCGAGCCGGTGGCTTACCTGCTCGGCGAGCGCGAGTTCTACGGGCGCCGCTTCGGTGTGTCGTCCGCGGTGCTGATTCCGCGTCCGGAAACCGAGCTGGTCGTTGATCTTGTGCTGGCGCGCGTTGTGCCCGGCAGCACGCCGGCAATCCTTGATCTGGGCACCGGCAGCGGCGCACTGGCGGTCACGCTGGCCCTTGAAATTCCGGCCGCGCAGGTGACGGCGGTGGATTTCTCGCCCTCCGCGCTCGACGTTGCCCGCGCCAACGCCGCTGCACTCGCTGCGCCGGTGCGCTTTGTCGAGAGCGACTGGTTCGCGGCGCTGGATGCGGCACGTTTCGATTTCATCGTCAGCAACCCGCCCTACATCGCCGAGAACGACCCACATCTGGCCCAGGGTGACGTGCGCTTCGAGCCGGCAACAGCGCTGGCTGCGGGCCCGACGGGCCTCGATGACCTGCGTCGCATCAGCGCCGCTGCGCCGGGTTTTCTTGCGGCAGGCGGCTGGCTGATGATGGAGCACGGCTACGATCAGGCCGCGGCGGTGCGGGCTCTGCTCGTTGCCGCAGGCTTTGTCGAGGTGGCTTCGGCGCAGGATCTGGCCGGTATCGAACGGATCAGCTTTGGCCGTCGCCCTTGACGGCGGTGGCTGGCAAGCCTAGACTTTCCCGACTGAATTGCTCAACTATTTGCGAGATCACGATGGACGTTCAAAAAATCATTCACGAACAAGTCACCACCCACCCGGTCGTGCTGTACATGAAGGGCAGCCCGGCCATGCCGCGTTGCGGTTTTTCCGCTACCGCGGTCCAGATTCTGCAGGCTTGCGGCGCTGGTGAAGTCTTTGCTGTGGATGTGCTGGCCGACGAGGGTATCCGTCAGGGCATCAAGGAATACGCCAACTGGCCGACCATTCCGCAGCTTTACATCAAGGGCGAGTTTGTCGGCGGCTCCGACATCATGCGCGAGATGTACCAGTCCGGCGAACTGAAGCAGCTGATTGCCGATCTGGCCTGAAGCCGCGTGCTTCCGGTAAAAAAGCGGCTCAGGCCGCTTTTTTTGCGTCCGGGTTTTCGTGGGGCTTGTCGTCTGACAGCGGGTTGGTGAGCGCTTTTGGCGGAAAAAGTGCCTTGTGGGCCAAGTGATAGGCCAGCAGGTGAGGCGGCATGCGCAGCCAGTGGGCCCGGATGTAGAGGCTTTTGCGGGCGAGCGGGGTGAAGGCGTCTGCCGTGCTCGGGTGTTGCGGGCGCAGCACGCGGTAATAGATCGCATCGAGCATGCGCTGGCCAGGCCCGCCCGCGCCAAGGCAGTCGATGGATACCGGGATCGGCGTGCCGAGCACGCGGCAGGTGTAGCGCAGGGCGAGGCGCAGCGGGCCTTCCAGCCCGAGTCGCTGCGCCCGTGCTACGAGTGCGTCCCAGTTGCCGGGGGTGGTGCCGAGGTGGCGCAGCAGTGCGTCCAGGTCGGTGAGGTCGCGCAGCAGGTTGTCGGGTTCGCCTTCGTGGAACAGGTGGGTGGCGCTGTGCAGGATCAGGTCGGGCAGGGCGAGGGTGCGCACGCCGGGCAGGCCGGGAATTTCGACGCTGGCTTCAACAAGGAGGCGCGGGTCGGGTTTGAGGCGCGCGGTCGGCGGCAGGATCGTGTGGTGCACATCGAGGGCCGTGCCGCGGAAAATGTGCTGCATCGCCGGCAGTTCGTGCATCCAGCGGCGGTAGTAGCGCTGGTCGTAGGCGTCGAGGGCGGTGCTTTGCCAGCCGCTCATCATCAGTGCCGATTCGGCTTCGCCGAGCTGTTCGCGGGGCACCAGGATGTCCACGTCGGCAAACAGGCGTCCTTCGGCGGCGGGCAGTCCGGCCGCGACGTAGGCCGCACCCTTGAGCAGAATCAGCGGAATGCCGGCCGGCGCCAAGGTTTCGCGCAGAAAGCGGACTTCGCGGCGGATCGAGTGATGCTGCTGCCCGGCCATGATGGCGCCGGACAGAAGGTGATTGGCGGGGCGGCGGGGTATTTCGGTGGCCAGCCCGGCTGCCAGCAGGCGGTGGTGAAGCCGGCCAAGCAGGTTGGCGTGACGTGCCTGGCGAACCAGCAGGTCCCACTCGTGTGCCTGGAGGCGCCGGATTTCGTCCGGTTGCCGGAATACCTTGACCAGCAGGCTCATCGGGCTTCGCTTTCCGCTTCTGCGGCCAGTCGATCGAACACCGCAATGGCGTCGTCGAGCCGGCTGTATTCGAAGCCGAAGCTCTGGCAGCTGTCCACCATGCGACCCACCGCTTCGAAGCCCTGCTCGCCGAGGATGTGGTAGTTCATGGCGTTGTCGGCAATCTGCAGGAAGGCGTTGCCGCTGCCCATCGGGCTGAGGATGGCGTCCGTGCCGGCGCGATAGCGGGGCAGGATCATCCAGGTCGGTGTGGCCGGCGTGGCGACGGCTTCGACGCTGGCGGCGGTCGGGGCCATCAGGGCCACCGTGCCCTTGGTCGTGTCACGCACGGGCCGGGTCAGGAAGGCGTCGGGCGCGTAGGCGCGGATGATGTCGATCGAGGCGTTCTTGAGGTTGACCGGCCGGGCGAGGCCCATGACTTGGCCGGTTTCGAGGCTGATCAGGGTGAGCTCGTCCGACAGCAGGCGCCAGCCGCGGTTCACCAGCGCGGCGCACAGGGTGCTTTTGCCGGAGCCCGGCGGGGCCGGCAGGATGGCCGCCCGGTTGCCGCGGGCAACGGCTGCCGCGTGGAGCACCAGGATGTGCTGGCTGTAGGCGGTGACGCACCAGTTAAGGCCCCATTCCAGCATGGGCAGGGCCTGGGCACGGGGAAGCGGGGTGAAGGGCTCGACGGAGTCCACCGAGAACAGCGCCTGAGGGCGCAGCCAGCGCCGCAGGCCGTGTCCGGGCTGGACGGCAATATGGAAATCGGTGAAGGCGGAGCTGTCGACCAGCGTGTGGTGGGCGTAGAGCCGGGCGAGTTCGTCGGCAATCTCGCCGATGCCGCTTTGCAGGCGGCAGTTGAATGGCCCGGTCGCCAGGCGGATGCCGTCTCCGCCGAGGCGGGTACGGAAGTCGGACGGAGAAAGGTCGCGGATTCTCAAGAGGGACGGTGCTGCTCGATCAGGCGGGCCGCGGCGAGGGCGTCAACGGCTGCGCTGACCGCGAGGCGGCAGTCGTCGGGCGGCGCATCGGGCTCTTCGAGCAGGACGGCGGCGACGAAATCGTCGATTGAAAGGGCGCTGCCGGGGTGCGAGAGCTGATCGAGCAGAAAGCGGCTGATCGGTGCCAGCAAAAGCGTTTGCCCGGCGGTCGGGTCGAAGCGGACCCAGCCTTCGTCGACTTCCTTCCAGAGAACGAACTGTAGCCCTTCAAGAAGGGCTGCAGCGGCGACGTAACGTTGTACAGGCAAAAGGAGAGGCAAAAACGGGCAGGGGTGGGCTGCTTATATGCCCAGGAGATAGTTGAAATAAGCTTCGACCTCAAGTGCATGCCAGGGCTTGGCGCCGACGCTGGGCACATAGCCGGCCCCTTCAAGGCCATCGTACACAACGGCCTTGAGGGCGACCCGCTCGGTGGCGTTGGCGTTGAGGTAGACGGCGGCCGCTTTGGCGTAGACAACATCGGAACCGTTGAGCGCACCGAGCAGTGTGCCGAAGCCTTTCGGGTCGCTGCCAAAGGCGGTAGCGTAGTTGATGTCCAGGTTGCTGTCGTTGGTGAGTTTGCTTTTCCAGAACGACACGCCCTGGTTGATGAATTCCGTGCAGACATAGTCGCGCGGACGGCTCAGGTTTCCGGAAACAGAGAAGCCGGACGGCAACTTGCAGTTCGAGGCCAGCACCGGCGTGCTTTTCAAGGCCATCAGCAAAGGGGCACCAGCAAGACCGGCCTGGACGAGTCGGCGACGGCCCTTCTGCGATACGGCGCTGTCGGACTTGGCGACTTGCGGCGCGGCAGATTTTTCAGTTTTTTCCAGATTCATCCTAAACCTCATTTTGCTGACGCCAGGACCGGCGTTCTCATGTGCAGTATAGGCAGCCCAGGCTTACGTTGACGTGACGTGGGTCCGCATTTGGTCAAAATAGGCCAAGCAAATTTCGTTCCGGATTTTTGAGCCATTTTAGCCCGATGATTTTAAAGGAATTAAAACCGTCCGGGAAAGATCTGCGGGCGAGATCTGCCTGCGGGTGTCAAAAAAGCCGACAGATTGGGATGGTGTTACTTCCGGCGGCGGGCTGCGCTGCGTCTAGATGCTGGCGATGCGGCTGTTGGCGAGGGACAGGCGGCTGGCCAGGACTTCGAGGAAACCTTTGTAAAAATGCATTTGGCACAGGCTGGAGGCGCGCAGCAGGGCGGGGGCACGGATGGTCAGGATGCGCGTTTCGGTGGTGGTTTCAACCGAGGCCGTGCGGGCGCCGCGGCCGGGGGAGAACAGGGCCATTTCGCCAAAACAGTCGCCTGCGCTGAGGATGTTGAGCAGGTGGCTTTTCTTGGCAATGCGCAGCTCGCCCTGGACGACGAAGCAGAAGTAGTTGCCCGGCTCGCCTTCCTTCATGACCACGGTGCCGGGCGGGATCAGGCGCCATTCGGCAAAGCGGACGATCTCCCAGATTTCGATGTCGCTGAATTCGCGGAAGAAACGGAAGGCGCGCAGGCGCTCGAATTTTTCGCTGTCGGGCGGCTCGGTGCTGTCGGCCACCGTGCGGCGGTTGCGATAGACCTCGGCCAGGTCGTGGGAGAACTCGCGCCACGTCGTGTAGCGTCCGGATATTTCGCAGCGCATGGCTTTGCAGACGATGGCGTCCAGTTCCGGCGGGATCTCCGGGCGAATGCTTGACGGTGGCGGCGGCGTTTCGTGGGCGATTTTGTACACCAGACTGGCCTTGCTGCTGCCTTCGAAGGGCAGCCGGCCGGTGAGCAGCTGATACATCACCACGCCGAGGGAATAGATGTCGGTGCGGTGGTCGAGGGGCTGTTCACGGACCTGCTCGGGCGACATGTACGCCGGCGAGCCGAGGCCTGACAGCTGGGTGGTTTCGCTGGCGGTGAAGATTGCCGCGCCGAAGTCGGAAATCTTGATGTCCTGCCCGTCGGGCGCCGTGAGCAGGACGTTGGCCGGCTTGATGTCCCGGTGCGTGACACCCTGCAGGTGGGCGTAGTCGAGGGCGCGGGTGCACTTGAAGATGATCTCGATCAGCCGCTCGAAAGGCAGCAGCGTGTCCGGAGTGATGAAGGCCTCCAGGGTGCCGCCGGGCACGTATTCCATGACCACGTAGGCATCGCGCTCGTCGATGACCGCGTCGTGGATCTGGACAATGTGCGGATGCTGCAGTTTGCCGGCGAGGGAGGCCTCGTTGAGCAGCATGTGGTGATAAAGGGTGGTGTGGTCGGTGACCCGCAGCATCTCCGGGTGCAGACGCTTGATGGCCACCTCCCGCTGGGCGAAAGGATCGAAGCCAAGATAGACGGTACTGGTTGCGCCTTCGCCCAGTTTGCGCCTGACCTCGTATTTGCCGATCCTTTCCATTTTCATCTTTCCTCAGGCCAGACGACTGCGGGCGCGTGCGATGGCTGCGCGCACCTGGTTCGGGGCTGTGCCGCCCACGTGGTCACGCGAAGCCAGCGAGCCTTCCACGGTCAATACTTGGAACACGTCTTCGGCCAGTCGTTCGACGGCGCCCGGCACGTGGGTCATGGCGGCTTTCAGGTCGGCCAGCGGAATCTGCGGCAGATCGCAGCCCGTGAGCTCGGCCGCGCGCACGGCCAGCGCCACGGCTTCGTGGGCGTCGCGGAAGGGCAGGCCTTTCTTGACCAGGTAGTCGGCCAGGTCGGTGGCGGTGGCATAGCCCTGGGTGAGGGCGGCCTGCATCGCCTCACGCTTCACGCGGACGTTGAAGACCTTCTCGCCGTTGGCTTCGACGCGGCTGCCCATCATGTCGGCGTAGATGCGCAGGGTGTCGATGGCGGTGTCGGCGGAGTCGAACAGGGGTTCCTTGTCTTCCTGGTTGTCCTTGTTGTAGGCCAGCGGCTGGCCCTTCATCAGGGTCAGCAGGGCCACCAGGTTGCCGTTGGCGCGGCCGGTCTTGCCGCGCACTAGCTCGGGTACGTCCGGGTTCTTCTTCTGCGGCATGATCGAGCTGCCGGTGCAGAAGCGGTCGGCCAGGTCGATGAAGCCGACCCGCGGGCTCATCCACAGGATGAGTTCTTCGGACAGGCGCGACAGGTGGGTCATCAGCAGCGACACGGCGGCGCAGAATTCGATGGCGAAGTCGCGATCGGAAACGGCATCCAGCGAGTTGAAGCACACTTCCTCGAAACCCAGCAGCTCGGCCACGTATTCCCGGTCGATCGGGTAAGTGGTGCCGGCCAGCGCGGCGGAGCCCAGCGGCAGGCGATTGACGCGCTTGCGACAGTCGGCAAAACGCTCTGCGTCGCGGCGGGTCATTTCGAAGTAGGCCATCAGGTGGTGGCCGAAGGTGACCGGCTGGGCGACCTGCAGGTGCGTGAAGCCAGGCAGTGGGGTGTCGGCGTGGTGTTCGGCCAGTTCGAGCACGGCCAGCTGGAATTCGCGGATCAGGCCAAGAATGGTGTCGATGGCGTCACGCAGCCACAGGCGGATGTCGGTGGCGACCTGGTCGTTGCGGCTGCGGCCGGTGTGCAGGCGCTTGCCGGCATCGCCGACGAGGGCGGTGAGGCGCTTTTCGATGTTGAGGTGGACGTCCTCGTCGTCGAGGTTCCAGTTGAACTCGCCGCGTTCGATCTCGCCGACGATCTGGGCCATGCCGCGTTCGATGTCGGCCAGGTCGGACTGGCCGATGATGCCCTGGCGGGCCAGCATTTTGGCGTGGGCCAGCGAACCGCGGATATCCTGGGCAGCCATGCGCTTGTCGAAGAACACGCTGGCGGTGTAGCGTTTGACGAGTTCGGAGACGGGTTCGGAGAAGCGGCCGGACCAGGCCTTGGCGGTGCCGTCCTGCGGCGCGGATTGATCTGCCATAATAATTAATGCTCTCTGCGATAAAAGCGGCCTATGCCCGGAGAGAATCCCGTGGATTCAAGGTTTTGGCCCGGTTTTTGATACATGAGTATAAAGCAAAACCTGCGCCGCGCCGGGTGGGGCGGGCGTCCTGCGCACTTGCCGGACTTCCGCAATCTCGGCGTGGTGCTGCGCACCTTGCTCCTGGTAAATGCACTTGCCATGGCGGCCGTGCTGGTTCGCAACGAGCAGCTTGATCTCGTTGTCATCGAGATGCTGGAGATGGCCGTGGGCGTCGAGTTTTCGCTGATTCTCGACGTGGCCGCGTTGTTCCTGCTGCAGCCGGCGCTGCGCCGCCTGCCGTACCCGTCCGGGGTGGTGGCGGTGATGGGCGTGGTGCTTGTGGTGGCCCTGGCCAGTCGCAGCCTGCTGGCGCCCATCGACAGCGGGGGGCAATTGCGTCCGCTGCTCTGGTCCCTCGCAAGCGCTGCGGCAGTGCTGGCGTATTTTTACCAGCGCGGTGCCGCGCAGGCGCCGGCGCTGGCCGAGGCGCGGCTCCTGGCGCTGACGGCGCGGATTCGGCCGCATTTCCTTTTCAACAGTCTCAACGGGGTGTTGGGCGTGCTGCGCAGCAATCCGCGGCGGGCCGAAGAAGCGCTGGAGGAGCTGTCCGATTTGTTCCGGGCGCTGATGCAGGACAGCCGCGAACTGGTGCCGCTGGCCGACGAAATCACCCTGTGCGAGCGCTATCTCAACCTTGAACGCCTGCGTCTCGGCGATCGCCTGCAGGTGGATTGGCGCCGTGATCCGCTGGCCGATGCGGCCCTCGTGCCGCCGCTGCTGCTCCAGCCGCTGATCGAAAACGCCGTCTGTCACGGCATCGAGCCGGGCGCCGGGCCGGGCACGGTTTCGATTACCATCGAGCGCCGCGGGCCGGCGGTGATCATCGGGATCGCCAACCCGCTGCTCGAAGCGGTTCGCCATCATGTGGGCAACCGCATGGCCCTCGACAACATTCGTGAGCGACTGATGCTGTTCTACGACCTCGAAGCCGCCCTTGATATAGAGCAAAGCGCCGACGCCTATTGCGTGCGCATCCGCCTGCCATTCCGGAATGAACGATGAGCGACACACTTTCTGCTGCTGATTTCGAGCCGCTGGCCGTGCTGGTCGTGGACGACGAGGCTCCGGCCCGCGAACGTCTGCGCGACCTGCTTGGCGATATCGCCGAAAGTCAGCCGACGCGAATCGTCGGCATGGCCGCCAATGGCGTCGAGGCGCTGGCGCTGCTCGAGGGCGAAACAGTGGATCTGATCCTGACCGACATCCGCATGCCGGTAATGGACGGCATTGAACTGGCGCGTCATGTGGGCCGCCTGCCGCGGGTTCCGGCGGTGATCTTTACCACCGCCTATGACGAATACGCCGTGCGCGCCTTTGAACTGGCTGCGGTGGATTACCTCCTCAAGCCGGTGCGCGCAACGCGCCTTGCCGAAGCCATTGCAAAAGCCCGCCGCGTGCGTCCGCCTGCAGACGAAATCCTGCGTCAGATGGCGCCTGCCAATCGCAGTCATTTCAGCATCAACGAGCGCGGTCGAATTTTGCTGGTGCCGGTGGCGGATGTACTTTATTTGAAAGCCGAGCAGAAATATGTGGTGGCCCGCAGCCGGCAGCGGGAATACCTGCTGGATGAATCGCTGGTGCAAATCGAGGAAGAGTTTCCCGATCTGTTTTTGCGCATTCACCGTAATTGCCTGATTGCACGGGATGCCGTGAAAGGCGTGGCCCGTGCCACCACCGGCCTGGATGGCGAAGCCCACTGGGTCATCATGCTGGACGGACTGGCCGAACAGTTGCCGGTAAGCCGCCGCCAGTGGCCGGCGGTAAAAGAAGCGCTGGGCGTCTGAAGCAGGCTTCGGACGCAAACAGCAATACAGCGCAAATCAGTTGGTGCTAACGGCGAAATCCTGCAGCGACTTGCCGGCGGCCAGGCCTTCGACGATCCACAGCGGCTTGCGGCCCTTGCCCGACCAGCCAATGCTCGGGTTTTGCGGATTGCGGAAGCGGATTTCGCTCTTGGTCGTGCGGGCTCCGGACGTGGCGCGTGCCGGCTTGGAAGTCTTGAAGCCCGGAAATACTTCTTCAAGGCTCAGACCGTATTCCTGGACGATTTCCTGAACCTGTTGAATGGCCTTGCTGACTTCGTTGCGACGGACTTCTTCAATCTGCTTTGCCAGTTCGGCCTGCTGGGCGAGAAGTTCCTTGAGAGTTGCCATTGAATTGATCCTTTTTGAGTTTGATTGGTGTGAGCTTGCCTGATGTGTTGCAGCTTGAGTCTTTCGACAATTCGATTGTAATGCCAAAGCCGCAATCAAAGGGAGTTTCCGCTGTAAAGGGGAAATACGGATTGCCTGCTTTGCAGAGTCCTGGTGAATATTGACGGCAGGTGAATTGCCGATCGCTGCCGCGGATTTTAGGATTTTGGAAAGTTATTGTGAATAGGGCTTCTGGGGCTGGCGGGTTTGCAGTTTGAATATCCGGTGTTTTGCTGAACCGATTGCCGACTTGTAAATCAAAGTTACAGTGTCTGAAAACCGGTCTGGGCTGATTCTTGTGCCGGCACGCAATACCCGTGGGCGGTGTGTGCCGAGTAAGGATAGAATCGCGCCGGCCAAGTCGTTAAAAAATACAAAATGCGCGCTTGCCTCTTCGGGTGCGCGCGCATTGCAATCGAGCCCCATGGAAAACCCAGCCTCTGCACCCTCCCTGTTGTCGTATCCCCGTTATCGGCCCGAGCTCGCTCCTGCGCCTTTTCTGCCCATGTCGCGGGCCGAGATGGACGCCCTCGGCTGGGACGCGTGCGACATCATCGTCGTTACCGGCGATGCCTACATCGACCATCCCAGCTTCGGCATGGCGCTGATCGGCCGCACGCTGGAGGCCCAGGGCTTTCGCGTCGGCATCATCAGCCAGCCCGACTGGCGCTCGGCCGACGCCTTCCGGGCGCTCGGCAAGCCGCGGCTGTTCTACGGCATCACGGCCGGCAACATGGATTCGATGATCAACCGCTATACGGCTGATCGCAAACCGCGCTCCGACGACGCCTACACGCCGGATGCCGCGCCCGACAAGCGCCCCGACCGGGCTGTCGTCGTGTATGCCCAGCGTGCCCGCGAGGCCTACCCGGACGCCAACATCGTCATCGGCAGCATCGAGGCCAGCCTGCGCCGCATCGCCCATTACGATCACTGGTCCGAAAAGGTGAAGCGTTCTGTGCTGCCCGACTCCAAGGCCGATCTGCTGATCTTCGGTTCCGGCGAGCGGGCCACCATTGCCCTCGCGCATCGCCTTGCCGCCGGCGAGGCCATCGAAAGCATTCGCGATCTGCGTGGTACGGCCTTCATGGTCAAGCCCGGCTGGCATCCTGAAGGCTTTGTCGAAGTCGATTCGATCGCCATCGACCGCCCGGGCCCGGTCGAGGCGCACCGCGACCCCTACGAGATGGAGCCTGAAGGGGCGACTGTAGGGGCGACTTCAGTCGCCCAGCCCGCGGCCCAGCCCATCCGCATCGTGCCTGCCGCCGAGCGGGTGGCCAGCCGCAAGGCCGACCGCGCCCGCCAGGTGATCCGCCTGCCGGCCTACGAGGTGGTGAAGGACGACAAGGTGATGTACGCCCATGCGTCGCGCACCTTCCACCTCGAATCCAACCCCGGCAACGCCCGGGCGATGGTCCAGGCCCACGGCGTGGGGCCCGGCTGCCGCGACGTGTGGCTCAACCCGCCGCCGATCCCGCTGACGACCGAGGAGATGGACTGGGTCTTCGGCCAGCCCTATGCCCGTCGCCCGCATCCGGCTTACGGTGAGGCGCGTATTCCGGCCTGGGACATGATCCGTTTCTCGATCAACATCATGCGCGGCTGTTTTGGCGGGTGCACCTTCTGCTCGATCACCGAGCACGAAGGTCGCATCATCCAGAGCCGCTCGGAAGGCTCGATCCTGCGCGAGATCGAGGAAATCCGCGACAAGACACCGGGCTTCACCGGAACCATCTCGGATCTGGGCGGCCCCACCGCCAACATGTACCGCATGGCCTGCAAGGATCCGCAGATCGAGGCCTCGTGCCGGCGCCTGTCCTGCGTGTTTCCCGGCATCTGCGAAAACCTCGGCACTGACCACGGCCCGCTGATCAGCCTGTACCGCAAGGCGCGGGCGATTCCCGGCGTCAAAAAAGTATTGATCGGCTCCGGCCTGCGCTACGACCTGGCCGTGCGTTCGCCCGAATACGTCAAGGAACTGGTGACCCACCACGTGGGCGGCCTGCTCAAGATCGCTCCCGAGCACACCGAGGAAGGCCCGCTCGGCAAGATGATGAAGCCGGGCATCGCCACCTACGACCGTTTCAAGGAGATGTTCGAGCAATACTCGAAAGAGGCCGGCAAGAAGCAGCACCTGATTCCCTACTTCATCGCCGCCCACCCCGGCACCACCGACGAGGACATGGTCAACCTCGCCCTGTGGCTGAAATCCGGCAACTTCAAGCTCGATCAGGTGCAAACCTTCATGCCGACCCCGATGGCGATGGCGACCACCATGTATCACTCGGGCAAAAACCCCTTGCGCAAGGTGTCGGAGTCATCGGAAACCGTCGATACGCCGAAGTCCGGTCGTCAGCGTCGTCTCCACAAGGCCCTGTTGCGCTACCACGACCCCGAAGGCTGGCCGCTGATCCGCGAGGCGCTGCGAGCCATGGGCCGCGCCGATCTGATCGGCAGCGCTCCCCGGCACCTCGTGCCGCGGGATCAGCCGGTGATCCTCGACCGGGGGCAGGGCAGTGCTGCGCCAAAAACCGGCAAGGCGGCCAGCCCGACCGGCGCTCGCCGCGCGCCGCCGCTGCAGCGTGGTGGCGGAGCAGGGCGTCCGCGCGGGCGCTCCTGAGCCACGCCGGGGGCTGCGCCGCTGCGTGTGCCGTGCCCCGGGAATGCCGGCTTCATCTGCGTGCGATACGGAAGTCGTGCACAAGTACGGTAAACGATTCCGGGTATGATTCGGCCTCCCAAGCCGGGCGGGTGGTCGATCTGCGTCCTTGATTCAAGACACTTTTTGCAACCTGGCCGGCCTCCGTAAACTGCAATTCTGTTGCGCTAAAGTCAGGCAGGCTTCCGCCTTCCTGGTGACGATTCGGGTGACCGCGTGGATAAGTTTGAATACCGAACGACCCTGGCCGGACGGCTCGATTCGCTGATCGACGTCGGATTCGCTACCTTCCGGGGTTTTGTGCGATTGGTGCTGGGCGAGCTGGAGTTCGTCAGCGGCCGTCTGCAGCCTTTCGTCCAGATCCGGCCGAAGGAGGTCAGGCGGCTGGTTTTTGTATGTCTCGGCAACATCAACCGCAGTGCCTTTGCGGACGTCGTGGCCACCGGGCTGGGCGCCCACACCGCGTCGTTCGGCCTGTCCACGAATACCGGTGAGCCGGCCTTCGAAAAGGCCATCAGCACCGCCCCGGTCTACGGCTACGATCTGGCCGCCCACCGCGCGACAAACTTCCCCGATTACACCTTCCAGCCCGGCGACCTGCTGCTGGCGATGGAAGTGAGGCACGTTCGCGAACTCATCCGGCGCGGCATTCCGGAGGATTCGATCGCACTGCTCGGGCACTGGGCGCGCCCCCACCGCATTCACATCCACGACCCGCATCGTCATACCGATGCGTATTTCCGTACCTGTTTCGCGATCATTCATTCAGGTGTGGCCAACCTCGTCGAAGAACTGCGCCAGGCAGGCAGCCCATGTCTCAAGCGATGAACGTCTATCTGACTTTCGATATCGAGGTCTGGTGCAACGGCTGGAAGGATCTCGACGGGCAGTTTCCGGCGAGCTTCGAGCGTTACGTTTATGGCCGCTCGCAGAAGGGCGACTACGCGCTGCCCAAGACGCTCGAAATCCTCGAGCGCAACGGGCTCAAAGGCGTTTTTTTTGTCGAGCCGCTGTTTGCCGCGCGCTTCGGGATCGACAAACTGGCCGTCATCGTCGACCTGATCCGTGCCGGTGGTCATGACATTCAGCTTCATCTGCACCCCGAATGGTCGGACGAGCTGCGGCCCATTCCGTTTCCGGGCGCGGTCAAAAAGCGCCAGCACCTCTCTTTCTACACTCTCGACGAGCAGATCGCGCTGATCCGCCTGGGCCTCGATTTGCTGGCGCAAGTCGGCTGCACGCAGATCACGGCTTTCCGGGCCGGCAGCTTCGCCAGCAACGCCGACACCTACCGGGCGCTGCATGCCTGCGGCATCAATGTCGACAGCAGCCTCAACGCGGTGTGCGCCGACAGCGGCCCCGATCTGCGCGGCCAGCTCGACTTCACTTCGCCGCAGGATTTCGAAGGTGTGCGCATTCTTCCGATGACGGTTTTCCAGGATGGAACCGGGCGCCAGCGGCCGGCGCAGCTTGGCGCCTGCAGTTTTGCCGAATTGCGCGGGGCGCTCGAGTCGGCCCGAAAGCTGGGGGTCGAACATTTTGTGCTGCTGTCACACAACTTTGAAATGCTCAAGCAGGGCCGCAGCGAGCCCGACGCAATCGTCGTGCGGCGTTTCGAGGCGCTGTGCCACTACCTCGGCACTCACCGGGAACATTTCCGGGTGAGTGCAATGGGCAAGCTGCCGCTACTCCGCCCGGCCGACGAGCCGGGAAAGCTGGCGCAGGTTTCGATGGCCGCCACGCTGAAGCGCCACGGCGAGCAGCTGGCGCGCCGCTTCCTTGGCTAGGCAATGCCGCATCCCGAAAACCCCGCCCTTCCGCCCGACGTCCGCAGCCAACGTTAAATCATGAATCGTTCCTTCTCGGTCTACCTCGACGTGGTTCGCTTCACCGCGGCCTTCCTCGTCTATCTTTACCACTCCAATCAACGCTTCCTCACAGAGGCAAGCCTGCCCGCCAGCCATTACGGTCACAGTTCGGTGATCGTATTCTTCGTGCTGTCGGGCTTTGTGATCGCCTTTGTCACCGCCACCAAGGAGTCTAAGTGGCCGGCCTACGCGGCGAGCCGGGTGTCGCGGGTGTTTTCGGTGACCGTGCCGGCCATCGTGCTTACCGTTGTACTCGACGCGATTGGTCGCCAGCTGATGCCGGAGTTTTATTCCGGTTACCCGTTCGACCAGTTCATCGCGCGTATCGGCGGCAGCCTGCTGCTGCTCAATGAAGTGTGGTTCGTCTCGATCACCAGTTTTTCCAACGTCCCATACTGGTCGATCTGTTTCGAGTTCTGGTACTACGTGACCTTCGCGATGGTCGTCTTCATGCCTAAGCGTATCGGCACACTGGCTGCGCTGGGTCTCGGGCTGGCGGTCGGGCCGAAGTTCCTGCTTCTCGCGCCGCTGTGGTGGCTTGGCGTGCTGCTTTACCACTGGCGTGCCAGCCAGCAGTGGTCTGGCGCCACGTCGCTGCTCATCGCCGTGCTGTCTTCGGTGGGTGTCGTTGCCTTCCACGCTTTCGACGTCAGCGAACTATGCTCCGACTGGCTGATGAGCGTCATCGGCAAGGAAAACCATCGCCAGCTCACCTTCGCCAAATTCTTCGTGGGCGACTACATTCTCGGGGTGCTGGTCTTTTTGAACTTCGCCAGCATGCGTAACGTGCTGGCGCGCCATGGCCACTCGCTGCTGCTGATCGAGCGGCCCGTACGGATGGTGGCGAACTACACCTTCACGCTTTACCTGTTGCACCAGCCGCTGTTTTTGTTCTGGGGCGCCGTCGTCAATGGCGATCCAGCCGGTCCGGGCTTCTGGCTCACTGTTTCAGCGCTGATGCTGCTCACCGTGGGCGTGGTCGGCCACCTCACCGAAAACCGTCGCCACATTCTGCGCAATTTCCTGTTCGGTCTGATGTCCCGCCTTTCAATGCCCCAGCCCGTGGCGGCTTCTCGCCATGAATGATTCGCAAATCCGCCCGCCCTGCTATGTGCTGGGCATCGAGACGCAGATTGGCCTGAGCCTGGTGCGCGAGCTCGGCGAAGCCGGCATTCCGGTTGTCGGCATCGCGGTCGATCCCGATGCGATCGGCCTGCAGTCCCGCTATCTCAGCCACGGAGAAATCCTGCGTAAGCCGCGCACCGACGAGGGCCTGGCCGAATTGCGGGCCTTGGGCGAGCGTTACGGCGACGGCTATCTGCTGACCGTTTCGGAGGCCAACACCGCCTGGCTGATCGACAACCACGCGCGCCTCGGCAAG
>Ga0268298_10001274_pt1 | contig 30175 bp, 25 predicted proteins | sample WWTPWeurt_MetaG_FD_194462 | JGI IMG/M metagenome (GOLD analysis project Ga0268298, IMG submission 194462) | Activated sludge microbial communities from WWTP in Nijmegen, Gelderland, Netherland - WWTP Weurt | ecosystem: Engineered > WWTP > Aerobic digester > Activated sludge | place... | reverse complement strand
TATGGCGCTTCCATCCTTTACTCTAAGGCGCACCAACCTTCATTTCTGGTGGAGCAGTGTGTTCTTTGCTTGCAGGCTGCGCGGTGCTTTCATTTACGCCCGTCTCAAGACTCGATGAATCTTCCTGCGGCGGCAAGCAAAAATCAAGGATGGCGTAGTCCCGGGTCTTGTCCTTCCAACCGGTGTACTTGACGAGCACTTCCTTGTGTTGGTAATCCGCCATGCCAAAGCTGGCGTTTTCCTCATGAGCAGCAGCGATTAGATCGGTGGCGGCCCGCCTTTCTTTGTCGTTCATTGAGGGCACTAAGGCTGAGAGGGCCAGCTTGCCCGGCGCGACCAGCTCTTTGCGCCAGTCGAAAGGCACACGCAAGCGCACAGCAGTTAGCTTTCCAGCCGGTGTGCGATACAACTGCAGTAAGATGGGCACCTCTCTGGAATTTTTCTCGTCGGCGATTTTATAGTCCACGGCGCTGGCTACAGCTTCACCGGCTTCTATCGCAGATTTCGATTCTTTAGAAACAGCATCAGGCACACTAGCGGATTTTCCGTCGCCACCTTCGGCTTTGACTGCGACACCAGGCTCCGGCTTGACTGCAGCACTAGACACCGGCTTGACTGCAGCACTAGACTCCGGCTTGACTGCAGCACCGGGCTCCGGTTTCACCGTGGCGCCAGACTCCGGCTTCACCACGGCACCGGGCTCGCTTTTCAGCGGCGCTGCCAGAATTTTCTTGCGCCCCAGGGGCTTGCGCAACTTCTCCACAAATTCAGACTCAGTCACGCTGAAGGAACGCACCGGTTGCTCCGGCAAAGGCACAAGCATTTCGGTAGTGCGCACGCCGGCATTGGCGGGACCAAGTAATACCAGAGCAGAGAGAAGTACTTTCAAAAACATTGCAAAACCCAGGCAGACAGACCATCACTATAGAATAACGCAGCCGGAGGGACATTAGCCGGGTCTTCGAAGGAATAGTCCATTCCAAAGCATATTGTTCGTTTGCCAAACCAACTAATTGTGGTAAGGTAGCAGAGTAGGCACAGGATGGACCATTAATAAAAGAATGCCAAGTCCCAGTTTTCTCGAAATGCGCAGTCGCAATGCCATACATATTCTTCAGGCAGTGCGAGAATCGCCCGGCATGAGTCGAGCCGAACTGGCCAAGGTTTGCGACCTTGCGAAATCAACTGTTTCAAGTATCGTAGATCAACTTACCGAAGCAACCATTCTCACGGAAAGTGGTCCGAAGCCCTCTATTAGCGGACGACGTGCCGTCGGCTTAGTATTCAATCCAAAGTGCCGTTTTTCCATCGGCATCAGTATTGACAACGACCGCATCGAATGCGCACTTTCTGACCTGGACGGGAAGCTAGCAGCCACCAGAAGAAAACGCCTGCAGCAAAATCTGGACGCCGATTCTCTTGCATCCCTGGTTTGTCATGAGGTGGGCAAAATGCTTGCCACAAAGTCGATTGACGCAACCGGCTTTGTCGGTCTGGGAATTGCCGCCCCGGGACCAATTTCGCCGGGACGGCAAGCCACCTTGAACGGAAATCCAATCCATCTCGAAAGCCTGGCAAAGTATCTCCTTGAAAAGCTCTCCCTAAACTGCCGGCTCGGTTTTGACTCAAACACAAATATGGCAGCCATAGCTGAGTGCCATAAGAGTTCGGCGGGACTGGGCGAAGTCACACTGGTAGTCAGGCTGGGCTCGGAAGTGAGAGCAGCGGTTATGAAAGATCGCGAACTACTTAGAGGGAAGGAAGGTCTGGCCGGCAATATCGGGCATATAGTTTGTCCCGACAACACTAGAGACTGCTACTGCGGCAGAAGGGGATGTATTAACGCAGTGGCCGGAATAAATTCTATAGTCTCTATATGCAGAGGCCTTGGGGCGCCGGTACAACACATCGATGATGTCATCGCCGCCGCCAAACATGGGGATAATCGATGCATAACCGCTCTTGCCAATGCAGCCACGGCAATTGGCTACGGCATTGCCTGCGCAGTGAACATACTGGCTCCATCAGAACTGATCGTTACTGGTAAGCTGGTAGAGTCCGGTCAGCACGTACAAAACCCGCTGGAGACGGCACTTAAACTCTACGGTCTGAGTTCCAACCATTGCGACATACATTGGAATTCGCAAGCACAATATTCAGAAGCAGTTGGTGCCAGCCTGCTCCCATTGCAAGATAACACTTTCCTAGCCGCATTAGTATCGAACAGTGAAACCGGGCAGCCACAAGGAGATGCACATGCAGCATCATAGAACTTCGCCTCTCATACCTTGCAAGCACTTATGATCTGATGCCAGAGACTATCCACATTGACATATTTGTAGTCCTGCTTCTTGTTACAGCCTCGGTTGCCATAACCGTAAAGTGGATAAGATTACCGTATTCCATTGCCCTGGTAATTGCAGGGCTTTGCATAGGACTTTTCCACATCTTACCACCGGTGGAAATGACGCCGGATCTGATTCTCTTGATATTCCTACCGGCCATATTGTTCGAAGCTTCCTGGAATATCCGACTGACTGAACTGCAAGAAGGCTGGAAGGCAATAACCATCCTGGCCACTATCGGAGTAGTAATAAACACCGTACTGGTAGCCTATGGCATGCATTACCTGGCAAATGTCGCCCTTGGGCCAGCCTTTCTCTTTGGTGCGATGATCGCTGCTACAGACCCAATTTCAGTCCTGGCATTGTTTAGAAAGCTGGGCATAGACAGCAGGCTGACCACCATTTTAGAAGGAGAAAGTCTATTCAACGACGGCACGGCAGTGGTACTTTTCAAACTGGTTCTGGCATGTGTCCTTGCCCATTCTCAATTCTCCATTGGTGCCACCGCCGGCAGTTTCTTACTGGTTGTCGTGGGCGGCAGCGCCACGGGTGCAATTATCGGATACGGTGCCTCCCAGATCACCAGACTCTTCGACGACCACTTACTAGAGATTACACTGACAACAATAGTGGCCTATGGCTCCTATCTGGTCGCAGAGCAACTGCATGTATCTGCGGTGCTGAGTGTCGTCACAGCCGGTGTTGTGCTGGGCAACTACGGAAGCAGAACCGGAATGTCCCCGGCAACACGAATGGCGGTTAATTCCTTCTGGGAATACCTGGCTTTTCTGGTCAACTCACTAATTTTTCTTTTAATCGGACTGCAGGTGAAGTTCTCCTTGCTCCTCAAATACGGCGTGCAGATTGCCGTAGGTGTGCTGGTAGTGCTGCTTGCCAGATTGGTTGTCGTTTATGGCTTGACACCCGTTATTGGACTTGTGGAACATAAGCTTCCCTGGAAGTGGCGGCATTTACTATTCTGGGGTGCGCTCAGAGGTTCCGTCTGTATGGCGCTGGCGCTCAGCCTACCCGAGACTTTCCCGCACAAAGAGATGATTACTATAACCACCTTCGGCGTGGTGCTATTTACTCTATTGATTCCAGGTCTGACCATAGAACCGCTTGTGACCATTCTAAAAATGAATGCTAAGGATCCCAAGCACGAAAAGTATCGAACGTTGAGAGCACAGCTCATAACCAAGAAGAAAGCGCTGGCTTTCCTAGCAGACCAACTTAAAACAGGCTCCATAACAGCCCTGGCTCACGACCGCCTTCATTCGGAATTGAACGCCACAAAGGAAGTCCTGACAAAGCAGATAAGCGATTTACAGATGGAAGACGCATCCATTAAATCACTGGAAGAAGAAGAATTGAGGCACAGAATTTATGTACTGGAAAAAGATTCCCTGAAAGAACTTGTAAAAGATGGCGTATTAGCAGAGGAAAGCCTGCAAAAACTAGAAATTGAATGTCAGTACTTTTCAGATGAAACTACACAGTGAGAATTGGTATTACAAAGCCAAAACTGCAACTACTTTTTGATACCGTGCGCTTCTACTGCTGATTCTTTCTGAGGAGCCGGCGCCAACCGATCAGCCTCTTCGGCAGCAGGGTCGACGGTGACCGAGTCCAAGCCTTCTTTATTCTGCGAGCCTTTAACTTCGGTGGGCTCCGATGTTTTCAATTCCGGCGCTCCAGTAGCAGATTTTTCTTGCGGTCCGGAATTCTCGCTATTCGGTTCCGGACTGGGACCCGCCTGCTCAGCCGCCGGCAAATCAATGTCTGAGCCGAAGTCAGCGGAATTGGAAAGAGGCGTCATGACACGCGTTTCACCACCCGGCGAGACATCAAGAGCAGTCACTTCCGTAGCAGGAATGATTCTCAAAGCGAACTTCAAAGGCAGTCCAATTTCCTTTATAAGAAGATCTTGCACCAGGGTCACCTGCCGGGGAGTAATCGTGTCACCGGAGCTCAGTACCGTAGCTTTCACAGTCATCGGTACTTTGAAGCGAGTGACCTTCACCTCACGCAATTGAGCATCGCGAAAAGTCACTGTCTTCTCCTTCAGGACCGTCTTTACTTTGGCGCTAATCTGATTCTCAAGAATCAGCTCACGCATACTCAGGGCTAAAGGCACGCCGAGCATCAGGATACAGACGCCGGAAATTGCCAGCCCTCTGCGAGCCAGTTTCAACGGGCTGAAACCCTGTAAAAGGAAAACTAAAGAGCCGGCGATGGTGATACCAACCAGGTTGGTCGCATAAAGCAAGGCGGCCCCGAAAGATACAGAAGGCGAATCAAAGGCCAGACCTATCCCCACGACGCTGAGAGGCGGTACAAGAGCAACGGCAATGGCCACACCGGCCATAGTATCAGACAGTTTCTCATCGGCCTGGCAATATGCTCCGACAGCTCCAGCTGCTAGCGCCACACCAAGATCAAGCAATGTGGGATGAGTGCGAGCCAGTATCTCCGGAGTGAGTTCCAACGCGCGCAAGAGCCAGGCCATCGTCGTGGAAATGACTATTCCCAATACTGATCCCACCAGAAGCGTGAGCACAGACTTTACAAGCTGCCTGGCATCGGCAGTAATCATAGCCAGAGAAAGGCAAGTAAGCGGACGCATCAAAGGGGCGATTATCATGGCACCGATAATTACTGCCGGACTGTTCTGAAACAAACCGAGAGTGGCAATTGCGGTAGCTCCGGCAAGCAGCACAAGAAAATCCCTTGAGAGCCTGCCATTCTGCTCCAGCCGCTGCTGGAGCCTGCTCAATATCGTTTCATCAACGTGACGAAAAAATCGCGGCGCCATTTAATTTATTGCTACCTTGCCCACAGGCCTTTGTTCAGTCTGTTTTGAATCCATCATATCTTAATCCCCAGGTTTTGCGTTTGTTTGTCAAACGAACTAATTATGCTATAATAGAAACATCGTTGCAGCCCACCGGCGTTCAAGCCGGTCGCTCAGTGCTGCCAGAGGAGAAGTCATGATGAAGTTAACAGGAAGCTACTTATTAGCCGGCGCAAGCCAAACATCCGCCAATGAATTGCACAAGCTGACCACACATACCGATAAAAATGTCAGACGAAGAGTTGCTGATAGAAAAAGAGTAGGACCGGACCTTCTCAATAGGCTCGCGGAGGATCCCTCCGCGGAAGTAAGAGCAGCGGTAGCCGCCAATCCGCAAACCAATCTGGGAACTCTGCTTAAACTGGCAGATGATCCTAACCCGGACGTGAGATTCTCCATGGCCGAAGATCATAACCTCCCTAAAGCCATATTGAAACTTTTAGCCAACGACAAAAACACTTTGGTCCAATGGAGAGCAAATATGACTTTAGAGCACCTGTGGAACTGCTGAGCCATCCTGAGAGCCGCTCTTGCTTTTAATTACGACTTCCAGTCAAGTACTGCAAGAAAGCCAGTACTTGTCCGGGCGAGTGCACCCGGTACTTTGCAGCGCTACCCTCCACCACTCGGCTATTCACCAGAATTGAAATGCCGCCGGCTTCGTTGCACCACTGAAAGGCAGCTTCATCCGCTTCGGAATCACCGATAAACAGAAAGCACGTTTTACCATCGTCAAGCCCCAGTCTTTGTGCAATCACAGAGAGCGAGTGGCCCTTGCTCCAATCGAAAGGCGGTAATACTTCGTAGCTGGTGGGCAGAGCCCGGAACTGCAAGCCGGTAAATTGCTTGGCAAATGCGGCGACCTTCTGGTGAACGATCTGTTGTTCGTGCTCCGGCACCAGGTGATAATGCAAACACAAAGAGAGCACGTGATCATCAAGGCATATCGGCAAAGTCGACTCCAGTTCATCGGCAATGAGCTGCCTCAGACTGCGCAAAAGCGGCAGCGCTTCAAGTGCTTCCTTCTGAATAACGGCGGTAGCATCAGGGAAATAGACTTCCAAACCATAATTGCCGGCCAGTATAGCCTCTGCCGAGTAGTAGTCTTTTTTGAGACGCTCGGCACTGCGAGCACTGACTATTGAAACCGTGGTCTGAGGCAATTTAGTCAATTGATTGATAATCTTGCGAACACGATCATCAACCAGAGCCAGAGATTGATCAGAGTAAATGGGAACCAGGGTCCCATCTCGATCCAGACCGACGAACAGACGCTCCTCAGACAACCGCTGCAGGTCGGCTTTCTCAAAAGACTTGCCGATGAATTCACAATCAAGGGAGAAGATGGGGAAACCATCTAATTCTTCTCCCGAGTATTGTCCATTGGTCAATGACATAAATCCTCCCAACCAGCCTGTTTCAGGCTCAGTAACCCGGACGCGCTGCAGACCGCTATGGCGCCGTTATTCAAACAGACGCCAATACCGGTTCAGCGCTCAGAACATGCTTGTAGAGAACCTCGTAGTTGCTACCCATAGACTCTTTGCTGAAATGATCTTTTACCCTTTCAACACAGGCACTACCCTTAATTTTGTCGAGGGCGCCTGACTTCACTCTTTTGACTAGATTGTCGATAGAAGAATCCACCAGACCGGTTTCACCATCCAGCACCAGTTCTTGCACCGATCCTCGATCCAGGGCGATCACCGGCGTACCACTGGCCATTGCTTCCACCATCACCAGGCCAAAAGGTTCATCGAAATTGATAGGATAAATTACAGCAACGGCTCCGGCATACAAAACTATCTTTTCCGCCTCCGTTACCTCACCGAGGTAATCGACAGAACCCTCCTTGATGCGGGGCAAAACAAAGCGTTCGAAGTATTCTCTGTCATTGGCATCCACTTTACCGGCCATCTTAATGGGCAGCCCAACCTTACCTGCAAAATCCAGAGCCTCCCGCGCACCCTTATCGGCACCGATACGTCCGATGAACAGCAAATACTCGCGTGTTCTCTCAAGGGTCGATCGATACTTTTCGACATCAATACCGTTATAAACGGTGGCGCAATAATTGAGCCGCTCGGGATAATTCAATCGTTTGTAGGCCTCACTGATGGCAACGTAATTCATGGAGCCGTAGGCAAAATATACAGGAGCGCAATAGTCCTTGACCGGATTATGGTTGGTAGATACGACGGGCTTTTGCAGTGCTTCAAGCATTGGTAAGGCTTGATAGCCCATATGATTGTGAATCAGGTCAAACTCCCGGCTCATCTCCTTTAGTTTGATGAGCGCCTTAAGGTCATAGGCCGCCCAGCGATGACGCGGCTCTTGTAAGAGCCGTAAACCGGTTGGTGCAATCTGCACCAGGCGTGCTTCCGTGACGGAATCAGCGGAGGCAAAAAGGGTGACTTCGTGACCGAGCCTGACCAATTCTTCCGTCAACAGGCTGACTACCAGCTCGGACCCTCCGTAACCAGTGGGTGGGACGCTTTCGGACAGTGGCGCCAGTTGGGCAATTCTCATTTATTCACCTCACAAAGTGGAAAGGAGTCGCAATGACTCACCCAATCAAGCTTTAACATTCAATGATCACTCGCAAGTTGCCTTCCTTACGCAGTATCTGACAGGAGGTAGAACCAGCCTGTGAAGTAACTTTTACATCTACAGAAGCCGCACCAACCCTCAGCCCCGTCAGCGTGATGGTATCAAGCCAGTCAGGCAAAGCCGGCTCTCGCACTCGCAGAATCCCGCGTGCCGCATCAGGTTCGAAATTCAAACATACCTTCAGAAGTTGGAATATACTTCCTGCCGCCCAGGCTTGCGGTGAGCAAGAGACCGGATAGTTTATGGGTGCGGCGGCGTCAATCTTGTCAAAACCACAGAATAATTCCGGCAGTCGAAAATCAGGCTGCAGCAGCATCACTTCAAATAGCTCCCTCATAATCGAGTGAACATCCTCAACCCGACCCACCTTACGCAAGCCTTCAGTGATCATAGAATTGTCGTGAGGCCAGATAGAGCCGTTGTGATAGCTGATCGGATTAAAGGAACTGGCCCCGGAGGAAAGCGTGCGAATACCCCAACTTGTATGCAACTCCAGACTCATGAGGCGATCAGCCACAAGATGGGCCTTGTCTTCATCGAGTATGCCGGAGGCAAGACAATGCCCGGGGTTCGAGCTTATAGAACCAACCTGGCAGCCGTCTCGATCCAGAGCAAGAGCTAGAAAATTTTCATCGCTCATCCAAAAGTCTCTTTGAAATCTATCCTTCAAAGACCTGGCTTTGACGACGAGAGAATCGGCTATCTCGCTTTTGCCCAGCAATACCGCCACGCTTGCTACTTCCTGCCAGGCCTGATAGAGATAGGCTTGCGCCTCGCATAGAGCGATGGGCGGGTTTGCCAAACGCCCGTCCCGGTGCATGACTGAATCTCCCGAATCTTTCCAGCCCTGGTTTTCCAGACCATGTGGGCTCTCCCGCTGGTAAGTTATATAACCTGAGCCGCTTGCTCTATCCAACCAATCCAGCGCTAAACACACAGACCCCCACAGCCGCCGAGCAAACTCAATATCCCCAGACCAGGATACGTACTGCCCGTAGAGAATGAGCCACAATTGCGTGGCATCCACTGTGCCGTAGTAGGGGCTGTGAGGAATCTCAGCCCGCCTTGCAAGTTCGCCCAATCTCAGCTCATGCATGATCCGACCGGGGTGTTCGGCCTTATACAAATCGTCTTTCTGCCCTTGATAGGCAGCCAGAACCTCGATAGTTTCACGAGCAAGCTCAGGGGCAAAGGGAAGCAGTTGCAGAGCCGTAATGGCCGAATCGCGACCAAAGACGGCGCAATACCAGGGAATCCCCGCGGCCAGCCCGATCCCTTTTGGAGTCGGCTGACGCAAAATGTATATGTCTTTCAAACTGCGGTTGAGAGATACGTCAAAAAGCTCCTGGCAAGTCTGGATATCCACCACCGACTTGCACCAATTCAGATATCTATTGGTTGCCAGCTTGAGAGCGCTGGCATAATCCACTTCATCATGACTTACGGGAGCAGTCTTGCCATTGAGCCGGGTCAGCAGCTTCAAACTAATGCTACGGCTCTGCCTGACCGGCAACCTGAAGCGAATCGTAAATCTGCCGTCTTGCAGAGAGGCCCGCTGCGCTCCGGAGGCATCAATATCAATCACGGTTTCTTGCAACAAACCATCCAAACCTTTATACGCAAGCGAAAGGCAACGGCCATCCTTGCCGGACAGCGGCACCATGCGCTCACCTCTTTGAGAGAGATTCAGGCCTCGAACCTCGAACATGTCTGCGAAATCAGACTGCAGGCTAATTGTCAGATCAAATTCCACTTCTTCACTATGAAAGTTCTCAAGCGTAATTCGTTCATAGAGCGCATCTCCCAACACCACCTCTCTCAAAAGAGTGATGCGCTGTTGTTGCAGATTGGCGGTCTGTGGATTGGTATAAAACAAAGTGGCAGAAAAGCCGTCTTCTATACGACTGGACAGCAAAGAAATCGGCGCGTCATCGAGAGCCATCTCCCACTGAGAGATATAGCGAGTGTCATCACGGTAGTAGCCGTAGCCGAGCGTGTTGCAAGCTGGAATCATTCCGGCGGCATCAAGGACAAGAAAATGACTGCCGTGCTTGAGTACCTTGCGCGGATGAGCGGCATCGGTCAAGACAAAGCGCATGCCCTGGCAGAGCGGACGACTGTCTACCTCATACGGCAGTTCTTGATCGGTGTCGGCACTAACTTTCTTAGTCCTGGCCATTTCATACCTCTCCCAGAAACTCGCCGCACAACGGAAGAGAGTTCCCAGCCGAATCGTATGTTTTGCACAGTGGGATAAACCCTTGCTGCAACTTAGAATCCAATCGCCTCACGCACATCCTCTGAACAAGTCATATCAGTAAGCGCATCGCTTGGCGAAACTGCAAAAGTCGTCCACCAGTCTTCCAATGTATGTGCTCTCAGTATATCCTTCATGCGCGAGATTCGCTCCTGCCGCTCAGGCAAAGACATGGTCAAGGCACCCTCTATGGCGGAAGCCATTTGCGTGGGCGAAGAGGGATCGACAGGGCTACAATAGCCACCCAATTCTGCAAACACGCCGGCGCCCGGTGAAAGGAGCAGTGCACCCGGATTGGCAGCGGAACTACCTACAAACTCCTTGGCCGTGAGGTTCAGCCCATCCCGCACGGGATTGACCAACATACCGCCGGCACTGCGGTAGAGCTCAATCAGCGCCGACTGAGGCAAAGGCTCGTCCACCCAGACTATGGGCTGCCAGTCACCCTGCCGGAAGCGGCCATTGACATAATCGGTGACTTCGCGACACTGCCGGTAATAATTGTCGAAAGCAGCCAGGCCTTGCCTGGTTGGTTGACACACTTGCAAGAATGAAACCTGCTCAATTCGTTCAGGAAAAGCCTCGAAGAACTTCTCAATAGCATGAATGCGCTCCAGAACACCCTTGGTGTAGTCGGCTCTATCCACAGACAGAACAAAGGGGCGCGACTTCACCAGTTCTACGCTGGGGGAAGATACCGACCAGACGCCGGCACCGGCTTTAGACTTCCAGAAATCGAGATCAAGCCCCAGTGGCGATACCACCAATTGGGTAACGGTCTGAGAGCGGTTGCCAAACAAATCACCACCTGACCTGGCAGAGGACGGTGTAACTGTAAGAGTCTCGAAATCTACAGAAAAGGCAGGCATGTAGCTGGCTACGAAGGAAAGAAAGTTATCCGCATACTCGGAAGTATGGAAGCCCAGGCGCTGCGATCCCAATAAACCCTCCGCCACCTCCACCAGCATCGGACGATGCTCCTCCAGCACCAGGCGCGGCCAGGGAATGTGCCAGAACAAACTGATATCGAGACCCGGTTGAACGCGCAGCATTCGAGGTACCAGAGCCATCTGGTAATCCTGAACGAAGTAATGGCTGGACTTGTGATTTCGCAAAGAATGTAAAACTGGAGATGCGAAACTGAGATTGAATCGCCTGTAGCAATGCCTGTCAATGGTGTTGAAGACCGCATATTGCGGTAAATCGTGCATGATCGGCCAGAGAAACTCGTTGCAGTAACGATAATGACCGTCAATCACTCCGGCTGGAATATCCACAAGGGCTTCAGCATCCCTGGCATGCCGGTCGAGGGCATCCCGCACGGAACATCCCGCCACATGCCACCAGTGTGCGAGACTGCCGCTACAGTCGGCAAAGGTCTTCATCACGCTGGAAAGGGCGGCAGAAACCCCGCCGCCGGCCTTTGGCCCGCGGTAAGATAGAATATTCATGGCTCTCCTTTCGCGCCTCAGAGAAACCTAGCCAGTGTTAACGCAAACCGGCCGATTCGAGATTTTCAGGCGCCTATCTTCACTATAGTAACTACGTCTTTCATCAATCTTTCGCCCCCAACCCCACATGTCTAAAATGAACTATGTGGAGCAAAGCCGCGTCGGCAGAGAACTCCGGAGACGCACCTACCAGAAAAAACTGGCATGAGGCTAACGCAGGCAACCTTTCAATTACCTTTCATGAACAAATCAATAGGAAAATAGAGTTACTATGTAACTTAACTACTGGAGATGGTGAAATGAGAATTCTTCTTGCCGAAGATGATCGTTTTCTGGCCGACGGATTGAAAGATGCGCTCTCGGAAAGCGGCTACAACATAGATACGGTCAACAACGGTTTAGACGCTACAGCGGCAGTAAAACTGGCTCCATACGACCTGCTTATTCTCGACCTGGGCTTACCAAAAATGGACGGGCTGGAAGTCCTCAAGACAGTAAGAGGCTCCGGTCACAATATGCCCGTGATCATTCTCACCGCTCGCGATGGACTGGATGATCGTGTATTGGGACTGGACTTAGGTGCCAACGATTATGTGACCAAGCCCTTTCAGCTACCCGAACTGGAAGCGCGCATTCGTGCTTTGTTGCGCAAAGACAACTGGGATAATCACACTGAAGTAGTTTACGGCCAGCTATCCTTCAACACCCTCAGCCGGGCCGTCCTGGTGGATGGACAACCGCTGGATCTGTCGGCGCGGGAGCTTGCCATACTGGAGATCCTGCTGCAACGCTCCGGTCGGATGGTGAGTAAGCAACAAATTGTGGAAAGGCTCTCTACCTGGGATACCGAACTGTCCTCAAATGCTGTGGATATAACAATGCACAGACTGAGGAAGAAGCTGGAAGCAAGTAAAGTAGAAATTAAAACATTGAGAGGTCTTGGATACCTGCTTGAAAAGATCGACTAGCTCTATCCGCCGACAACTCCTGGCATGGCTTCTAATTCCCCTGTGCGGTCTTTGCCTCTGTGCCTCGGCCGTGGCTTATCAAATGGCAGCAGCTTTTGCCAGCGACGCTTACGATGGTCAGCTGGCCAACTCGGCAGCGGCAGTGGCAGCACGCCTACGCTTTGACGGCGTGCAAATTTCTGTCGATCTACCGCCGGCCGCGCAAGCTATTTTGCGCCACAATTCTAACGATAAACTTTACTATCAAGTACTAGAACTTGACGGCACTCGCATTTCCGGTGATGCCGTCTTACCCAAACCGCAGATCAACCTGGAGTCCGACAAACCGGTATTCCGCTACTCCGACCTGGACGGTGAACGAATTAGAATTGCCCGTATTCGCGTCATTCCACCTCATGCATACGACCGTCCTGTTTTTGTACAGGTGGCTGAAACACTTAACGGTAGAAAGAATCTCACCCACAGAATTCTCTCAGCCATCGTGATCCCCCAGGTTATCTTGATCGTGCTGGGGGCAGCAGCAGTTTCAGTGGGAGTGACAAAAGGGCTGACCCCCCTCAAAAAGCTGGAGCGAGCCATCTCCAAACGTTCAAAGTTAGACCTGACTCCGGTGGAGCCTTCCCAAGCCCCCAGCGAAGTGTATCCGCTCATTTTAGCCATCAACGATCTAATCGAAAGACTCAAGCATGATATCGAGTCGCAGGAGCGATTCGTGGCAAACGCCGCTCACCAGTTTAGAACCCCCATAGCCGGTCTAAAAACTTATGTAGGTCTGGCACAGCGAGTGGCAAAAGAAGACAAATTACAGCCCATACTCGCTCAGCTCAATTCGGGCTGCGATAGATTGACCAATCTAGTGAACAAATTACTCTCCATGGCCAGGGCAGAGCCTTCCAACAAGTTGCCGGACCGAACCACACTAGACTTGAATATATTGGTGTCAGAGGTAACTTCTGACTTAATCACGGAAGCGCTAGACAAAGATATAGATTTGCAGTTTTTACCTTCGAACGGACCGGCAATAATGGTTGGCAGCAAAGGTGGGATAACCGACCTGACCGTCAACCTGGTTGAAAATGCGCTGCGATACACCCAGGCCGGAGGGACCGTGGAAGTTAGAATCGAGCAAGACGAAAATCTAACCCTGACAGTAGAGGATAATGGACCGGGCATACCGGAAGAGGAGCGCGACAAGGTCTTTGAACGTTTCTATCGCATCCTGGGCAGCGATGTACAGGGCAGCGGACTGGGTCTGGCCATTGTCAAGGAAATAGCCGCAGCCCACCAGGCACAAATTCTTCTTTCAAATTCCTCCAAAGAAAGCGGCACCTGCGTGAAAATTGTCTTTCCAAAAGCAGGTACACCTTCAATGGTAGGCAGCCATTGAAAATTCCGAAAAAAACTGCCGGTCCAAAATAGACGAAAGGGAAGCGAAAGACTGAGGCGGTTAAATAGATAACAGAGATTCGCAGCGATCGCCTGTTCTTCCAGCAGAATCTAATCACCTGGGTTCAACACCACCGAAACCTGGTTTCTAATTGCTGCGAATCTCACCATTTTTCCACTCTCCTTCAGCCGGATCGGAATCGCCAGGGTTTCCGCTCCGGCCTTTGTATTTGAAGGCGGAAAAGAAGATATGGACAGAAAGCAAAAATTTTCATCACGATATAAATGTGCTTAAATAGGCAACTATGACTAAGGAAAAAGCCCAAACCGTAAGCGGAAGACAACTCCGCAAACTAAAAGACTTCTTTCAGCAACATGCCCCCAATTGCGTGCACAAACCCGAAGGCATGCTGCCATATCGCTATACGACGCCGAGCTATGGAGTGATGGCCGGCGCCGACGACAAAGCAACCGTAGCGGAGCGATCCACCACCGGTCATTACCTGCAAATGTACGACTGGGACGCCTGCTTTTTTTCGCAGGCCGCACACCGGGTCGGTATCGAGGGGCTGGAAAAGGATGTGGTAGCCAACTTCCTCAGCCTCAAGCAAGCTGATGGTCAGATTCCGCGCACGGTTTCACCGGGGCGAGTCTGGGACCTGGGCGACCAGTGCAAGCCCTTTCTAGCTAAGACCTTGCTGGCGCAAGTGAAAAACAAGAGCGGCGCAAAGACTGCTGCCGGCGAGTTTGGTAAGGGCGGCCTGAGCGCAGAAGAACGGAAAGAATTGGCGGCATTCAGTGCCTATCTCACCGACCTCGACTGCTATTTGGGTTATTTTAGAAGGCAACGTCTGAGCAAGTGGGGGCTGTATCACTGGCGCAATGTGCTGGAAAGCGGCGTGGACGACAATCTGGCATTGATTGCTCCCAGAGAAGCGGCCAAGGATGAAGACGATTCCATAGCCCGCTTTGACGACGGGCGAATTTTAGCAGTTGATATAAATAGTTATCTGGCCGGCGAGTTTAACGCTCTGGCGCGCCTGGCGGAAGCCTGTGGTAATAAGGCTTTGCAAGATGCCTGTGCGATTCACGCAAGTGAATTGTGCCAGGCAATAGAAGAGCACCTCTGGCACGAAAAGCTAGCCCTATACTGCGGCTATAATACCGCCGACTATACCACTGTCGCCCTGCGCAGCTGGACAGGATTGACACCGGTAATTATGGGTTTTGCTGAAGAGGAACGGGCCCACCGCGTAATCCGCGAAAACATCCTCAACCAGGAACACTTCTTGCGCCCGGCCGGACTGGCATCGCATGCGGTATCAGAGCCGCTGGCCAATCAACAAAGGCGCGGACTCTACGGACGAGCCATAGTTTCCAACTGGCAGGGACCGGTCTGGGTACTACCCAATGCCCTGATAGTGCGAGCCCTGCTCAAATACGGTTACAAGAAGGAAGCTCAAGACATTGCCGCCCGAGTTGTGGCCACCCTCGGCAAAGGGCTGGACGAAACAGGCACGTTGTACGAAAACTACAATGCCGAAACAGGGGCGCCACTGTGGGCTCCCAACTTCATGAGCTGGAACATCCTGGCCCTTGAACTGATAGAGCTGCTGGAATAATTCTTCCTCTTTTGAGCAAGCATTGAAGCAAGTTCAGAAAGTTCAGAAAGGTTCAGAAAGGTTCGGAAGGGTTCAGAAAGTTTCAGCCCAAACCAGCCTCGAGCAGGCTGGTCTGGGCGAGATAACTTCACCCGGGGCTAGACAGCCAGACCGCCGTCTGCCTCCAGCACCTTGCCATTCATCCAGAGTCCGTCCGGACCGGCCAGGAAGGCCACCACGGCGGCAATGTCGTCGGGCTCACCAAGCCTGCCCAGGGCAGTTTTTGAAACATAAGTCTGCTTGGCCGCTTCCGGTAACCCGGCTTCCAGCATCTCGGTGAGGGTGGTGCCCGGCGAAACGGAGTTAACGGTTATGCCTCTCTTGCCGAGATCTTGAGCCCAGGCCCGTGTCAGGGCATCGAGGGCGGCTTTGGTGGCGGAGTAGAATCCGAAACCGGGGGCAATTGCTCTGGCTGCCACCGAAGAGATGTTGATGATCCTGCCGCCGTCGTTCATCTGGGGAAGGGCAGCCATGGTGGTCACAGCCACACCTCTAACATTGGTATCGAATACACGCTCGTACTGGTCAATCGATACGGCTTCGATGGAACCACCCTCAAATACACCGGCGTTGTTGACGAGAATATCGATCTTGCCGTGCTTGGCTACCTGAGCCACAAGAGCCTGATTATCCGCAGCGGAGGCAACGTTGGCCTGGACGGCGATGGCTTTGCCGCCGGCAAGAGTAATTGCTGCGGCGACCTTTTCAGCACTCTCTTTGCTTCTAGCATAGGTGATGAAAACGGTGGCGCCCTGGGCAGCAAGCCGAGCGGCGATGGCAGCGCCTATGCCCCGGGATCCGCCGGTGACTATGGCGATCTTGCCCAGAAGATTTTTGGGCGGGGCTGCCTGAGTTTGAACTTGAGCTGTCGTCATGGAACCCTCCAGAGGGAACGGTAGTGGGACCGACCTCAAAAGGTCGATCGAGTTAATAACATAATTTGAACCGCGGCGTTAAGAACAGATTAGACCGGTCGTCTCGCTCTCGTCAACTCACCCAAAAATAAACTTACAATTGCCTCTCTTCCCAGCAAATACAGCCGCATCTACTACAACTGCGTAGCGATTTACTTTCTACCTGGGCTTCGAAAGGGCGCGTCGGCGTAGTTTTGCTGATCGGCGTTGCGGGCAGCGGCTCGATCTTTATTTGCCAGGTCCTTACGGCCAAGCAAATCATAGGCAGAGGCACGGCCCAGATAAGCCTCCGGGCTGCCTCCCATAAAATTGCCGTCCTTCCCATCTACCTCAATAACCCTGGTGTAGTCGGCCACAGCCTTCTCATATTGTCCGGCATGCAAATAGCTCTCAGCGCGCTTGAACCGCAACCTGGTGGTATTCGGTCTCAGTGCAATGGCTGCAGTGTAATCGGCGATGGCCTGGGCATGTTTGCCCAAACCGCTGTAGCAGCCGGCTCTGGTCTCATGCATACCGTCGCTCAGGGTGGCACCTTCCGCCTCCAGAGCGTCGATATCCTTTATGGCCTCCGCAAAACGCTTCAGCACACAGTAAAGATCGGCCCGCAAGCGCCTGGCTCCATACATAAAATACTGGTCTTTACTGTCAATGACCCTGGAAAAGTCGGACAGGGCCTGATCGGGTCGATTCGAATTTATTTGAGCTTGCCCTCTGGCAAGATATGCCTTCCAGCAGTGAGGATCAAGCTTCAAGGCTTGATTGCAGAGAGCGAGGGCTTCCTCGCTTTCCATAATGGAATTGCACCGGTCCGCTTTGAGAGCCATATTGTAGGCATCTCTCTGCACGGGACTGAGGCTGGCGACGGGGAAAACCAGTTTCTTCGCCCGTTTTTCTGAACCTTGCCGCTCTGCGGAAGCCGCGGCGGAATTGCCTTTAGAGGCAGCCTTGCCTGCAAATTGCAACGACGCCCGCTCCGCACCTTGCTTTTGCGGCTGGCAAAGGGCTGCCCCAGGCAAGAGAAAGAATGAAACGGCAACGGTCAGGAGCAAAAGGTTTTGACGAGACTGCTTCAATTTCACCTCAGATAAAAAACCTGCCGCCTTCTATTGTCGCACCAGGTAAACATCGGTGGAGCAGTGCTCTATCAGATAATGAGCAATGGGGTCATGCTCGCTCTCAGAACCCTCTTGCTTGAAGGTGTCGACATTGCAGGAGAGGACAACAGAAAAACAGGGCTGTATGGGTTTAAGAGCAGTTTAGGAGTAAGACAGTCTCTCAAATTTTGGATCACGCACCAGACCGCCTCTCCACTTGAGCAGAAACGTCGCCTCTCCTAGTAATAACCGCAGCCGGTGACCACAGTTCAGACACAAGACAACTCTAGTATGAGGCCAAGAACCAACCGTCTTTAGATAAAGAGGATACAAGCATGCCCAGTGCAATCGTGAATGCGCCCGGTAGAGCCCGCACTCGCAAGTCGCGCTCCACCTTGCAAAATCTGGTTGCAGTAGGTCTCGATGGGAACAGCGCCGTCCGGCCGATTCCGCAAGACAGTCGCTGGCAAGTGCTTACGGCCACCTGGCTGGGCGAAATGTTCGACGGCATGGACGCCTCTATTTATGTGCTGGTCATGCATCAGTGCCTGTCGGAACTTATTGGCGCCAGCGCCCATAGCGTGGTGGCGCCGGTGGGGGCATTGGTGCTGGCTATTTTCATCATCGGCTGGGTAATTGGCGGCATCAGCTGCGGTATCCTGGCCGATTATTTCGGACGTTCCCGCATCATGCTCTGTACCATCCTGCTCTATGCACTGGCCAGCGGTCTGTGTGCATTCAGTCATAACTGGCAGGAGCTGGCCTTCTATCGCTTTCTCGTGGGCTTCGGCATAGGCGGTGAAATCGGCATCGGCGCCGTCATGGTGGCAGAGACTTTCAAGACAAAATCGCGCATGCATGCAGCGTCCTTTCTGGTCAGCTCCTTTGCCTGCGGCTACTTGCTGGCCGCTGTAGCTAATTACTATATCGGCCACCTTGGTTGGCGCTATCTCTTTTTGCTGGGCGTCTTGCCGGCCCTGGTCACGGTTTACTTCCGCACCAAGTTGAAAGAACCGGAGCATTTCGAGGAAGTGAAGCGAGAAAAGCGCATTGCCAAAATGGTAGCGAGAGCAAGCGGTAATAGACTGAAGGCTGATGGCTTCACCCTGCCGCAAGTATTCTCGCCAAAGAACCTGCATAGCACCCTTGTGGCCATGGGTCTTTCCACAGCGGCCATCGTCGGTTACTGGGCTGTGCTGGCCTGGCTGCCGGCCTGGGTAACACAGCTTGTGGGCGGAACAGCAGTGCACGAGCGCAGTCTGGCTGCCGTCACCATGAACATAGGCGGTTTGAGTGGTTCTCTCATAGCCGGCTTTCTGGTGAGCAAGTTAGGCAGAGCGAGAAGCTTCCGCCTGGCCAACCTGATGACTTTCGGCAGTTGCCTGCTGCTTTTTGGCACCGTCAAACACTATGGAAACGAGCTTCTCATACTGGTTTTCTGTATGGGCTTCTTTGCCCAGATGCTCTTTGCCCTCTTGTTCATTTACGTACCGGAACTCTATGAAGCAAAAATTCGTTGCACCGGTGTCACCACCAGCATCACCTGCGGCCGCATTCTATCGGCGGCGGCCGCGGTTCTGGGCGGGCAATTGATTGCACTTCTGAATGGTTCCTATGCCGGCGCGGCGCTGCTTGTATCAAGCGTTTACCTGCTGGGAGCGGCGGTAAGCTTTTTCATGCCGGGACATGCAGACCAGACAACACTCTAACTCTAGCGAGGCACTGCCATTAGACCAGGAGTTAATTGAGATTAGTCTTTAATTTGCGCCGCGTCCTTTGCAATCACACCTTTGACGTAGCTGAGCAAAACTGGATTAATCGCCAGGCAACAGATCAAAACGGTAGTTCCCACGAAAGTTAGATAGACTGCCACAACTGATTTGTAGAGAGCCATGGCAACAAAAAGAAGACAGACATCAAGACAGCAGAGCATCACGAGAAGCTGTCTAAAATAGGCTGTATTTCTAGGTCTCCGCTTCCAGTGATGGCGCCCGAGGGAATAAAGCGATGACACCAGCAGGGAAAGAGCGCCAAACAGCAACAGCGGCGCAAAACAGCCAACCAGGGGAAAACGTTGCAGCCAATCGCAGTATAGCCAGCCCGGTGCGTCACGAAGCGAAGCAATAAAGGACGGCCCAATCAGGAAAAGCGGTCTCCCGGCAAACAAATCGGCAAGCGCCACCAACATTAGACCGATCATGATACCAATGCCTCCAGCGAGAGCACTCTCTTTTAGCCTGGAAAGAACCAGATGGCGCTCATTCTTAAAACGCAAGAGGCTCAACAAATTAAGATGCTCGACGAACGTCTTAAAAAACAGAACCACCAGATAGAAAGCAATCGGCAAAAGAATTGCGCCTGCGATGTTTGACTCATTCAAATCATGATGGAAAACAAAACAGACAACAAGATAAATGAGCGGTACCGTCAGGGACAACAGAAGGCAGTAGGAACCCATGTTTGTCGGCACGATATCAAGCAATGAGGAAAAGGCACCATGGGAGAGGCTGCGCGCTTTGAGCAACCCTTCCATGGAACTGGCGCGGTTGGGATTGAGACGCAAGGATTCTTGAAAATGCTCGATAGCATCACGCATTCTCTCAGGACTATCCAGGTTGTGCCAGGCGACTTGCTCGTGCACAAGAGCATTCTCAGGATATCGAGCTAACAAATCTTGCAAGACGCTTTCAGCAGCTGTCAGTCTGCCGTCATACAAAAGGCGCAGGTAAAGCTGTTGCATGGCCGGCAACGAATGCGGCTCCAGAGCAAGGGCCTGCCTGGCCAGTTCCAGACCCCGGGGAGCACCAAGCGGCAAGATCGCAGCCAGGAAGACCAGATAAGTGCAAGAATCAGGCTCAAGCCTGAGCGCTTCCTCTATTGCCAATTCAGCTTCTATTACCTGACCCTGGCTGAGACAAGCTGCGGCCAGGACATAATTTGCATAGGCAGAGAGAGGGTTAAGACCGAGAGCCCGTCCGGCTAACTGCTCTGCCTCCTTAAATCCACCCAGATTGCAACGGCAAGCGGCAAGCAAGGTGATGCTGTCCACATCCTCGGGGCACAGAGCCAGATGCTTCCGTACCTCCAGTTCAGCCTGGGCATAATTACCCAGGTTGAAGGCGACCCGCGCCCTTTCGATAAATCTAAAGCCATCGCCAGTGGTCATAAGCTCATCCGGAGCGCTACTAATGTTCGGCTGCCAGCTAATATACCCAGGTCGACTGCGCTCATACAGAAGGGGGGAGAAACACCATAGACACAACCACCCCTGCGGTATATATTCGCCTCATCCAACGGCCAAACCCCCTTACCCCCGTTTCTTTCCGAGGCCCCAGAAGTTGGTTTCACATTCAAATTTTGAAATTTCACATGCACCGGCCGAAGCTTCCGCAGACGCTTCTAGCGCTTTTCACAGCGACTACTATGCCTCAACAATCGGTGCCCGCTCCGGCCAGTCCGACGCCGTTAAGTTCTCTTCCGCCATTCCAGCCGAAGCGCCGCCGCCGGCAGGGCTCAGTGCTGCCGCCTGGTCGCAGATGAGCCAGTGGGTAGGCGAAAACAAACAGGTGAACATCTCAACCCCTGGTGACGGTCAGGTACCTGACTACATCATCGGCGCCAATGGCGACATGGTAGCTAATCCAGCCAAAACCACACCCAACCCGGACGGCTCCATCACCGTACAGATGGACGGCAGCAAAGGCGACGCCGCTTCTCTGCAGGCCGCCAAAGAACTGAAGATTGCAGTCATACAAGAGAAAATCTTCTACTGGCAAAAGGCCCATCCCAACGAAACCAATATTCCAGGCTACCTGGAAGGTATGCTGGCAGCAGCCCAGAGTGCGCCAGTCACTCCCGCCGGCGGCGACAGCCAGCGCCCGCAACCGGTACAGCAGGCCAGACCGGAAGTACAACCACAACCACAACCGATGCAGACGGCGGCACCGTCCCGCAACTATGGTCTGGGCGGCGGAGAGAAAGTAGGAAACAGCAGTATCGGCACGGCACCGACTTCCGGCTATCGCTCCGGCAGTTTTGAGCCAAACGGACCCATCGACAGAACTGCCATTCCCAGACCGGTGGAGGGCGACCTCAACATCAAAGGACCGCCTTCGGCAAACGCCGACCAGATTCAAACCTTCCTGGAAAAGATGGGTTCACCGGCGGCCAAGGAAGCCGGCTTCTCACAGGCACTCTACACAGCCTGCACTGAGCGCGGCATCGACCCGGCTGTAGCTGTGGGCTTCTTCCTGCAAGAGTCTACTTGCGGCCGCTACGGTCGCGCCCACGACAATCACAGCCTTGGCAATATCAAGGGTAGAGCACCGGAGTCAGGCGGCACCGACGGCACGTTCAGGCGCTATGACACCTGGGCGGAAGGGGCCCGGGACTGGGCCCGTCTGATTGACGAATCCTATGTGCAGAAGCGCGGTTTGAGCACCCTTTCCCAGGTGATCGGGGTGTACGCGCCGTCCAGTGACGGTAACAATGAAAACCGCTACGTGGCCACGGTTAAAGGCGTCGTAGAAAACTTCAAACAGCAGAACGCCACCGCCTGACGCTTTGAAGCCACCGCCTGATGCCTTGAAGCCACTGCCTGATGCCCTGAAGCCACCGCCTGATGCCTTGAAGCCACTGCCTGATGCCCTGAAGCCACCGCCGGCTACTTGAGCTCTACTTTGGTACCGTACATATCTTGCAGCATATCCACCTGACCTTTGGTCAGAAATAGGTTCTTGCTCAATGCCACCTTTTTGTATGAAGCCGGAGCGGTTAACAGGGAATCTTTGAAGGTGAAGCGGCGATCGAGAATGCGGCAATCGAGAATGTTTTCGGATTTGCCGCCGGGAAGATAGTAATAGGCATTTACCGGTACGCCGGGCAGGTCGATAAGATTGTGCAGTTTGGCAATAATCTGACTGACCGGTCTGGCATAACCAAGGTCTAAGGACATAAGTTCGGGCGTCAACTTGGTGCCGTGCCTGTTACCGGCATCGTCGTTACTATCGTAGGTAAACAGACCGGAGCCACCCACTGCCTCGATCGGGGGGAAGCGATAGACAATGAGCTTGTCAGTGCCCCTGGTCATGCGCTTCTGGGAGAGAACCTTACGCATATCTGCGGCATAGGAAATGTGATTGGTAAGCAACAAGTCACCCTTGAGGAACTCCGCCAAACCGACTTCCGAACGTTCCTTGCGATCGCCGCGCCAGACCTGCACCTGCCACTTAGGCGCTCTGGAGGCCAGAACAAAACCGGCAGTTGCCGAGGATACCCTGATGGCATCGGGCGAAAGCCAAATTTCATAGATCCCGCTGGCTTCGGTCTGCTGGGTCACTTTCAGACCACGGTGCACAGACTCCTGCGCCAGGGCCGCCGAAGTAAAAATCGGGGCATTGCCGGTGGGCAACGCGACGGTCACAGCGGCAACGACAGCAACAGCGGCAACTGCCTCAACGGCGATGACGGCGGCAAGGGTGGTAACGGCGGCAATTACGCGAACTGCAGCAACGTCGGCAACGGCAGCAACGTCGCCAACAGCAGCAACGTTGGCGAGTATGGCCCACAATCGCGACAGTGAGTAAAGCTTCGGAAAGTACTTCAAATCAAGTTCCTCAAGCCGCAAAAGCCCTAAGAAATACAAGTATACGCACTGGGGGCTCTGGAAAACGCCACTAGTGCAAAGGAGCAAAAAGCATCTTATGGTCGGAGTTGGCGCTGTCAGCGGGCGCAATAGTGAACTGAACGCCTGGCAGCATTGCCCCTATTTGCTTGATCTGAGCAGGTGAAAACTGCTTGCCTGAAAGACTCAAACTGTTCACCCCGGAGCCCCGTAAAATGCCGAAATCTTTTACGGCGAGGGGCGCCCCCTCGAGATCTACCACCTCGATGCTCTTCATTTTCTTAATCAGAGACAAGCCCCGCGCCGTCACTTTCGACTGGCCAAGACCAATATGCTTTAACTTCGGCAAGGTGGTCAGGTGCTCCAGAGCAGCATCGTCGACGCCGGATTTATCGAGATAGAGTACCTCCAGATTCTTGAACTTAGAGATAGCCCGAAAGCCATCCGGGCTGATTTTATTCAAAGATAGATCAAGTTCCCGCAACTTCGACAAACTCAGCATTTGATTGAAGCAAGTACCATCAATCGTGTTCATTGGCAGGCTCAGAGACTCAAGATTAACGAGGCCCTTGAGGGGCACAATTTGCTGGTCAGAAAGTTCGGCTCCTTCCAACTCAAGGCGTCGAAGCCCCTTCAAATGCACCAACTGTGAGAAACAGTTCTCGACCGGCACCATGAGAGAGGTTTTGCCAAAGGAGAGCCCATCAAAACTATTGGGATCAAGCAATTTGAACAGGTCCGGGTGCTCCAGGAGATGATAAGAAGGGAAAAGATAGATCCTTGAGTGTTCGGGCAACTTGAAGGTTCTGACTCCGCGTGCATCGCCAAGCCCGCTGCCGGGCTTGGCAAAGACTACGTCACAGTGCCAGGGTAAACCGCCTGGTTCTGCATCGACATAGAAATAGAGTTTGCCCAGTGACACTTGTCCGGGAAAAACCAGCGCCCGACTCACCACTTTGCCGGCTCGAGGTTGTGAAACACCTGCCGGCTTGGCGCCGAAAACAGCCATGTTCACCCCCACCAGGCCGCTAAACAGAGTCGCCGCCAACATAAGACCAAACAGTCTAGTCATGGGCAGACCATGAATTGAGGACAATTGCCATTGACACCAGAAACCACATCTACCGGGGAGCTTACTTCATAGTAACCGGGAACCTCCCGGAAATCACTACACTTATATGCCTCCTTTAGGAGGATAGACAACGCCTTAACTTAACTGGACTGTTTCAAGTAATCATTCCAATTGATGATGCCGCAGGCAAAGGCGAGAGTTATTATAAAAACGTTCGAAGCGAGGTCATTCACACAAAAGAGCAGAAGCACCGAACAGAACTTCAAACGAAATAGCAGACCACCTGAACGGACTCAATCCCGCCGGGAACTGATTTCAACCTCATCCAAGTACACTCTTGTTCAATCTTCTTGTCCTCTTTGAAATGTGGTGTTTTGATCGACAAATTTTAGAAACGGCCGTCCCAAGCATAACCCTCTTAAGGGCTTAATTTCGGGGACTGCCGTTTCTTTCTTTTTACAATAGCTGAGTGCCGCAGCGGACTAACAGGCGCTTCTGCCTGCATCGAAAAGCAGAACTAAAGCCGCAAGTATAGACCGGCAATTGCGAACGCCGTCTAAAGCCGTAAGAGTCGCTCGGCAGTCCTGAAGCAAACCTTCTCACGTTGCTCCCTACTTATCGGGGCTTCTTCAATGAATCGCGCGGCCACCAGTGCATCTTCATAGGGAAAGTCTGTCGAGAACATAACGCTGTCTTCACCTAGCTCCAGCAGAGAACAAAGCAAAGGACCGTTGGCACAGACACCGGATGTGGTGACGACAATATTCTTGCGGATATATTCCGAAGGCGGATGCTTCATGGCTCTGCCGGCGCTGGTAGTCTGCGCTCTGCTGTCAAGACGCCAGAGTTCGAAGGGCAGCGTTTCACCCATATGTCCGAGAATTACTTTTGCCTGCGGAAATTTCTCAAAGACGCCTCCGAAGACGAGCCTCAGCGCATGGGTAGCCGTTTCGCATGTCCAGCTCCAGGTGGCACCGGAGAGTTCTCTGCGCCCCGAGAACATATGGGGCTCGTCATAGAGCAGGCCTGGATGAAGATATAAAGGCACCTGCAAATCCACCAGCTTCTCCCAGAAGGGCTGAAAGCTGGGATGGTCCAGATAAGTTCCACAGGTGTGTCCATTTACCAGGGCGCCGACAAATCCAAGGTCTTTCACACAGCGCTCTAACTCACGAGCAGCCTGGTCTGGATCTTGCAAAGCCACACAGGCGAAGCCTCGATAGCGCTTCGGATGACGGGCGATCTGAGCAGCCAGAAAGTCATTGACGCTGCAGGCGGCCCTTGTCGCCTTGCCAGTGTCGGTTTCCTGCTGCACCCCCGGTGCGGTCTGAGAGAGAACGGCAATTTCAATTTCGCAAGCATCCATGACTTGCAGGCGTTTCTCATCGAATTCAGGCAAAAGTTTTTCAACGGCAGCTAGAACCGCCGGGTCAAACTCTCTGGCAACGGCACTGAGATATTTCTCAAAGCCGGGGCCGTTGAAATGCTCTTCCAGAGCAATTTTTCTCATGAGTGTCTCTATCCTTTCCGGATTTGCCTGTGAGGGAGAATACAAGCATCGATAACGATAGCAGAAATCCCCTCCATAGAATTTTAAAGACGCACTACCAGAATGCCCTGGTCCAAAGAATCGGAGCGACGGTTCCTAATCCATACAACTTTTGCAATATTGAAGGTATTGAGTTATAACAAAGTTGAACCGAAGCACAAGCGGAAAGATAACATGCCACCGGCACCAGATTCCAAAAGACTCATGCTACGCCGCCTGGAGCCACTGATTTTCATTGGTTTTAATTTGCTGCTTTTCAGTTCTTTTGCCATCGTCTTTACAAAAGCAGACAACACTTTACTAAAAGCCTGCATGGCCAGACGGGTTCCGTTTAATTCAACCATTTGGAGGGCTTCCCTTGAATCGCAAACTTCTGCTGAACCGGTGCGAATCGATATGGTGGACGATTTGCTCATAAGGCACAAGCTGACAGGTGCCTCCAGAGCTGAAATCGAACAACTTCTAGGCAAGCCACCTAAAACAATTCATTTCTCAGAGTATGAATACGTTTACTGGCTCGGACCAGAGCGAAGGTTCATGAGTATCGATTCGGAATGGCTCTGCCTCAAGTTTTCTAACAACCAGGTTACAGAAGCCCGAATTCTTGCTGATTAGCCTCATACAGCCGGCACAGGCAACTCAGCAAGTAGGGGAGTGAGATACCCACGTATCAATCTGGACCCGAGATAACCTGTTTCAAGGCAGATTGAGAAAACCTTTGCTCTATCCTCACTTCCTTGCTGCTCCTGTAGTTCGCCTACGCGACCTTGACCAAGGAAATCAACCAACTGAACCCGACGGCTCCGGTATTGCTGCAAGGAAAGATATAACTGCAAATGCTTTCTGGCGATGCCTTGAAAGTGCACTAGAGTATAGGTTCTAAAACTACTTACAAGCCGTCTGACCGAGGAAGACACAGTATCGTTAGTACAACCCTGACAAAGGCTGTTTCCGCACTCGTCTGCAAACAGACTGGTTAGGACCCGACGCTTGCGCTTTACGTAACGAAGTTCACTTTGCTCCAAGCTGCTCAGGCGGGGAGAATCTACCTGAATACTGTCCATCTGATCAGCAGAAATACGCTCACCATCATAAGGATTTGCACTTTCTTCAAAAGTGCCATGAACTCTGTCGTTAGCTACTGCGGTGAAGCGCTTCATCTTTGATCTGTCAGGTGCCGAGTGCTTACCACCAAGGCCACCGACTCCTAAAAGCGCCTGCAACATGTCGGACAGTCCAAACATGGTACCCGGTAGCGGTTCGATCAAACCAGACAACTCCAACTCTGTAAGGCTTATGCCCAACCGAACTGCATCGACCGAAAGTGCATCAGCAAGTCGATCAGTGGAAACGTTACCGTTGACCAGAATTTTCAAGATTGACTTTTCCAATTCACTCAATCCGGCATACTGCTCATTCTCAAAAAGGGCATCGAGAGTGCCCTCAATGGTTTCGGCTGAAACTTTTTCGGGGACGCCTTGCTCCAATTCGACTTGAGCAGTTTCTGGCGCCAGCGACAAAGCGGAAGATCCACCAAAATCAGCGCCACCGCAATTAGTATCAACTGCTTCATCTGACACTTCGGGAGCTGTCAAGGACTGCTCATAAGCTTCTTCGAAAGCGGGGTGTTCCCACCGCGGCGTGACCAGGCTGTTGCGAATAAAGAGATCGATAAAATGTTCAGTGCTGACAAGGCAGCGCTCACCTCCCTGCGACTTTTGATGGTTGTCGATTGCACCTAGTACGCTACGTTGAATGTGTAAAGCGGAAGACTGCGCAATGTCAAGCAATGACGCAAACCAATTAGAACTGACGAAAGCACCCTCCTCAGTCAACCAGATAGCAGCGAACCAGGCTTTCAGCTTCCGAACACGATTAAAAAACGTCTTTGCAGTTAGAGAGTAACTCTTGCGACAATCCTGGCAACGAAGCTTTCGCCTACATTTCTTTACTACTACTCGCTCGGACAAACAACCACGGCAATAGACCATGCCTCTGGCATTCATCAATCTGTACAGTTCATCCCAACAAGATTCTTCCGTCGGAAAAGCCAGGCAGAACCTTTTGAAGGTTGAACTAACCAGAAGTTTATACTCGGAAACGTAACTATCGTCGACCGAATGAAACAAATTAGGCTGATACTTACGCATATTGCGCCCTCCCGCTTCGCTACTGGTATATAAAACGCTTCGCGGGCCGAAAAAGTTCAAAGTCGCCGCCGGCGCCCGAAAACCCAGCAGCCACCTGTCGTGGAATCGCTTAACCGTTAACGGTTAATCAACTTCTCAAAGGATGGCGCGGTTCAAGCATTCACATTAAATTGAAAATTTAACCAATCATCGAAAAAAATCCGACCTCACAATCAGCCTCCATTAAGCCTCTAACCTGGTCACCCAGCAAGAACGATGACACAATTGTCATTTCTCACCGCCATTCACAATGAAAAGGAAACACCTAAATGGATTTAGAACTCAGCGGCAAAACGGCGCTCATAACAGGAGCCAGCTATGGTCTCGGATTTGCTTGCGCTAAAGCTCTAGCCATGGAAGGTGTCTCAATTGCGATGTGCGCTAGAGACAAACAAAAAATCACATCTGCTGCAGAGCAGATTGCCACTGCCTGTAGAACAAAAGCCATAGGCATAGCTGCCGACCTGACCAAGGAAGCCGACATGCAGAACTTCGTGTCGGAAGCCAAGGCCTTTCTTGGGAAAATAGACATTCTGGTGGTCAGCACAGGTCACCCACCCACTCATCCATTTTCCGTTGCAACCGACCAACAATGGAGCGATGGTTACGAACTCGTTTTACGTCCGCCAATTACCCTGACAAGGCTAGTGCTTGAGGACATGCGCCATAGAAGATACGGCCGCATCATTTACATAGGCTCTATTTTCGGCATTGAACCGGAACAGTCTTCCGTGGTGCAGAGCACCTTGCGCACCGGCTTAAATGCCTTATCCAAGTGCGTAGCTACCGAAGTAGCTGGTGACGGCGTCACAGTAAACGTGATTTGCCCGGGCTATTTCGATACCCCACTGGTAAGAGAGTTAGCCAAACAATACGCCACTTCCGAAAATGCATCCGTTGATGAAATTCTTAGCGCCTGGGCCGCCTATTCACCGGTAAGAAAATTCGGGAAGCCGGAAGATCTGGGAGCTCTGGTCAGCTTCCTCGCTTCTCCCAGGGGCGAATTCATAACCGGCACAACCATCACCATGGATGGTGGCGCAGTCAGGCAGTATTAACGAAAATGCTGACTGCGTAAATCAGTTTGCAGCCTGCGTCTTATTAGCCCGGGTATTTGCCTGCGCTTTATTGCCTTTCAGACCGCTGCGTCCAGCCGGCGTAGCTTTATCTACCGCATTTGTTTTTCCAAGGACAGCTGCACTGCTGGTCTCTTTCGTGGTCTCTTTCTTGGGCTCTATCTTAGAGCTACTTTCGGCTTGCGGTTGGATTTCTTTCGGAACCTCATTTTGCCCATCTTTTGTATCGGGCTTGGAGGGATCCGCGCAAAGGTCGACATTTGGTTGGCTATCTTGTGTGTTGACCACCCGCAGTTGCGCCACGATCACCGCCGGATCGAAATCGAAGGTGCGACTGGTGGCACGCATTTTGCGCACGAAGATATTCAAATGCGGTGGACTGACCATCACAAAAAGATAGTAGGGCGTCTCACCGCTCTTCGGCACCACTTCAAAGCTCTTCAAGGAGGCAATGCCATGAAAAGCTCCCGGGGTGAGCCCGGTTTCCTTAGCCACACGCTCGTTGGTAAACTGAACTTCGCGCACGCGGGCTGTATCAAGAAAAGCCTTGTTGAAACGACTAAACGAGAAAGTACCTACTTTAGCGGCATCGTAAGACTCTAACAAAATTTGTTCAGGAGCCGTCTTCATACCGGCAGACTCGTAATCTTCATAGATTTTCACGGCCTTTTCAGGCCTTATTTTGAGGAAGTTGATATAGCTGTCACCCAACAATTTTGCCCTGACAGGCACAAAAGTCTTGTTGTTATAACGCACGGCCAAATCGCAGCCGGGCAAAACCAACACATCATGCTCATGGTCATAACTGAGGCCGGGCTCGGCCAGCGCAGAAAGAGGCAGAGCAAGACTGGCGCTCAGGGCAATTAAACCCGCAGCCAGAAAAGAATGAACTCGGTTCTCAGACCTTTGCCCCAACATCCAAACACCTCGCAACTCTTTACTTCCAAGCGCCATGGCCGCCGCCGCACTGCAGCGTAGTGTAAAGAGGGTATTTTAACCGATCGAGGTAGACAATTGCTCAGCTTGCGCCAATAGCCGTAACCTATAGCAAATCCGACTATATACTTGTATCCTGCTAACTCCGACAACAATTTGAACCGGCTCAAGGAGCTTATGCTTCACCCCT
>Ga0268298_10001273_pt1 | contig 30208 bp, 22 predicted proteins | sample WWTPWeurt_MetaG_FD_194462 | JGI IMG/M metagenome (GOLD analysis project Ga0268298, IMG submission 194462) | Activated sludge microbial communities from WWTP in Nijmegen, Gelderland, Netherland - WWTP Weurt | ecosystem: Engineered > WWTP > Aerobic digester > Activated sludge | place... | reverse complement strand
CCCAGTGGAGGGGTCGGCCCTCTGGGCCGCCACGGGCACCAAAAGCACTGCGTTGGCGCCGTCCTCCTTGAAATCTTTTGTGAAGAAAACAATCTTTGAATTTCACCGCATTATACCAAATCCCCCCTCCTCCACAGCCGGGATCCGCGCGGCGCTGTTTCCGCCCGTCGAGCAGAGAGCTACAATGGCCCCATGACCGCCACGCCCTCCAACACCCTCCCGGGGCCCCGGGAATTTGAATCCCTTTCCCAGGCGGCGGCCGAAACCCGCCGTCGGGCCGAAGGCCCCAACGAGCTGCCCTCTTCCCACCGTCGAGGATGGGCCGCCCTGGCCCTGGACGTTTTCCGGGAGCCCATGTTCCTCCTGCTGGTGGCCTGCGGCGCCCTCTATTTCGCCCTGGGCGACGGCCAAGAGGCGGCCATGCTCCTGGGGTTTGTGTTCTTCATCATGGGCATCACCCTTTTCCAGGAGGGGAAAACCGAACGGGCCCTGGAGGCCCTTCGGGATTTGTCGAGCCCCCGGGCCCTGGTGATTCGGGACGGGGCGCAGCGGCGCGTGGCCGGGCGGGACGTGGTCCGGGGCGACCTGCTGGTGTTGGCCGAGGGGGACCGGGTGCCGGCCGATGGGATTCTGCTTTCCTCCTCCCACCTGGCCGTGGACGAATCCCTGCTGACGGGCGAATCCGTTTCCGTTCGAAAAGACGTCCGCGCGGCGGTCCCGGGCGAAACCCCGACCACGACGGGGGACGGATCTCCGTACGTTTTCGCGGGGACCCTGGTGGTCCAGGGACAAGGCCTGGTGCGCGTCACGGGCGTCGGCGCCGCCACGGAAATCGGCAAAATCGGCCGGGCTCTGGAATCCGCCGAGTCCGGTCCCAGCCCCCTGCAAATCGAAATGGCCTCCCTGGTGAAAGTGGTCGCCGTCGTGGGCGCGGTTTTGTGCGCGGCGGTCGTGTTGGTGACCGGCTTTTGGCGGGGCGCCTGGCTGACCGGCGTGCTCGCGGGCCTCAGCCTGGCCATGGCTCTCATGCCCAACGAGTTCCCCGTGGTCCTCACGATTTTTCTTTCCCTGGGCGCCTGGCGCCTTTCGAAGCGGGGCGTCCTGGCCCGCCGGATGCCCGCCGTCGAGGCCCTGGGCGCGGTCACGGTGCTGTGCGTGGACAAAACCGGCACCCTGACGGAGAACCGGATGGACATTCAACGCCTCCTGCCGGGGGACCTCCGTTTCGACATCCCCCCCGAGGGAAACACCCTCGAGGAATCCTTCCATGAAATTCTCGAGTTCGGCATCTTGGCCAGCGCGCGAAACCCCTTCGATCCCATGGAAAAAGCCTTTCACGCCCTGGGCGACCGATTTCTCGCCCGCACCGAACATCTTCACGGGGACTGGACGCTGGTCAAGGAATACCCCCTTTCCCGGGACCTTCTGGCCATGTCCCAGGTGTGGACATCGCCGGACCAGCGGCGCTTCGTCATCGCCGCCAAGGGGGCCCCCGAAGCCGTCGCCGACCTCTGCCATTTTCCCCCCGACCGCCTCGAAGCCCTCCGCCGGCAAGTGGACGAACACGCCCGGGAAGGCTACCGCCTGTTGGGCGTCGCCAAATCCTCCTTCACGGCGGAGGTGCTGCCGGACGTCCAACACGATTTCGATTTTGAATTTTTGGGGCTGATCGCCCTGGCCGATCCGGTGCGGAAGGACGTGCCCGCCGCCATTGAAGAATGCCGTCGGGCGGGCGTTCGCGTGGCCATGATCACGGGCGACTACCCGGGCACCGCCCAGAGCGTCGCCCGGGCCATCGGCTTGTCCGACGCCGATCAAGTCCTGACGGGACCCGAGATCGACGCCTTGTCCGAGCGGGCGCTCGCCGAGCGACTGCTCCGGGTAAACGTCTTCGCCCGGGCGGTGCCGGAACACAAACTCCGCCTCATCCGGGCCCTGCGGGCCAACGGGGAGATCGTGGCCATGACGGGGGACGGGGTCAACGACGCGCCGGCGCTCAAGGCCGCCCACATCGGCGTCGCCATGGGCGAGCGCGGCACCGATGTGGCCCGGGAGGCCGCGGGCCTGGTTCTGCTCCACGACGATTTCGCTTCTCTGGTGAGCGCCATCGCCGGCGGTCGGCGGGTCTTCGACAATTTAAAAAAAGGCATGGCCTATATTCTGGCCATTCACGTGCCCATTGCCGGGCTGTCCCTGGCCTCGGTGTTTCTGGGGTGGCCTCTGGTCCTGTTGCCGATCCACATCGCCTTCCTGCATTTGGTCATCGATCCGGCCTGCTCCGTGGCCTTCGAGGCCGAGCCTCCCGAGCCCGACGCCATGCAACGCCCTCCCCGGAAAACCACGGACCGCCTGTTCGGGTGGGACACCCTGGGCCCGAGCCTGGCCCAGGGTGTGAGCGTTTTCGCGGCGGTGTTCGCGGTGTTCGCCCTGGCCCTTCGTCGGGGCCATGGGGAATTGGACGCCCGGGCCCTGGCCTTCACCACGCTCATGGCGGCCAACGCGGGGCTTATCCTGGCCAACCGTTCCTGGACCCAGTCGACCTGGGCGCGCTGGCGGGCCCCCAACCGGGCCCTGTGGGCCGTGGTCGGCGGATCGGCGCTCTTTTTGGCCGTCGTGCTTTCCACGCCGCTTTTGAGACGCCTATTTCATTTTTCCACTCTTCACGGCATCGACATTGCCGTGAGCGTCGGGGTCGGGACCCTGAGCGTCTTCTTGGTGGATTGGACCGCCAAGCGATGGACGCGGAGGCGGCCTTGACCCCCCGGCGCTCCCCATCGAGCGAGGGACTTCCCCCCTCGGCGGCCCTGAGCGCCCTGCCCACCGGGACTCGGTCCGACCTTTTGCCCACGCTTGTCCGCCGACGGGTAAAGGCCGGGGCCTCGCTTTTTCAGGAAGGAGATCCCGGGGAGGCCGCTTTCCTGGTTTTGTCGGGCCTATTTAAGGCGTTGAAATTTTCCCAGGGCGAGCGGGTGTCGGCCATGGATCTGATCGTTCCCGGGCGGCTCTGCGGCGTCATCGCCCTGCTGGACCGCCGGCCCTACCCCGTGAGCGTGTATGCCCTGCAGGACGCCGAAGTGCTCGTTCTCCCCGCGGCGGTTTTCCAACGGCTGATGTCTCAGCACCCGGATTTTTCAAGAGCGGTCCATGGGGAGGTGGGGGACCATTTACGGCACGCCCAGGACATGCGCGCCCGGGCCTTGGAACCCGTCGACAAACGCCTCGCCCACCTTCTGCTGATGCTTCTCCCGGCCCCCGGCGCCGAGGTGCGGGTGCGGCGGGAAGACTTGGCCGAACTCGTGGGCTGCATTCCCGAAACCGCCATTCGCACCTTGTCCGAATTCAAGAAACGCGGATGGATCCGAACGGGCTGGAAACGGATCGCCCTCCTAAACCCCGACGCTCTGCGGCGCTTGTCCCGGTTTCCCACAAACCTGCCCTGACGCATACTTAAGTTCGCCCGCAAGCTTTAAGCTTTCCCCGTGCGCTTCGGACGGGGGTGGGTTCCATTCCTTTTAGCGACGACCGCCGTTTTCGGACGGCCCGCCGACGCTCCCCCACGCGCCCCGCGGGTGGATGTCGCGGCCGATCTGGGCCCCGCGACCATCGACGTTTCCTCCTACCCGGCCGAAATGCAAAACATCTACCGGGCGAACTTCCTCAAAAACTGCGCGGTCTGCCATTCGCCGGCCCGGGCGATCAATTCCGAATTTCTGGAACTTCCGGCGGCCGAAGCGTCGGCCCTCCGGGCGACATCGCCCGACCTTTTCGACGACCCCGGGGTTCTCCTCACGGGCCCGGATTTGTGGAAACGCTACATCAAGCGCATGAAAATGCGGCCCCCCTGCTGCGGGGTCTGCCCGGTCATGAGCGATATCGAAGCCCGGGACATCTGGCGGTTTTTGGTTTTCGACGGCCGAACCCGGAAAACCGGCCCCCGGGCCGCGGACTGGGCGAGGGAACGGCGCGCGTTGTTGGAGGAATTCAAAAAACGCTTTCCGGGGCGTTACCACGATTTGTACGAAACACCCAAGGAGGAATCCCGATGATCGTTCGACGATTCTCGCTGTTGTGGGGCGCTTTGGCCGGTCTGGGCCTGACCGCGTTCGCGGAACCGCCCACGGAACAAGCGGTGCTCACGCAGGCCCCCCAGGTACCGCCGGCCATCGCCCGGCGGCACCCCGCCGTGGTTCAGGTCCGTTTGGAAACCCGGGAAAAAGAGGGGTTGATCATGAACGGGTTTGAGGAGGGCACCCGTTACCGCTTTTGGACGTTTAACGGCCAGGTGCCCGGTCCCATGATCCGCGTTCGGGAGGGGGACACCATCGAACTGACCCTCACCAACCCCAAGGAAAGCACCATGGACCACAACATCGACCTTCACGCCGTGACGGGACCCGGGGGCGGGGCGAAAATCACCCTGGCCAAGCCCGGGGAGGAAAAAGTCGCCCGCTTCAAAGCCTTGAACCCGGGTCTTTTCGTTTACCACTGCGCCGCCCCGCCCGTCACGGAACACATCGCCAACGGGATGTACGGCATGATTCTCGTGGAACCCGCCCGGGGCATGGCCAAGGTGGACCGGGAATATTACGTGATGCAAAGCGAGTTCTACACCAAGGCCGAATTTGGGGCCGAAGGGCTGCAAAGCTTCGATCCGGACAAGGCCGCCGCCGAACGCCCCACCTACATCGTCTTCAATGGGCGGGTGGGCGCGCTTCTGGGCGAGGGGGCCCTAAAGGCCAAGACCGGGGAAACGGTTCGCGTTTATTTCGGCGACGGGGGACCCAATCTGGTTTCCAGCTGGCACATCATCGGGGAGATTTTCGACCGTCTTTGGCCCGAAGGGGCCTTGGCGTCGCCGCCCCTTCAGAGCGTGCAAACCACGCTCGTCCCGGCCGGCGGATCCGTGGTGGTTGAATTTAAAACCCAGGTGCCCGGGGATTACACCCTGGTGGACCATTCGATCTTTCGAATCGAGAAGGGCGCCCTGGGATCCCTCCACGTCGATGGTCCGGCGGACCCGGAAGTTTATCAATCCGTTAAATAATTCACGCCGTCTTCTTTCCATCGGGCCGGACCCCTCCCGGGGTCCGGCCCGATGCCTGTTTTAGCGCATGTTTTGACCCCCGTTCATCTTCTATCCTGATCGCTCAATTCAACCTCGGAGGCTATCCATGGACGCACCCCGAAGCACTCTCGGCATTTCCCCCTGGTGGCGGCACGGCGCCGTGCTCACCGTCATCTTTGGTTTGACCGGCTTGATTTTCATGGGCCGCACGACGTACCGGGGGGCTCCCCCCCAATTCAACGCGGTCGTCGAAGGTTCGGGGCAATCCCTTTTCACGTCGGAGGACGTGCGGGCGGGACAGGACGTCTTCCAAAAATACGGCCTTATGGATTACGGCACGCTTTTCGGCCACGGCGGCTACCGGGGGCCCGACTTTACCGCGGAAACCCTCCACGGCCTGGCGGAGGACCTGCGGGAAATCTACGCCGCCGAGCGAGGCGGATCGACCTACGCCGACCGGTCCGAACCCGACCGGGCGTCCATCGCGTCGCGCGTGGTCTCCGAATTAAAAAACAACCGCTACGACCCCGCGACCAACAACGTGACGGTGACTCCCGCCTTCGCGACGGCCTTTGCGCGACGGTTGGACCACCTGCGAACCACGCTCAAAGACGCCGACAAAACCCGTCCTCTGCCAACGAATTATATTTCCAGTGACGAGGACCTGCGGACCCTGGCCGCTTTTTTCACCTGGTCCGCCTGGGCCGCGGTGACCCCCCGTCCGGGCAAAAATCACACTTACACCAACAACTGGCCTCCCGATGAAACAGCGGGCAATCGCCCCTCCTTGGCGGTCGTCCTTTGGAGCGCCCTGAGCCTTATTTCCTTCCTCGGCGCTTTGGGCCTCGTTCTGATGTTCTTCGGACGGTTCAACTTCCTGGGTTGGGGCGGCGGCAAAATGGACGTTTCCCAGGTGCCGCCCGTGGATGCCATCCCGGTCACGGCGGGCCAGAAAGCGACCTACAAATATTTTCTGGTCGTGGCGCTTTTGTTCCTCTTCCAAACGGTGATGGGCGTCGTGACCGCCCACTACTTCGTGGAAGGCGCGGGGTTTTACGGCATCGACACCCGTTCCTTTTTGCCGTTGACCATCACCCGCAGCTGGCATCTTCAACTTTCGATCTTTTGGATCGCGACGGCCTGGCTCGCCACGGGAATGTTCGTGGCGCCCCTGCTGGCCAAGGGGGAACCCCGGGGGCAATCGATTCTGATCAACGTGCTCTTCGGCGCGGTGGTCCTGGTGGCGGTGGGGAGCATCGCCGGCGAATGGCTGGGCGTCAAGGGCCTGCTCGGCAAAGCCTGGTTCTGGCTGGGACACCAAGGGTGGGAATACCTCGAGCTCGGCCGTCTCTGGCAGATTTTGCTCACGGCGGGCATGGTCATTTGGGCCTTCATCGTCTTCCGGGGCATTCGCCCGACGCTCGCGGGGGAGGACAAGGGGGGCCTGCCGTACCTGCTCCTTTATTCCATCGTGGCCATTCCGCTCATGTATTCCTTCGGCATGATGTACCGCCCCGGCACCAACTTCGCCGTGGCGGATTTCTGGCGCTGGTGGATCGTGCATCTTTGGGTCGAGGGCTTTTTTGAGCTGTTCACGACCATCGTCGTGGCCCACATCTTCGTTCTTTTGGGCTTGGTGTCCCGGGAAGCGGCCCTGCGGGTGGTTTACCTGGACATCGTTCTTTATCTGGGGAGCGGCATGATCGGCACCGCGCACCACTACTACTGGACGGCGCAGCCGGCGATCAACCTCGCGTTGGGCGCCGTTTTCTCGGCGGTGGAAGTGGTGCCGCTGTGCCTGCTGACCCTCGAGGCCTGGGATTTCATCAAACTGCGCCAGGACAAAAGCGTCCTGGGCGTGGATCCCAAGGCCTTCCCCCACAAATGGACGGTGATGTTTCTGATGGCCGTGGGGTTTTGGAACTTCCTGGGCGCGGGAGTCTTCGGATTCCTGATCAACCTGCCCATCGTGAGCTACTACGAGCACGCGACCTACCTGACGTCCAACCACGGCCACGCGGCGCTGATGGGCGTGTACGGCAACTTGGCCGTCGCCGCCCTGGCCTTCTGCACCCGGGTGCTCGTCCGGCCGGAGCGTTGGAACGACCGGCTCTGGGGGGTTTCCTTCTGGTCCCTGAACGCGGGCCTGATGTTGATGCTCCTGCTCAACATCTTCCCGGTGGGGATTTACCAGTTGGTGCAGAGCGTCAATCACGGGTTTTGGTACGCCCGAAGCGCGGCGGTGTTGAACTCGTCCTTCTTTCAAACCGCCACCTGGGCCCGGGTCCTGGGGGACCTGGTGTTCGTTCTGGGGGGCGTCCTGCCCATCGCCTATTTCATGGTGACGCGGCTGTTCTCCCTTCGATCCGCAAAATAGACGCCCCGTTCGAAACGCCCCCGTTCCTTCGATCCTCGAAGGGGCGGGGGCGTTTTATTTTTCGGCGGAGGGAGAGCGGCGGGCCACCATGTAATAGAGGACGGGCACGGCCACCCGGGAAAGGAGGGTGGAAGCCACCTCGCCCGCCATGAGGGCCACGGCGAGGCCCTGGAAGATGGGATCAAATAGGATCACCCCGGCGCCCACCACCACCGCCGCGGCCGTGAGCAGCATGGGCCGGAAGCGTACGGCGCCCGCGTCGATGACGGCCTCTTTTAAGGGCATGCCTTCGGCCAGGCGCAGGTGAATGAAGTCCACCAGGATGATGGAATTGCGAACCACGATCCCGGCCCCGGCGATAAATCCGATCATGCTCGTCGCCGTGAAAAAGGCCCCCAGGGCCCAGTGGGCGGGCAGGATGCCCACCAGCGTCAACGGAATCGGCACCATCACCACCAGGGGAATCAGGAACGAGCGGAACCAACCCACCACCAACACGTAAATCAACAGCAGGGCAAAGGCAAAAGCCAGTCCGAGGTCCCGAAAGACTTCGTAGGTGATCTGCCATTCCCCGTCCCATTTCAGAGCCCATTCCTGGGAATTGGCGGGCTGTTTTGAAAAATATTCCCGCAGATCGAACCCCTCCTTCTCCGCCATTTCGCGAATGCCGCGGCGGAGCGCCAGGATGGCGTAGACGGGGCTTTCCTGCCGTCCCGCCACATCGGCGATGACGTAGCTCGCCCGCTGAAGGTTTTTGTGGTATACCGGCGCGTCCCGTTCGGTTCGTTCCGTGCGGGTCAAGGTTCCCAGGGGGAGCAGGGTTCCGTTTCGCGACATCATTTGAATGCTTCGAAGCGCGTCCAACCCCCGCCGATTTTCCGGGGAAAGACGCAGACGGATTTCCACCGGTTCCCGGTCCTCCGTGTGGGCCAAACCGAGGGTTTGCCCTCCCAGCGACAAAGACACCGTTTGGGCCACCGCCGCGGGCGGCAGGCCGTTGAGCGATGCCTTTTCCCGGTCCACCACCAGCCGGTCCAGTGGTTCCACCGCGGGGACGTAACTGTCGACGTCGACGACTCCCGGGGCGGTTTTAAGCCATTGTTCCAACTTTCGCGCCAGGGCGTCCCGCCGGGCGTTGTCGGGCCCGTAAAGTTCAAAAACCAGGGTGGAAAGGACCGGCGGTCCCGGGGGAATTTCCGCCACCTGAACCCGGGCGCCGTAGCGGTCGGCGATGGCCTGGATTCCCGGGCGGAGGACGGTCGCGATCCGGTGGCTTTGGATCCGGCGGGATTTTTTGTCCGTGAGGTTCACCGCCAAGTCCGCTTGGTGGGGACGCTGACGGAGGAAATAATGGCGAACCAGCCCGTTGAAGTTGTAGGGCGCCGCGGTCCCGACGTAGCCGGTGATCCGCTCCACCTCGGGGGATTCCAAAAGCGCCCGGGCGACCTCGTCCGCCGCGCGTTTCGTCTGTGAAAGCGCGGCGCCTTCCGGCAGACTCAGGACCACCTCGAATTCGTTCTTGTTGTCGAACGGGAGCATTTTGACCGTCACGGCTTTAAAATAAACCAGGGACGCCGCGGCGGCCAACAACACCGCGGTTCCACCCAAATAGGCCCAACGGGCCCGGCCCGAGGACAGGAGGGTTCCCATCATCCGGCGGTAGAAATGATCCAGCCGGGATTCCGCGCCGTGCCCCGCCGCGGGACGGGGTTTCCACCATTCCAATATATGCGCGAAGGCCCAGGGGCTGACCACGAAGGCGATACCGAGGGAAAACAGCATGGCCACGCTGGCTCCCACCGGAATGGGACGCATGTAGGGCCCCATGAGCCCGGACACGAAGGCCATGGGGAGAATGGCGGCGATGACGGCCCAGGTGGCCAGGATGGTCGGATTGCCCACCTCGGCCACCGCGTCCACCGACAGACGCCAGATGGACCGGCCGTCGTTTAGGGTGAAATGGCGGTGGATGTTTTCCACCACCACGATGGCGTCGTCCACCAGGATGCCGATGGAAAAGATGAGGGCGAACAGGGTGATGCGGTTGAGCGTGTATCCAAGCAAATGATAAACCAGGAGCGTCAAGGCCAGGGTCACCGGAATCGCCACCAGCACCACCAGGGCCTCCCGAAGGCCCAACACCAACGCCATCAACAACGTGACGGAGAGAGTGGCCAGCGCCATATGGAACAGCAATTCGTTTGATTTTTCCTTCGCCGTTTCGCCGTAATTTCGCGTGACATCGAGCCCGGTGCCGGGCAAGAGCAGCGTGGGGCGAACGTCCGCGATCCGCTTCATCACTTCCTCCGCGACGCGGGTGGCGTTCTCGCCCCGCCGCTTGGAGACGGCCACCGTGACCGCGGGCCGGCCTTCCTTTGTTTCCCTGTCCTTCTTGTCCCATTGCGCAACGTCGGTTTCTTCTTCGTCGGGACCGTCCTCCACCCGGGCCACCTCCGCCAGGGTCACCGGCCGACCGCCGGAAACCCCCACGACGATCTTCTTTAAATCTTCCTCCGTGCGCACGAGCGCGTCGGTTTCCACGGCCACCGATCGATCCCCCGCGCGGTGGGTCCCGGCGGGAAGCCGCGCGTTGGAGGCTTCGAGCGTTCCGGCCAGCTCCAGGGGCGTCAATCGATGCCGGGCGAGGGCGGCGGGGTCGAAGTGAATCAAGAACTGGCGACGCCGGCCGCCGATGATTTCCGTCTCGGAGACGCCGGGCACCGCGCTGATTTCCCGTTGGAGCGCGGCGGCCTGGCGCCGGAGGGCGAAACCGTCCTGGCCCGCGCCGGACAGATTGAACGCCAGGATCGGCACGTCGTCGATCGACCGGGGCTTGATGAGCGGCTGGGTCGACCCCGGCGGCAGGGTGTCCATGTGGGCGAAGGTTTTCGTGTAGACCCGGGTCATGGCTTCCTCGGGGTTGGTGCCGACCTTGAAGCGAAGAATGAACATGGCCAAACCGGGCTCCGCCGTCGAATAGACGTATTCCACGCCGGGGATTTCCCAAAACCGCCGCTCCCCCACGTTGATCAAGCGCTCCTCCACTTCCCGGGCGCTGGCGCCGGGGAATCCCACGAAAACATCGAACATGGGGACGTTGATCTGGGGCTCCTCTTCCCGGGGCAGGGCGAGGGTGGCGAAAAGCCCGAAGGTCAGGGCGGCGCCCACCAGGAGGGGCGTGAGCTTGGACCTTAAAAAGGTTTCGGCCAGTCGGCCGGCGATTCCGGCGTGGGGGTTTTTCACGGGCGGGACTCCAGGCCGCCGCCCAGGGCGGCGATGTTTTTTTCCTCTAAAAGTCCGGCGGCGGCCAAGACTCGGACGTGGTTGAGCCACAGCGCGTGGCGGGCGTGCGCCCGGGCCTTTTCGGCGTCGGCCAGGGCCTGCTCGGCTTTCAGCAAATCCAAAATACTCTGCCGCCCTTCCCGGTAAAGGGGGCGGAACAGTTCCAGGGATTTCCGAGCCTGTTCCACGGTGCGGTCCAATTCCAAGGACACCGCCTTCGCGGCGTCGCGGGCGCGAAGGGCCCGGCGCCATTCGATTTCGCCTTTTTCGGCCAGGGCTTCGCGGCCCCGCTGGGCCGCCGCGGCCAAGGCCGACGACCGGCGTTCGCGCGCTCCCCGGGCGGGGTCCCCGAGGGACCACTGGGCCCGAAGCATCAACAGGCGTTGGCCGGCGTTGGTTGAAAAGTCGTCGGTGTTCGACTGAACTTCGGCCACGGCGTCCACCGTGGGCCAGGGGAACCGGCCCGCCTGCCGGGCCGCCGTCGCGGCCTGGAGAGCGCCGCGGTCCAGAATGGCCAATTCCGGGCGGGCGGCCAGGGCTCGGCGCAATTCCTCTTCGGGAGGAAGGGACGGCGGCGCGGGACTCAACGTCCCGGCCACTTCCACCGGCGACGACGGGTCTCCCCGGAGAAGGGCCAGCGTCTCCCCGGCGCCCGCCTCCGTTTCCCGGGCCTCACGTTCTTGGGCCCGGAGGGACGAGAGAACGGCCTCCGCCGCAAAATAGTCGGACCCCAGCACCAATCCTTTGGCCCGCAATTTTTGCGCCCCCGCGATTTCCGCTTCGGCGGCGGCGATGCGCTCCGCCAGCGCGTTTTGGACCTCGCGGGCAAGCAACTGTTGAAGGGCTCCTTCCACCACCACCATGCGCAGGGACTGCCGGGCCTGTTCCTCTTCCCAGGCCGCCTTTTCGACGCCCAAGACGCCCACACGCTCCTGGCTTTGAATGGAAAAACCCGCAAAGAGGGGGACTCCCAAAGCGAGGGAACTGCGGAGGTGGGTCGAGTAGCCGGGGCGATTCAAAGCGTCCACGGCAAAATTGGAGGCGGCGAAGGACCGCCGATCCAACAGAGAGGCGAAAGCGTAGACCGGGCCGTCGCCCCGCGTTAAAACGCTGGAGGCCGCCAGCCGGGGGAGACGCTGGGCCCGGGCTTCCGATAATCCCGCCTGAGCCGCCCGACGCCCCGCGTCGGCGGCGGACAAACCGGGGTTTCGGGCCAGGACGTCCCGGACGAGCCCTTCCAGGGGAATGGGCTCGGCCCGAAGAACGCCCCCGAGCAGGAAAAGAATTCCGTAAAAAAGGACTTTTTTCACGGGGTTCCGCAGGGACGACCACTGCATTTACGAAGGATTGTCATCATGGGACACCAATTGGTGAAGGACGACTGGAAAAGGTTTAAACCGACAAAGGCCGTGAACCACAGCCAATGGGCGCTGTGCCAATGGGCCAGGCCCAAACTCAACAAAACGAAGAATCCGGCGATGCCCCGCAAAACACGTTCAATGTTCATGGCTTCCTCCAATACCCTTTGGATGCGGAAAAGCCCGAAAGGATTCTCCCCGACGACGGCTTTGAAAGGATGTTCGCACTTTGGCGGATTCCCGGCCATGACCACGGTCATTTCGACGACGTTTCCCCCGGCCGTCCCCGCCTGGGCCTCCTTGGCTTCCCCAAAAAAAAGGCCCCTCCCCCCGCCGGCGGCGGAAGGAGGGGCCCCGTTGCAGCGCGCTAATCCGTGAAACGAATCGTCGTTCCCATCCAAAACGTCCGGCCGGGCTGGGGGTTCCGGGTGGTGGAAAACGGAAAAGCCGATTCCGAGTCGAACGTGAGGGCGTAGCGTCGATTTAGAATGTTGTCGCAAGCCACGTAGAATTCGGCGGCGAGAATTTTCTTCGATAACCGGGCGCCCCACACCGCAAACGTGGGAAGGTCAAGCCCTTGCTGGTCGTCTTTTTGAAACTGCTTCGACACGTACCGAACCGCGCTGGAAAGTTCCCAATCGTCGCGCGGCCGCCAGGCGGCCTGGTAAAAGGCGGCGTGACGGGGGGTCAGGCGCAGGGCCCGGTGGGTCGTTTCGGTTAATGAATTCCCGATGGCCCGGGTGTAGGTGTAGGACGCCCGCCCGGTAACCCGGGGCAGAAGGGGGTGGCGGCTTTCGACTTCCGCCCCCGCCAGCTCCGCCTGGGGGGCGTTTTCGTAAGACGTGAAACCCCCGTTGACCGTCACCCGGTCTTCGATTTTGGTGTAGAAACCCGTGACGGACAATCGACGGGCGGAATTCCCGCCCACCTCAAACCCGAAATCGTAAGACCAGGCCTTTTCCGGCTTCAAATCCGGATTTCCGGAAAAGAAAGGGTCGACGTAATAAAGCTCCAGGAAGGACGGGGCGCGAAAAGAACGGGCGGCGTTCCCGGAGAGTTTTAAATTCTCCGTGGCGCGCCAGGCCACCGTGAATCGCGGGTTCCAGGTGGGACCGAACGCGCTTTGGCTGTCGTACCGCAGGCCCGGCATGAACACCCAGGCTCCCAGGGCCAGACTCAACTGCCCGTAGGCCCCGACGTTGGTGATGTGATTGTCCCGGGCCGGGGCGAAAGCGGACTCGCCCGTCTTCTGGCCGTCCCACTCGTACGCCGCCCCCAGGGTCAATACGTCGGACCATTGGAAACGCGTGTCGTTTCCCCAGAAACGGTTGTCCTGCTCGAAATCCGGCGCGGCGGACTTGGACGGGCGCGTTTCGTACCGCTGGCCCGTCCCGTAAAAAGTCGACTGCACGCTGGCCGCGGCGCCCAAGGGGAGAAACACCACCCCGTGACCCCGCTGGGCTTTTTGGTCCACCCGGGCGGTGGGATCGACGGCTTCGCGCTCTTTTTTCCCGTCCCACGCCTCCACGGGAAGCACGGTGCCGTGGGGATTCCCGACTTCGCCGTCCACGATGGACCCGTCGACGGCCAAGCGCGCGCCGTTCCCGAAGGTGTAGCCGGCTTTGAGCGTGCCGTGCAAATTGTCCGATTCCGCGTTCTTTTGAAAACCGTCCGTCAGCGATCGCCCCGCGCTGGCGTAGGCGTCGAACCCGCCGATCCGGTGGCTGATGTCGCCTTCGTAAAGCTGGGTGTAGTAGGAGCGAAACTCGCTTTTGAAACGGGTCCGGGGCTTGTCCCCCACCGGACGCTTCGTCAACAGGTGGATCACGCCGCCCGTGGTGTTGGCGCCGTAGAGGACCGACGCCCCGCCGCGCACCACCTCAATGCGGTCGATGTCCGTGAGCGGCATCTGGGACAAGTCAAAAAACTGATTCGAAACGCCCAGGAGTGGAAGGTCGTCGATCAAAATCTGCTGCTGGGCCGACGAGGGCGAGCCCCGGAGGCGCAGGGTGGAAAAGGACCCGGGGCCGCCGGATTTCTGCACCACCACCGACGGCAGGGGCAGCACCCCCTCGTCCAACGCCGTGGCCCCCAGGGATTCCCAATCCTCCGACGTTGTTCTTGAAACATTGGTCGGCAATCGCCGGTCGGGCGTGGCGGAACGCGTGAGAGAGAGGAAAACCCCCTCGTCCTCCGCCCGAAGAGGGCCGGCCGTGGCCAGGATAAAAACGAGTGCGAGGCGCTTCATAACGACTCCTTTGATTCTTTCTTGGAATAGAGAAATTGGATAAAACCGGCCGCGGTCGAATCCCCGGGCCGAACCGTGGCGTCCAGTCCGTAGATGGCCGAAAGTCGATCGGGGGACAGCACCTCCGAGGTGGGGCCCAAGGCGCGGCATTGCCCCCCCGCCAGCAAGAGGGTGCGGGGGCACCAACCGTAGGCCAAATTGACGTCGTGCAAAATGGCGACGACCGCCAGCCGGCGCTCCCGACGAAGACGTTCAATGACGTTCACCAATTCGGCTTGATGGCGGGGGTCCAGGTGGGCCGTGGGCTCGTCGAGCAAAAGAAGGTCCGGCTCCTGGGCCAAGGCCCGGGCCAACAGCACCCGCCGCCTTTCCCCGCCGGACAGCCGGTCCACCGACCGATGGCGGAGCGCGGTCAAATCCGTTTCTTCCAGGGCGCGGTGAACTTCCCGCCGATCGACGATCGAACGGCGCCCCCAAAGGGGGCCGTGGCAAAACCGCCCGAGGGAAACCACGTCCTCCACCGTCATGGAAAAAAGGGTCGAGAGGTCCTGGGGCACCCAGGCCACCCGGCGGGCCACCGCTCGGGCCGACAACGTTTCCAAGGGAGCCTCGCCCAGGCGGATTTCGCCCGACCAGGGCCCCTGGGTTCCGCCGAGCAGGCGGAGCAACGTGGATTTGCCGGCCCCGTTGGGTCCCAGAATCGCCAAGAGATCCCCGGCCTCCATGTCAAAAGAAATGTCCCTCAAAGCGAAGGGGCGATCGTCCTCCCAACGCGGGTAGGCAAAGGAAAGGTTTTTGACCGAGAGAACGGTCATCCGAGATTCCTTCGTTCCCGACGCAGTAAAACGAGAAAAAACGGCGCGCCCAAGAGGGCCGTGACGACCCCCACGGGAATTTCCTGCGGGGCCAAAATCCAGCGCCCCAACGCGTCGGCCAGGAGAACCAACGCCGCTCCCAACGCGGCCGACGCCGGCACGCTCCACCGGTGGTCGGACCCCACGAGCAAACGGGCCATGTGGGGAACCATCAACCCCACGAAGGGAATCACCCCGTTGAACGTGACGGCCAGGCCGGTGGCCAGGGAGGACAAAAGGACGATGCCCCACAGGGCCTTGTCCACGGAAAGCCCCAGGGACCGGGCCGTGTCCCGGCCGAGGGCCAGGAGGTTGAGCGCGGGGGACGCCCAAAAGAGTCCGGCCAGGGCCACGGCGGACAAAAGAAGCAAGGGAATCAGCCGCCCGTAGGGCGGCGAGTCCAGGCTTCCCAGCAGCCAAAAGAGAATGTTGGCCCCTTGATCCCGCCGGGCCTGGGAAAGAATGAACGTCAGCACCGAGGAGGTAAAAGCGTGCAGGGCCGCCCCGGCCAAAACCATCAAGGTCGCGCTCGGCGCGCCCGCGCCCCGGGACAAGAGAAGAACCAATCCCAGGGAAACCAGTGCCCCGACCACGGCCAACGGGGCCGGTTGAGTGATCCCCAGAAGGAAACCAAGGGCCGAGCCGAGGGCCGCCCCGCCGGAAAGCCCCAGCAGGTAGGGGTCCGCCAGGGGATTTCTTAAAACGCCTTGCAGGACGCACCCCGCCGTGGAAAGCAAGGCGCCCACCGCGGCGCCCAGAAGAACCCGGGGCAGTCGGAGGCGGAATAAAATGTCCCAGGAAGTCCCGCCGGGACGAAGCTCGTGCCAATTTCCCAGCGGCACCGCGCCGACCGTCAGAGAGAAGAGGAACGCGCCCAAGAGCAACAAGAGAAGGGCGGGCACCGCCCAGGGGCGTCGCCGGGCGTTCACGGTCGCGCCGCCTCGTCCATCAAATAGGCCAAGGCGTCCACCACCCGGGGCCCCGCCCGGGAAAACAAATCCGCGTCCACCCGAATCACCCGGCCGCGGCGGACCGCGGGGAGGTCCTTCCAACCCGGACGGGAACCCAGGTCCTCGGCGCCTTCCACCCCGGTGTGAAAAACGACCTCGGGACGGCTTTTAACGATCCATTCGGAGGAGATCAGGGGCATTTCGTTGGTGGTGTCGGGGACGATGTTGTCGAACCCGGCGCGGGTCAGCAACTGCCCTTGAAAACTGGCGGCCCCCACGGATTGCAGGGGGCGCGGCCAGATTTCAAAATAAACCCGGGGACGGTGGGAGGGCCGTGGCCGCGCGTCCAATCGAGCCAGACGTTCCTTCAAGTTGGAAAGGAGGGCCGACGCTTCCGGCGCGCGGCCGATGGCGTCGCCCAGGGTCCGGATCAATTCAAAAATGTCTTCGATGGATTTGGCGTGGGTCGCCGGCAAAAAGAGAACCGGCAGGTGAAACCGTTTAAAATCCGCCGCGAACCGTTCGTGGGCGCTGTCCGCCAGCACCAGATCGGGGCGAAGGGCCATCAGCACTTCCCAACGGGGCTCCAGGGCCCCGGCCCGGGGCAGGCCCGGGAAATCCCCGGGGTGTTCCGAATCGGACACGGCCACCAACGCGGTCCGCGCGCCCAGGGCCGTCACGATTTCCGAATGGGAAGGGAGAAGGGAGGCGAGGCGTCGCTCGCGCCCCCCCGCCATAGCGGGAGCCGCGACGAGGAACAACAGGACCATTCGGCAAAAACGCATGTCGGACCCAACGCCGAGGCGGGAAAAGAAGGGGAAAAAAACCCAACAGGGCGGGAGTCTGTTGGGGGTCGATCGTCCTTCCCGCGAAGGCGCCTTTCGGCGAAGTATGGCTCGCGCGCCGTAGACCGGACTTATCCCCGACCGTTTCGTCGGAGCTTCACCGTTGCGGGGCAGTGCCTGATTCGACCGAATCGGTCCTACAGGGCTTCCCCGGCGTGCGAGAGTAAAGTCAGTCTACCAAAATACCCTTCGATGTCAAGTTGTCCCCCCTTGAATTTATTCCCCTCCGGGGATAGGCTGGGTCGGCTCGCTTCCCCATCCACCCAGACCGACACAAGAAAAATCCATCCGCCGGGAGGACTATTTCGTGGATCGTTTGTACGACATTTTCAGTCATGTTTACGCGTTGATCAGTCGAAACTTCCGTTGGGAAGACTCCCTTGCCGAAACCGTTCGCGGCCATCCTTCCGCGGAGGCCCCCCTTCCCCGGAAACGAAAAGATCCCGCCCGCCGCTGAAGACGGACCCGATCCCGAACGGGGCCTCGACGACGGCCCGGACCGACGATTGCCAGAGAGGGGGTGGAATCCTAAGATACGGGACGCGTGTCTTCCATTCCCCGCCCCCCGGCTTTCCCCCTCTCCGCCGCCGTCGCGGCCGCCCTGATCGCTTTTCCCGTCGTCGCCGAAGGCTGGCGCGCCCGGGTTCGGGCCTTTAACCCCGACGAACTCCAACACGTTCACACCGCCTGGTCCTGGGCCCACGGGCGCGTTCCCTACCGGGACTTTTTTGAACACCACGGTCCCGCCCTGGCCGCGGCCTTGGCGGTCCCTTTAAAGCGGCTTCCCGTGGAACGATCGGCCGAGTCGGCCCGACGTTTTCTTCTTAACGCGCGCCTCTTCTTCTGGGGTTTTTGCTTTTTGACGCTGCTCACCGTCGGTTTCCTGGCCCGTCGAATTTTGGGACCCCCAGCGGCCGGGGCCGCGGCCCTGCTGGCGGGCACCGCGATTTTCTGGGAAAATGGCGTTGAAATCCGCCCCGACTCTCCGGCCGCGCTCCTGGCCGCCTTGGCCTTCCTGGCCCACCTTCGGGCCCTGTCGGCCCCGGGCCAAAAACCACTTTTCCTCTCTGGTCTGCTTTGGGGCCTTGCTTGGACCTTCAGCCCGAAAGTGACTTTCCCCCTGTTGGGGGTCGCCCTGTTCTGGGCGGTCCAATTACACCGCGAAAGCGCCGAACGGTCGGCCGTGTTTCGGGCCTGCTGGAGTCAAGGCGTTGGATTCCTTTTGCCGGTTCTGGTTTTGATCGCGCTCTTGGACCACGCGGACGCTTTGGCCGGTTATTGGAAATTCGTTTGGAAGGGGAACGCCGCCTGGAACACCCGCTTTAGCCCGATGATCGTGATCCAGTCGGTCGCCCGGCACAACACCCTCCTGCTCGTGGCCGGCACCCTCGGTGTATTGGTGGGCCCTTGGCTCTTCCCGAAAAAAGAAGGGGGGAGGGGCTCTTGGCTTCTGTCCTGCACGGGCCTCGGATTGATTCTGGGCCTTTGGATCAACCCGGTGCCCTACGGACAGAGCTTTCTATTCCTTTTTCCGTTTTGGTCCATGGGCGCCCTGGGGGTCTTGCTGTTTCTGGCAAATCGCGCGGCGGGGCGGTGGGGAACGCGGTCGGCCGACGCCTTGCTGGCCGCGCTCCTAGTGGCGGGATCTTTTCCCGGGATCTTAAAACGACTGGGGCCTTTCGAACGGAACGAGGCTCAAATCAAATTATTAACGGTCGTCAACGACGCCGTCCCTCCCGAGGGAACCGTGCTCGACACGTGGACGGGATTGGGCGTTTTTCGGCCCCACGCGCTTTTTTACCCTCACCTGCACAAGGAAATTCGCCGGTCCCTGCCGGCCGATTGGGCCGAGCGATTGGGGGACGATTTGGCGTCGGGGAAAGTTCGCCCCGCCGCCCTCCTGGGTCATCGAGAATTGTGGGGCGTCAATCCCGCCCTGGACCGTTGGATCGACGATCATTACGCGGCGGTGTCCGGCAATGTGGTGTGGGTGAGAAAGGCCCCCGCCAACGGAGAAGCCGCCCTCAGTCCATCGGTTGAGCGGCGATCCACCCGCGTACGGCGTTGATCAGCCACACCCGATCGGCCCGCCGCCAATCGGATTTCCGCAGCACCCGTTCCTGAATTTTTCCCCGGCCCAGCAGGACCGCCCGATACACCCCGGCCAGAAGGCCCGAGGACACCGGCGGCGTGAAGAACCGGCCCCCCTTTTCCAAAACCACGTTCGTCCGCGTCCCCTCCGTCAATTCCCCCCGGCGGTTCCAACCCACGACTTCGTCGGCCTCTGGGCGATCCGCGGCCATCCCGTCGTAGACGTCCCGCCGGGTGGTTTTGTGAAACAGGAACGGATCGTGAACCTCCACCGGCCGGGACGACAAGGCGACGCGCCAGGGGCCCTCGGTCGCCCCCAGGGGTTCGAGAGAACCGCTCCAACCGCCGTCCCGGGAGAGGAGGAGACGCGCCTTCCAAATCCCCTGGGGCCTTTGGGCGGCAAGTCGAACCAACGCCCGGTCGAAGGATTTCCGATCGTGGGCAAATCCAAACCGTTCGGCGGAGCTTCGAACCCGACGCCAGTGCCATGCCTTGAAGGGAAACCGGTCTTCCTCCAAACGCAGGGATTCAATCAATTGAAAATCCGGGTGGTTCAAAAATTCCCCCTTCAGCAGGGATTCCCGCCATTCCCCGGCGGCGGAAGAGCCCCAGGTCACCCCGGCGCCGACGCCGCAACGAGCCCGGCCCGTTCCCCCGTCCAGGGCGATCGTCCGAATGGCCACGTTGAATGCGCCGCTTCCATCGGGTCGAATCAATCCGACGGCGCCGGTGTAAAGACCCCGGGGCGAGGCCTCCAATCGACCGATGATTTCCATGGTCCGGCGCTTGGGCGCGCCCGTGACGGACCCGCTGGGAAAGAGCGCGGCCAGGCATTGCCGCCAGGCGACGCCGGGGCGCAGGCGCCCCGCGACGGTCGACGTCAATTGATGAACGGTGGGATATTTTTCAACCTGGAAAAGAGGGCGGGCGCGAATCGTTCCCGGCCGGGCGACCTTGCCCAAGTCGTTTCGAAGGAGATCGACGATCATGAGGTTTTCGGCCCGGTCCTTGGGGCTCCGCCCGAGACGGGCGCCGAGGTCGGCGTCCTCGGCGGGCCAACGCCCCCGGGGGGCGGACCCCTTCATGGGCCGGAGGAGCACGCGGTTTCCCCGGAGCTCAAAAAACAACTCGGGGGAAAGGCTGAGCCACTTCCACCGGCCCGCGTCGATGAACGCGGCGTATCGGGCCCCCTGGGCCGGCCCCAGGGACCAGAACCAGCTGCGGGGGTCGCCGGAAAACCGGCATTCCAAGGGAAAGGTGTGATTGACCTGGTAAGTGTCCCCCCGGGCGATGAGGGATTTGATGCGGGCGATGGACCGGCGGTGGGCGCCCGCGTCCATCCGGGGGCGCCAGGGGGTGTGGGAAAAAGGTTTCGCCCGGGGCCGGACCGCCGGGACGGGCTTGGCAAAGGAGGCGGCCCAGGCCAGGGGCTCCGGGCCCCGCCGCCCGGCCGGAAGCTCGGGGTTCAACGCCGCGGCGGCTTCGTAGGCCAGGGCCAAAGCCACCCAGCGCCCGCGTTTCGATTCCGATTCGGCCCAGCCGAGAACCCCCTCCACTTCCGAGGAACGCCGGGCCCATCGAGCGCCCCGAGGATTATGAAAGGAATAATTCCAGCCGGGGCGGCCGCGATCAAAGGAAACAAAATCCACCCGGGCCATGGGGCGTGCCGCCGCTAGCCCTCGGTGGGAAAGGGGCTGGCGCCCGCGGCGCCGGAGGGATAATAGGGGCGCTCGCCCGCCGCGTGGTCGGTGACGTCCCGGACGTCGGACAGGGCCGGAACGCGGTCCAACAGCGTGCGCCGCACTCCGTGGGCCAGGGTCAACTGGGCCGCGCCGCATCCCTGGCAACCGCCGACAAATCGAATCCGCGCCACCCGGCCGTCCAACCCGTCCAGTTCCGCCCGGCCACCGTGGCCCGCCAGGGACGGGTTGATTTCCTCCTCCAGCACCTTCTCCACCAACGACGCCAAATCGCCGCCCGGCGCGTTGGCGGGGACGCCGGCGGACACCGGCGGACGACCGCTCTTTAAAACGAGCCTCAACGCCGCCCCGACCGCGCCGGCGAAGGTTTTCCAATCGGTGTCCTCGCCCCGGGCCACGGTCACGCGGGCGCCGTCGGCCCAGACTTGCACCACGCCCGGCAACTTGAACAATTCCTCAAAAAGGGGGGAGCCGGCCGCCTGGGCGGCGGCGCGGCAAACGACGGAACGGTCGGACACGGGACGATCGAGGGTGAAGGCGCACACCCGGGGGTCCGACGGCGACACCGCGGCGGTGATGCGGACGGCGCTCAAACGGAAAAGGTTTCGGCGGGCTTTCCCCGCCGGGCCAGGCAGGCCGGGCATTCGCAGAGGGCTTGGAAATCGGCGAATTTGTAGATGCCCGTGTTGTGGCCGTCGGTGAACGCCAACCCGAGGCCGTAACGGCCGACGGGCTGAACCCCGGTGATCCGGATGTCCAGGGGGACGCGTTTCGGGTCCAACACCCGGCGGCCGGTGTCTTCGTCCACGCACTGGGCGCAGGGGCATCGGCCCCGCAGGGTCCAAGCGGCGTAGGTGCCCTTGTGGCCGTCGGGCCAGGAAAGCCGCAATTCGCCCGCGGGACCGATCTTGGCTTCGGTCGGTTCCTCGGCGGACGTTCCGGCGTTTTGCCGGGCCACTTCGGCTTCCAAACGCCGGGCGATTTCCAGGAACGCCTTGGCCGCGGGGGATTGGTCGGTGCGCAGCAAAATCGGTTCGCCGGCGTCGCCGCCCTCCATGACGGCGATTTCCAAGGGCACCGCGCCCAAAAACGGCGCGCCGGTCTCCCGGGCCAGGGTTTCGCCGCCGGCTTTCTTAAATAATTTGTGGTCGTGGCCGCACTTCTCGCAGACAAACCCGCTCATGTTCTCCACGATGCCCAGCACCGGCACTTTCACCTGCTCGAACATGCGGAGCCCCTTGCGGGCCACGCCCAACGCCACGTCCTGGGGCGTCGTCACCACGACGCAGCCGGTCAAGGGCGCCTGTTGGGCCAGGGAGAGCTGCACGTCGCCGGTGCCCGGGGGCATGTCGATCAAAAGGTAATCCAATTCGCCCCATTCCACGTTGCCCAAAAATTGGGCCAGAGCCTTGAGCGCCATGGGGGCCCGCCAGATGACCGGCGAACCCTCGGGCACGATGAACCCGATGGACATGAGGGGAACGCCGTGGCGGACGATGGGGGTGATTTGGCCGTCCTCGGCGGGGGGACGGTCCAGGGGCGCGCCGAGCAGCCGGGGTTGGCTGGGGCCGTAAATGTCCGCGTCCAAAATTCCCACCCGGGCGCCCAGCTTGGTGAGGGCCACGGCCAAATTGGCGGTCACCGTGGATTTTCCCACGCCGCCTTTGCCGCTGCCGACCGCGATGACGTTGCCGACTTTGGCCAGGGTTTCGGGTCCGGGACGGCGCTCCTTGGGACCTCGACGGGCTTGCGCCGCTATAGATTCGATGGGATTTGTCATTGGATTTTTATGGGGGCCATGGCGGAATCGGCCCTGAAAACGGATTCTAGCATTTCGTCCGAGGGTTCGGGCGGCCCGGGGCGTTCCCCCCCCAAAGCCCGAAACCGGGATCGTCGGCGGGCGACACCGCCCACCCTTCCCGCTTAAAAAGCAAGCGTCCCAACGCCATATCAATCGTCGGGGACGGGCGGTGAACGTTGGCCTATACGCGGAGGATTTCGGGAACCTGGCGAACGGGAACGCCGGCGATGACCCGATGAACGATTTCGGCCACCCCCAAACCGATCGCGACCGGGGCGGTGGGGAGACTTGGGGCGGCGCAGGGCCGTCCCTCGCCGAGAACCGAAAGGCTTTCCAGGATGGCGGCGGCCGCCCCTGGATTCATTAGGTCCGGGTGGGACTCAAAAAACCCATGCAGGATTTTCGCGTGGGACCGCGGAGGAACCCGGGAGATTTCCGGCAGTCCCAACCACCGCCGGAACGACCACTCCGCCCCCGGAAGAACGACGCACGCGACGGCGCCCGTCCCGGTTTCCCAGGCCGTCACGATGGGCTTGTATTGGCGCCGGCACTCGTCGTGAAAACGCAGGAGACCGGGCACATCGAGGAAATCGGCCGCCAGGCAAACGATGTCGGCCTCGGAAACGAGGCGGGCGGTGTTGCCGCCCCCGGGGCCTTCGGGCACGATGGTCACTCGGGCGCCGGGAGCGCATTTTCCCAAGCGCCGGGCCAGCGCCTCCACCCGCGGACCGCCGGCCCCGTCGTCGCCGGCCAATAGCGGATCGCCGGACTCGGCCACCGCCCCGTCGGCTAAAACAAAGCGTTCAAAGCCCCGTTGAGTCAACGCGTCGGTCAAGGGACCGCCCCAGTCGCACCCCGCCAGGAGGACGCGCGCCTCCCGAACGCGCCGCGCCACCACCCCGGCCGAGAAGCCCTTGTGGCGAAACTCGGTCGGTCGAACGGCGGACGGTTCGTCCCCCTCCAGTCCCTCCCGCCACCAGGCCAGAAGGTCGGGCCGGGCAAAGGCGTAAGCTCGTTCCATGGCCTCGATGTTGACGGCAAAGGGACGCACCGACCCAAAATAGTCCACTTCGGGGCCCAGGGTTTCGTGCGGCACCCCGTAACGGACCAGGAGCCGGCTGAAAAAACGATCCGTCGCCAAATAAAAGAGCGGGACCCCCCGGCGCTTGCATAGGTGATACACCGCGCGCAACAATTCCATGACGTGGCCCGGGCCCGATCGCCGCTCGACGGAGGGCGGCGCGCCCGCCGGGTCGACCGCCCGGGATTCCGTGGAGGGAGACTCGTTTGTCCGCCGGGCCCAGTCGGAGGAAAGGATGAACCGCGACACTTCGGGGGCCGGCCGTTCCAGGAAGGGTTTCGCCCGCGGGTCGATGACGCATCGGCGAAACAGCGGTGGCGGCTTGGGCGCCGGCCACACGAGGCGGAAAGTGCCGACCAGCTCCCGGCGGTCGCTGAAAAGGCCCATATGGACCGACTGGTCGTCATACTCGTCGACTTCCCGGCCGTCCGGATACTCCGCGGCCGGGAGATAATTGCGTTCAAGACAGTAGGTCCGATAGCGGAGGCGGTAGCTTTCCTCCAGAAACGGGGTCCCGTCGATCGACTCGTATCGGAAAGACGTCACGGAGTCAACGCGAAGGGGGTGGGTGGGCGGAACACTTCCAACTATAAACCGGAGAAGGGTTGAATTCAACCCCATCGGGGGTTAAGCTTTTATCACCTCCCATGCCCAAGATTCGAGTTAAGAAAACGCGGCCGTCCGAGAGCGCAAGCTACGAAATGTTTTCCCTTCGGAACCGGGGCTATATCCCCGAGGACCTTCAGGCCAAGATAAAAAAAACCCGGGTTCTGGTCGCGGGCTGCGGCCTCGGGAGCCCCATCGCCGAGGCCCTGATTCGAACGGGATTCGTCCACCTGATTTTGGCCGACCACGACACCGTGGCCCCCCACAACCTCAACCGGCAGGCGTACCGGGCCAAGGACGTGGGCCGATTGAAAGTGAAGGCCCTCCGCGATCGGCTGAAATCCATATTCCCCGCCGCGCGGGTGGAAGCGCTCCCCCACCGGATCGACGCCACGAACGCGGGCGACATCGTTGGCGGCTCGGACCTGGTGATGGACACCATTGATTTTCTCAGTCTCCCGGACCTCGTTGCCCTTCACGATGCCGCGCGGGAGCAGCGCAAACCCCTTCTCTCCTGTTTGACGGCCGGATGGGGCGCCGCAGGGTTGTATTTTCCGCCGGGGAACGCCGTGACCATCCGCGCCCTGTTCGGCCTGCCGGCCCAGGGCCCGGTCAACGGCGAGTCCTACACCGAACGCTTCGGGAGCCTCGTGAAAGCCCTCGCCGGCCGGCTCAATCCCGCCATCGTGGCCGTCATGGCGGAGGCCCTCACGGTGATGAAAGACGGAACGCCCTGTCCGGCGTCTCAAGTCGCCGCCGGAGGGGCGGCGGTGGCGGCCCTGGCGGCCACTTTGGCGGTCAACGTGGTGGCGGGAAAAACCGTTGCCCCCGCCCCCGTTCTCCATTTGGTCGATTTGGACCGGCTGGTGTCGGTCGGATCCTTTCCCCTGGGCCTCCACCCCTGACCACGGCCGAGAGCCCGGCCGGGCTCTCGGATTTTCACTCCACCGCCAACAGATCCACCGCCACCGGCGTGTCGTTGATCACCAGATTGAGGGACCGGAAACCGCTTTCCCCGAACACTTCGGTGCGCTCGCCCAGGGCATTTCGCCATTCCCGGAAGGCCTCCTTGGGCCAGGCCCAAATGGCCGGGGCCCGTCGCAGGGATTCGGCCTCGAGGTCCCGGCGCAGGCGGCGACCGTCCTCGGGCGACTCTTTAACGACGATCAGTTGGGCGTAGGGAAACCGGCGGGAGACCTTGGAAAGCTTGTTCATGGACACCGTCCCGCACTCGATCCAGAGGCGCGCTTCCCCCCGGTCGTCCAGGGCCAGGAGGTCGGGGCGGAATTCTTGCCCCAGAAGCGCGGGGTGTTTGGCCGAGGGGGCCACCAGGGGCTCCTCGGCCCAGAGGAGCAGGAAAGCGGAAAGCTTTAGGGCCAGGTGGTCCAGGGTCTCGTCGGCGTGGGGGGACAGGATCAGTTTGCGATGGCCGCCGTTGAGATGGAGGTCGCAGCGTAAAATCACGGACGGTTCGGGGCCGCCGAGGCGGTCAGTCGAATTCGGCGACCAGAAAAGTGTGGTCGGAGGGTTTTTCCCACCCTCGGGGCGTTCGATCGATCCAAATTTTCTTGAGTCGCCGAACCGCCGGCGGGGTGCCCAGCATGTGATCGATGCGCCATCCCCGGTTGCGGGTGAAATTGGTGGGGATCATGTAATCCCAGTAAGTGTAGTGGTCCGGACCCTTTTCTTTTTCCCGAAAGAGGTCCGTCCACAACCCGTCGCAGGCCGCCGCCAAGGCCGCCCGGGCCTTGGGATGAAAACAAACGTGCTCGGCGTTTCTCTTGGGGTCCCACAGGTCGATTTCCGTCGGCGCCACGTTCAAATCGCCCATCCACAAGGCGGGCGCGTCCGGCCGGACGTGCTTGGCGAAAAGTTTTTTTAAGCCCGCGTAAAATTTCAGCTTGTTTTCAAACTTGGGCGAATCGGGCTCGAACCCCTGGGGCACGTAGGTGTTGATCAACAGCCAGTCGCCCGTCCGCGCGACCAGCGTGCGGGCTTCCCCGGAGCCCGAGGGGTCCCAGGTGGCGTCCACGGCCTCCAGGGGTTTTTGGGAAAAAAAAGCGACGCCGTTGTAGGATTTCTGGCCGCGGATCGCGGCGTGCCAACCGGCGTTTTCGAAATCCGCCCGGGGGAATTGGTCGTCCATGACCTTGGTTTCCTGCACGGCCAACACGTCGGGGCGCTCCGCGTTCAGCCATTTGAGGACGATGGGCAGGCGGGAACGGACGGAGTTGGCGTTAAACGTGGCGATTTTCACGGAGCGGGAAAGGGCTAGCGGGCGAATTCAAAATCGTCGAAGTAGACCACGCCTTGGAGCGCTCCGCCCTGGGATTGAACAACGGCTTTTTCGAAAACGATGGTCACTTCCTTGACGGAGGTTTTATCCAGTTGGGCGGGAGCGAAGGCGCTCATGTCCACGGCGTAGGGTTCCCAGGCGGCGGTCAGTCCGCCGATGGGCGTGCTCGCCGTCCCCGCGTTGGATTTGATTTCCACCCGGAACCGGACGGGATTGCCTTCCACGCCGGCCTTGGCCCAAAATCTCAAATATCGAAAAGCCGATAAATTCACCGGGAGGGAGGTGAGCCCGTCGGCCCCGCCCCCCTGACAACCGCCCACAAAACGGATCCGTGCCACCCGACCCTCCAACCCGTCCAATTCCGCTCGGCCGCCGTGGCCCGCCAGGGAGGGATTGATTTCTTCCGCCAGCACCCGCTCCACGTCGGCCGCCAGATCCCCGCCGGTCGCGTTGGCCGGGACGGCGGCCGCCACCGGCGGCCGGGCGCTTTGGAGGGCCGACCGCAAGGCCGCGCCCACCGCGCCCGCGAAGGATTTCCAGTCGGTGTCCTCGCCCCGGGCCACGGTCACCCGCGGGCCGTCGGCCCACACCTGCACGACCCCGGGCAGTTTGAACAATTCCTCAAAGAGGGGGGACCCCGCCGCCTGGGCGGCGGCGCGGCACACGACGGAACGGTCGGAGACGGAGCGATCGAGGGTGAAGGCGCACACCCGCGGGTCCGACGGCGACACCGCGGCGGTGATGCGGACGGCGCTCAAACGGAAAAAGTTTCGGCCGGTTTGCCCCGACGGGCCAGGCAGGCCGGGCATTCGCAGAGGGCCGGGAAATCGGCGAATTTGTAGATGCCCGTGTTGTGGCCGTCGGTGAAGGCCAACCCCAGGCCGTAACGGCCGACGGGTTGAACGCCGGTGACCCGGATGTCCAGGGGAACGCGCTTCGGATCCAGGACCCGGCGGCCGGTGTCCTCGTCCACGCACTGGGCGCAGGGGCATCGGCCCCGCAGGGTCCAGGCGGCGTAGGACCCCTCGTGGCCGTCGGGCCAGGTCAACTTTAATTCGCCCGCCGGGCCGATTTTGGCCTGGGTCGGTTCCTCGGCGGAGGTTCCGGCGTTTTGTCGAGCCACTTCCGCCTCGAGGCGCCGGGCGATCTCGAGAAACGTCTTGGCGGCGGGGGATTGGTCGGTGCGCAGCAAAATCGGCTCCCCGGCGTCTCCCCCTTCCATGACGGCGATCTCCAGGGGCACCGCGCCCAACAACGGCACGCCGGTTTCCCGGGCCAGGGTTTCCCCCCCGGCTTTTTTGAATAATTTGTGGTCGTGGCCGCATTTTTCGCAGACGAACCCGCTCATGTTCTCCACGATGCCCAGGACCGGCACTTTCACCTGCTCAAACATTCGAAGGCCCTTGCGGGCCACGCCCAGGGCCACGTCCTGGGGCGTCGTCACGACGACGCACCCCGTGAGGGGCGCCTGCTGGGCCAGCGACAATTGGACGTCGCCGGTGCCCGGGGGCATGTCGATCAAAAGGTAATCCAATTCGCCCCATTCCACGTTCCCCAAAAATTGGGCCAGGGCCTTGAGCGCCATGGGCGCCCGCCAGATGACCGGCGAGCCTTCCGGCACGATGAAGCCGATGGACATGAGGGGAATGCCGTGGCGGACGGTGGGGGTGATCTGGCCGTCTTGGGCCGGGGGACGGTCCAGAGGCGCGCCCAGCAAACGGGGTTGACTGGGCCCGTAGATGTCCGCGTCCAGGATTCCCACCCGGGCGCCGAGCTTTGTGAGGGCCACCGCCAAATTGGCGGTCACGGTGGATTTCCCCACGCCGCCTTTGCCGCTTCCCACGGCGATGACGTTGCCGATCTTGGACAGCGTGTCGGGGCCGGGGCGTCGCTCTTGGGGGCCGCGTCGCGCGGCGAGGGATTCCGGTGAGGGTTGGCTCATAATCGATATTTTACCATTCTCGTCGGGATTTTCCCAGACGCGGCCCCGACGCGCGAAAGGGAGGCCGGGGCTTTCCTCCGCGCCGGCCGATTCGATTTCGCCCCTATTCCACGACTTGGAGATCCACCGCAATCGGGGTTTCGTTGATGACGAGGTTTAAGGACCGGACGCCGCTCTCCCCAAAAACCTCGATTCGCTCGCCCAGGGCGTTTCGCCACTCTCGAAAGGCCTCCGCGGGCCAGGTCCAGATGTCCACGGTCCGGCGGAGGGATTCCTGGGCCAAATCCCGGCGAAGCCGGCGACCGTCCTCCGGAGACTCCTTGACCACGATGATTTGAGCGTAGGGAAACCGGCGGGACACCTTGGAAAGTTTGTTGAGGGACACCTTCCCGCACTCGATCCAGAGACGCGCTTCGCCCCGCTCGTTCAGGGCCAGCAAATCCGGGCGAAATTCCTGGCCCAACAGGGCGGGATGCTTCGCCGAGGGATCCACCTGGGGTTCCTCGCCCCAGAGCAGGAGGAAGGCCGACAATTTAAGGGCCAGGTGGTCCACGGTCTCATCGGCGTGGGGGGAGAGGATCAGCTTGCGGTGACCGCCGTTGAGATGAAGGTCGCAGCGTAAAATCACGGGCGGAACGGCGCCGACGGCGCGGTCAGTCGAATTCGGCGACCAGGAAGGTGTGGTCGGAGGGTTTTTCCCACCCCCGGGGCGCCCGGTCGATCCAGATGTTCTTGAGCCGCCGAACCGCCGGCGGGGTGCCCATCATGTGGTCGATGCGCCACCCTCGATTGCGGGAGAAATTGGTCGGGATCAGATAGTCCCAGTAGGTGTAGTGGTCCGGGCCCTTTTCCTTTTCCCGAAAGAGATCCGTCCACAGACCGTTGCAGGCGGCGGCCAGGGCCGCCCGGGCCTTGGGATGGAAGCAAACGTGTTCCGCGTTCCGTTTCGGGTCCCACAGATCGATTTCCGTCGGCGCCACGTTTAAATCGCCCATCCACAAGGCGGGCGCGTCGGGCCGGACGTGCTTGGCGAAAAGCTTTTTCAAGCCCGCGTAGAATTTCAGTTTGTTTTCGAATTTCGGGGAATCCGGCTCGAACCCCTGGGGGACGTAGGTGTTGATCAACAACCATTCGCCCATCCGGCCCACCAGCGTTCGGGCCTCCCCGGACCCCGACGGGTCCCAGGTGGCGTCGACGGAATCCAAGGGTTTTCGGGAAAAGAAGGCGACCCCGTTGTAGGATTTCTGGCCCCGAATGGCCGCGTGCCAGCCCGCGTTTTCAAAATCCGCCCGGGGAAATTGATCGTCCATCACCTTGGTTTCCTGGACGGCCAGGACGTCCGGGCGCTCGGCGTTCAGCCACTTCAGGACGATGGGCAGACGGGAGCGGACGGAGTTGGCGTTGAAGGTGGCGATTTTCAAGGGACGCGATCAGCGGACCAATTCGAATTCGTCGAAGTACACCACGCCCTGCAAAGCCCCGCCCTGGGATTGAACGACGGCCTTTTCGAAAAGAATGGTGAATTCTTTGATGGACGTTTTGTCCAGTTGGGCCGGTGGAAAAAGGCTCAGGTCCACGACGTAGGGTTCCCAGGCGGCCGTCAGGCCGCCGATGGGCGCGCTGGCCGTCCCCGCGTTGGATTTTATTTCCACCCGGAACCGGACGGGATTGCCCTCGACGCCGGCTTTGGCCCAGAATTTCAGGTATCGAAA
>Ga0268298_10001272_pt1 | contig 30227 bp, 29 predicted proteins | sample WWTPWeurt_MetaG_FD_194462 | JGI IMG/M metagenome (GOLD analysis project Ga0268298, IMG submission 194462) | Activated sludge microbial communities from WWTP in Nijmegen, Gelderland, Netherland - WWTP Weurt | ecosystem: Engineered > WWTP > Aerobic digester > Activated sludge | place... | reverse complement strand
CTTCTGATACATTTATAGTTAAAGAAGGTGAAACTCGTCACTTTACTCTAACAGTTATTTATGCAGCAGATACAACACCAACTGACGGTTCAGCTTACGTGTCTATCTCTTCAATTAACTGGGGTACAGCAAATAACGATACAAATGCTAATTACTATACATTTGATCTTGGAAACTATAAAACTCCATCATTGTTCTTAAATGCAATGTAATTAAAGTATTCTGGTTAATACACCTTAAAATGTATTCAAAAAACACCCCTCACGGGGTGTTTTTTGTTTGTCTAATTAAAACTTAAATAAACCTGTTATTCATTGACTTATTTGTTTTTATACTATGTTTAGCAAGGACTGTCCTTGCTACAATAATAATATAGATTTTTAATTTGATATAATATAAACATGTTTCGCAAAGATCCATTTATCACTGGAGAATATTATCATATATACAATCGTGGTGTAGATAAACGTATTATATTTAAATCAGAAAATGATTATCAACGTTTTATAATGTTAATGTATATTGCGAATTCTAACGACAAAGTTCCTTTAAGATTAGATAATTTAATTAATCATGCACATAAAAACTTTAATGAAATTTTAATTTTAGATAAGGGTGAACCATTGGTTTCTGTCGGTGCATGGTGTTTGATGACAAATCATTTTCATATTTTAGTTAGACAAGAAGTAGACGGTGGAATTACAAAGTTTATGAGAAAGTTTGGTACAGGGTATTCTATGTACTTTAATATTAAATATAATAGGCAAGGTTCTTTGTTTGGTGGAGCTTTTAGGTCAAAATTAATAGGAGTTGATGATAATTATATGAAGCAACTTTTTTCATATATTCATTTAAATCCACTTGATATAAAATTTTCTGGTTGGGAAAAAGAAATAAAAAAATCTTCTATAGATATGAAAATTTTTTTAGAATCATATAAATATTCAAGTTACCAAGATTATTTAGATGTTAATAGGGTAGAGAATAATATATTAAACAAAAAAGCTTTTCCGGATTATTTTAATAACACAAATTCCTTTAAAGATTTTGTTGAAAGTTATTTTATAGAAAATAACTTATAGCAAGGACTGTCTTTGCTATAAGTCCTTGCTATAATAAATCCTTTATTCATTGACTTATTTGTTTTTATACTATATTGTTTAGCTAAATAACTTTGATAAATAAATTAGTATAAACCAAAAAAATAAGGACAAAATGAGCAAATATACTTTAGACATGACTTATCCTTTTGATAAAAGGTTGCACATTGATCGCGTAAAGACTTCTATGGAAGGACTTCTGGGTAGTTTTATTACTTCGTTTAGTGAAGAAAGTAGAGTAGAGGTTACCGTCTTAGAAGTTACTAAATTGAAAGATGAAAAATCTTCTTACGAAGAAAAATTTAAATTTTCTTTTTCAAATTTCATTTTTAACGGGGAATCAAAAATTGATTATGAACAAGGTATTATCTCAATAAAAGGCTGTGTTTCTTTTTTGGGAAAAGACTTAAATGATCTAATCTACTCTCTCTTTGAGAAAGAGCTTGATAAATTAGACATAAAAGAAGAAGCTAAACCTCTAGAAAACTAATTTTTCCAATTAAAAAGTCCCGACAATAAAATATTGTTGGGACTTTTATTTTTAGTATTTTAATGCTTTGTTTAGCTTGTTTACTACGCTATTTGAAGGTTCTGCGCCGTCTATAGTATCTACAACCTCACCGTTTTTCAATATAAAGCTTTTAGGAGTGCCTTCTACACCAGCCTGAGAACCTGCACTTGTCTCATCTAATACTGCTTGTTGGTATTTATCAGAATCAAGGCATTTATTGAAAACTATAGTATTTAAACCTAATTCGCTAGCAAAAGATTTTAGATTTTTATTTGAAAAATTACCTTGATTTTCACCTTTTTGGTGTGTGAAAAGATAGTCGTGATATTCCCAGAATTTTCCTTGATCATCTGCACATTTTGCAGCTTCTGCTGATTTTATAGATTCATCTCCAAGAAAAGCGAAGTCTCTATATACGAAAGAAACTAAACCTTTATTTACATAATTATTTTTAATTGTTTCTTCTGCATCTTTATGAAATCTGCCACAGAAAGGGCATTGAAAATCAGAATATTCTATAATTGTAATTTCTGCATTAGGATTTCCTAGAACTTTATCACTTGTAGAAATAGGTGGAACTGTTTCTAATGCTTTAATATCGTTTCGAACATTTTTTATAGCTTCATTTGCCTTAGGAGAAGATCCGTTTTTTAACCAAGAAAAACCTATAAGCACAGAACCAGCTACAACAATACTAGCTATTATTATTGAAGTGCTTAGGTTTATTTCTTTTGTGTTTTTTATCTCTTGAACTTCTTCTTTTGTATTTTCTTCAATATTCATATTTTATGTATTTAAATAATAAACAATCCACTTTTCTTATTGTACCATACTTCTTCTAATGTTATAATAAAGTTATTATAAAGGTCCTTTATTATTAATAATTTAATTATAAAAAAATTATGAAAAATTGTAAATGTGTTCCAGCAATGATAGCAAAGATTTTAGTTATTGTTGGTGGATTGAATTGGGGCTTGGTAGGAGTCGGTATGCTTATGAATAGTATGAACAGTTGGAATTTAGTAAATATGCTTTTTGGTACAATGCCAATGATAGAAGCAATTGTTTATGTTCTCGTAGGTGTTTCTGCTGTTGTTATGATCTTTGGTTGTAAGTGCAAGAAATGTATGGAAGGATGTGCAACTTGTGGAATGGGACCAAAAGAATCTTCAAATATGTAATTTGTTTTTTAATAAATTATAGAAAAATCAGCCTCGCACTTACGTGCGAGGCTGATTGCTTTTTGGGCTATTTTCTGTTAAAATATATATAATTTTATGGCTTCAGTTTTTGGTATTTTATTTTACATAGTTAGTTTTTTGGCCGTTTACGTGCAAGTTTTTTTACTTGTTACTTTTTTTGAAAATAGAAAAAAAATCATAATCAGAAAAGATGCTATTACGCTTAATGAGTATCCAACTGTTACCATAATAGTACCTTGCTATAACGAAGAGAAAACCGTTTTAAATACTATTGATTCGTTGCTCGAACTTGATTACCCAAAAGATAGGTTAGAAATTATTGTTGTAGATAACGCTTCCAAAGATGGCACTTGGAATGTTTTACAAAATTTAGAAAAAAATTCTCAAATAAGAATTTTTCAAGAAAAAAAAGTAGGGAAACATAATGCTTTAAACAAGGGCTTAGAAAATACTCAAACAGAATTTGTTGGTTGTCTTGATGCTGATTCTACTGTTCACCCTGAATCCTTAAAAAGGATAATGAGTTATTTTGTAAATGAAGATACAATGGCTGTAGCTCCTAGTATAGTAGTTCGTAATCCAAAAAATATTCTCCAGTACGCACAACGTGCAGAATATGATATGGCACATTACAATAAAAAAATGTTGGCATTTTTAGGAGGTATACACGTAACTCCTGGTCCTTTTTCTATTTTTCGTAAAACAGTATTTGATAAAATTGGTATTTACAGAAAAGCACACCATACGGAAGATCAAGAAATAGCTCTTCGAATGCAAAAGAATGGTTTGAAGATAGATCATTGTCCAGATGCTTATGTGTATACAGGAAGTCCAAATAGTATACCTAAATTATATCGTCAGCGCGTACGTTGGATTTATGGTTTCATAAGAAATGCTTTTGATTATAGAGAATTATTTTTCCGTCCTAAATATGGAACTATCGGAATCTTTACATTACCATCGGGTATTATTTCTATTACTGGTACGATATTTCTTTTGTTTTTTTCTTTCACAAGATTGTATGAGTACGTAGCAAAAAAAGTTTTAGAATCTCAAGCTGTTGGTTTTCATATTTTGGGTGGTAATTTATTTTCTTTTAATCTTTTCTTTTTAAGTACAAAGGCTTTTGTGTTTATATCTATAATATTGTATATTTTGGTTGTTGCCGGCTTACTTAATGGTAGAAAAATGATCTATGGTAGAGGAAAATACACTTCTTGGGATATTCCAGTGTTTTTGGTTATATACAGTGTTTTAGCTCCAATTTGGCTCTTAAAAGCGGTATATAATGCTATAACTTCACATGAAGCAAGCTGGTCAAATGAGAGAGATTATTTAATAGAAAATCCTGTTCAAAATAAATAAATATATGGAAACAAATATAGAAAAAAATTTAAAGAAAAATGATTGGTTTAAATACATTGTAGTTTTTGTTATTACATTGGGACTTTTTGCTACAGCAGGAGGACTTTCTAATTTTTTTACAAATAAAAAAATACAAACAATGCGTGACATACAAGATAAACTCTCTACGGATATTTTGTCTTCTGAAACTCAATTCACTCTTCTTTCTGAGCTTTCTTGCAGTCAAAATGATGGACAAGAAAATCTTTCAGATGAACTTTCTGATATGGCTCAAAAGATAGAGTATAGTGAATCAAATTTTAAAACAAATGAAACAGCAACAGAATTAAAAAGATACTATACTATTCTTGAAATTAAAGATTACCTGTTGATGAAGAAAATAAATGAGCGTTGTGGTCAAAAACGTTCTTCTATCTTGTATTTTTATACAACAGCAGAAAATTGTACTGAATGTACAAAGCAAGGTTTTGTTTTAACTGAGCTTCGTAAGAAATATCCGGATCTCCGAGTATATTCTTTTGATTATAATTTAGATCTTTCTGCTCTCCGTGCACTTATAAAGATTTATAAAATAGAAGATACAAAACTTCCAGCATTAATCGTAAATGAAAAGAAGGTGACGGGTTTCTCTACTATTGAAGAAATAGAAAAAATACTACCAAAAGTGAAAGCCACTAAAGTTTTACCTAAAACACAAAATAACTAATATCTATTGACTTTTTAAGTAAAAAGTATATAATGTTTTTAGTATAAACCAGAAGAACTGACAAGTTCTTTCACAAAAAAATAAGACAATGATACATTCAAGTATAAGACTATCCGATGATGAAGAAGCTAGATCATATGGAGCAGAATTTACCAAAAAACAAGAAATTGAAAGAACACAAAAGATTGTTGATTTTAGTCCAGGTCAAAATTATCATTGGTATGAAGAAATAAAAAAAGCTCAAAATTTTTACAAAAAAATTTTTGGCATTACAAAATTTCCTGATTTACCAATGCCGAAACACCATTTAAATATTAATCGTGTAACCTATATTTTTGATGATATTTCTGAAGAAGATTATCGAAAAGCTTATGCGAAGAAGTTTGGTGAGAATCAGATTTTTGTAAAACTTATAAATGGTCTTGATATTGTAGAACCTGTTAGACCTAAGGGTGATTATGTAATTGGTTATTTTGACGACCCTGAGGTACATTTGATTGGACTTAGTCATAATGATGCATTAGAAACTGGTACCATTATTACAGATACTAGGGAATATCTTGCGACTGCTTTTATGAGACGTTATGAAAAAGGAGACAGATACGACAAACAAAAAATGACAATTCTTTCTACGGTAGTAGGAGGAAAAGCTCGTGTTATGTATTTATCTAAAGATGGAAGAATGTTTCCTAGATATGTCGATTTAAATGCAACTAGTCCTTTTATGGGTTACAGAAGGATAGAATTAGCTTAAACAAAAAAGCGTGAACACACAATCGTGTTCACGCTTTTTCATTTTTGTTTTTCTTGAGCCGCTTCTCGGACTTGAACCGAGGACCTTCGCTTTACAAAAGCGTTGCTCTACCAACTGAGCTAAAGCGGCGTTATATTCTTTTGTTATTTACCAAAACAGCTAAAGCGGTGCTACATCCTATACTAGCATTTTTTATGTATAAATCAACCCTAGGAATTTAACTCTTCCTCTATTATTTTTTCCTTTAAATTCTTTATTTTATTTTTATATTCAGATATACCTTTTAAAAAACGATTAACTTCTCTTTTTTCTGGTGCCAATTTTGCTGTGCTTTTATTATATTTATTTATTATTTTATAAGCAATTTCACTACCTTTTCTTCTTAATAAAATATAAGTTCTTATAGATGTTCTTAATATGATACTTATAATTATCAAGCTATATTGTCTAGTATTTTTTACAAAAATATGACGCACTTCGTGTACTGGAGGAAGATAAGGATCATCGTTAATAATGATCCTTGATCCAGCACGAATAAGAAAAACCCTTTTCATAATCATAATGACTAGACCTATGAGTGCTATAAAAAACAAAATTAAAACAAGAGTCATCTTTATATTTTATTATGATTACTACTTAGTAGCAAGCTATATTGAATAGCGTTTTACTTCTTTTATTTTTGCATTCGCCTTTGAAAGCAAACTTGAAATAGTTTCATCTCCATTTTTAATGAAAGGTTGTTCTGTAAGAGTTTTTTCTTTGAAATATGTTGAGATTTTTCCTTCAAGCATTTTATTTTTTATTTCTTCTGGTTTATCAATACTTGCAACTTCTTTTTGAAAAATTTCTGTCATTGTTTTTCTCATTTCTTCTGTGATTTCATCCGCTGTGATGTATTCTGGTTTCATTGCAGCAACATGCATAGCTATGTCTTTAGCGAGTTCCATTGTTCCACCTTCAAGAGAAACAATAACTGCTGATTTGCCATTGTGTACATAGTATCCTAGTGTACTTCCTGTTACTTCGTAAGTTTCACCAAGCTGAATATTTTCACCAGTTTTTTGAATTATAGGATCTATCATATCCTTTGCTTCTGTTTTCATTTTTTCCAATCCTTCAGACATTGCTTTTTGAGATAGGGAAGAGAGAAGATTAGTAAAATCTTCGTTTTTTGCTACGAAATCAGTCTCACAGTTTAGCGCTAATAGGATTGCTTTATCGTTTTTTTGTACAACAGCTATTGCTCCGTCTTTTGCTTCACGTCCAGCTTTCTTTAGAGCTATATCTCCACTAGATTTTTTTAATATAGCGATAGCTTTTGTCATATCACCCTCAGCTTCTTCTAAAGCTTTTCTACATTGCATAACAGAGACACCAGTAGCATCTCTTAATTCTTTTACAAGTTCTGTTGTTATTTGTGACATATTTTTTAAATGCGAGAGAAAAATAAATTTTCCAAGAGCATTATCTTTATGGCCTAATGCAGGGAAATTTAATTTTTCTCGAGCAAAACTAATTATAATAATTTAATTTTTCTCAGCAACTGACATTTGTCCTTGCTTGTAAGCATCAGCTATAGCTTTAACAAATACATTGATACTGTTTCTTGAAGCATCATTTGCAACGATAGCAAAAGATAGTTCTTTTATATTTGAGTCAGTATTTGTAAGGGCAATAACCGGAAGATTTGATTTGCGAGCTTCTGTAGCAGCGATAGTTTCTTTTTTAGCGTCAATTATAAACATAGCATCTGGTATTTTTTTGATACCAAGCATACCAGAATAATATTTATCTAATTTTTCCATTTTCTTAGCGAGAACGAGTCTTTCTTTCTTTGTGTATTTCTGTAGTTCACCTTTTTCGTTTTCAACTTTGTAGTTTTCAAGTTCAGCTATTCTTTTTTTGATTTCACTGAAATTACTGATAGCTCCACCGATCCATCTTTCGATAACGTATGGCATATTGATAGATTCAGCAGACATTTTGATAGCTTCACGAGCTTCAGGTTTTGTACCCACGAAAAGAATAGTCTTGTTGCGAGCACCAAGATCTTTTACGTATGCACAAGCATCAGCAAGCATTTTTTCTGTCTTTTCTAGGTCTATGATATCTGTTTTAGCTTTTGTAGTAAAAATAAAAGAAGAAACTGAAGGGTGTCTTCTTGTTTTTGAGTAGCCGTATTGGGCTCCTGCTTCGAACATTTTATCTATTGTAACTGTTTCGTTTTTTGACATGTATATATGATTTATAATTAATAATCTTACCTTGCGACTTAAACAAGCCTTTTAATGCTTATTTTTCATCTAGAAATTAAAAACCCATCTCTAGACAGGTGTTTATATAATAGCAATAATTTTAATTTTTTGCAAATTTCATAAGCTTTTGCAAAGCCTAAGTTTTTAGGGTAGTATGGGATATATGAGACAAACAAAACTTTTTACTAAAACAAGGAAAGAAGCTCCAGCAGACGAAGTTTCAAAAAACGCTGAACTTTTGATCCGTGGTGGTTTTATACATAAAGAAATGGCGGGAGTTTACAGTTTTTTGCCTTTAGGTGTAAGAGTTTTAAAAAAGATAGAACAAATAGTACGAGATGAAATGGATATGATAGGTGGTATTGAGATGAAGACTTCTGTAATGCAATCAAAAGAAGTTTGGGAAAAAACTAATAGATGGGATGATGAAATTGTAGATAATTGGTTTAAAACAAAATTAAAAAATGGAGGCGAAGTTGGTTTGTCTTTTACAAACGAAGAAGCACATTCAAATATTTTAAAACAATATGTAAATTCATATAAAGATTTACCGGTATACGTTTATGATTTTAAAAATATTTTTAGAAATGAAACTAGAAGTAAATCCGGCATTTTAAGAGGAAGAGAATTTTATTGGAAAGCATTATATTCATTTTCTAAAGATGAAAATGAACATAATGAATTTTATGAAAAAGCTAAAATCGCTTATAAAAATATTTTCCAAAAAGTTGGAATTGGACATCTTACATATATTACTTTTGCTTCAGGTGGAACTTTTTCAAAGTTTTCTCATGAATTTCAAACAGTTACTTCTGCTGGAGAAGATACTATATATATAAACGAAGAAACTTCCGTTGCTGTAAATGAAGAAGTATTTACAGATGAAGTTTTAAAAGATTTAAATTTAGAAAAAGAAAAACTAGTTGAAAGGAAATCTATAGAAGTCGGTAATATTTTTTCATTGGGTACAAAGTTCTCAGCTCCTTTTGATTTGAAATTTAAAAATGAAAATAATGAAGAAAATTTAGTTATAATGGGTTCTTATGGTATTGGTCTGACTCGTCTTATGGGTACAGTCGTAGAAGTGCTTTCAGATGATAAAGGTATTATATGGCCTGAAAGTATTGCTCCTTTTAAAATCCAATTACTTTCTTTAGGTGAAAGTGAAGCTGTCTTAAAAGAAGCTGATAATGTGTATGAAAGTTTAGTAAAAGCTGGTATTGAAGTTATTTTTGATGATAGAAGTGGAATGCTTGCAGGAGAAAAATTTGCAGATTCTGATTTATTAGGAATTCCTTATAGAGCTGTTGTTTCTGAAAGAAGCCTAAAAGAAGGTGGTATTGAAATTAAAAAAAGAACAGAAGAAAAAGGAAAAGTTGTGTCTCTTGCAGAATTGTTGGAATTATTAAAAATTACAGGTAACGAATAGTAATTATGTTTAAAAAATTTTATAAATTATTTTCAAATGATATTGGCATTGATCTTGGCACAGCAAATACGCTGGTGTATTTGAAAGGGCAAGGTATTGTGATAAATGAGCCTTCTGTAGTTGCTGTAAATGTGAAGACAAATCAAATTCTTGCTGTAGGTTCACAAGCTAAACAAATGCTTGGTCGTACACCTGGACACATAAAAGCCGTTCGTCCTCTTGTGGATGGAGTGATTTCTGATTTTGAAGTTACAGAAGAAATGCTTTCATATCTCATAAATAAAGCTGACAAAATGGTAAAAAAATTTGTGCGTCCGAGAGTTGTAATAGGTGTTCCTTCTGGAACTACAAACGTAGAAACTCGTGCTGTGTATGATGCAGCAAAATCTGCTGGCGCAAGAGAAGTATATTTAGTAGAAGAACCTATGGCTGCAGCTATTGGTATTCGTCTTCCTGTAAAAGATGCAGTTGGATCTATGATTGTAGATATTGGTGGAGGTACTACTGATGTCGCAGTTATTTCTTTAGGTGGAATTGTAAAATCAAGAAATCTAAAAATCGCAGGCGACAGATTGAATAACGATATCATTACTTATATGCGTGATGAATTTAAAATTTTAATTGGTGAGAAAACTGCAGAAAGTGTAAAAATAGCTATTGGATCAGCTACATCAGGTGAATACATGGAGAGTGCAATTCGTGGAAGAGATATTTTGACAGGGTTACCTCGTGAAGTAGTCGTTACTGATTCTGATATTCGTGAAGCTATAGCTCTTTCTGTGGCTGGGCTTGTAGACGGAGTAAAAGATGTATTAGAAACTACTCCACCAGAAATTCTTTCTGATATTATGCGTGGAGGTATAGTGCTTTCTGGTGGAGGTGCATTGCTTCATGGATTAGACGATTTATTGCAACATACTTTAAAAATACCTGTTTATGTAGTTGAAGATCCTCTTTCAGCTGTTGCTCGTGGTACAGGTATTATATTGGACGATATTGAATCTTATAAAGAAGTTTTAATTGGTAATCAAGATGAGCTACCTCCTAGATAAAAAATTAAAAAGACGCAAGTTTTTAAATTATTTAATAATTTTTTTAATTGTAGCTTTATTATTTTTAAGTAGGAATTTAATTTTCACAGGACTTTCTAAAACAAGTCATTTTGTTTTTAGGCCTATCGTTGTTTTAGGTAATTCTCTAGGAAATAGTATATATTCAACAAAATCTTTTTTTGTTTCTAAAAAATCTTTATTGAAAGAAAATGAAAATTTAAAAAATCAAATATTACAAAGTGAAGCTGACAGAGCAAATTATTCTTCTGTTGTAAATGAAAATATTAAATTAAAAGAAATCCTAGGAAGAAAAAATGAAAATAGTAAATTTATTTTAGCTGGGATTTTGTCACAAGCAAATCAGTCTTTGTATGGAACTTTAATTATTGATTTAGGGGAGAGTGATGGCGTGAAAGTTGGCTCTCGTGTTTTTGCTTTAGGTAATATTCCTATTGGTAGAATTGCAGAAGTATATTCTAAAACATCAAAAGTTGTTTTGTATTCAGGTTCTGGAGAAAAGACCGAAGTTGTTGTTTCTGGACGTGATACTTTTGTACAAGCTGTAGGTCGTGGTGGAGGAAATTTTGAACTCGCTATGCCAAGAGATTTTGTAATTGCAAAGGGTGCAGAAGTGGATTTACCTGGAATTCATAATTATATATTTGGAGTTGTGGAAGATATCATTTCTGATCCCAGAGATTCTTTTCAAAAAGCATTACTTGTGAGCCCTGTAAATATTAGTGAATTAAAATTTGTACAAATAGAAATATAAAAAGTGAATTTTAAAATAGAAAAAAAATTAAAAAATAGTTTGGGTAGAGTCGGAATTCTAAGTACTCCTCATGGAGATATACAGACTCCGGCTTTTGTTACTGTAGGAACAAAAGCAACAGTGAAATCATTAAACCCTGAACAAGTTTTAAATGCTTTTGCTCAAGTTGTACTAGCAAACACTTACCATTTATTTTTACAACCAGGAGATGAAGTTGTTGCAAAAGCAGGAGGATTAGGAAAATTTATGAATTGGTCTGGTCCTACTATGACTGACAGTGGAGGGTTCCAAGTTTTTTCTCTTGGTGCTGCTTATGGGAAAGATATGTCGAAAGTTTTAAAAATTACTGATCCGTCCTTAATGATTCCAGAGAGATTTGATGATAGTGACGCACCAAGGCTTGCAAAAGTAGGGCAGGATGGAGTTTCTTTTAAATCACACTTAGATGGATCTATTCATTACATTACTCCTGAAAAATCTATACAAATTCAACACAACCTCGGTGCTGATATTATTTTTGCTTTTGATGAATGTACTTCACCAGCCGAAGATGTGAAATATCAAGAAGAAGCACTTAATCGTACTCATGCATGGGCGAAAAGATGTTTAGAGGAACATTGCAAGCTTGAGGCAGAAAAAAATTTTTCAAAAGTCCTCGGTTCTCCTCACGAAAGTTCGGCCAGACTTTCTCAAAATATTTTTCTGCCTCAAGCACTTTTTGGAATAGTACAAGGTGGCAGGGAAGAGAATTTAAGAAAAAAATCTGCAAAAATAATTTCTGAAATGAATGTAGATGGAAAAAGTTTTGACGGCTTTGGTATTGGTGGATCTTTTGCAAAAGAAGATATGTCTACAGCTGTGAAGTGGGTAAATGAAATTTTACCAGAAGAAAAACCTCGACACTTACTCGGCATCGGTGAGCCAGAAGATCTTTTTATGGGTATTGAAAATGGTGTAGATCTTTTTGACTGTGTTTTGCCGACGCGTCTAGGTAGAAATGGAACTTTGTACACAAAGACAGGAAAGATTAGTATTACGAATACAAAATACAGAGAAGATTTTTCTCCAGTTGAAAATGATTGTGAATGTTATACTTGCAAAAATTATACTCGCGCATATATAGCACATCTTTTCCATGGTAAAGAAATGCTCGCTGGTACACTTGCATCCATTCACAATCTTTATTTCATAGTTTCACTCGTCTCAAAAATCCGCCAATCAATAATAGACGATACTTTTTTTGAATTTAAAGAAGAGTTTTTAAGAAATTATTTAAAATAAAAAGCCATCGGAATGTCCGACGGCTTTTTGTATGTTTTTTTGAGTTCCTATTAACTGTTGTTTAGTTTTTTTACCACCCACTTTCTCTTTAAATCAGGTTGAACCACTTCGAATTTTATTAAATTGTCGAATAGTTCAGTGAAATCCATTTCTTTGTGAAAAGCAGTTTTTGGAATGAATCTATTCAGACTCACTTCTTTTTCCCATAATGGAAAAGGATCGTCTATCTTATTTCTTACGTTTATTCCATACATGCCAGCGGCGTAATGAATCTTAATAAAATAGAAACCTTTTACGTCAGTAATTTCATAAAATTTAGCTGTAGCATTTACTTTTGTTATGGTAGAACCATATCCTTTTCTGCTAGCGATACTTAAAGCAGAATCTAGCTCCCTTGGATTAAGAGTAATAGCCAATTCCTTAGAACTCTTGTTCTTCATTATATAGATTTGTTTTCTTGAACCTCTCGGCAATAAAACAGTGATATCTCTCTCAAAACTTTTGTTTGAAAGAATACTATCAAGGTTTACTACTTTATGAGTGTAGTAATTCTTGATTTGGGCGTGGGTAATACATGGAATAAATATTACCAAATAAAGTAATAGAATTATTTTTTTCATTTCTTAAATTTTTAAGGTTTATTTATACAAAATATAGCATATAAAATCCTTATTTGTCAATGGTTTTAAAGTTTGTTATACTATATGTTCGATGAAAAATACATTTGATTTAAAACTTCCATTTGAACCAGCAGGTGACCAACCAAAAGCAATAAAAAGTTTGCTTGATGGTTTGAAAAAAGGTATGCACAAGCAGACGCTTTTAGGTGTGACAGGAAGTGGTAAAACATTCACTATCGCAAATGTTATACAAAAAATAAATAAACCCACTTTAGTAATCGCTCACAACAAAACTCTCGCAGCTCAACTTGCACAAGAATTCCGCGCATTCTTTCCAGAAAATGCTGTGCATTATTTTGTTTCATATTACGATTATTATCAGCCGGAAGCATATATTCCTACTACAGATACTTTTATTGAAAAAGATGCACAGATAAATAAAGAGATAGATCGTTTGCGTCATGCGAGTACTCAAGCATTGCTTACTCGCAAAGATGTTATTATTGTTGCTTCAGTGTCTTGTATTTATGGTTTGGGAAGTCCAGAAGAATATCAAGAAGAGAATTTACAAATTGCAAAAGGTGATAAAGTCACACGCACAGATTTACTTACACGACTTATTAAAATGCATTTTGAGCGTACAAATGCAGACCTAACTCCGGGTACTTTTCGTGCAATGGGAAGTAAAGTTGAGATAATGCCTGTTGCTGATACTTTTGTTTATAATGTTGAATTTGGTGATAAAGTGGAAAGGATTTTAAAAATTGATCCAGTGAGTTCAAAAATTTTAGATGAAGAAAAAAGTATTTTTATTTTCCCTGCAAAACACTTTATTACAAATAAAAAGAAATTAGAAAAAGCTATTAAAGATATAAAACAAGAGTTGAATCTTCAACTTAAAAAATTTGATAAAGAAGGAAAGCTTTTAGAAGCTGAGCGTATTAAAAGAAGAACAATGTATGACATAGCCATGCTTCGTGAAGTTGGTTATTGTTCTGGTATAGAAAATTACTCTCGTATTCTTTCTGGTAAGAAGCCTGGTGAAGCACCAGAGACACTTATTTCATATTTCGGAAAAGATTTTCTAACTATTATAGATGAATCACACGTGACTCTTCCGCAAGTAAGAGGTATGTATGCCGGTGATGCTTCAAGAAAAAATACACTTGTTGAACATGGTTTTCGTTTACCTAGTGCGAAAGATAATCGTCCACTTAAGTACGATGAATTTGAAAAAAGAATTGGGCAAGTGATATATGTATCTGCAACACCTTCTGATGTAGAAAGAAAAGAAAGTGAACAAATCGTCGAGCAAATTATCCGTCCAACAGGACTTATTGATCCATTGCTTGAAGTGCGACCTGTTATGGCTGAAAATTCATCTTCTTCGAAAGTCCTCGGTTCTCCTCGCAAAAGCTCGGTCAGACTTTCTCAGAAAAAGAATTTTCAGCCTTATCTTGGCCAAGTGCAGGATTTTATCAAAGAAGCCGAAGCTGAAATAAAAAAAGGTGGACGAGTTATAGCTACGACACTTACAAAAAAAATGGCAGAAGATTTGTCTGCGTATTTAAAAGACAAAAAAATAAAATCAGAATACGTACACAGTGATATTAAAACCATCGAGCGTATAAAAATCCTTACAGAATTTCGAAAAGGGAAGTTCGATATTTTAGTTGGTGTGAACTTGCTTCGTGAAGGACTCGATTTACCAGAAGTATCTTTGATTGGAATTCTTGATGCTGATAAAGAAGGATTTCTTCGTAGTGAGACGTCGCTCATCCAAACGATCGGCCGTGCCGCGAGAAATGTTGATGGCAGAGTCATACTTTATGCAGACAGTATTACCGGCTCTATGGAGCGTGCTATGGGGGAGACGAATAGAAGAAGAGAAACACAAATAGCATATAATAAAAAAAATGGTATTACACCAAAAACTATTTTAAAGAAAATTCACGACATTACTGAAGAGCTTGATAGTTTGCATGATAAAACTGTATCAGCTGAGCTCAATCTAGACGCGAAGCTTTTTGCAAAAAATCCAAGCAAACTCGTAAAGCTAAAAGAGCGTCAGATGTCTGAAGCAGTAAAAGCACTCGACTTTGAAACTGCAGCAATCCTCCGCGATGAGATCAAAATCTTGAAAGATAGGCTTGTGAAATAAAGATTAATTAAAATTGACTTTTATCATTATATATGATATTCTATATAAGAAATAATCTTTGTCTAACTTTAATTTAAAATAAATGGAAAACTCAGAAATACTGTCTAATCTTTCTTTTTACGAAGGAGAATTAAGAACATTTTACCCGTATTTGCGTGCAAAAAGAGTTGATACCTCCTCTTTCATGACCTTTAGGCTTGGTGCTGAAAAAATTAATCACGATGAAATGGCAAAACACTCAAAGTATTTAATAAAATCCTTAAGGGAAATGATTTTGAAAAATGAGAAAGAGCAGAAGATACATCGTCATTATGGTTTTCTACAGTGCCTACTTATTTTCTTATTAGAATATTCCCTAGAGGATGTTATGAGACATAATAAAAATGGCACCTTAGAAGGTTGAAATAGTAAATAATGCATCAGGCAAAACATAGCCTGATGCATTTTTATTTCCCAATTTTGTGCTATAATACTTATACAAATTAATATACATACCCATACGCGCAGGCGGATGGGTGTTTAAAGTTTTATTATGAAAAAAGATATAGAAAAACAAGACAAAATAATAGTGAAAGGTGCAAGGACACACAACTTGAAGAATATTACAGTAGAAATGCCTCGAGGTAAGATGATTGTTTTTACTGGGCTTTCAGGCTCCGGCAAGTCTTCGCTTGCTTTCGACACAATCTTTGCCGAAGGGCAGAGACGCTATGTCGAATCACTTTCTTCGTATGCACGCCAATTCTTGAAACAAATGGCGAAGCCCGACGTGGATGAGATCCATGGCCTTTCACCTGCAATTTCAATCGATCAAAAATCTCGTTCAAATAATCCTCGTTCAACTGTAGCTACTATTACAGAAGTTTATGATTATCTTCGTGTTTTATATGCACGTATTGGTAGACCACATTGTCTTACTTGTGGAGATGAAATAAAAAAACTTTCAAATGAAGAGATCATTCATTTTGTGTTAGAGAAAATAAAAAATCTTTCAGGAAAGAAAAAGAAAGTTATGGGCGTAGAATTTGATGATACAAAAATACAAATCTTTGCGCCGATGGTACGTGGAAGAAAAGGAGAATATTATCAATTACTTTATGATCTACTTGGTAAGGGTTATACAAAAGTCCGCATCGATGGAGTTATCAAAGAACTTCGCGAGCGTATTGATTTATCAAAAACAAAAAAGCATGACATTGCAGTCCTTGTCGATGAATTTTCTGCACATGAATTTTTTGTGAAAGATACGAAAGATTCTGAAATGCGTCTTTCTGAATCCGTCGAACGAGCATTGCTCGAGTCTGATGGTTTAGTGAGTGTTGTAGTAAACAAAGAAGAATCAATGCTCTCTGCAAAATTCTCTTGTCCAAAAGATGGATTTTCTTTTCCTGAAATAGAGCCGAGACTTTTCTCTTGGAACAGCCCTTATGGAGCTTGTGAGAGTTGTCATGGACTCGGTACGAAACATATGTTTGGTGATGATGCGTGTGATACTTGTAAAGGTTTACGTCTTCGACCTGAAGCATTGAATGTATTTATTGGTGAAGGAAAAAATAGAAAAAATATTATCGAAGCTATCGCACTTTCTGCTGAAGATGCAGGTGAATTTTTCACAACACTTAAAATGACAAAAAAAGAACAAGAAATTTCCGGTGTTTTAATGAAAGAAATAAATGCTCGTGTACAGTTTCTCTTAAATGTTGGACTTGAATATCTCTCACTTGATCGTCGTGCAAATACGCTCTCTGGAGGTGAAGCACAGCGTATACGTCTTGCCTCACAATTGGGCTCACGACTCGTCGGTGCGCTTTATGTACTCGATGAGCCGACAATAGGCTTGCATCAGCGTGACAACGAAAGACTTATCAAAACGCTTCTTGATCTGAGGGATTTGGGTAATACGATTATTGTTGTTGAACATGATGAAGATACAATTTATTCTTCTGATTATATCGTTGATATCGGTCCGAAAGCTGGACGTCATGGAGGTGAAGTTATCGTTGCTGATTATCTTGATGATCTTTTGACTGCAAAAAAGAATGACAGTAAATCTCGTACAATAGGATATTTGCGTGGAGAATTGAAAGTGGCTATCCCTGATAAAAGAAGAGACAATGACAAGGGAAAATTAAAAGTTGTTGGCGGAAAAGTTTTTAATATAAAAAATTTGAATGCAGAAATTCCACTCGGTAGACTTGTATCTATAACAGGAGTTTCTGGTTCTGGTAAATCTTCTTTTATGTATGAAATTTTGTATAAAAATCTTCAAGCAAGACTTGAGAGAAAATATAGAAGTAATCAGACATTTAACTGCGCATCATTCACTGGTAGCGAATACGTCCAGCGTGTCGTGCTTATTGACCAGTCGCCGATCGGGCGCACACCACGTTCAAACATCGCTACATATACAGGAGCATTTACTTTCATTCGTGATATTTTTGCTGAGACAGAAGAAGCACGCTTCCGTGGATGGAAATCAAATCGTTTTTCTTTTAATGTTAAATCAACCTCTGGTGGAGGTCGTTGTGAAGCATGTGAAGGTAATGGTGAGATAGCTGTCGAAATGCATTTCTTGCCGACAGTGTATGTGACTTGTGATGTCTGCGGAGGAAAAAGATTTGATAAAGAAACACTTAAAGTAAAATATAAAAAGAAAAATATTCACGAAGTTCTTGAGATGACCATCGAAGAAGCCGTTGTTTTCTTCGATGAGATTCCAGCTATTTATGATCGTATGAAGACACTTATTGATGTTGGACTTGGTTATGTGAAGCTTGGTCAATCTGCGACGACTCTTTCTGGTGGGGAAGCACAGAGAGTAAAAGTTTCAAGTGAGCTCTTCCGCCCGTATTTAGAAAAGACTGTTTACTTGCTCGACGAGCCGACTGTGGGACTTCATTATGATGACGTAGTGAATTTGATAAATGTTTTGGAGAAACTAGTACAAAAAGGCCACAGTGTTATCGTTATCGAACACAATATGGATTTGATAAAATCTTCCGACTATTTGCTAGACTTCGGCCCTGAGGGTGGTTTGAAAGGCGGTACATTAATTGCAAAAGGTACTCCTGAAGAAGTGGCTAATACTCCGAAATCGTATACAGGAAAATATTTGAAGAAAGTTTTAAAAAAATAAATGAAAATTCTTGATTTAAAAAAGTTTAATATTCCAGACAAGCCGGGGGTTTACTTTTTCCTTGGCCCGCCGAAGCGTAGCGAAGGGGGCTTGAAAGGGAACCCTTCTTCGTCAAAGACTACGAAAGGGCACAGAGATATTTTATATATCGGCAAAGCGACGTCTCTTAAAGATAGGACAAAGAGTTATTTCAGCAAAGATATTATAAATACTCGTGGTCCGCTTATTTTAGATATGGTGTTTAAAGCTGATTCTATTAAATGGCAAGAAGCAGATAGTGTACTTGAAGCACTTATCCTAGAAGCGAACTTGATTAAGAAACATCAGCCGTATTACAATACAAAAGAAAAAGATGATAAGAGTTTTAATTATGTTTGTATTACAAAGCCTGCCCGCCCTCACGATCATTCGGGAGCAGGCGGGGATGAAATACCAAAAGTTATTATCGTTCGCGGTAGAAATTTAGAACAAAAAAATTATTCAAAAATATATGGTCCATTTCCAAATGGCGGACAGTTGAAAGAAGCTCTTAATTTAATAAGAAAGATATTCCCGTTTCTTGATGAAAAATCCCGTATCAAAGGTTCATATGAATTTTATCGTCAGATAAAACTAATTCCTGATCAGAAAGAAATAATATTTCAGAATATAAAAAATATTAAATTACTTTTTGAAGGTAAGAAAAAATCAATATTGAAAAATCTTGAGAAAGAAATGAAAATGTATGCAAAAGCTCACGCTTTCGAAAAAGCAGGGGAGATAAAGAGACAGATTTTTGCATTACAACATATTCAAGATGTTTCCCTTATAAAGGAAGATTCCACTAGACAGTTTCAGAAGATTTCTTCGAGCTTAACCCTCCCTCGAGTACGAGGCGGGACCCACACTCTTCAGAAATCTTCTGAAACTTCTTTATCTTTTCGGATTGAAGCTTATGATGTTGCTCATATGGGTGGTAAGGATATGGTTGGTGTAATGGTTGTACTTCATGATGGCGAGCCGGCGAAAAATGAGTACAGAAAATTTATAATAAAAAATTATACTAGCTCAAATGATACGGGTGCACTTTCTGAAATGCTTACTCGTCGTTTCAAACATACAGAATGGGTTATGCCAGATTTGATCGTTGTAGATGGAAGTACAGCACAGAGAAATGTCGCAATTAAAATTCTTAAAGAATATAAATTAAAAATCCCAGTTTCTGCTGTAGTGAAAGACGATAAACATAAAGCAAAGATGATCCTCTCTGCTGATCCGAAATTAAAGAAAGATATACTTTTGGCAAATAGTGAAGCTCATAGATTCGCTATTAAATACCATAAAGAAAAGCGCAATAAGAGCTTTATTTCATAAGCTTTTGTAAGATTTGCACACTTTTTTATTGAAAGTGTTATAATATATAAGAGTCGATTTATTAATTTTTAAAATAATAAATTAATTATATGAAACTAGGAGGACACTAATTTTAAGTAAAATAAAAAGATATCCTAAAAAGGATATCTTTTTATTTTCATTTTTATGAATACACATACAGTAAAAACAGACAAAAAAACATGCAGCGCTTGCGGTACAGCACCGACGAATCATCATTTGATGTATTTTTCTAGTGTTGTAGATAATATGATTACAAGTATTGGTAAACCAATTTTCACTTTTTTATTTAGAGGTAGGGGTTCTCAGAAATTGGTAGATAATATGGAAAAAATAGCTTTTTCTATATTTAATTTTTTTCATTTAATAAGATATAGCGATGACATAGAAAAAGCTATAACAGGACGCTCTACTTTGATGTGGGAAGAAGCTCGTCGTCGTGGTATAAAAATGCAACAAGCTGTTTTGCTTGGAAAACATATTGATTATTATAAAGCGAATATAAAAGGTAAGGATATTATTTTTCAAAGTTTACCTATTCCACCTTGGCTTCCTCAGACTGGTTATGATTGGATAGATGATAAATTAATTTTTGCAAAAAAATTACAAGATGCAGGTATGCCAAGTCCAGCTACGAGACTCATTTCAAATATTAAAGAAGCTTACGAAGCTTTTGATTCTTTAAAGAAACCAATTATTGTAAAACCACAATCAGGTTCACGTGGAAGACATACAACAACAAATATAAACACAAAAGAAGAAATGAAATACGCTTTTGATTTAGCAGAGCAAATAAGTCCTACAATGGTAGCACAAGAGCATCTTTTTGGTTCTGTATACAGAGCGACAGTGGTGAACAATGTTTTAGTTGGATTTTTTCGTGCTGATCAACCACAAATCGTAGGTGACGGTATTTCTAATGTGTCTGAATTAATTTCAGAAAAAAATAAAAACAGATCAGAGCGTATTTCAGAAATTTTAATCACTGAAGAAATTATTAATTTCTTAAAGAGAGAGAATTACACATTGGAAAGTGTAGTACCAAAAGATGAAATAGTACATCTTTTAGCAAAAACAGGTAGACTTTATGGTGGTTATACGAAAGAAATGCTTCCAGAAGTACATCCTAAAATGCATTCAATTTTTAAAAAAGCTGGAGAAATAGTTTCTGTACCTGTGGCTGGTTTTGATTTGATTATTGAAGATCCAAAAGCTGACCCTGATACACAAAATTGGGGAATCATAGAATGTAATTCTTTACCATTTATTGATTTGCATTATTTTGCTCTTGAAGGTGAACCAGTAAATGTCGCTACATTTATTTGGGATTTGTGGAAATAAAAAAATATTTCTTTAGTGTTATAATATATTCATGTTAAAAATCGGCGTCATTCGTGGAGGAGTAAGTAATGAATATGAAAATTCACTTTCTAGTGGTGGAAATATTCTTTCACATTTGCGCAATGAAAAATTAAATAATAAATATAAAGCTTTTGATATTTTAGTAGACAAAGCTGGTATTTGGCATTTAAATGGAATACCAGTAAATTTTAAAAAATTAGCAGAATCTATAGATGTAGCAATAAATACTTTGCACGGTGAATTTGGGCAAGATGGGGAAGTGCAGAGGATTTTGGAGAGTTACAATATTCCATATACTGGTTCAAATTCTTTGTCTTCTGAAATTGTTTTCAATAAAGATATTTTAAAAAAACATTTAAACAAAAATGGCATAAAAACTCCTAGACATATTATCATACCAGCTTATCAAAAAGATTTTGATGGTGATATAGAAGATTATGCACAAAAAAAAGCACATCAAGTATTTCAGAAATTTTCTCCTCCTTGGATTATAAAACCTCTCACTTCTGGTTCTTCACTTGCTATACATGTATGCAAAACATTACCAGAGCTCGTGAGGGTTTTTCAATTGGAAGAGATTTTGAAAATAAGTGTTATCGTAGAAGAAATGATTATTGGTAAACAAGCAAACATTTCTGTTTTAAAAAATTTTAGAGGAAAAGAATTGTATGCGACACTTCCAGGTAATTTTTCTACAGAAGAAAAAAAGGAATTAGAAAGTCTCGCTACTCAAATGCATTCTACTCTAGGATTGGGTCATTTTTCACAAAGTGAATTTGTAGTTTCTCCTAAAAAAGGTATTTATGCATTACACATAAGTACATTGCCTGTATTAGCTCAAAATGCTCTTCTAGAGAAGCATTTAGCAGATATAGGAGTAGATACAATCCAATTTATAGAGCATATTATAGCCCTTGCTTTAGAGTAAATATAAGGTAAAATTAGTTTGCAATATACAAAAAATGTAGTAATATTGTTGTGTTAGAGAAATTTTGGGCCCTTAGCTCATCTGGTTAGAGCGCCTCATTTGCAATGAGGAGGTGGCAGGTTCGAGTCCTGTAGGGTCCACTAAAATTAACAAAAAACGCCCTAGGGCGTTTTTTGTTTTGTGTTATAATCTTTGTATGAAAAATAAAACAAACATTATCTTAATAATATTATTAGTTGTTATTGCTGGAAGTTTTTTATTTATTAAAAATTCTAAAAAGATGGATGATAAATATGAAAAATATTCTGATACATATAATGCTGATGATTCAAAAACAGCATCTGATGTTTCAAATAAAACAGAGGCAACCAATACATATTCTTTAGTAGAAGTAGCTAAACATAATAATGAACAAAGTTGTTGGACAGCTATAAGTGGTAATGTTTATGATGTTACAAGTTGGATAAGCCAACATCCTGGGGGAGAAAGAGCTATTTTGTCTTTATGTGGAAAAGATGGAACAAGTGCTTTTACAAATAAACACGGAGGCCAACCTCGTCCAGAACAAGAATTAAAAAGTTTCTTGATCGGAGTGTTGAAATAATTTACACAAATTAAGGTTGTTTTTTATTATATTTCTGATAAAATAACCTATGTTATTCAGTAATGAATACATTCGGGAGTAGCTCAGCGGTAGAGCGGTCGCCTGTTAAGCGATTGGTCGTAGGTTCGATCCCTACCTCCCGAGCATCTATTGACTTTTTAAATATATATGATATACTTTTAAAAAAGTAGTATTAATCTTAATATTTAGACACATGTTCTTAAAATTTTTCTTTAACGCAGCAGCCCTTTTCTTATTGTTTACATTCATAATTATGGGGTTATGGAATGGGGTAATTTCTAAACTTCCCATTAAAGGAATAACATTTTTACATATGAAATTTGAGTTGGCATGCAGTGTATCTTTTTCTTTGCTTATTCTTATTTTAATTGCCTTTTTTTTAATAGGCAAATTAGTAAAAATATTTTCTTAAAGTTGAGATAAGGTTTTCAAAAACTCTCCTATAGCAAAGGAGAGTTTTTTATTTATCTAAAATAATCTTTTCAACTGATTTTCCATTATAAAATATCTCAGCGAGTAAGATGCTACAAATATTATTTTTATTACTAATGTTATTATTTTGTTCTACAGTTTTAAAAGTCCAGTCTTCTTTTTTTAAAGCATCTGGGTCAGTACAATATAATATATTGAAATCCTCTGAAGGGAATTTTATTTCTATCTCTTTAGATACCAAATTTTCTTTTGCCCAGTCAATAAAATTAGCTAGTTCTTTTGTAGAATAAAAAGGGTTAATTGGCCTAATAATATAGCCATTTTCTAATATTAAAACTGTATATTTAGTATCAACGGCTGAAATTTTTTGTGGAATTTCAAATTCTTTCCTAAGAATTTCATATCTTTCATGTGTTTCGTTTTTTAAATCTTGTAATTGTTTATTAGCCTTTTCTTCTAATAATAAATTATTTTTATATTGCCTTTTTTCTATTAATGTTGTTACTGGCTTCAAAATATATCCAATAGAATAAGGGGGTGCGAAACTACACAAACTTAAAACTAAAAGCAGTACGGATATAAAATGCACCCCCTTTTCTTTCAGAAGAGTTATTCCTTTAAAAATTCCCCATATTGAAAAAATATCTAGTAAAGGAAAGAAAAAGTATACTAACAAAATACCATTCCATCCACTGGCACGATAAATAATAAACCATACGAAGAATACAGCAGAGCATATTTCTATTGTAATTATTATAGATGAGATAATTATTTCTATTTTACTCAACGAAGTATTAACTCCTCCTTTATTATTAAATAAACTAGGCGTATTTTGGTTAGAAGAAAAAGCCTCCTCTAAATCATTTTCAGTCCAACCACCTTGTTGCCTAAGTGTGTTTTTTATTTCTTCCGTTGTTTTTCCTGCTGTAAGAGAACTTTTAATATAATCCATTAGTTCTTTTGTAACCATGTCTTTAATTATACACAAAGTACCTTTATTTGGCATTAACTATACTCCTTTGAAAATCATCAAAAGTTTGGAGCATCTATTGACTTTTCTATATATTATGCTATACTTTATTTAGTATAGATTCTTTGAAATTTTTATTTAGTTGAAAGACGTGTGTGAATTACTTTGTATTTCTACATGAAGTTTGAAGTAATTCACATAAATCTAACAATAATAAACTAAAACCTAAAACATTATGGCAAAAATTAAAAATGATGGCTTTATTGAAATAGCTTCTACTCCTGATTTATTTAAAATGGTTCAAGATTCCATTATTCCTTCTATTGAAATAGATGGAATTGTTGAGAATCTTGATAAAAAACGGGGAAAAATAAAAATTAACATAAATCATGCGGAGTGTTTGGAAAATGGAAGCCTTCAGATAAAGACTGAAAGTATGGTAAGTGTTGATTCTAACATTGATAAATTAATTGGGACATTGCGTTTACTGGAGTTAATGTGCAATGATTACCTCTTAAAAAACTGTTGGATTTTATCTGGTGTACTTGTAGGTAAAGAGGCGCCTGTTACTATTCTTTATTTTGTACTCGGCAACAAAGCTGCTTACAGTCTCAAAAGGGAAGAAGATAAGATAGAAGAGTTTTCTCCAGTAAATCCAAATTTAAACTAAGTTAAATGTAATACTTTTAAAGCCCACCTCTCTTTATGATGTTAAGGGCTTTTTTTATTTCCCCAAAATAACTATTCGAACATCGTCCCACATCTGGAGCATTGACTTTTAAAACTAACTATGACATTATATATGAAATGTCTTTTATTTAAATTGTGGATTTTGTTTGTTAAATTCTCTGAGTTTCTTTTGTTTGGAAATTTAGAGAGTTTAATAAAATTTAAAATCTATTAATAAAAAATAACAGAAATGGAAAATAGTACATTAAAAAAGAATAAAAATTTAAAAACTAGGAGGAATATATTTTTAAATAAAAATGTTGGTAAAAAATTACTCGATGAAATATTAGAATCTCATAAACTTAATAAAATTATTAAGGGATTTGTTTTAAAATCAGAAAAAAGAGGTTTTTTTATTTTAACAAAAGGTGATTTGTCAGCATTTCTTCCTGGTTCAGAAACAGGTTTTGAGAATCCAAAAGATTTTAATCAATATATTGGTAAAAATCTTGATTTTAGAATCGATCAAATCATTAATGATAAGTTAGGATTAACTATTGTTCTTTCAAGAATTGGAGTTGAATAATTTAACAAAAAGCCGTGCTATATAGCATGGCTTTTTAATTTTCTGATAAAAAATATTCGTTATTTAAAATATGATCTGCAATTTCAGCAGGGAATACATTGTGAGGGTTTAAACCTTCAAATTGACTCTCATATAATTTTAAAGCTTCTAGTTTTGTTGTAGGATTTATCGCTATTTTTATATTAGGTTCTTTGTGAATTTTTTCATCCTCAAGATAAGAGCCATTTTTTCTCTTTTTTAATAAATGATGGTTGAAATCTGGGTAAGTATCGTAAGGTGGTTTTGAGAATGTAAAAAACGGAATCTTTAGATTATTAGCTATTTCTTTTGTTATTTGGCTTATTACAATATGGTCGCTATGGCCCGTAAAACCATCTTCATTGAAACTAATTAAAAGATTAGGTTTATGTGTCGTTATAAATTTTAATACAGAGTTTTTTAAATTATTGATATTCCTCTCTATTTCTCCATCTTGAAAATCTGCTAATTCTATATTGTGCATTCCTAAATATTTTCCAACATTTAAAATTTCATTTTTACGTATTATTTTTACTTCATCAACACTACATTCCTTGTTTAAATATGAACTTCCTTTCTCTCCTAAAGTCGCACAAAAAATAGAATTTTTACCTCCTAAGATATGGTTTTCGTAAATAGTGCCTCCAGCTAGAAGCGTCTCATCATCTGGGTGGGCAATTATAAATGCAATATGTTTGTTTAAAATGTCTTTAGACATAGGAATTTCAATGTAACAAAATTATGAACCTTAAGCAAATATTATTGAATTATTACTTTTTATAAAGTATAATAGTAGTATCTTATTATTAATTAAAATATAAATTATATGGCAAAAAGAAGTACAACATTGAGTCCAAAGAAACCATCAAGACATTCAAAAAAGACAAAGAAGAGATTGGCTGTAAAGAAGGTGATGCTTGATAAAAAAGCAGCAAAAAAGAAAAAGAAATAATTTTCTCTTAAATTAAAAAAGACTCTGCGTATTTTGCAGAGTCTTTTTTTTGTAATTTAGCCGTTATTTTTTAACGTGCATTTTGAGTTTCTTAATTAATGGTGTTTTGTAGAAATCTTTTTTGGACTGGTAAGTTTTAATTTTTTGTTCCGTTATTCTTGGAACATTTTTACCGAAAATAATGCTTGGGAATGGGTCACCGACAGGTAATGCGGAAATGCTTCTTTTGGCCATAAATTTAGTTTTTAAAGGTTAAATTATTTTTTTATTATCGAAATTTGATGAACAAATTCTAAATAGGATATTACCAAAATTAGCTTGACTTGTCAAACTATTTATGCTAAGATAATAGGGAATAAATATCTTTGAAATATAAACCTTAAATATAAAACAAATGAAAAATACAGATTTGGAACTTTTGGATCCAAAAACACAAAGAAATGTTTACATAGTTATAATTTTTTTAGCTATATTGTCACTTGGGTCTTGCAGGGGCTCAAAGGAAGCTTCCTTAACGGATTCTGAAAATGACAATAAACAAAAATTAATCCCTTTTAAACTTGAGCAAGTATTGAAAGTAAAAACTACTCCAGCAGAATTAAAAGGCGTCCAGTTTTATATAAGCAGAAAAGTTGATTTGAACTTTACTACTGAAGTAAAACAAAAAGAAATCACTGATGATGGAAAATTCATTTTCATAAACATTCCTATTTTTAACGTAATAACAATTCCAGCTGGAACAAAATGCGTTATTGATAGTATTAGTAATGATATGAAAACAATGATTGTTCGTATTGATGAAGTTGATGTTGACGCAAAATTAAAGTTTGGTTTTGATTCACGTGACGGAAATCAACACTTAAGAGCTTCTTTTAAAAACAAAGATGGAACTTTTGGAATAAATTATAAAAACCAAAAACCAACTATTGATGCTTCTTATGAGATGACTATATTACTTTATGATGCTGAAGAATTAAGAAAACCAGAAACTTACAAACAAACAGTAACTGGTGTTTCTGTTAAAAAACAATAATTAAACAAAAACCCGTTTCTCAAAATGAGAAACGGGTTTTTTATTTTGTTAATTTATAAAACTATGGACACATAGCAGTCCAAGAACTTGGTGTTCCTGCATTATAACCTACTAATGTATCATATTGTTCTATTGCAAAAGAACTAAAGGCACTTTTTTGTGTTGCTGTCATTAAATCGTAAGCTCCTTGAAGTGTAGAATTTAGATTTGCACAAGTACTACCGAAGAAATTTGATGATGCTGGTGCACTATTGTCGAGCAAAATTCCAATGTTTACTTTTTTACCTGTAGCTGCAGCATAATTTAATTCTCCAATTGCATCATCATGAATATCAATAGAGTTGTTAACATAATCTTGAATTGAAAGAATATCAACATTATCAAATAAATAAGTCATAGCATTTTTACCAGCTACTACACCTACACCTGTACGAGAGAATGGTGTAAGGTTGGCTGAGGTGTCATACCATCGTGGTGGAGCAAGATTTACTTTCACACTTGATCCAGTGATTGCTCTTACTTGTTGAGTCATATCTATTAGAGCATTTATTATAGCTGTGTTTGCTTGTAGTGTTGTATAGTTTGCATCACTTAATCCATAATAAGGATAGTAACCGTCTGTGCTACCTATGGTGTGAGGCTCTACATCATATTGTATTGCTGAGAATTTTGCATTATTACCGGTAACACTATTATTAAGATTTTTTACAGCTGTAGCAAAATCAAGAGCTGCAGTTGTTGTTGTTCCTTGAGTGAAATATGGATTACCTGGAAGTGCAACCCAATTTTCAGCACCACCTAATGCTTCTACGTTCATACAATGAGCTTTTGCTTTGTTTAGGAAGTCTTTGATATTTGTTGCATTGTTATTAACAAAAGATGCATTTGCATTTAGGTATATTGTTTGTACTTTATGAGAATCAGCATAATTAAAGAATTTAGTTTGGAAAGTAGAGTTCGGTGTTATTAGTTGAGTGTTGCCATGCCACGCCCAAACATCTCTAGCGTCTGCTGGATTTGTAACAGCGTTTAAACAAGCTGGTGTTGGAGTTGTTGTTGTAAAAGTTTGATCAGTAGATGAAGCACTGTTTGTTGAAGCATCTTTTGATGTTACTTTGAAGTGATAAAGTGTTCCTGAAGTAAGTCCTGTAACTGTTACAGAATGTGATGTTACAAGTGTAGCGTTTAATATACTTGTTGTTCCGTATGAAGTTGTAGGACCATAGCTAATTTGAGAATCTGATGCTTCGTTTGTTGTCCATGTTATTGTTACTCCTGTATCATTTGGTGTTGAATTAATTGCAGAAATTGTTGGTGCTGTTGTGTCGGCGGCAACTGTCGTTACAGACAAAGCACTACTTGCAGGAGAAACATTTCCTGCCGCATCTTTAGCCTTTACTGTAATACTATATGTAGTACCAGCAGTAAGTCCTGTAAGAGAAGCTGTTGTACTTGTAACACTAGTTACAAGGGTTCCATTTTTATACACATCATATCCAGTTACACCAACATTATCAGTACTTGCAGTCCAAGAAATTGTAGCACTTGTTTGTGTGATGTTTGAAGAAGTAAGTCCTGTAGGTGCTGTAGGAGAAGTGGTGTCGGCTGGAGTTTTTGTTGTTGCTGAAAGTGAAGTACTAAGAGGAGAGAGATTTCCTGCCGCATCCTTTGCTTTTACAGTGAAAGTATATGTAGTAGCAGGAGTAAGACCAGTGATCGGTACTGAAGTAGAAGTAATTGTACCAGTAATAAGTACTCCATTTTTGAATACTTGATATTCGACAACACCAACATTGTCAGTACTTGCAGTCCAGTATAGATTTAGAGAATTTGTTGTAATTTCTGCTATAGGAGCATTGAGGCTTGTAGGTGCAGTCGGTGCTTGTGTGTCAGGTGCGGCATCTGTTGTAACAGAAAGAGGGTTGCTTGAAGATGAAAGGTGTCCTAAAACGTTTTTTGCTTTTACAGTGAAAGTATATGTAGATGCTGGAGTAAGCCCGTTTGCTGTAATAGAAGTAGCACTTAGTGTTGTTCCTGCAAATGTGCCGTTTACATAAATTTCATAAGAAGCGATAGGGGATAATCCTCCTGTTACTACGGGAGCGGTCCATTGTATTGCTACTGAATTGTGAGTCTTAGAAATTAATACTAGATTTGTAGGTGCAGACGGATTATCTTGTGGTGTTGTTATTGTTAATGGAGTACTTAATGGAGAGTAATTGTTTGCTGCATCTTTTGAAGTGATTGTAAAAGTATAAGTTGTGTTTTCTGAAAGAGTTGAAGCATGTATAGAAGTAGCTGAAGTTGTACCACCTACAAGCGTTCCATTTATATAAACTTGATATTCAATAACACCTACATTATCAGTACTTGCTGTCCAAGAAATATCTACTGAATTAGGGGTTAAATTTGAAGAAGTTAAATTACTTGGAGTAGACGGAGGAGTTATATCATGAAATGAATCTGTTGTAACAGAAAGAGAATTACTTGGAAGGGATACATTTGCTGGAGTAGCGGTATCAAAAGCTTTTACAGTGAAAGTATATGTAGTAGCGGGAGTAAGACCTGATACTGTAATAGATGTTGCTGTGGAAGTGGTACCTATTAAACCTCCATTGTTATAAACATGATATCCAGCAACAGCTACGTTGTCTGTACTTGTTGTCCATTGTATTGCTGCACTTATATCTGTTTTTGAAATAAGGGTTAATGTAGGAGTACTTGGTGCTTGTGTATCAGCTGGTGGAATTATTACTGAAGGCAAAGTCGTTACAGACAAAGCACTACTTGCAGGAGAAACATTTCCTGCAGCATCTTTAGCCTTTACTGTAATACTATATGTAGTACCAGCAGTAAGTCCTGTAAGAGAAGCTGTTGTACTTGTAACACTAGTTACAAGGGTTCCATTTTTATACACATCATATCCAGTTACACCAA
>Ga0268298_10001271_pt1 | contig 30229 bp, 21 predicted proteins | sample WWTPWeurt_MetaG_FD_194462 | JGI IMG/M metagenome (GOLD analysis project Ga0268298, IMG submission 194462) | Activated sludge microbial communities from WWTP in Nijmegen, Gelderland, Netherland - WWTP Weurt | ecosystem: Engineered > WWTP > Aerobic digester > Activated sludge | place... | reverse complement strand
GGAGAAGGTCGTGCGACGCGCGGCACGCCCGGTGCTCACGGTACGCACCGCCGAGAGCGAGGACTGAGCTGCCAAGATGGACAGCGCGGAGTTCGAGGGCATCCGGCGCTACGTCGGGTTCGACGCGGAGGCGAGCGCGGCGGTCGCCGAACTCTTGCCTCGGGTCGCGGAGGAATTTCCTCGCATCGTCGAGGACTTCTACGCCGCCATCGAACGAGACCCTGACGCGCGCCGCGTGCTGAGCGGTGGCGATACTCAAGTCTCACGGCTGAAGGGCACGTTGACGGACTGGCTCAAGAGCTCGCTCTCCGGGCCGCACGACATGAGCTGGGTCGAGAGCCGGAAGCGCATTGGTCTCGTTCACGTGCGCATCGGCCTGGAACAGCGCTTCATGTTGAGCGCCATGAGTCGGGTCCGCACGAGCCTAGTGGATGCGACTCATGCCACCTACAAGGGGGCCCCAGAGCGCCGCATGGCCACCGAGCACGCGGTGCATCGCCTACTCGACCTCGAGCTGGCGATCATGTTGGACTCCTACTACGAGTACCTGTCGGAGAGCATTCGCACGCACGAGCGCCTGGCGACCATCGGGCAAATCGCAGCCAGCGTCGGCCACGAACTCAGAAACCCGCTCGGGATCATCGAATCGTCGCTGTTCTTGGTGAGGCAGCGCTTGCAGAAGCTCGCGCTCCAAGACGAGTCCGTCGACAAGCACAACAACCGCATCCAGCGGCAAGTCGCCCAGTGCAGCACGATCATCAAGAACCTGCTGGACCTGGCGAGGGACCGCCCGCCGCGCCCCAAGACGTTCCGCCTCGTGGCCCTGATCGCCAAGTCTTTGGACGAGCTCGCGCTGTCACCGAGAGTGCGCGTGGAAATCGAAGAGACCCTCCCCATCGACGTCGATGTCGACGACTTCGGGCACGTGCTGGGGAACCTCCTCGGGAACGCCAACGAAGCCATGGGCGCGAGCGGCGAAATCGTACTGTCGGCGAGTCGAACCCGCGGCGGCACCGAGCTCGTCGTCGAGGACTCGGGGCCAGGCGTGCCGGCCGAGATTCGCGATCGGATCTTCGACGCCTTGTTCACGACCAAAGCGCGCGGCACCGGCCTGGGGCTGGCGCTGTGCCGGCGCATCGTGCGCTCCCACGGAGGAGAGATCGAGCTCGTACCGAGCGATCGTGGCGCGCGATTCCGCGTCTGGTTCCCCGACTCCCACGGAGCCTTGGCCGACGGCACCGATGACTGACTCGGTGGGGCCTTGCCATCGACCGAGCGGCCGGCTACTAGTCACCGGTTTCCATGAAGCCGCTGAGCGTGCTCATCGTCGAAGACGAGCCTGAGATGGCGGAAAACCTCGCGGAGGTGCTCGACGCCTTGGGCGCCTCGGCCGACGTGGCGCATTCCGCAGAATCGGCGCTCGAGCTGCTCGGCCAGGGCAGGTACGCCGGCGTCATCACCGACCAGCGTTTGCCCGGCCGGCCCGGGGTCGAGCTCATTCGCGAGATGCGCCAGCGACAGGATCCCACGCCGGTGGTCGTGCTGACGGCGTTCGCCGACACACCCACCGAACAGGCCGCCTCGGACGCGGGTGCGTTGGACGTCTTGACCAAGCCGCTCGACATCGGTCGCCTGCTGGTCTTGCTGCACACCTTCGACCGCACCGACAACGAAGTTCTCGTGGTGGACGACTCGACCGAGCTCGCGGACAACGTCGCGGATGCTCTGGTGCAGCACGGGTTCGAGGTGGCCGTGGCGCACAGCGCCGAGGAAGCCTTGGCCCGCCGGACCCTGCCGCGCGTCGCAGTGCTCGACATCCGTCTCCCCGACGGCAGCGGCCTCGAGCTGGCGCGCCGGCTCGCAGCGCGCGATCCAAACGTACGGATCGTGTTCGTGTCGGGGTTCGCCGAACAGCATCTGTCGGAGCTGCTCGATCTCCAGCGCACCGTGCGGGGCGTCGATGGGTCTGTGTGCTTGTCGAAGCCCTATGACATGGTTCAGTTGGTGCACGCCGTTCGCCAAGTAGCCGGGCTGCCATGACCCAGAGCCACGTGCTCGTGGTCGACGACAACGCCGACCTGGCCGAAAACGTCGCGGAGATCCTGGAGGGCGGGAGCCAAGGTGGCATCCGCTGCCACCGGGCTCGCAGCGGGCGAGAGGCCCGAGGCACTGCGCGGGAACTCGGTCCGAGCCTGGACTTGATGCTGATCGATCGTCGCTTGCCCGACATCGACGGCCTCGCCCTCGTGAGCGAGCTCAGGGAGACATGCCCACTCGCCGAAGCCATCATCATCACCGGGGACGCCAAGCTCGAGAGCGCGGTCGCGGCCGTCGGGCAAGGCGTGTTCGCGTACTTGCTCAAGCCGTTCGAGTCGTCGGAGCTCTTGACCAAGGTAAACGCCGCTTTGGCTCGCCGCGCCTTGGTGCGCGAACGCGAGGCGCTGCGCGCTCGGCTGGAAGAGTCGGAGCAGAGCCATCGCGAGGTGGTCGAGGCGGTCCCGGCACTGGTCGTGGCCCTCGGCCCCGACGGCTCGATTCGGCTCTGGAACCGGCGGCTCGAAGACGTCACGGGCTTCTCCCGCGACGAGATGATCGGCAAGCCCGGCCGCGCGCTCATCGGGTCGGGCGGCGAGCAGCGGATGCTGCTGAAGTCCGGCCAGCACCGCTCGATCTTGTGGCAGCTGGCCGAAGTCTCGGGCGCTGCCGGTGCGCCGACGACCTACGCCGTGGGGATCGACGTCACCGACGAGCGCGCCATGCAGCGACGCACCGCCCTCGCCGAGAGGCTCGCCGCGGTCGGCACGCTCGCTGCGGGGTTGGCTCACGAAGTGCGCAATCCGCTCAATTCGGCTTCGCTTCAGCTCCAAGTGCTTCGCCGACGGCTCGAGCGCGGACAAACCACCGCCGACGCCCTCATGCCCGTGGTGGACGTGGTCCATGACGAGATCGGTCGCCTCGATCGCTTGGTCTCGGACTTCTTGGCGTTCGCTCGCCCACACCGCCTGACCATGAAGCCGCTCGAGCTGGCCGAGCTCCTCGAATCCGTCGCGGTTCAGCTCCGACCCGAATGCGAGACGGGGAAGGTGCGAGTGGCCGTCGACATCCAGAGTCGGCGCACCCGCATCGAAGGTGACGGAGAGCGACTGCGACAGGTGCTCCTGAACCTGATGCGAAATGCTCTCGAAGCCATGTGCGAGGGCGGTGGCTCGCTGACCTTGCGGCTGCTCTCCTCGTCGGACAGCGGGGTCGAGGTGCAAGTGGAGGACACGGGACCTGGCATCTCGGAGGAAGCGCCGATCTTCGACGCGTTCTACACCACGAAGCCGTCGGGGACCGGACTCGGCCTCGCCATCGTGCATCGAATCGTCCAAGAGCACGGGGGCAGCATCCACTTCGAGTCCCGGCCGGGGCGGACCGTCTTCACGCTCACCTTCCCGCGTTCGCCTGACTGACGGCCGTCAGGTCGTGCAGCGGACCGCCGGCGGGCCGGAAAAGACTCGCCGCAGTGCGTCGGTAGGACTACGCGCGCAGATCTTTCGTCCCACATGACGTGATCCGCAGGGAGCGCGTGGCTGGTCGACCCGATGCCGGGATTTCTCGGGTTTTCTGCGAGGCACGCAGGATGCATTGGCCTGTCCCGGAAAGGGACGCGAGATGGATAGCGACGCGGCGATCCGGATCCTGGTCGTGGACGACGAGGCAGCAGCGAGGACGGCCCTCGCCGAGCTCTTGAGGGACGAAGGCTACATCGCGGACACCGCGGGGGACGCCTTCAAGGCCCTGGCCCGCGCCGAAGAGCAGCGTCCAGATCTGGTCCTCACCGACCTCCGGATGCCGTCGATGGACGGCGTCGAGTTGATCCGACGCCTACGGCGCGCCGACATCGACGTGCCGGTGGTCGTGATGACTGCCTACGGGAGCATCGACGCCGCGCGCGAGGCCATGTTGCACGGAGCGGTCGACTTCGTGGTGAAGCCGCTGGATACCAGCGTGCTCTTCGGGGTGATCGAGCGCTCGATTTCCAACCGCAAGCCACTCACCAAGGAGGAGGACGCTCCGACCGAGCTTCCGGGCCTCGTGGTGCAGTCTCATGAGATGCGTGAAGTCGCACGCCTGATCCGGCAAGCCGCGCGCGCCCGCGCGAACGTGTTCTTGCGCGGTGAGGCCGGCACCGGCAAGGCTCGAATTGCCAAGGCGCTCCACGAGCTTTCGCGCAACTCGCAAGGCCCCTTCATCGTGCTGTCGTGCGAGAAACTCGCGCGCGACCATGCCGCGGATCCCGAAGCTTGCCGCGAACAGGTTCGGCGAGCGGCGGAGGCTGCGCGCGGAGGCACGCTCTACCTGCCGAGCATCGCGACCCTACCGTGGCCCGCCCAAGCAGCGCTGCTCGACGTGCTGCCCTCCTCGGCCGCGGAACCGCAGATCCGGGTGGTTTCTGCCGGAGCTCGAGACCTACGTTTTGCCGTGCAGGACGGCACGTTTCGTGAAGATCTCGGCCGGCTGCTCTCGGTCGTGGAAGTGCCGATCCCATCGTTGCGCCAGCGTTCGGACGATCTGATCCTCCTCGCGCGATCTCTCCTCGGGCCCAAGGGCCCCGGCCTCAGCGCCGAGGTGGTGAGTCGCCTACGCCGCTACGATTGGCCCGGCAACATCCCCGAGCTCGCCCAAGTGCTGTCGCAGGCCCAGGCTCAGACTCACTCCGGGGTCATTCGGGCGGAGCACTTGAGCTTGCCTGCTCGCAAAGATCATCGCCGCCCGACCATTCCGGGGGCGACCCTGGAGGACATCGAGCGCTTCGCGATTCTTCAGACCCTCGAAGCGCAAGGCGGCAGCACGTCCCGCGCAGCCCGTGTGCTCGGGATCAGCGTGCGAAAGATCCAGTACAAGCTTCACGAGTACGGTGTCACTCGCTCGCACGTCGATGGATCGGCGGTGGGGGAATGAAGAAGGCTACGGAGCCCGGCGCGCTCGCCTGCCTCCTGCGAAGCGCACTGCCGGGAGCGAGCCCGCGGTCCACGGCTGGATTGGAGCCGGGGCCGCGGGTCTCGTCGACTCGTCGCCACGGATGATTCGGGGGGATGACACACGTACGTAGAATCTTGGTTGCGACGGACTTCTCTCCGCACTCCCACGCGGCGCTGGAGGGCGCCGGCGTCATCGCAGCGAGAACGTCGGCGGCGATCGACGTGATTCACGTGTGGGAGCCCCCGCTGGGTTTGCCGCTCAAGACCACTGCCGCGAGTCACGGGGGGTCGACCTTGAGCGAGCTCGCGCGCAAAGAAGCCCAGAAGAAACTACAGGCGTTCCTGGCGGGCATCCGCAAGCCACTTCGCCAACGCATCGAGGTCGGTTCCGCCTCCGAGCTCATCGTGACGCTCGCCGCCAGCGAGCGGTTCGATCTGATCGTGATGGGGAAAAGTGGCGCCGGCCGCAACCCATCCCACATGGGCAGCGTCACGCGGCGAGTGCTCGACGCGGCCCCCTGTCCGGTCCTGACGCTGCGCGCCCCTGCCCCGAACCGCACCGCCCCGAGCCCGGCGGAGCCATTCTGATCCCCCTCGCGGTTGAACACCGTGACCGACCCCCAAGCCATTGGAGCCGAAATGAGTGCACCTGAGTACGTTGCCTTGGATGGCAACGAAGCCGTAGCGGAAGTTGCCTACCGAGCCAGCGAAGTCATCGCCATCTATCCCATCACGCCGGCCTCGGCGATGGGCGAGTTCGCCGATGCCTGGGCGGCCCACGGCACCAAGAACCTCTGGGGGCGCGTGCCGACCGTGGTCGAGATGCAGTCCGAGGGCGGCGCCGCCGGCGCAGTGCACGGCGCGCTCCAGGCGGGTTGTCTGGCCACGACGTTCACGGCGTCTCAGGGCCTGCTCCTGATGATCCCGAACATGTACAAGATCGCGGGTGAGCTCACGCCGTTCGTGCTCCACGTGGCAGCGCGCACCATCGCCACCCACGCGCTCAGCATCTTCGGTGATCACTCCGACGTGATGGCGTGCCGCGCGACCGGGTTCGCGCTCTTGGCGTCTGGGTCGGTGCAAGAAGCCCAGGACCTCGCCTGCGTGGCCCACGCCGCCACGCTCGACTGCCGCATCCCCTTCCTGCACTTCTTCGACGGCTTCCGCGTGTCGCACGAAATCGCGAAGATCGTCCGGCTCGGAGACGACCAGATCCGCACTCTCTTGCCCGAAGCGGCCATCTCCGAGCACCGCGCGCGAGCCCTGTCGCCGGACCACCCCGTGCTGCGCGGCACCGCGCAGAATCCGGACACCTTCTTCCAGGCACGCGAAGCCATCAATCCGCTCTACGCGCGCTGCCCCGAGGTCGTCGCCGACGCGATGAAGCGCTTCGGCGAGGTCACTGGCCGGCACTATCACTTGTTCGACTACGCCGGGCACCCCGCCGCCGAGCGCGTGATCGTCGTCATGGGCTCCGGGGCCGAGACCGTGGAATCCACGGTCGAAGCGCTGGTCGCACGAGGCGAGAAGGTGGGTGTCTTGAAGGTGCGGCTCTACCGTCCCTTCTCGTTCCAGCACTTCTTGTCCGCCTTGCCCGCATCGGTCCGGAGCGTCGGCGTCCTCGACCGCACCAAGGAGCCGGGTGCGCCCGGCGAACCGCTCTACCTCGACGTGGTGAGCGCGCTCCAAAACTGGTCCCACGCCGGTCCCGCGCCACGCGTGATCGGCGGCCGCTACGGTCTGAGCAGCAAGGAGTTCACTCCGGCCATGGTGATGGCCGTGTTCGCCGAGCTCCAGAAGCCCGCACCCAAGCAGAGCTTCAGCGTGGGAATCGTCGACGACGTCTCTCACCTTTCCCTCGAGGTCGACCCGAGCTTCCGCATCGAAGACCGCGACACCTATCGCGCCGTCTTTTGGGGTCTCGGCTCCGACGGCACGGTGGGGGCCAACAAGAGCTCCATCAAGATCATCGCCGAGGAAACCGACGGATTTGCCCAAGGCTATTTCGTCTACGACTCCAAGAAGTCCGGAGCGGTGACAGTCTCGCACTTGCGCTTCGGACCGAAGCCGATTCGCGCGCCGTACTTGATCGACGAAGCCGACCTCGTGGCCTGCCATCAGTTCGAGCTCCTCGACCGCTACGACGTGCTCGGCACGGCGCGCGAGGGAGCCATCCTGCTCCTCAACGCTCCATGCACGGGGGTCGCGCTCTGGGCCGCGTTGCCCAAGGAAGTCCAAGACGTGATCCGGGAGAAGAAGCTCACCTGCTACGTGGTGGACGCTCACGGACTCGCGCGCGAGCACGGCCTCGGTGGCCGAATCAACACCGTGATGCAGGCCTGCTTCTTCACGCTCAGCAAGGTGCTGCCGCGAGAGGAGGCCTTGAGCCGCATCGAAGCGTCCATCAAGAAGAGCTATGGCGCTCGCGGCGACGAGCTGGTGCACCGGAACGTGCAAGCGGCGCGAGCTGCCCTCGATCACCTGAGCCCGTTCGTGCCGCCGGCCAACGGCACCGAGGGCGCGCGCCGACCTCCTCCGGTGCCCGCGGAGGCCCCGGACTTCGTGCAACGGGTCACGGCCACGATCCTCTCGGGGCACGGAGATCTCCTTCCGGTCAGTGCCTTCCCCGTCGACGGCACCTGGCCGGTGGCGACGAGCCGCTTCGAAAAGCGCAACCTGGCGCAAGAGATCCCGGTTTGGGACGAGAAGCTCTGCATCCAATGCAACAAGTGCGCACTCGTCTGTCCCCACGCTGCGATCCGCGCGAAGGTCTACGGAGGCGACACGCTGGCGCGAGCGCCCGCGACCTTCAAGAGCACGGAGTGGAAGAGCGGTGAGCTCCAGGGCCAGCGCTACACCATCCAGGTGGCTCCCGAAGACTGCACGGGCTGCAGCGTGTGTGTCGCCGTGTGCCCAGCGAAGGACAAGTCGAACCCGCGCCACAAGGCCATCGACATGCAGCAGCAGCTGCCGCTGCGCGCCTCCGAACGCGAAAACTACGCCTTCTTCTTGGAGCTCCCCGAAGCCAATCGCTCGCAGCTCAAGCTCGACGTGAAGGAGTCTCAGCTGCTCGAGCCCTTGTTCGAGTACTCGGGGGCGTGCTCGGGATGTGGCGAGACACCCTACGTGAAGCTCCTGACGCAGCTCTTCGGCGATCGACTGCTCATGGCCAACGCCACCGGCTGTTCGTCGATCTACGGCGGGAACCTGCCCACCACCCCATACACGGTGAACCGCGAGGGACGTGGTCCGGCCTGGGCCAACTCGCTCTTCGAGGACAACGCCGAGTTCGGCTTGGGCTTCCGGCTCAGCGTCGACTACCTCAGCGACCGAGCCCGGAGCCTCTTGGGCTCCCTTTCGGCGGAGCTCGGGAGTGAGTTCGTCGACGCGCTGCTCGGTCAAGACCAAAGCGACGAAGCCGGGATCTTGGCTCAGCGCGACCGTCTGCGGGCGCTCCGCGAGCGCTTGTCCCGCTCGACCGCGGCTCAAGCCAAGGCGCTGCTCGAGATCGCCGACTACCTCGTGAAGAAGAGCGTGTGGATCGTCGGCGGCGATGGCTGGGCCTACGACATCGGCTTCGGCGGCCTCGACCACGTGCTGGCCTCGGACAAAAACGTCAACATCCTGGTCCTCGACACCGAGGTCTACTCCAACACCGGCGGTCAGCAGTCGAAAGCCACGCCTCGCGGCGCGTCCGCGAAGTTCGCAGCCGAAGGCAAGAGCATCGCGAAGAAGGACTTGGGCCTCATCGCCATGAGCTACGGACACGTGTACGTCGCCCGCGTGGCATTCGGCGCCAAAGATGCCCAGACCGTGCGCGCGTTCGTGGAAGCCGAAGCTCACCCGGGTCCCTCCATCATCATCGCCTACAGCCACTGCATCGCGCACGGCTACGACATGGTGCACGGGCCACGACAGCAGAAGCTCGCAGTCGAATCCGGCATGTGGAACCTCTTCCGCTACGACCCGGAGCGCACGGCACGGGGCGAGCCACCGCTGCAAATCGACTCGGGACCGCCCAAGGGCAACATCCTCGAATACGCGAGAAACGAAGCGCGCTTCCGCATGGTCGAGCGCAGCGACCCGCAACGTTTCAACAAGCTGATGCAAGAGTCTCAGAAAGACGCGAAACGCCGTTTGGTTCTGTACGGGGAGCTCGCCCGTTTTGCCTTGCCCGCGGAGAAATGAAATGGACCTCTCTACGCAGTATCTGGGACTTCGGCTGAGCAACCCGCTGGTGCTCGGCGCTTCTCCACTCGCTCACGACGCCGACGCCGTTCGCCGCGCCGTGGACGCCGGCGCGGCCGCCGTGGTGATGCATTCGCTGTTCGAGGAGCAGCTCACGGTGGAAGAGCTCGCCCACGACCGGCACGCCGCCCATGGCTCCGCCGAGCACTCGGAGGCGCAAAGCTGGCTCCCGGCGCCGCCACGCTACGCACTCGGCCCCCACGAGTACCTCGAGCACATCGCGAAGCTGAAGCGCACGGTGAACGTCCCGGTGATCGCTTCTTTGAACGGAGTCACCGATCGGGGCTGGCTGCGCCACGCGAAAGGCATCGAAGAGGCAGGCGCCGATGCCCTCGAGCTCAACATCTATCAACTCGCAGCGGATCCGGAAGAGTCTGGGGAGCAAGTCGAGACGCGCATCTTGAACATGGTCCGCAGCGTCGAGCAGCAAATCAAGATCCCGCTCGCGGTGAAGCTCTCCCCGTTCCACACGTCGCTCGCGAGTTTCGCCAAGCGCCTGACGGACGCGGGAGTGCAAGGGCTCGTCGTGTTCAACCGCTTCTACCAGCCCGACATCGACGCCGAGGAGCTCGAGATCGTCCATCGGTTGCAGCTGTCGACCTCCAGTGAGCTGCTCCTACGCCTACGCTGGTTGGCGATTCTCCACGGCCGAGCCGCCAAATCGCTGGCCGTCACCGGCGGCGTGCAAGACGCCGCGGACGCCATCAAGGCCATCATGGCCGGCGCCAACGCGGTACAAATGGTGAGCGCCGTCTTGAGACAGGGACCGACCCACTTCGGCACCGTGCTCGCCACGCTCCGCGCCTGGCTGGAAGAACACCAGTACGAATCGCTCGCGCAGATGCATGGCAGCATGAGCCTGCTCAAGTGCCCCGATCCGCGGGCCTACGAGCGCGCGAACTACATCCACGTGCTCCAAACCTGGCGCGACCTCTGACCCAGGACTTCAGAGCAAGCTCCGGGCTGCGGGTCGAAGTCGGGGCCGACGATGGATCGGGCTCCCGAGCGGAGCCGAGCGCGACGACGGCGAGCCCTTGAGTCAACGACCACCAATCGGCGACGAATCGGAGTGTAGCGCTTTCGATCACTTGCGAGATCGCGAGCCCGAAACCGACCCGGCGAATTGGCGCCTGACGCAGTTGTCGCCTGCCGAGCACCGCAGCAGCCGCCGCCGCGACCGCCAACCGACGACCGATGGCCAGGCCCCGCGTTCGGAAACGCCTGCCAAGCCCGCTCGTCGGCGAGCATGTGTCGCCGATGATGGAACGGCGATTGGGTCCGCGGCCTCGGCTTCACCCGTCCGGCGAATGCCGGGTTGCATGCAGCTCGACCGCGCTGCGCGTTTTCGGCTCAACGCGCGCCGGAGCGGCGGCGACGTTTCTGCTCCTTTTTCACGACGGCCGCCGCGCGCGCGTAGCGCTTCTTCGGGGATGGCGCGCGACCGCGGTGTGGGAGCTGCTCGGCGTGATGTTCGTCGAAGCTGCCCGGCTCGTGCCCGAGCTCGAAGAGGGTCACCTCGCGACGCGCACGCTCGCCGATGCGCACGGGCATCACCGACGCGCCGATGCCCGCCCCCACGTAGACCGCACCAGGCGAGGAGCCGCCGTTGCCCCGCGCGCCGTAGAGCCCATGGATGTAGCGGTGCCCCGCCAGTCGCCCGATGGCGATCTCGTGCAGGCGAGCCAGCGTGACTTGCCCGGCGTGGGTGTGACCTGACAGCACCAAGGGGACCCCGTACGCCCAGAGCTCATCCGCCTCTTCGGCGATGTGGGAAAGCCCCAAAGTCGGCAGGTGCGCCGAGAGTCCCTTCACGGCTTGGGCGACGGAAGCATGGCCGGTGTACGCGTCGTCGAGACCGACGACCTGCAGGCGCTGCCCGCGCAACGTGAGCACCGTGTGCTCGTTGGAGAGCACCTCGGCGCCACCCCGGCGAAGCGCCCATCGCACCTCGTCGGCGCCCGACCAGTAGTCGTGGTTCCCGAGAACGCAGAGCACGGGCGCCTCGAAGCTCGACACCAACCACGAGAGCTGGTCGAGGTAGAGCTGGCTGTGACACACGAAGTCGCCCGTGATCACGACGAGGTCCGGGCGCTCGCGGTTCGTGAGCTCCACGGCGGTCTCCTGCACGGGCTCGGGCGTCACTCGGCCCACGTGCAGGTCCGTCAAGTGCGCCACGCGAAGGTCACTGAGTGCGCCAACGTGGAGCTCGGGTCCCGCGAAGCGGCGCACACGGAACTGCTTCGCGAGCTTCTGAGCTCGCTGGGACAGCGGGGGCGGCCCTCGGTGAGCGGCTTTCGGCTCGAGCGCGCGCGACACGACCTCCGAGCATAGACGATCCGCGGAAGGTCGGCGCGAACGCTCTCAGAACCGACCGCGGACGATGAACTCGGCGCCACCCGGCCGCCGGTACGCCCGCACCTGCGACCACATGCGCTCGACGACCACCGTCAGGTCTTCACCCGGTTCCGCGCTCTCGCGGCGCTGGGTCTGAACGTCGCTCCGAAGGTTCGTGCTCACGCTTCGGTCGCGCCATCCGTCGAGCAACGTGACCGCCACGACGGGGGTGACGCTACGGCTCGGAGCGCGGCGCTCTGCACGCACCGTGCCGGACACGCCGAACACCGTGGCCATGACGAGGAGCGCGACTCCGAGGCGCATGCCCTCCCCCTTTTGCAGCCGACGTGCCAGCCCCGGGCATCCACCAAGTCCGCGAAATCGCAGAGCGGCGTCGGAGACCATCGCTCGAAATGCTGATGTCTCGAGGCAGCAACTGAGGGCAGCGAGCTACTCCGGCCCCGCGGGGCTCGGGAAGGCTACTTGCCCAGCTTGCCGCTGATGTCCGACCCGAGCTTGTCGAGGTCGTCCATCTTCTTCTTCTCGGCGACGGTCGGCGCCTTCTTCTTCGGCGGGTCGTCACTCGGTGCTTTCGCAGCCACGGGCGCAGGCTCGCCACCACCCGCCGGCGCCGCTCCGCCCGCCGGAGCGGAGCCTCCACTCGGCTTTTGCTCCTCCGCAGCAGCGGCCTTCTGCGCTTCTTCGGCCGCCTTCTTCTTGGCTTCGTCTTCCGCGACGCGCTCCAGGCTCTTGCGCGTGATCTCGATGTGACGCTTGCGCTCCTCGGGCGACATGCCCGCCATCGGATCCACTTCGCCGCTGGCGGCTGCGGCCGCGGCGTCCTTCTTGGGTTTGCCTCGCCCCGAGGTGAGCGCAATCGCGCCTCCCACTAGCAGCACACCTCCGATGATCCCTGCGATGAGCAGCGGATTCGACTTCTTCATCGGGATGGCGTCGACGGATGCGTCAGCGGGCTTCGGGCTCGAGTTCTGAGTGGCAGCCATGGGCTCACCAAGAGTACGTGCGGGGGCGCGCTCGGTCCAGGACGGCTACGAGATTGGGCGGATCTGGCTCGAATCGCGGGTTTCGGCGCGGCCTCCGGAGCCGCGAGCGCCCGGCGGGTCGGTGGCTCGGGCCACGGTCTCGTGTTGGCCCCTTCCCGGAACGCGAGGATTTCCCGGGCGCAGGCTCCAAGCTCGAGGTCTCTGCGGGACACGCGCGTTCGAACGCGCGCGCCTCGAGTGTCCGCGCGAGCTCGGAGCTCGGGCCCGGCGGGCACCCGGTGCTCGAAGCACCGTCTCAGAGGCTGTCCCAGCTGAACTTCTCGGCGTCGAAAGCGTGCTCGGCGAGGCCCTTGATCAGCTCGTCGTCGTTGATGTCGATGAGACCGAACGCTTGCTTGACGCGACGTTCGACTTGCCCGGTGAAGACCTTGAGCAAGTCGAGTTCTCTGGCGGCTTTCTCCGGCCCGAGCGCCTCGAGCGAGGCGTTGACTCGGGAGATCACGCACGCCAAGACGAACATGTCGATCATGATGTTGGCGAGCCGACGCGACGCCAGCTGCTTGCCGATGATGTTGCGCCCGTGCTTGCGGAGCACGCGGTCCACCGCGGCGGCCAGGTGGCGCGTGAGCTCCTCGAAAACTGCCGTCGCTTCGTGGAGCTCGACGGCCACGCTGGAGAAGCGACCCCGCGCGCGGCGAATCCCGGTGACCAAGCTGGCCTGCTTCATGGCGTACTGTCGCAAGACGCCGAAGCCCTTGATGGGATGGTCGAAGATGCCGCGGACGCTGGACGAGAGCTCTTTCAGCTGGCTTCCCACGTCGTTCATGGCGGTCAGCGCGATGAACAGGCGCAGGATCTCGTTGGTCCCCTCGAAGATGCGGTTGATGCGCGAATCTCGCACCATGCGCTCGTAGGGGTATTCGCACATGTAGCCGTTGCCGCCGGCGATTTGCAGCGCTTCGTCGGCGGCGTGCCAGAGCGCCTCGCTGGCGAAGACCTTGCTGATGGCGGCCTCCACCGCGTAGTCCTCGTAGCCGTTGTCGATGAGCGAGGCCACCATGTCCACCACGGCTTCCGTGGCGTAACAGTCGACCACCATCTGCCCGACCTTCAGCTTGATCATCCCGTACTCGCGGATGGCCTTGCCGAACGTCCTGCGCTGGTTGGCGTATTGCGTGGAGAGTTCGATGAGCTTCTTCATGCCGCCGATGGCGCCACCCCCGAGGCCGGTCCGGCCGTTGTTCAGGATGGCCATGGCGACCTTGAAACCTTTGTTCTCCTCGCCGAGCAGGTTGCTGCCGGGCACGCGGACGTTTTCGAAGTGGACGGTGGTCGTGGAGCTCGCGCGGAGCCCCATCTTGTCTTCGTGGGTACCCACGCTCACACCCGGCATGTCGCGCGTCACGATGAACGCGGTGATGTGTGGCTTGCCATCGATGTCGCCAGTCTTGGCAAACACGGTGAAGAAATCGGCGAACCCGCCGTTGGTGATCCAGAGCTTGTTGCCGTTCAGGATCCAGTCGTCCCCGTCGCGCTCGGCTCGAGTCTTGAGCGCCGCGGCGTCGGAGCCGGCGCCGTCTTCGGTGAGACAGAAGGCAGCGATCATCTCGCCGGTGGCGAGCTTGGCGAGATAGCGCTGCTTCTGCTCGTCGGTTCCGAACAGGATCAGGCCTCGCATGCCGATGCTGCTGTGGGCGCCCACGGTCACCGCCACCGACGCATCGTATTTGGCGATCTCTTCCAGGGTGCGCGCGTAGGCAGCGCTCTTGAAACCCATGCCGCCGTACTCCTCCGGGATCACCAGACCGAAGAGACCGAACTGCCGGAGCTCATCGACGAACTCGGCCGGCATCTCACCTGCGCGGTCCCACTTCCTGAAGTCTTCGGCGCGGGGCCCGAGCAGCTGCTTGAGGGAATCGATGACGCCGCGAACCGTGTCCTTCTGCTCAGCGGCCATGCTCGGGTACGGGATGATCACCTGCTCTTCGATGATGCCCATGCACAGCGAGCTCATGAAGCTGACGCTGGTGTCGACCATGTCGGGACCTCCGAGGAACGCGCCATGCGGCGCAGAGACCCATCGGAAGTAGCACGGACCGCCCGCGTTCACCCCCTCCGGGCGCACCGGCGCCACGAAACGTTCGCGCGTCGGGCAGCCCGCTGCCCGATCCCAGCGAGCCTTCGCGGCGAGGCGCGCCCAGCCGGTTTCCGTGATCGGGCGCGGCGTGGCGGCGTCGGAATTCGGCAGATCTGTGGGCGCCATGGACGGGCCCGGAACGGCTTTGCCGCCGCCTGGTCGCCGATGGGCGGTCGTTGATTTAGAGTCCCCGCCGCACATGGCTCGGACGCGCTTCCTCCTCCCGTTCGCCCGCTGGCTCGCGCTCTCGGCAGCGGGCACGTTCTTCGTAGCGAGCTGCCAGAAGTCGAGCGCCTCGACAGGCGAGCCATCCGCGAGGCCGAGCGCGACGAATGAGAGCGAATCGCCGCTCCCGAGCGCTTCGAGCACTGCCCCGGTCGCCGTGAGCGACGTTGGAACCGGCGACGCGGCGGCCACCCCACAGCTCTCCTCGCTCCCGGGACGCGTCGACGGCTGCACAGAAGGCATGGTGCGCGTCGAGGGCGAGTATTGCCCGGCCGTGATCCAGGACTGCATCGAGCACCACAAGGAATACGATCGGAACAAGGCCGACAAGAACGTGAGCGAGCGCTGCCTCCGCTATCAGAATCCGTCCAAGTGCCTGTCCAAAGAGAAGAAGCACCTCTCGTTCTGCATGGATCGCTTCGAGTGGCCCAACAAAGTCGGAGAGCTGCCGCGCGTCTTGACGTCCTGGCTCGAAGCCAAAGCCATGTGCGAGAAGGCCGGTAAGCGCTTGTGCACCGAAGACGAGTTCAACTTCGCGTGCGAAGGCCCCGATATCCTGCCCTATGCCTACGGGTTCGACCGGGATGCGACCAAGTGCAACATCGATCGCCCCTACGTCCGCCCCGATCACTCTCGACAGCTGCCGACGTACGACAAGTGCGATCAGAACGAGTTCTGCGCGTCCGAAATGAAGCGACTCGATCAGCGGCACGCCATCGGCTCGCGTCTCACTTGTCTGTCTTGGGCCGGCATCGTCGACATCAACGGAAACGTGAACGAGTGGGTGGAGATCCCCGGAGAGAAGCACCCCAACCGAAGCGGGCTGAAGGGGGGCTGGTGGGGACCCGTGCGCAGTCGCTGCCGCCCCACGGTCACCTTCCACAAGGAATTCGACTACGGCTACGAGGCGGGTTTTCGCTGTTGCGCCGACGCGAGCGGCGGCGGGGACGCCGGCTGACTCGGGCCTGATTCCAAGACGCATCCGGCTCGGGCATACTCGTCGGGTCGAATGCTCGACCCGGAGCTCGCCGAGGCGGTGCTACGCGCCGCAGACGTCGCGGGCATCGGGGTCACCGGTTTCGTCCCGGACGCTCAGGGCGGGCGCTACCTCTTCGCCAGCCGTGCGGCCGCGGACATGCTCGGCTACTCGGTGGACGAGCTGGTCCAGAGCGTACGCCCGAACGCGGTGATCGCCGCCTCGGCGCGCGAGACGGCGGAGGCGTATCTCGCGAGCTGGCTCGAGGGACGGCTGCGCACCGGACTCCTGGAGATCGAGCTCGTACGCAAAGACGGCGGCCTCGTGCCGGTGGAGGTCGCGTTCACCTCCACCGAGTGGCAGGGCGAAACGGTCGCCGTTTCGTTCCTGTTCGAGCGAAGTCAGCGCAGGAGCGCGGAGCTCGCACTGCGCGAGTCGGAAGCTCGCTTCCGCGATCTCATCGAACACGCACCCGACGGCATCGGTATCATCCAGGACGGTCGCTTCGTCTACGCCAACGCGCGGGCGGCACACATCTTCGGCTACCCATCACCGAGCGTGCTCAAGACGAAGCGACTCGAACAACTCTTCGAGGCGTCGGACGTCGCGCTGATGGGCGCACGCATCCGGAGCATGCTGCTCGATGGCGCGCGCTTCCCTCCGTTCGTCTACACGTGCATCCGCGCCGACGACGCGCGGGTGAAGGTCGAAGTGACCTCGATCCCCACACTCCACGCCGGCCGACCCGCGGCCCTGGGCTTCGCCCGGGACGTCACCGAGCGGACCCGCATGGACGCCCAGCTCGCCCAGGCCGATCGTCTGGTCGCGCTCGGCACGTTGGCGGCGGGAGTCGCCCACGAGATCAACAATCCCCTCACCTTTTTCTACCTGCGCTTGGACGCCCTCGAGCGCTGGCTGCTCCGCCTTCCCGAAAGCGTACGCGCCGAGGGCAAGGCCCAGCTCGACGAGCTTCGCGATGGCGCCGAACGCGTGACCCGCATCGTGCGTGACCTGCGAACGTTCTCGCGCTCGGCGGACCAACCGCGCGGTCCCGTGGCACTCGCCGAGGTGTTCGCGTTCGTCGAACGCATCACGCGCTCGGAACATCAAGAGAAGGCCCTGGTCCTGGTGGAGTGCGACGAGGTTCCGAACGTCTGGGGAGAGCAAGGACGGCTCGAGCAGGTGTTCCTGAACCTGGTCTTGAACGCCCTCCAAGCCTTCGTTCGCCGTGACCCCGAGCACAACCGCGTCTGGCTCCGCGCCCGCGCCCAGGGCGACGACGTCATCGCCGAAGTGACCGACAACGGACCCGGCATGGCTCCCGACGTTGCAGCCCGCGTGTTCGATCCGTTCTTCACCACCAAACCGGTGGGAGTGGGCACCGGGCTCGGTCTGTCGATTTGCCATGGGATCGTGAACCAGCTGGGCGGCGAGATCGGCGTCGAGTCGGAGCTCGGCAACGGGTCCACGTTCCGCCTGCGGCTCCCCCGCTGCGACAGCAACGCGGACGCCTTGCAGCGCCGCGTGTTGCTGGTGGACGCCGATCCGGAGAGTCTCGCGGTCCTGCGCGGAGAGCTGGGGCGCGACTACGACTTTGCTCACGCGCTGAGCCGCCAGCAGGCAGCCGAGCGCCTGGCAGAAATGCCGGACTTCGCCGCCTTCGTGGTCGACCTCACGTCAGCTGGCTCCGGGGGCGTCGAGCTCTTCGAGGACGTGCGCAAGGCTACCCCCGAGCTCTCGCGCCGCTTCGTCTTCCTCACCGGCGAGGTGCACACCGATCAGGTCGATCGCTTCCTGGGCGGCGTCAGTGCGCCACGCGTCAGGAAGCCCGTTTCCGCCGACGCGCTCCGTGCCGCGCTCAAACAGGCAGCGCGCTGAGGGCCGGCGGGGAGTCCGTGCCGACGAGTTGCGGCCCGTGCTTCACTGCGGGCGGCCTTGGGCGATCCAGGTCTCGACCAGCTGTACGTCTTCGGCGGACACCGCAGGCAAGCCGAGCGGCATGCCTCGCACGTCGGGATCGATCTCGCCGGCTTCCTCTCTCTGTCGCGCGATGAGCCCCGCGACGAGCAGCGGTGTGCCGTCCTTGGTCTTGCTGAAGACGCTCATGCGTTCGCCCTTCAGGTCCAAGAGCCCGCCGTTGGTGGACTCGTAGGTCGAGAAGTCGAGCTTACGCGGCGCGAAGCCGAATCCGCCGGTCATGCCAGGCCCGCCGTCGCCACGGGCGATGTCGGGGTTGGTGTGGCAGTGACGGCAGGTCTTGCGAAGGACCTGGGTGTCCACCTCGTCGAAAGTGACCTTCCGGTCGAGGACGGGCAAGCGCGGCGGCACCGGCTTCTTGACGGGCGGCTCCAGCTTCACGCTGAGGAGATACGTCGCGGCGTCTTTGGCTTCTTGCTCGGTGAGCCCCATCTTGGGCATCTTGGTCCCGGGCTTCACTTGCGCAGGATCGAGCAACCAACGGGTGAGCTCGGAGAAACCGATGCGCTCGCGGGCGAAGCGCAGGTCCGGCGCGAGCTCGATGGGGTCATTGGCGGGAACCCAAGCCGTCGCCAGCGTGGGTTTCACGGGGAGCTCGGGCACACCCGTGAAGACGTGACAGGTGCCGCACGCCTTGTTCTCGAGCACGGCGCGCCCGCGCGTCGCGTCTCCGGTCGGTCGCTCGGTGGCTGGCTTCCGCCCCTTGGTCAGGTACGCAGCAACGTCAGCCGCTTCCTGCTCGGTGATGCGCAGGCGCGGCATGCTCGAAACCATGTTGGGTCGCAGCTTCCTCGGTTTCATGAGGAAGCTCTGGATGAAGGCAGGGTCGAGCGTCTGATTGGCGGATTCGAAGCTCGGTGCGTTCAGATAGTGAACCACCGTCTTCTTCCACTTCGCGATCTTGTCCGGGGCCGCCTTGAACTTGTCGTTCCAAATGTCCTGGTGACAGGTGACGCAGTGTTTCTCGAAGGTCGCCGCGGGGACGCCGGTCCCTTCGTGGCAGCGACTGCACTCGAACTTCTCGACGAGGGACCGGCCGCGTTCGGCGTCGCCGACCAGGTTCGAAGGGGTCGGAGGAGGGGGGTCGACGACGGCGAGGCTCCCCGAAACGCTCGGGGACGATTCCGGGCTGGGCTTCTGTTCGGGCTTCTTGCAGCCGACGAAGCCGGCGAGCAGCAAAGCGAGCGAGAGCACGGGGAGACGGGCCATGGGCCTCCGAGTCAACTCTCGCTCGCTTCTCGTTTCAACGCTCAGGCGTTGACGCGGCAGACACTGGCGGACTTCGCCATGGATTCGCAGCGCTTCAGCGCGACCTTCTGGCCTTCGGCGTCGCCGGCGGCGCTGCGGAGGTCAGCCAGGGTAGCGTAGGCTTCGGGGCTCGAGACCAGGTCCTTTTCCGCGAGCTTCTCCAGGATCTCCTTGGCCTCGCCGCGGTACTTCTCGACCTTGGCGAGCGCCTCGGCCAGATCGCTCTGCACGGCCGCGTCGTCGCTCTTCATGCTGTGGAGCTTGCGGAGCGCCGCCACCGACCACTCGAGGTTGGCGCTGCGGTCCTTGGCGGTCTTGCCGAGCCAAGTGCCCTGAACGTAGTCGGGCAATTCCTTCTTGATGGGCAGGGCGCCGTTGTTGCGGGCAACGGCCAGGGCCAGGATGCGCTGGGCGCGGGCGACCAAGGTGCCGTCCTTCTTCGCCTTCAGGTCCTTCACGTGGGGCATCATGCGCACGATCATCGCGGCCGCCTGGGCGTGGTCACCCTTCTTCAAGGCCTTCTCCGCACGGGCAATGCCCTCGGGCCGATGGTCGATCTCGACCGCAGGCACCCACTCGCCACCGCACGCCTTGGCGTCGTTGGCCACCGCGCCCACCACCGAAAACGCCGAAACCGCCACCATCACCATTGCACCGAGCTTCTTCATGACCCTTTTTCCTCCTACGACCTTGTCTCGACCCTGAGCTCTACACGCTGCTTCGTACGGAGCTCCCGAACTGTGACCGTCCGTCTGTTGGAAGGTTCCCTCAGCAAACGCCGGACCAACCTCGAAACGCCAAAACCGGGAGCATCTTTCACCCGTCCTGTGTCGCCCGGCCCACGGGGTGTGTCCGGTCGCCGAGGACCCGCCTCGGACGGACGAGGGGGGAGGAAGCTTGGGTCCGCGGGCCCCGTAGGACGCCCGCCCCGTCGCCGAAAACCCTTCCCGTCCGCGGGGGTCGCTCGTAAAAGGGCCCCGTCATGCGCGCGCTGTCCATCGCATTCGCCACCCTGCTCGGGGGGTTCGTGGCCTGCGCCACCGTACCATCCAGAGAGCCAGAACCCCCCCCTTCGCCCCCATCGAGCTCCGGCACACCTACATCGGCACCGGACGGAAGTGTTACGTCACAAGACGCGTCTGTTACGCCCGACGGGGCCGCTGTTACGGATGCTGGCGCGGGTGATTCGGGATCGAGCGCGACCAGCCCGGACGAGAGCGGCGCTTGCCCCGAGGGCATGAAGCTGGTCAGCGGTGAGTACTGCACCGACATCGACTACAAATGTGAGAAGAGCTGGTACGCGAAGTGGAACAAGAAGACCGTCTGCGAGCGCTTCGAGGAGAAGAGCGTGTGCGTGGGCGCGAAAGTGAAGAAACGCTTCTGCGTCGATACCTACGAGTGGCCCAACGTCAAAGGTGAGCGCCCCGAGGTGATGAACCGCTTCCACCAGGCGCAGCTCAAGTGCGCTGCGGTCGGCAAGCGCCTGTGCACGGAGAGTGAGTGGAACTTCGCGTGCGAGGGACCGGGCGCGAAGCCCTTTCCGCAGGGCTACGTGCGCGACTCGTCGCAGTGCAACGGCGACCACAAATGGGACAACCCCGACATGAAGAAGGTCGCGCAGCGCGACCCCACCGAGCTCGCTCGCTTGTGGAAAGGCGTACCCAGCGGTAGTCAGCCCGATTGCATCAGCGACTTCGGTGTGGCCGACATGCCCGGCAATACCGACGAGGTCGTCGCGAGCGAACACCACGACCAAAGCGACTTTCGCGGCAAGTTCGACAGCGTCCACACGGGCGGGCCTTGGTACGAAGGCGTGCGCAACCAGTGTCGACCGAAGGTCTACACTCACGACGAGGGCTTCTACTACTACTTCCTGAGCTTTCGCTGTTGCGCCGAGCCCGACGGAAAACTCACCGACCCGCGCACGCCGCGCCAGATCAAGGAGCGCTGGAGCCTGGAGAAGGTCGAGAACCTCGCCGGGTGGAAGCTCTCGACGGTGAAAGAGAAGCTCGAGCTCAAGAAGCAGGGCAAGTGCGTGTGCGCGCCCAAGGACACGGACTGCAAGACCCTGTGCGGCACGCTGCTCGGACCCAAGGCCAAAGACGCGGTGGTGGGAGAAAAGCGTGGCGAGTTCGGCAGCAACGCCGAGAAGGGCACAGCCGAACCCAAGCCGAAGAAGAAGAAGAAGAAGTCGGGCGAGAAGGCAGCGGCGCCATGAGGGCCGGGGGGCGTGAAGGCCCCTTGCGGGTCGCCATCCTGACTACGGGCGGGACCATCGAGAAGACATACGACGAGACGGATGGTTCGCTCCGCAACGTGCACTCCGTCTTGGACCGACTGCTCGAGGAGCTGCGACTGCCGGATCTGACGGTGACGCACGTCGCGGTCATGAACAAGGACTCCCTCGACATGACGCCGGATGACCGCGACGTCATCCTGGCCCAAGTGCGAGATTCGCTCTCCCACTACGACGCCGTCCTCATCATCCACGGCACCGACACGCTGGCAGTGACGGGCGAGCATCTGTGCGCTGCGCTCGGCACGCCTGCGGTGCCGGTGGTACTCACCGGCGCCATGCGCCCGTTCGAGTTCCGGGACTCCGACGCACAGCAAAACGTCACCGAGTCGCTCTTCGCAGCGCGGCACCTCGAGCCCGGCGTTTACGTCGTGATGCACGGCCGCGCGCTCCGCTTCCCCGGCGTGGAGAAGAACCGCGAGCGCCGCACCTTCACCCGGCAGAGCGTCCGGGCCCAGTGAAGGTCTGCGCCTAGATCGCCGTTCCATCAGCGGCGACGAATTGGGAATGGAGCGATTTCGATCACTTGCGAGATCGCGAGCCGGAAACCGACCGGCGAATTGGCGCCTGCCGCAGTCGTCGCCTGCCGAGAACCCCAGCCGCAGATGGACAGGCCCCGCGTTCGGAAACGCCTGCCAAGCCGGCTCGTCGGCGACCATGTGTGACCGATGGCCGGCGATTTGGCTACTCCGCGGCTTCGGGCTCGGAAGCGGGCGCTGGTTCCTCGACGGCCGCGGCCGGCGCTTTCGCAGCGTTGGCAGAGGGCGCCGCTTTGGCAGAGGAGACCGGCGCGAGACGCACGGTGACGCGCGCCCGTTGCCCGTCGAGCGTGAGTTTCTTGGTCCAGAACCCGTCGCGCTTGACCTCGACCTCGACGCGGCCACCCTTGGGCACGCTGACGTCGACCGGCATCACGCCGAGGTCGCGCCCGGCCTGGAAGACGTGGGCATCGATGGGCGAGACGACCATCGCGACCTTGGTGACCTCGCCTTGGCTCGCAGGTCGGCTTCCCTCGTATTGGTGGAGCACGAGGGGCCGTCCGGCCTGGAACGCCTCGTGAAGCGAGGGCACGTCCCCGCCCGCCAGCCAGAGATAGCCGCTGACGAATCCCAGGAGCACCAAGCCGCCGAGCGCCAGCGCCAACGTGCGGGACTTTCCACGTCCGTTCGCGTGCCACTCGCGCTCGGCCTCCGCATCCGCAGCCGCGCGGCGCAGGCTCTCTTCCACCGGATCGTGCGTGAGGCTCGCGCGCTCCCACGGGGGCAGCGAGGGGGGAACGTCGGCGACGAACGACGTCCTGCCCGGCACGCTGCTCGTGGGGACGGCCGCCCGAGGATCGCCGAGCGAGGGCGGGGGAGCGGCCTTGGGGAGCTCGACGTCGGGGGCCTCCTCGTCCGACGGGGGCGCTACGCTGATGGGCACTTCGATCTCGACGAGCTCACCGCGCTCGATGGCAGCGAGTGCCTCCTCGACCGCGTGCATCGACGCGAAGCGCTCGCTCGGGTCCTTGGCCAGACACTTCAGGATCAGGTTCTCGAGCCCCGCGGGGGGCGCGAGCTCGGGCGCCACCTCGTGGAACCGCCTGGGTGCCTCGTTCAAGTGCATGCTGAGGATGCTGAGGGGGTTCTCTGCGTCGAACGGAACGTGACCAACGGCCATTTCGTAGAGGATGATGCCGAGCGAGTAGACGTCCGTGCGGTGGTCCACCGAGCTGCCGCGACACTGTTCGGGCGACATGTAGTGGGGGGTACCGAACACGGCGCCAGCGCGAGTGATCTTGTTCTCGATGCCGATCACTTTCGCGATGCCGAAGTCGAGGATTTTGACGAAGTCGCGCTGGTCCTTGCTCGTGATGAAGACGTTGTCCGGCTTCAAATCGCGGTGCACGATCTGGGCGGCGTGCGCAGCCGCCAGACCTTCGGCGAGCTGCCGCCCCAAGTACACGACGTCGTCGCTCGGGAGTGGGCCGCGGGCCAAACGCGCACCCAGCGTTTCCCCGTCGAGATACTCCATCGCGAAGTAGGTCGAGCCGTCCGGAACCTCGCCGAAGTCGAAGACGTCGACGATGTGTCGATTGCCGATCCCGGAAGCCGCCTTGGCCTCGGTGACGAAGCGCTCGAGCACCTCGGGGTTCTTGGCCAGGTCGGCCCGCAAGATCTTCAGCGCGGCCGGACGGTCGAACACCTTGCGGCGGCACTTGTAGACGACCCCCATGCCACCTTCGCCGAGCACCGATTCGACGATGTAGCGACCGTCGATGGTCGTGCCGATGTACTTGTCGGGCTCGCGCCGAGCGCCCACCGCCGGTGGGCTGCCCTTCACGCGCTCCAGCGTCACGGCCCTCTCGCTCGGCGGAGCGAGCAGGGTCTCCTGCTCTCGGGCAGCCGCTGCACCGCTCGCCTCCGAAAGCTCCGGCGGACGCCGGGCCGGTTTCGGAGGCGGAGCGCGTTTGGGCGGAGGCTCTTTCCCTGCCATCGGAGCTGCGGCCCGCCGAAAGAGCCGCCAGTCTCGAAGGCTACCCGACCGCTCCGGCTCGGGCGACTCTTTCCCGAGCTCCCAGCGTTTCCCCGGACGCCCGGGCCCCCGGCGCGACGCCGGAACGCGGGACTTTACGGGCAGAAATCGGGGTCGACGAGCTCGCGGAGCGCGAGCATGTCCCCGAGAGCCTCGAGCCGAGACAGCGCCGAGAGCTCGAGTTGTCGGATGCGCTCGCGAGTGAGATTCAGGATGCCACCCACGTCCTCCAACGTCGTCGCTCCCTGTTCTGCGACGTCGAGCGCGCAGGACACGGGCATCTCCCAGACCTCGAGATCGGGGAAGTTCAACTTGATGGCGCCGGTGCGCGGCGAGACGTCGAGGTAGAGGTGGTGCCGACACGAGACATGGGGACAAGGGCGCTCGCCCTCCCGGCACTCGCCGCGCGTCTTCGGCAGCAGGGAATCCGCGGCTGCGCGCCGGTGCTCGGGCTCGAAGCGCGCGAGCCGCTTGACGCTGATGGTCCGCGCGCGCACCGCGCGCTTGCGGCGAGATCGACGGCGGTCGCGGCTCTCGGATCGTTCGAAGTCTCGCGTCTCCGGCATGGACGCTTGGATGTTCGGGCTCGCTTGCACTTGACCCACGGCGAATCCTCCCCGGTCGCGTCTCTGAATGCCCGAACGAAGCCGGAATGGAAATAGGGAGTGTCGTGTCCGACGAAGAATGGAAGGACAACGTGGGACATGGATGACATGGACCTACACACCCGAGCTCGGCGACCGCGCGCACAGACACCCCAAGCCGTTGGGCCAGGACCCGAGCCTCGCCCCAAGCTGCTGGGCCCGCGTGGGCGCACGCGCCGCCGCCCGGCCAGCGGACACTCAGGAGCACGTCGATTTCGCCACGCGCCTCCGCTCGACGAAATCGACGCCGATGGACCTCAGCGCTCGTGTTCGCCGGCCGGACGCGAGTCGCGCTCGTCGCTCGCGCTCGGTCGCACGCTCGCGGGGCGACCACCGGGGCTGTTCACGCACAACACCGACTGGACGCCGAGCGTCGGGTTGCTCCAGCGCCGCGGCACGCCGCGGCCGGGCGTGCGGTGAGTTCCTCGCGGAAAGGGCCGACCGTCGACGACGAGACCGCTGCCCTCGGCCAGCTCCGCGTCGAACGCCTCGCCGAGCCCCAGCTCCACCTCGGCGCCGGGCGAGAAGTTCATGCGCACGATGGTGGCCTCGCGCGAATCGAACACGACGTCGACGCTGCCGTAGGCCGTAGCCCGGCGTTCCACTACCGCGAACGAAGCGTCGCGCTCGATGGTGAGCGCCGCCACCGCGTTGCCCCGCAGGGCCTCGGGCTTGATGAGCTGGATCTTCACCCACAGGACGCGCGCCTCGCGTTGGGTCGGGGCGGGCGGCGCCAGAAGATAGGTGGCCAGCGCGTGGGCCGCGGTCTCCAGCAGTCCGAAGCGTGCCGTGTGCAGGAGGAAGATCACGGCGCGCTGGGTCGCGTCGTAGTCCACGGTGTGTGACAGGCGCCCCGTGCGTGCGGCGGGCTCCGTGTCGAGCCCGAGATCGATGTCCAGGATCAGAGGCTGCGGGCGACCACGCTCGCGCGGATAGACCCCGACGACACATTCGGTACCAAGTCCGCGGATCGAAATCACGTCCCGCATCGCCGAGCACGTCGAGATTCCCACGCGCTCGCCGAGGGTGGAAGAGGCGGGACCGAAAGCACGAAAAACGGCGGCGCGGCCCGGGTCTCAGCCCTGCGCGCCCGTGCCGGGTTGCCACAGCAGGTCGGCGAGACCCGAGTCCCGCTCCACGCGGCGCTCCACGGCGCGCGCGACAGCCTCACGGCTGCCGTACACCGTGACGCGGCGGCGCGCGCGTGTGAGCGCGGTGTAGAGGAGCTCACGAGTGAGGAGCGGCGAGTCCCCCGTCGGGAGCACCACGACGACTTCGTCGTGCTCGGAGCCTTGGCTCTTGTGGATGCTGGTGGCGTAGACGGTCTCGTGGGGCGGCAGTCTGGACGGCGACAACGCGCGGGTCTCTCCGTCGCCGCTCGAGAAGTGCACCGCCAGCGCGCCGGCCGCGGTTCGCCACACGATGCCGACGTCGCCGTTGTAGAGCCCGAGTTGGTAGTCGTTCTCCGTGATCATCAACGGTCGGCCCGGATAGAATCGAGCCTCGAGCGCGTTCGACGGCAAGAGTCGTGCTTCGACCAGCGCCTGCTCGACTGCGCGGCACAGACCCGTCACACCGCGGGGGCCGTTGCGGTGGGCCGCGAGGATTCGGAAGCGCGCGAGCTCCGCCAGCGCAACGACCGGATCCTTCGCGGCAAACATCGGTGCGAAGCCGCCAACCGCGCTGCGCGCGAGCTCGACTTCGAGCGCGTCCCCCGCGAGCTCACGCAGCGAGAGCTCGGAGCCCGACTCGGCCAGAGCGCGGAGCGCGCCCGGGCCATCGCCGGCGTTCACGCGGAGAGCGAGCGCCCCGAGCGCGCTGTTCGGATCGAAGCGGTGGCTCTTCCCGAGCTCGACCATCGAGTCTCGTAGCGGATGCGCCGGACCCTGGCCCGCGCCAGGTAGGCCTTCGCCGAAGAGCGCTTCGGCGCGTGCGCTGGCGTCAGCGGAGTAGGAGTAGCCTCGCGCGCGGCCGCAGATGTCGCCCAGCACCGCGCCAGCTTCCACCGAGGCCAACTGATGTGCGTCGCCGAGCAGCACGACCCGCGCCTCGGGCGGTACCGCTTCGAGGAGACGACGCATCAGCGCGACGTCGACCATGCTGACTTCGTCCACGACGACGACGTCGGAAGCGAGTGGATGCTCGCGGTTGCGGGCCGTCCGCGTGACGTCGGAGCCGTGGGTCCCGAGCGCGCGGTGTATCGTCGAAGCCTGGGTGGGGAGCGCCGCGACACCCGCCGGGGCGTCCAGGCTGGCGAACGCTCGAGTCATGGACTCAGACAATCGCGCAGCGGCCTTCCCCGTGGGTGCCAAGAGCAACGTGCGCGGAGGCCGCTCGGCGACCTGGTGCAGCACGCCCAAGAGGCGAGCGACGGTCGTGGTCTTACCCGTGCCGGGGCCACCGTAGATCACCGTGAGCGGCGACAGGATCGCGAGCATCGCGGCCGTGCGCTGCGCGTCGGGCTCGGCCGATCTCGGCCCGAACCAGCGTGCCAGCGCGTCGGCGAAGCCACGGCCCGCCACGGCGGCGGGCCGCGCCCGCCGAGCGAGTTCCTCCGCGAGCGCCCGCTCGTGCATGTAGTAGCGATGGAGGTAGAGGCGACCGCTCGAATCGAGCACGAGCGGCGTGGCGCTCTTGCCGTCCCCCACGAGCTTCGAGGCCGAGAGGGCCGACAGCCACGGGTCGACGAGGGGTAGTTTCAGCGGAGACCCCGCGCCGTCACCTCCGAGGCGCGAGCCCGCAACACGAGCCAGATCGACCGCCACATGGCCTTCGCGCACGTGCCGGCTCGCCAGGGCGACCCCGAGCAATACCAGTGGATCGCGCTCGCTGACCAGTCGCGCGAGCGCTCGGGCGAGCTCGCGGTCGATGGCTTCGAAGTAGCCCGGCGGCGCACGCTCCACGAGCTCGAGGCTCATCGCGCTCCTCCCCCGAGCGCCGCTCCGAGCGCGTCGATACGGGTTCGGGGTGGTCGCTCGAAGAACACCCCGAAACGCGAACCGTGGTCGGGGCTCATGCCGCGCAAGAAGAGGTAGTAGACGCCGCCGAAGTCGCGTTCGTAGTCGAAGCCCGGCAATCGCAGCTGGAGGTAGCGGCAGAGCGCCACCGTATAGAGGTGATACTGAAGGTAGTAGTGATGCTCCGCCATCACGCGCTGGAGCCGCTCCGGGGCATAGGCTTCGGGGCGCTCGCCCAGGTGATTCGACTTGTAGTCGAGCAAGAAGAAGCGCCCACCGACGCGCACCACCAGATCGACGAACCCCCGGAGAAAACCCTGGAGCGGCGCGAAGCCGAGCTCTCGCACGCGGGCGGCGTAGGTGTCGGGCAACTCGGGGAACCCTTCGAAAACGCGCGCGAGTGACTCCCGCGTGAGGGCCTGCGACGCGGGTCCACCCACCGGGAAAGTGAACTCGACCTCGACCAGGCGCTCGCCCGTCGGCACGTCCGCCAGCCGGAAGGCCGGGTTCGCGCAGTCGAGCGGCGTGCGCACGACCCGCGAAAGGCTCTCGGCCACCGCGGGAACGAAGCTCGAGTCGATACCGTAGCGAACGAGAGCCTCTCTCACGGCCGGCTCGCTCTCGGCGCGGGACCAGGTCGGGGCCCAGCGTTCGAGCACGAGGTGAAGAGCTTGACCGCTCACGGCGCCGCGCGGGAAGCCGGCGAGCGGCAAACTGCTCGAGGGCTCGGCGACGTCGCTCGACGCATCGCCGCGGAGCTCGGCGTCCGTATCGCGACCGGCCAGGAGCTCTTGACTCGGAAGCTCCGCACCGCGGACGAGCGCGGTGAAGCTCGCCGTACGCGCTCCGAGCTCGACTCTGCGCGTGATGGGGCGAGCCGAGAGCAGCGGGCGTGGGCGCTCCGGCGGGGTGAAGCGCGACGCCGTGGTCGCCACGTCCTCGACGAGAGCGAACGGACGAGCCGCCACCAACCAACGGGAGAGGTCCCGTTCGAGCTCGTCCTCCGAGTAGCTCTTGACGCGTTGGGTGGGCGTCCGCAGCGTTCGGTCGGGTTCACTCGCGTGGAGCAGCGCCGCGAGGGGTGACGTTTCGGCGGTGCGGAAGCGACCCCAGACGACGCGGGTCGCACGCTTCGCGCGGGTCAACGCGACGTAGGCCAGCCGCATGTTCTCCGCGCGGTATTCCAGGTCCGCGCGTTCGGCTTCACGGCTGCCGTCTTCGAGCGTGGTCAGCGACAACACCGGGGCGTCACGCGCATCGGGAGCGTGGAATCGGACCAGCCCCTGGCTGTCGAATCGCTCGGCGCCGTCCCAGAGGTATGGGCAGAACACGACGTCGTATTCGAGACCCTTGCTCTTGTGCATGGTGGTGAGCTGGACCGCTTTCGCGTCGCTCTCCAGCCGAAGCTGCAGCGCCTCGGGCGCCATCTCACCGCGCCGGCCCTCGTCCTGTCGGACCTCTTCGAACCAACGCAGGAGACCGGCCGGGCCGAGCTCTTCTTCGATGGCCGTGGTGTGCAAGAGCTCGGCGAGGTGCAACAGATTGGTCAAGCGTCGTTCACCATCCCACAGCGACAACAGTCGGCGGACACCGCCGCTCTCGCGAAGCAGCGCACGAAACGCGTGCAAGAAACCGTGACGCGTCCAGATCTCCTGCCAGCGCCGGAACGCCTCGACCCAAGGCTCGAAGCGCGCGGGGTCGTCGTAGAGCTCGCGGAGCTCCGCGAGGCCGAGACCGAAGGGGCCCGTGGTGAGCGCGGTGGCGACGTTGCGCTCGCTCGTGGCATGGGAGAGCGCACGCATCAGGTGGCTCATCTCGACGGCGTCCGACGAGTCGAGGACGCTCTTGTCGCCGAGGAGAACGCTGGGAATGCCGAGGCGCCCGAGCTCGCGCTGGATCTCGAAGGCCTGGTCGTTCTTTCGGGTCAAGACCGCGATGTTGCCGGGCTCGAGCGCTGCCTCTCCGATGCGCAGCCCGCGCCCGAGCATCCGCGCCACGTCGGCCGCGATCCGTTCCGGGAGGCGCGGCCAGTTCTTGGTGATGACCCCGTCTTTGCCGGAATCGGGCTCCCAGTGCACGAATGCAACCTGGAACGGGGGCACGGGCCTCTTGCCCTTCACGAGGGAATCCACCGCACCCGGCCGGGCGCTGACCGGCGAATACTCGATGCCGTGGAGAACGAACGGGTGGTCGGCTCGGGCGAACAGGCGATTCGTCGCCCAAACCAGCCCAGGGTCGGAGCGGTGGTTCACGCCGAGCGTGTGCGCGTGGTCACCGGCGTCTCCCAGCGCGCCGAGATAGGAGAACACGTCGGCGCCTCGGAACCCGTAGATGGCCTGCTTCGGATCGCCGATGAGGAAAAGCGCGCCAGCTTGCCCGCGGTAGAGGCGGCGGAAGATGCGATATTGGACCGGGTCCGTGTCCTGGAACTCGTCGACCAGAGCGACGGGGTGGCGTTCGGACAGCACGCGCGCGAGCTCACGGCCGCGCGGGCCATCGAGGGCGCGATCGAGCTCGAGCAACAGGTCGTCGAACGTCTGAACCGACTTCTCGCGCTTCTTCTTGGGGAGCTCGATGCGCACCCACGCGACCAGACGATGCTCGAGCGCGATCTGCCAGGCGTCGAGCTCGGTACGGGCAGCGGCGTAGGCGGCGGCCATTTCGTCGGCAAGCTCGAACAGCGCGTGGCGGGGCGGCGCGACTTT
>Ga0268298_10001270_pt1 | contig 30229 bp, 24 predicted proteins | sample WWTPWeurt_MetaG_FD_194462 | JGI IMG/M metagenome (GOLD analysis project Ga0268298, IMG submission 194462) | Activated sludge microbial communities from WWTP in Nijmegen, Gelderland, Netherland - WWTP Weurt | ecosystem: Engineered > WWTP > Aerobic digester > Activated sludge | place... | reverse complement strand
CGAACGCGCAGGAGATGATCCGCCTGCTGGTGCAGGGTCAGGAAGCGGTTGTCAAGACCGCCCGCAGCATCGCCCCGATCGCCGACAAGGCGAGCGACGAGCCCACGCTCGACCTGCTCACCCAGCGCATGCAGGTGCACGAGAAGACCGCCTGGATGCTGCGCAGCCTGCTCGAAGGCTGATTCCCGCCGCGCTTGTGCAGCAAATGAACGGGCCCGCGGGGCCCGTTCCTGTATCTGTGGCGACTCGCGTCGTTCCTACGGACGTCTCCCAGAGCGCAGTGATTCTCGCAGGAACGACGCAAGTCGCGATTGCGGCGCACAAGACCCGCGCTGACGTATCGGGACCGCCCGATCGCGACTCGCGTCGCTCCTACGAACGCCTCCGAGAGCGCAGTGATTCTCGTAGGAGCGACGCAAGTCGCGATTGCGGCGCACAAGACCCGCGCTGAGGCATCGGAACCGCCCGATCGCGACTCGCGTCGCTCCTACGGACGCCTCCGAGAGCGCAGTGATTCTCGTAGGAGCGACGCAAGTCGCGATTGCAGCGCACAAGACTCGCGCTGACGCATCGGGACCGCCCGATCGCGACTCGCGTCGCTCCTACGGACGCCTCCGAGAGCGCCGTGGTTCTCGTAGGAGCGACGCAAGTCGCGATTGCAGCGCACAAGACTCGCGCTGACGCATCGGGACCGCCCGATCGCGACTCGCGTCGCTCCTACGGACGCCTCCGAGAGCGCCGTGGTTCTCGTAGGCGCGACGCAAGTCGCGATTGCAGCGCACAAGACTCGCGCTGACGCATCGGAACCGCCCGATCGCGACTCGCGTCGCTCCTACGGACGCCTCCGAGAGCGCAGTGATTCTCGTAGGAGCGACGCAAGTCGCGATTGCAGCGCACAAGACCCGCGCTGACGCATCGGAACCGCCCGATCGCGATTCGCGTCGCCCCTACGGACGTCTCCCAGAGCGCAGTGGTTCTCGTGGGAGCGACGCAAGTCGCGATTACAGCGGGCTCAGGCGGCCTTGGCGGCGTTGAGGCGCTTGACCGCGTTGACGAAGCGCGACAGCGACTCCGACAGCACGCCGCGCGGGATCATCACCTCGATGAGCTGGAAGCGTCCGCGCGTGGCGATCGCCTTGTCGAGCGCAGCCTTCAGCTGCGCGCGCGTGTGCACGCGCACGCCGTCGCCACCCAGGCCCGCGGCCATCTGCGCGAAGCCCCAGTCGTCGAGGTCGTTGAAGCCTGACTCGGGCTGGAAGGTGCGCAGCATCTCCCAGCTCGCGTTATTGAACAACAGCACGATCGGATCCCAGCCGTAGCGCCGGCAGTTGCCGAGCTCCCAGCCGGTCATCTGGAAGGCGCCGTCGCCGACCAGGATCAGCGGCCGCTGCCCGGTGGCGGCCTGCACACCGAGGCCGGCGGGCACGCCGAAGCCCATGGTGGCGTAGTAGCCGGGCGCGACCAGCGCGGTGTGCTCGATGTCCATCGCGGTGAACAGGCAGTCGCCCATGTCGGAGGCGATCGGCAGCTTGCCGTGGGCCGCCATCAGGTCGTTTACCGCGCAGGCGATGTCGGCGGGCGCGATCGTCGCTTCGTCCGCCTGCAGGCCGTGCGGAAAGGCGGGGCGGTCGACCGTGAAGTGCGCGTCGGCGTGCGGAACGCGCGCGAGAAGCCCGTCGATCAGGGCGTCGAGCGGGATGTCGGCATAGGTGTGGTAGCCCATCGTGACCCGGGCCTCGAGCGCCTGGATGGTGTGGCGCAGGTCGATGTGCTTGCCGGAGACGGCGAAGTTGGTGTCGGAGATGATCACCCCGACCAGGAACAGTCCGTCGGAATCCTCCACCAGCGCGCTCACCTCGGGCAGGCCGGCGAGCCCCATGTAGGTGCCCATCAGCGGGGCGTCCTGGTCGGCGAGCAGGCCGCGGCCCATGAAGCTGGTCACCACCGGGATGCCGAGCCGGCGCGACAGCTCTGCGACCTTGTCCTCCAGCCCGAAGCGGCGCACCTCGACGCCGGCCATCAGCACCGGGGCACGGGCCGCGCGCAGGCGTGCGAGGATCTCGTCCACACAGGCCGCGAGCGCGTCGGCATCGACCGCGCGCGGCGCCTCGCGCACTACCGGCGCGCATGGCCGGGCGACCATGTCGCGCGGGATCTCGATGTACACCGGCAGTGAATTGCGCACGCAGTTGCCGAGCACGCGCGCGATGTCGGCCGGCGCGCGTGCCGCGTCGTCGAGCCGCACCTGGTCGCAGGTGATCTCCTGGAAGATGCGCAACTGCGAGTCCAGCGTCTTGGCCTGGTGGTGCAGCAGCAGGCCGGATTGCGATTCGCCCAGCCCCGGTCCGCCCGAGATGACCACCAGCGGCGACTTCTCGGCATACGCGGCGGCGACCGCGTTGACCATGTTGAGCGCGCCGGCGCCGTAGGTGACCGCCGCCACCCCGATGCCGCCCTGGACGCGCGCGGCCGCGTCGGCGGCGAAGCCCACGCCGGGCTCGTGCGACAGCGTGTGCAGCGGCAGGATGCCGGTCTGCTCGATGATGCGGAAATACGGCAAGGCGAAGTCGCCCGGGATGCCGAAGATCTGGCGTGCGCCGTGGTCGACCAGCGCGTGCAGCAGCGATTCGGTCAGGTTCATGCTCGTCTCCTCCTTGGTCTGGTGACGGGCATTATGGTTGGCCTGCTCCGCACCGTGTGCGCATCATGCGGGTATAAACTCTGCCGATACGCACGTTCCGTGCATTCTGAGGCCGGATGATGAGCACCCTGAGCATAGACCGCCACGATCTTGCGCTTCTCGACGCACTGCAGCGCAGCGGCGACGCGACCAACGCCACGCTCGGCGAGGCGGTGCACCTGTCCGCCTCGCAGGTCAGCCGTCGTCTGCAGCGCCTGCAGGAGGCCGGGCTGATCACCGGCTACGCGGCGCTGCTCGACCCTGCCGCGCTCGGGCTGGACGTGATGGCGTTCGCCCATGTGGTGCTCGAGCGCCACGGCGGCGTGCGCACCGAGGCCTTCGAGGACGGGGTCGCGGCCTTGCCGGAGGTGCTGGAGTGTTTTTCGGTGAGCGGCAATGCGGACTACGTGCTGCGCATCGTCGCGCCCGACCTCGCCGCCTTCTCCGAGCTGATGATGAAGCGCGTGCTGCGCCTGCCCGGCATCGCCAACATCAAGACCGATATCGTGCTCGGCAAGGTCAAGCAGACCCACGTGCTGCCGCTCGAGCACATCGCCCGCCCCGGCCGGCCCCGCCGCGGCGTGCGCTTCACTGTGAGCTGAAGCTTTCGCAGGAGAGACGGGCGTCGCGATGCCGCGCTTGCGCGGGCGCGCGCAAACCCGATGCGCTGCGATCGCGACTTGCGTCGCTCCTACGGAAAACCGGCACGGTGTCAGGAGGGCCTGTGGGAGCGACGCAAGTCGCGATACCGCGCGTGCGCAAATCCGCTGCGCTGCGATCGTGACTTGCGTCGCTCCTGCGGAAAACCGGCGCGGTGTCAGGAGGGCCTGTGGGAGCGACGCGAGTCGCGATGCGGCGCCAGGCGGCCGGTGCGGGGCTTCAGCTTGCCTTGCGCGCAGCGCGCTTGCGCGGCGCGGCGGGTTCGGCGTCCTCGCCTGCGGCTTCGTCGCCTTTGCCGGCGGCGGGCTTGGCGCCGGCCTTGGGTGCCTTGGCCTCGAACTCGAAGCCGACCTTGCCGTCCTTGCCGCGCACCAGGAAGGCGGAGAACTTGCGCCGGGTGCGCGCCGATACGAAGCCCTTGAGCAACTCGGTCTTGCCCTCGGTCAGCAGCCTGGCCATCTGCTCGCGCTCGATCGGCTGCTGCAGGATGACCTTGCCGGAGCGGAAGTCGCAGCTCTTGCCCGGTCCGACCGACTTCTCGCATACATAGGCCATGCCGTGCTCGAAGACGCGGCTGGCGCATTTCGGGCAGGCGCCGACCGGCTGCTGATCGGAGAAATCCACCTCCTCCGCTTCCTCGCCTTCCTTGGGCTGGCCGAAGTCGAAGGTGGGCTGCTTGTCCTCGTTCAACACGATGTCGGCGTTGAACAGCCGCCCCATCTTGTTGCGGAAGCCGAGCAGCGGGCCGACCTTGCCTGCGCGCAGCAGGGTCTCGATCTCGTCGTACTCGAACTGGCGGCCGGCGACGATCTTCCAGGTGCTCCAGTCGCAGGCCTGGCAGGCGAACTTCTTGTAGTTCTCCTTCACCACCCCGCCGCATTTCGGACATGGTGTCTGCAGGGTGACGAATTCGCCGGGCACGGTGTCGGACTCGTAGCGCTTGGCGCGCTCGACCACCTCGCGCGTCATCTCGGCGATCTCGTTCATGAAGGCTTCGCGGCTGAGCTTGCCGTGCTCCATCTGCGCGAGCTTGTATTCCCAGCCGCCGGTGAGCTCGGGCGAGGTCAGCGCGGTGACGCCGAGGCCCTTCAGCAGCGTGATCAGCGAGAAGGCCTTGGCGCTCGGGATCAGCTCGCGGCCGTCGCGGTGGATGTACTGCTCGCTGATCAGGCCCTCGATGATCTGCGCGCGCGTGGCCGGGGTGCCGAGGCCGCGCTCGGCCATCGCCGCGCGCAGCTCCTCGTCGTCGACCATCTTGCCCGCGCCTTCCATGGCGGAGAGCAGCGTGGCTTCGTTGAAGCGCGCCGGCGGCTTGGTCTGCAGCGACTTGACCACGATGTCCTCGGTGGACACCGTCTCGCCCTGCTTCACCGCCACCAGCTGCGGGGCGCCGCCGTCCTTGGCGTCCTTCTCGTCGTTGGCGGCTTCCTTGCCATACACGGTCAGCCAGCCCGGATTGACCAGCACCTTGCCCTCGGTCTTGAAGGCCTCGCCCTCGACGCGGGTGATGCGGGTGGTGATCTGGTACTCGGCCGCGGGGTAGAACACCGCCAGGAAGCGCTTGGTGACCAGGTCGTAGATCTTGTGCTCGGCGTCCGACAGGCTCTTCGGCAGCGCCCCGGTGGGGATGATGGCGAAGTGGTCGGAGATCTTGGCGTTGTTGAAGATGCGCTTGTTCGGCCGCACCCAGCCCTGCCTGGTGATCTCGTTGGCGAAGGGCGCGTACTGGTCGGGCAGCGTGCGCATGACCTCGCCCACGGTGGCGAGATAGTCCTCGGGCAGCGCGCGCGCGTCGGTACGCGGGTAGGTCAGCACCTTGTGCTTTTCGTACAGCGCCTGCGCCAGTTGCAGGGTCACGCGGGCGGAGAAGCCGAAGCGGCCGTTGGCCTCGCGCTGCAGGCTGGTGAGGTCGAAGAGCAGCGGCGACAGCTGGGTGGAGGGCTTGGCCTCCTCGCTGACCACGCCCGGCTTGCCCGCGCACTTGGCGCGGATGGCCTCGGCCTGGGCCTTGTCCCACAGGCGGAAGGCGGTGGCGTGCTCGTCGCCTTCCGGGCGCTTGAACTTCTCGTCGAACCAGCGCCCGGGGTATTCGCCGGCGGCACAGCCGAAGCGCGCCTCGAGTTCCCAATAGTCGCGCGATTTGAACTTGCGGATGCGGTCCTCGCGCTCGACCACCATCGCCAGCGTCGGCGTCTGCACGCGGCCCACGGTGGTGAGGTGGAAGCCGCCGGTCTTGGAGTTGAACGCGGTCATCGCGCGCGTGCCGTTGATGCCGATCAGCCAGTCGGATTCGGCGCGGCAGATCGCGGCGTTGCGCAGGCCTTCGACGTCCTGCGCGGCGCGCAGGTGGGCGAAGCCGTCGCGGATCGCCTGCGCCGTCATCGACTGCAGCCACAGGCGCTGCATCGGCTTCTTCGTGCCGGCGTGCTGGGCGATGAAGTTGAAGATCAGCTCGCCTTCGCGGCCCGCGTCGCAGGCGTTGATGAGGCCGGTGACGTCCTTGCGCTTGATGAGTCGGGTGAGCAGCTTGAGGCGGTCCTCGGTCTTCTCGATCGGCTTGACCGCGAAGTGGGGCGGGATCACCGGCAGATGGGCGAAGGTCCATTTGCCGCGCTTGACCTCGAATTCCTCAGGCAGGGTGAGCTCGAGCAGGTGGCCGACGGCCGACGACAATACATATTCGTCGGACTCGAAGTAGTCCTTCTCCTTGGTGAAGCCGCCCAGCGCACGGGCGATGTCCTGCGCGACGGAAGGCTTTTCCGCGATGATCAGTTGCTTGCTCATGCTCGACGGTCAACGAGGGTCGCGCCGCGAGGGCGCGTGGGTTCGGAAGCGGCGGATGATAAGGACGGCCCGCCGGAACAGGCAAGCCGAGCGGGTGGACCGGTCAGTGCACCGTGGGTTCGTAGGCCCAGTCGTCTTCCTCGGTCAGCAACTCGTCCACCATCAGGGTGTCGATCGGCTCTTCCTGCTGCCACAGCACCATCAGCACGATGACCTTGAGCCGGTTGAGCGTGATGTTGAAGTCCGCCAGCGCCATCGCGCGTTCGATGATCAGCTCGCGGTGGGCGGTGCCGAGCACGCCGGCGCTCTCGAGCAGGCTCAGGAAGCCGCGGCAGCGACCGTCGAGCAGGGCCTGCTCTTCCTCGGTATAGATGCGCACCGACCCGGCCTGCGGTGCGGTGCCGGGGTGGATGTCGCGGGCGACGCGGCGCAGGCCGGCGAGCCACTCCAGCGCTTCGGAGATGTCGTCCTGCTCGAAGCCCGCCGCGGACAGCTTGCGGTTGAGCAGCTCCCCTTCCGGGCAGGCGTCGGCGTGGATGTAGCTCTCGAAGAGGTATACGAGGATGTCGAACAAGGCGGCCTCTCGTGGATCGGCAGGTGAGACGGAAGGGCCGGGCCCCCGCTGGGGCATGGGGACGGCGGCTCGCGGCCGCTCTTTCAGGTGATGCGCTGGAAGCGTCCGCCGGGCAGCTTGGCAAGGCGCCCTTCCAGTTCGAGTGGCAGCAGGATGGCGTAGAGGGCATCGACCGTCAAGCCGCAGCGTGCGGCGATCGTGTCGAGGTCCACCGGATCGTGGCCGATCGCCTCGAGCACGCGTGTGCGCTCGCCATCGAGCGCGAGCGCGGCCTGGCGAGGGGGTGCGGCCGGGACGGCGGGTACCGCGCCGCGACTCCGGCGGTCCTTTACCGATGCGGCGACCGGCGCTGGCCAGCCGAGGCGGCCGCGCAGTTCCTCGACGACGTCCTCCGCCGTCTCGACCAGCTTCGCGCCGTCGCGGATCAGGCGATGGCAGCCGCGCGACAGCGGCGAGTGGATCGAGCCGGGGATCGCGAACACCTCGCGGCCGGTCTCGGTGGCGAGGCGCGCAGTGATCAGCGAGCCGCTGCCGAGCGCCGCCTCGACCACCAGTACGCCCTCGGCCAGTCCGGCGATCAGGCGGTTGCGGCGCGGGAAGTTGTGCTGCAGAGGCGGCGTGCCGAGGGGAAACTCGCTGACCACCGCGCCGGCAGCGGCGATCTCGCGCGCGAGCGCGGCGTTGCGCGCCGGGTAGATGCGGTCGATGCCGGTGCCGATCACCGCCACCGTTCCGGCCCCTGTGCTGCCGGCGGCGAGCGCGCCGCGGTGTGCCGCGGCGTCGATGCCGAGCGCCAGTCCGCTGACGACGACGAGGCCTTGCTGGGCGAGCGTGCGCGCGAAGGCCTCGGCGTTGGCTTCGCCGGCCGCGGTCGCCGAGCGTGCGCCGACCAGCGCGATGCCCGGGCGCGATAGCAGCGCGGGTTCGCCCTTGACGTAGAGCAGCACCGGGGGATCGGCGATGTCGAAGAGTTGGCGCGGGTAGTCGGCGTCGGCCAGGGTCAGGACGCGGTTGCCGGCCTCGCTCGCCCATGCGAGCGTGCGCTCGATGTCTTCGTGTGCCGGCACGGCGAGCACGGCGTCCGCCGCCTGACCGCCCACCACCGCGGCGAGCGCGCCGCGTCCGGCGGCGAAGATGTGGCCGGGCAGGCCGAAGGCGGCGAGCAGGGCGCGCTGGCCCTGCGTGCCGACGCCCGGGATGCAGGCGAGGCGCAGCCAGTCGGCGAGGTCGTCGGCAGGCGCGGTCACGATCGGGCGGCTGCGGCTTGCCGGTGCCGGATCAGGGCTTGCGGAGGGTGTCGCCGATGGTGACCGGACCGTCGGACTCCATCACCAGCGCGTACGAGACGCGCTCGAAGACGCGGAACACGAAGGCCACGCCGTAGCGCTTTTCCGGCAGGCGGAAGCTTTCCTTGCCGTCCTCGCCGCGGTACTCGGCGACACCGCGGTTGCGATGGAGCGCGAGCACGTGGCCGCGTTCGAGGCCGTCCTGCTCGCCGACGTTGAGCGCGACCACGTTGAGGCGGCCGGTCTCGCTGACCCCACGATAGATGGAGAGGATCCTGCCCTCGACCTCGAAGTCCGGTGCATGCGGGGCGTAGGAAAACACGCTCGGCGGCTCGCTCGGCATCATCAGGTCGCCGGTGCCGATCTCCTCGACCGCGGAGACGATCTCCAGCGTCGTCGGTTCGCCGCGCTCGGTGACGCGGGCGGTGCCGAGATAGGCGGCTTCCCAGGCGATCGCCTCGCGCGTCTGCGGGTCTTCGAGCGCGCGCGCGGGGCGATAGATGTGCCAGATGTCCGCGTCGTCGCCGATATTCTTGGCGAAGACGGTGTCGCCGGTGCCGGTCAGCACGCGGCTGGTCTCGGTGGCGACGATGGTGGCCGAGCCGTCGAGGCGGGGCTGGTCGACCACCAGCGGACGGTTCAGGAAGGGCTCGATGATCTGCAGCGGAATGCTCGGCAGGGCCTCGGCGATCGGCTCGCTATGGACCTTCGGCTGCAGGCGGCCGTCGCGGGTGCCGCCATCGCCGACGCGCCGGCCCACGCTGAGCCATGGCCCGCTGCGGTCGAGCAGGACGACCTGGCCAGGATAGATGAGATGCGGGTTGCGGATTTCGTCGCGGTTCAGGCGCCAGACCTCGGGCCAGCGCCAAGGCTCCTGCAGGAAGCGCCCGGAGATGCCCCACAAGGTGTCGCCGCGCACCACGGTGTAGCTGTCGGGGGCGTCGGGGGCGAGGCGCACGTTCGACTGCGCGTGCGCGGCAGGGCCCAGCAGGCTCGCGAAGGCGACGAGCAGAGGGAATATAATTCGCATCATTGGACGCATCCGATCGGGACCTCGCGTGCCGGGTTCGACCCGGAACGCTGGCTATGCGCCGGGGTCGAAGCAACGAACCGCGCAGTGCGCGCGTGCTGCATACCGGTCGCGGATATTCCGGCTAAATACATGCCGAAGCGTGTGAAAACGCTTGAAATTCTGCACTCAAAGGCTTAACCCAGCAAGGTATTCATGGCTCTCCTACCCATTCTCCGCTACCCCGATCCCCGCCTCCACACGGTCGCCGCGCCGGTCGGCCGGGTCGACGACGAAATCCGCAGGCTGATCGCAGACATGGCCGAGACCATGTACGAAGCGCCCGGCATCGGGCTGGCCGCCACCCAGGTCGATGTGCACAAGCGCATCGTCGTCATCGACGTGTCCGAGGACAAGTCCGGCCTGATGGCGCTGATCAACCCCGAGATCCTGGAGCGTTCGGGCGAACAGGTGTGCGAGGAAGGTTGCCTGTCCGTACCCGGAATCTACGAGAAGGTGTCGCGCGCCGAGCGTGTGAAAGTTCGCGCCTTGAACGAAAAGGGTGAATCCTTCGAGTTCGAGGCCGACGGCCTGCTCGCGGTATGCGTGCAGCACGAGATCGACCACCTCGACGGCAAGGTCTTCGTCGAATACCTGTCGCAGCTCAAGCTCGGCCGCATCAAGTCCAAGCTGGCCAAGAAGGCCCGCATCACCGCGTGATGGCCGCCACCGCATCCGGGGCCGGCGGCCTGCGCGTCGCCTTCGCCGGTACCCCCGAATTCGCCGCGCAGGCGCTCGACGCCATCCTGAAGGCCGCTTACGCGGTCCCGCTCGTGTTGACCCAGCCCGACCGCCCCGCCGGTCGCGGCATGAAGCTCAGCCCGAGCGCGGTCAAGCAGCTCGCGCTCGCCCACGGCATCGAGGTCGACCAGCCCGAGAAGCTGCGCACCGAAGAGCAGCGTGCCCGCCTCGTCGCCTGCGCGCCCGACGTGCTGGTGGTCGCCGCCTACGGCCTCATCCTGCCGCCCGCGGTGCTGGCGCTGCCGCGCCTGGGCTGCATCAACATCCACGCCTCGCTGCTGCCGCGCTGGCGTGGTGCGGCGCCCATCCATCGTGCGATCGAGGCCGGCGACGCCGAGACCGGCATCACCATCATGCAGATGGACGAGGGCCTGGACACCGGCCCGATGCTGCTGCGGCGCGCGCTGCCGATCGCCGCGGACGACACCACCGCCAGCCTGCACGACCGCCTCGCCGCGCTCGGCGGCGCATGCATCGTCGAGGCGCTCGCCGCGCTCGCCGCCGGCGCGCTGGTCGCGACGCCGCAGCCGGCGGAGGGCGTCACCTACGCAGCCAAGATCGGCCGCGCCGAGGCCGACATCGACTGGAGCCGGCCGGCGGCGGAGATCGAGCGCGCCATGCGTGCCTTCGACCCCTTCCCGGGGGCCGTGTCCAGCCTGCGCGACACCGCGGTCAAGTGCTGGAAGGCACGGGTCGTGGCCGGCGAGGGCGAGCCGGGCCGGGTGCTCGCGGTCGATGCGGACGGCATCGTCGTGGCCTGCGGGCGCGACGCGCTGCGTTGCACGGTGTTACAGCGCCCGGGCAGCAAGCGCCTGCCCGCGGGGGAATTCCTGCGCGGTTTCCCGGTCTCTGTGGGCGAACGCTTCGCGTCTGCGACGTGAGCGCGCGGCGCGTCCGTGGCGGCCTTGAAGGCGGTCGCGGACGCCCCAAGCTACACTGACGAATCAATCTCTCGCAGGAAGGATCCCGCAATGTTCGGAAACTGGATCAAGACCTCCATCCTGATGGCCGGCATCGTCGCCCTGTTCGGGGCGATGGGCGCGGCCATCGGCGGCCAGCAGGGCATGCTGATCGCGCTCGTGATGGGTGGCGCGATGAACGTCTGGGCCTACTGGTTCTCGGACAAGATGGTGCTGAAGATGTACAAGGCGCGCGAGGTCGATGCCGCCTCCTCGCCCTACCTGTACAACATGGTGGCGGAGCTCGCCCGCCGTGCCGAGCTGCCGATGCCGAAGGTGTACATCATCGACGAGGCCCAGCCCAATGCCTTCGCCACCGGCCGCAACCCCGACAACGCCGCGGTGGCGGCGACCACCGGCATCATCCGCATGCTCTCCGAGCGCGAGCTGCGCGGGGTGATGGCGCACGAACTGGCACACGTGAAGAACCGCGACATCCTGATCTCGACCATCTCGGCCACCATCGCGGGCGCGATCTCGATGCTGGCCAACTTCGGCATGTTCTTCGGCGGCCGCGAGGGCGAGGAGCGTCCCAACCCCATCGTCTCGATCGCGATGATGATCCTCGCCCCGCTCGCCGGCATGCTGATCCAGATGGCGATCAGCCGCACCCGCGAGTTCGGCGCCGACCGCGGTGGCGCGGAGATCTCCGGCGATCCCGCCGCGCTCGCCGCCGCGCTCGCCAAGATCGACGCCTACGCGCGCGGCATCCCGATGCACACCGCCGAGCGCCACCCGGAGACCGCGCAGATGATGATCATGAACCCGCTCTCCGGCGGCGGCCTGCGCGGGCTGTTCTCGACGCACCCCTCCACCCAGGAGCGCATCGCGCGCCTGCAGACCATGCGCTGAGGCCTGCCCGACGCTCAGTCCGACGCGAAGGCGCTGCGGATCAGGGCGAGCAGCTCGCCCGGCCGCACCGCCTCGCCGAAGGCACCGGCGCGCAGCAGGCATTCGCGCCGCGCCGCGCGACGCGAGGGATCGAACTCGGCGTGATAGAAGATGACCGGCGGTCGCCGCGGGCGTGCGGCGAGCATGCGTAGCAGCTCGAGTCCGGCGCTCGATGCGGTGGCGGCCGGTTCGGCTCGGTCCCAATCCGACAGTATCAGGTCGAAACCTTCCTCGTCCGCGTCGAGGCAGGCGATCGCTTCCCCGGTGCTGCGCACGTTCACCACCTCGACCTGCAGTTTCGCCAGCGCGGCCAGCTCATGGCGGTTGTTTTCCGGGCGGTCGTCCACCCAGAGCACGCGCTTCTGCGCGGGCATGTCGATCAGCGCCTCGGCCAGGCCCTCCGCCTCGCCGCTGCCGATGCCCTGCACGCCCTTGATGCGCGCCGCGAGGGCGAGCTCGTTTGCGAACGCGGCGATGGTGCGCTCGAGCAGGGCGTCGGTGCGGGCGTCCCGGGTCGCGGCCATCCTGGGCGCCGGACGCGCCATTTCGAGCGTGCGGACAGGCTCTTCCGGAAGCGGCACGCTTGCGACCGCCGTACCGAAACCGCTCGCGCGCGGTACGGACGGCGCCTCCGGCGGGGCTGCCGGCGGGGCTGCCGGGGGCGGTGCGCTCGCCCAGCGCTGGCGGATGGCCTCGACCGCGCGCCGGATGCCCTTGGCGACGTCGGTCCAGGCCTCGTCGCGGTTGGGCCACGAGGTCACCGGGCGCAGGTCGGTGGGCAAGCCCTGCAGGTGGGCGAAGGGCGCGTCCTCGAGATCGACCGCGCGCAGCAGCACCGGGATCACGCTGGCGTCGCCGCGCCGGGCGCGTTCGATCGCGGTGGCGAGCTCCTTGCCCCAGATATAGTCGGAGTTGAGGAAGTCCATGCTCACCAGCAGCAGGATCAGGTCTGCCATGGCGAGCTGCTCGTCGATCGCCTTGTCCCACTCCTGCCCGGGGACGATGCCGCGATCGTGCCAGGGACGGATCACGCCCTTGCGCCGCAGCAGCGCGAGGTGGCCGTCGAGCTCGTCGCGCAGCTTTTCGTCCTCGTGCGCGTAGCTGTAGAAGAGATCCACCGGTTCCATCACGATGCTCCATCGGGTTGCGGCCTGATCTTCACCATAGATCAGGCCGGCTCCGTCTGCGTGGTGTCGGGACCCCCGCCTCGCCCGAGCCCTTCCCGGCCCGCTTCCACGGCGCACTTCGGTGCGGAGCCTCCGCGCGCGGACCAGAACGCCTGCATGCATCGGCTTGGTGTAGGCTAGCGGTCCCACCAGCCGGCGACGCAGGCACGTGCCGGCGCAACCCTCACCTGAAGGAGATCGACATGAGCAAAGTCACCCTTGGCGGCAACCCGATCGACGTGGCGGGCCGTTTCCCGCAGGCCGGCGAGGCGGCGCCCGTCTTCAGGCTCACCGGCGCCGATCTCGCCGACGTGGGCCTCGAGGCCTTCGCCGGCAAGCGCAAGGTGCTGAACATCGTCCCCAGCCTGGACACCCCGGTGTGCGCCACCTCGACCCGCAAGTTCAACGCCGAGGCCGCCGGCCTCGCGGATACCGTGGTGCTGGTCGTGTCCGCCGACCTGCCCTTCGCCGCCAAGCGCTTCTGCGAGACCGAAGGCCTGAAGAACGTGCATACGCTGTCGACCTTCCGCAACCCGAAGTTCGCGCAGGACTACGGCGTCGCGATCACCTCCGGCCCGCTCGCCGGCGTCACCGCGCGCGCGGTCGTGGTCGTCGATGGCAACGACAAGGTGGTGTATTCGCAGCTCGTGCCCGAGATCAAGGAAGAGCCCGACTACGCCGCCGCGCTCGCCGCGCTGAAGTAAGCCGCCGTGCCGCGGGCGTCGCCGCCGGGCGCGGTGGCGACGCTCAGCGCCGGGACGAGCCCTGGCTGGCCGCCGCCGGGCGCTGCGGCTCGTCGAAGCGGCTGTCGTCCTCGAGCGGGAACACGCCCAGCCCCTGGGTGGCCAGTCGCACCGTGGTCGGCCCGCGGTCCTGCGACAGCTTGAACAGCTGCTCGCCCATGCGCACGATGCAGCCCTCGAACATCTCGCGCTCCGCATTCACCCGTGCCTCGCGGGTGAGCGCGAGGCGGTGCTGCAGATCCTCCTCCTCGCTGCGCAAGCTCTCGATCTCGCCCGACAGCGCGCTCGCCGTCTGCTCGGCACGTCCCAGCATCTCGGGTGTCACGCGATCGGGATGGCGGTCGGCGAAGGTGAGCATCTTGCCGATCTCGAGCAAGCGGTTCTCGAGTGCGTCGCGCGCCTCGGCCTTCTCCTGGATGGCGTGTTCCAGCCCGTTGTCCATGCCGATCTCGAGCTCGGTGCGGATGCGGCTGTTCGCGCCGATCGTGCGCGCGTGGATGGACAGGCTGGCGCGGCAATGGCCGCCGACGATCTGGCCGCGCAGGCGCTTGCCTACGCGGATGTGGTTGCGTGCCTCGAGCTGGCACTGCATGGCGACGTCGTCGATGAAGATCGAGTCGCCCGCGCTGATGCGCGCCTGCTGCGCGTAGGTGGCGCAGAAGCTGCCCTCGCAGCGGATCGCGTGCGCGCTGTAATCCTTGCCGGCGGTCTTGCCGCCCAGCCCGCCGAGCACGCCGCCCTTGACCACGATGCTGCCGCCGGCCTCCAGCGTGGCCGGCTCGACCACGCCGCCGACCTCGATGTCGCCGCTGGCGCGCACCGTCATCCCGGCCTGCACATCGTTGCGGATGCGCACGCTGCCGTCGAAGTCGATGTTGCCGGTGGCGAGGTTGACCGCATCCACGGTGAAGATCGGCTCCACCATCGCGCCGTTGCGCACCCGCACCGGCTGGCCGTCGCAGGCAGCCACGAGCAGCTCGGGGTCCTCGGGCGAGATCGCGGTGCCGCGCAGGCCGGGGGCGAAGCGCTGCTCGCGACCGCGCCGCGCCACGATCGGCCGGCCGTACACATTGACGCCGTCGACTCCGGGCTGCGGGGGATGGCGGCGCATCAGCGCATCGCCGGCGTGGACGACGAGGATCTCGCCGAGGTCGCGGTAGTCGGTGCGGCCGCAGGGGCGCACGCTGGGTACGCGCTCGCGCGTCTCCGGCAGCAGGTACTCGAGCCAGCCGTCCTTGCCCGGTTCCGGTTCCCGGCCGCGCGCGATGGCGAGGTCGTCGGCCTGACCGTCGGCGATGGCGCGGTTCATCTCCTCCAGCAGCAGGCCCTCGACGATGCCGCGCGATTCGATCAGGGCGAGCAGTTCGGTCTTGCTCGCCGGCTTGCCACCCTTGGCCGGCACGATGCTCAGGCGTGCGACCAGTCCGTCCAGCGAGACTCCGATCTGCATCGACGCATCCACGCACTGCGCGATCTCGACCGGCGCCACCGCCTCGCCGGCGTTGTACTGGGCGATCAGGCGGCGGATCGGGTCGGGGCGGATCTGCAGGTCGGCGTAGCCCGCGGCTTCGAGCCGTCGGCGCAGCCACAAGGCGTCGATGCGCGGAAAATGCGGGTCATGGGCGATGCTCACGCTCAGGACGCGCGTGAGTTCGTCGAACGACACCTCCAGTTCCGGGCCTTCCGTGGGCTGCTTGTCCATGTTTCCAGTGCGATCCGATCAGCAAGGTCCGCGTGCGCGGTCGGGGGATTGTAGCCGCGCGCATATTGTTGGTGCCAATGGGGCGAACCTGATTCGACGCCCGCGGCCGTGTCGCCCGTGCAATGCTCAGGCGCCCAGTGCGCGGGCGATGAAGTGCCTGGCCACGCGCGGGCGCGGCACCTTGTCCTCGAACCAGGCGCGCACGTCGGTGTCCAGGCCGATGCCGTGCATGTAGTTGTATAGCGCCTTGTTGAGCGCCTTGCCGAGGCGGTCGTGGTCCACCCCGGTGGGGTCGATGAAGCCGACGTCGTTCTTCGCGAACGTGATCTCGGGCAGCGCCACCAGGGTGACGCCGAACTCCTCCGGGTTCCTGCCCACCGGAGAATGCACGGTGCATGCGAAACGATGGAAGAAGCCCGACTGGATGCAGCCGGCTTCGAAGAGCTGGCGCACGTATTCGAGCGCGTCGACGGTGTCGTGCACCGTCTGGGTGGGGAAGCCGTACATCAGGTAGGCGTGCACCAGCACCCCGGCCGCGGTGAAGGCGTGGGTGACGCGCGCGACCTGCTCGACCGAAACGCCCTTCTTCATCAGCTGCAGCAGGCGGTCGGAGGCCACCTCCAGCCCGCCCGAGACCGCGATGCAGCCGCTGTCGGCGAGCAGCTGGCAGAGCTCGGGGCTGAAGGATTTCTCGAAGCGGATGTTGCCCCACCACGAGATCGCCAAGCCGCGCCGCAGCAGCTCCTCGGCGAGCGCACGCAAGGCCTTGGGCGGCGCGGCCTCGTCGACGAAGTGGAAGCCGGTCTGGCCGGTCTCGGCGATGATCGCCTCGATGCGGTCGACCAGCAGGCCGGCGGCGGCGCCGTCGTAGCGGCCGATATAGTCGAGGCTGACGTCGCAGAAGCTGCACTTCTTCCAGTAGCAGCCGTGGGCCACGGTGAGCTTGTTCCAGCGCCCGTCCGACCACAGCCGGTGCATCGGGTTGAGCATGTCGAGCACCGACAGGTAGCGGTCCAGCGGCAGGCCGTCCCAGGTCGGCGTGCCGACCTGGGCAAAGGGCACGTCGGGCTCGGCGAGGTTGATGTAGCGCACCTGGCCCGTATCTGGATCGCGCACGAAGGTCCGCACCAGCCGGGATCTGCCGCGCCGGCCCTGCAGGTGCTCGAGCAGCGCGAGCAGCGGGCGCTCGCCGTCGTCGAGCGTGACGTAGTCGAAATGGTCGAACACCCGTGGCTCGGCGAGCTCGCGCAGCTCGGTATTGACGAAGCCGCCGCCGAGCACGGTGACGATCTCCGGATGCGCGGCCTTGATCGCCTGCGCGATGCGGAAGGCGCCGTACACCGAGCCGGGGAAGGGGGTGGACACCAGCACCACCTGCGGCGAGTGGCGGCAGAGGGCTTCGAGGGTCAGGTCTTTCAAATACGCGTCGACCAGCGTCGGTACGGCGGCAAGCGCGGCGGCGAGCGGCTCGAAGGTGGGCTGGCTCATCGCCAGCGTCTCGGCGTAGCGCACGAACTCGAAGCGCGCATCCACCGCGTCGCGCAGGATGTCGGCGAGCTCGTTGAGGTACAGCGTCGCCAGGTGGCGTGCGCGGTCGGCGAGGCCGAGGGCGCCGAAGGCCCAGGCGAGCGGGTCGCCGCCCTCGGGGTCGTCCGGGTCGACGTAGGCGTCCACCGCATCGAAGCGCGGCCCCTCGGGCAGGAAGGTCCGGCTGGCGATGCGGTGCGCGATGGTCGGGTCGCGACCCTGCAGGAAGGCGATGGTGGGGTCGACGGTGTAGCGGTAGCGCGCGAAGTGGTCGAGAAAGCCCTGTACCAGCGGCGTGCGCCGCTTCTTCGGCAGCGCCTCGGCGCGGGCGCGGATGTCGTCCAGCCCGGCGGGCGAGAGCAGGCGCAGCACCAGCTTCAGCGCCAGGTCTTCCTGCACCGCATCCACCCCGCGCGAGCGCAGGAAGCCGGTGAGGTAGGCGGTGGACGGGTAGGGCGTGTTGAGCTGCGTCATCGGCGGGATGACGGAGAGCACGCGGATCGGGGGGGCGGAGGGCGGCGCGGCGGACATGGCGGATGTTGCGGGCGAAGGGCGCGAGGATGCCGCAGCCGCTACTGGAACGCCACCTCGGCGAAGCTGCGCAGCTTGCGGCTGTGCAGGCGGTCGACCCCTTGTTCGCGCAACTGCTCGAGCGCGCGGATGCCGATGCGCAGGTGCTGGTCCACCCGCTCGCGGTAGAACTTGTCGGCCATGCCGGGCAGCTTGATCTCGCCGTGCAGCGGCTTGTCGCTGACGCACAGCAGGGTGCCGTAGGGCACGCGGAAGCGGAAGCCGTTGGCGGCGATGGTGGCCGATTCCATGTCGAGCGCCACTGCGCGGCTCTGGCTGAAGCGGCGCTCGGGGCTGGTCGACATGCCGTGCGAGGGCAGCAGCTCCCAGTTGCGGTTGTCGGTGCTGGCTACCGTGCCGGTGCGCATCAGGCGCTTGAGCTCGTAGCCGGACAGCTGCGTGACCTCGGCCACGGCGGCCTCGAGCGCGACCTGCACCTCGGCCAGCGGCGGGATCGGCACCCAGGGCGGGAGCTCCTCGTCGAGCACGTGGTCCTCGCGCACGTAGCCGTGGGCGAGCACGTAGTCGCCCAGGTGCTGGCTGTTGCGCAGCCCGGCGCAGTGGCCGAGCATGATCCACGCGTGCGGGCGCAGCACCGCGATGTGGTCGGTGATGGTCTTGGCGTTGGCCGGGCCGACGCCGATATTCACCATCGTGATGCCGGCGTGGTCGCCGCGCACCAGGTGGTAGGCCGGCATCTGCGGCAGGCGCGGCGGCGGGGTGCCATCGACGTCCTCGGCCTGCGGCGCGAGGTCGCTGCGGCGGGTGACCACGTTGCCCGGCTCGACGAAGGCCTCGTAGCCGTGGCCGGAGGCGGTGTCGGCCATCAGCTCGTGGCCGAGGCGGATGAACTCGTCGATGTAGAACTGGTAGTTGGTGAACAGCACGAAGTTCTGGAAGAAGGCCGGCCGCGTGCCGGTGTAGTGGCGCAGCCGGTGCAGCGAGTAATCCACCCGCGGCGCGGTGAACAGCGCGAGCGGATGCGGTTCGCCGGGGCCGGGCTCGAAGGTGCCGTTGGCGATGCCGTCGTCCATGGCGCCCAAGTCGGGCAGGTCGAAGTGATCGCGCAGCAGGCGGCGGCGCTCGGGGCCGAGGTGGCCTTCCAGGTAGTCGTGCTCGGGCAGGGCGAAATGCACCGGGATGGGCTGCGTGCTGCTGCCCACCTGCAAGGCCACGCCGTGGTTCTGCACCAGCAGGCGGAATTGCTCCAGGTAGTAGTCGGCGAACAGGTCGGGCCGGGTCAGCGTGGTCTCGAATACGCCCGGCCCGGCGACGAAGCCGTAGGACAGCCGCGAATCGGCGCGCGCCACGGTGTCGGTGCGCACGCGCAGCAGCGGATAGCAGGCGCGCACGTGGCGGCCGATGTCGGCGCCGTCGACGTAGTGCTGCAGGCCGCGGCGCAGGTGCTCGACCGCGAGGTCGTAGATCTCGTGTACCCGGGCCAGCGCCGCGGCCGGATCGGCGAAGTCCTCGACGTCGAAGTGGGGGGCGTGGCCGTTCATCGTTTGCGGGTGCTCGTGGTTCAGGTGCGCGCGAGCAGGCGCTGGACCGCCTCGAGGTGCTCGGGTTCGTTGTGGCACATGCCCTGGAAGGCGGCGGAAAGGTCGAGGAAGTCCTTCAGTTCCATGCGCTGCGCCATCTTCATCAGGCGCTTGGTGAGGCGCAGGGCCTTGGGAGGCTGGGCGGCGAAGCGTGCGGCCAGCTCGTGCGCGCGGGGCAGCAACTGCTCGGGTTCGACCACCTCGAGCACGATGCCGAGCGTCTTCGCCTCCGCGGCGCCGACGATGCGGCCCGAGAGCGTGAGTTCGAAGGCCTGCTGGTAGCCGATCAGGCGCTGCATGAACCAGGCGCCGCCGTCGCCGGGGATGATGCCGAGGTTGAGGAAGGTCTCGCCGAACTTCGCCTTGGTCGATGCGATGCGGATGTCGGCCATGTTGGCGAGGTCGAAGCCGGCGCCGATCGCCGGGCCGTTGACCGCGGCGATGACCGGCACCTCGACCGCCTGCAGCGCCAGCGGGATGCGCTGGATGCCCTGGCGGTAGCGGGTGGCGACCTCGGCCACGTCGCCGGCGAAGTCGCCGCCGCGCGCCGCCATGTCCTTGACGTTGCCGCCCGCGGAGAAGGCCGCGCCTTCGCCGGTGATGACGAGGACGGAGACCTCCTCGCAGCGGTTCACCCATTCGGCGACGCCGACGATGTCGTCGATCAGCGCGGTGCCGGTGAGCGCGTTGCGCACGTCGTCGCGCGCCAGCGTGAGGGTGGCGACGCGCTTGTCGAGCTGCAGGCGGGCGTCGTGGACGGTGGGCAGGGTCATCGTGCGGTCTCCTTGCGGGCGGCGGATAGTTGGGGGCCGCGGTGCGCGGCCTGGGGCAGGGCCTGGGACTGGTTCGGGTGCTGCGTTCAGCGCGGATTCCTGAGCGGCTCGGGCAATTTCAGCATGCCCGCATCGCTGAAGCGGGTGCCGCCGAGCAGCCCGCCGGCGAGCCGCCCGCGCAGGGTGTAGGGCACCTCGGTCTTCGGTTCGCCTTCGATGACGCCGAGCGCCTGGCGCACCACCGCGATCGCCGAGACCGACACCGGGATCTCGACGAGCGCCTCGCCGAAGCGCGGCACGCTGCCCTTGCGGTCGCTGACGCCGGTGGCGAAGGGCTTGCCGTCGAGGTCGAGCTCGAGGGCGAGGCCGTCGAAGTCGATCGCCGCCTCGTTGGGGTTCTGTACCCGCAGCTTGACCGCGAAGCGCATCTCCATGCCCGCGCCCGGCAGGGGCTCGAGCCCCACGACGTTGATGCGCACCGGCTCGCGCTGGATCAGGCTGGCGCAGCCGGCGAGCAGCACCGATGCGAGCACGGCGAGCAGGCTGCGGGTGAAGGACGAGGCAGACGGGCGGACAGCAAGGGACATGGTGCCGACTCCGGGCAAGGGCGCGCGCTCTGCGGCCACGGTGGGCGAGTGTGACATTCATTCTAACCGCGCCGTGCAAGGAAGCTGGCGCAGTCGATCGGCGTGGGACAAAGCGTCTCCGCCTTTTGAATTCGACCCGCATTGGGGCTATGGTGAAAGCATCGGTGGTGATTGCGGTGCCGGTCGGTTGTGCGCCGGCGCTCGTCTTCCCGGTTGTCCGCGCAGCCTTCTTCCCTGGAGTCGAGCATGGTTTTCGCCCCGCGCGCGCATCCTGGCGTCGCGCCCGCGTGTTTCGCCCTCGTGCCGGCCGCGGCGGCAGCAGGCGCGGTGTTGGCTCGCTATGGCGAGCTGGCGCTCGTCGAGGTCGAACGTGTGCCGGTCACGGCCTGGGCGAGCTGGACGGATCTCGATCCGATCCGGGTCCATGGCGTGCCCCGCATTCTTCCGTCCGGATGCTTCGAACCGGGAGCGGGGCCGCGCTGCATCCTGCGCTTCGCCGGCCCGGTATTGCCAGCCTGGCGCGAGACGCTCGCCACGCTGGGCTGGACGCCACGCTTCGACTGTCCGCCCAGCGGCCTGTGTGCGGACGTCGGTGGCGATCTTGTCGCCCTGCGTGCCGCGCTTCCTGCCTTGCGCGCGATCGCTCCCTACGCGGCGGAGGACTGCGCGCGCGCGGGCGCGGGCGGGGTGGCGGCCTTGCCGGACACCGTCGATGCGGTGGCCTTCAGCGTGGAAGACCGCGTCCGCCTCGAAGGCGAGCTCACCGCCGCCGGCCTGCAGGTGGTCGCGAGCAGCCCCTACAAGCTGCGGGTGAGCGGCGATGCGGGTGCGGTCGGCCGGCTGCGCGACGCGGTCGGGGTGAAGATTGCCGATCCGGGCACCCTGCCGCGCACGGCCTCGCTGTCCTTGCGGCTCGCGATCGGTGCGACCGCCCTGCCGGAGAGCGCGGGCGGCGCGACTGGCGCGCAGGGCGGCGAGGGCGAATTGATCGCGTTCGCCGATACCGGCCTGGGAACCGGTGCGACCGATGCGCCGCATCCCGATTTCGCCGGGCGGGTGCAGGCGATCCATAGCTGGCCGCTCGCGCCCGGATGGTCGGCCTTCGTGCGCGCTCCGGGCGCGGACGACGGTGGCGCCGATCGTGGCAGCGGCCATGGCACCCATGTGGTGGGGCTGGCTGCGGGCGACGGCGGCTTGAGCGCCGGCAGGCTGGTGGGCGTGGCGCCGGGTGCGCGCATCCTCATGCAGGCGATCGAGCAGTACGTCGACCCGCTGCCGGAATGGCGCAGCCGGCTGCAGCCCGGCTTCTACCTCGCCGGGCGGCCGCTCGACCTGCGCGAGCTGCTCGAACAGGCGCGCGCCGCCGGTGCGGCGATCCACGTCGACGCCTGGGGCGTGGAGGCTGCGGGCGCCTATACCGACGACAGTTGGGAGTGCGACCATTTCCTTCACGCCCATGCCGAGATGCTGGTGATCGTCGCCGCCGGCAACGCCGGCCGCGACCGCAACCGCGACGGGGCCGTCGATGCCGGCACGCTGTACGCGCCGGCAAGCGCGAAAAGCGTTCTTGCCGTCGGTGCCACCGAGGGACCGGATGCCGGCATCGGCCTGCGCGGCGGGTGGGCGGCGCTCGATCCCGCTGGCACACGCTTTCCCGATCCGGCACAGCGCGGCGCGTCCGTCTCGGGCGACGCCGAGCGGCTCGCGCTGCTGTCGAGCTGCGGTCCCACGCTGGACGGCCGCATCAAGCCCGACCTGTGTGCGCCCGGCACCAACCTCGCCGCCGCGCGCAGCACGGCGAGTTCGGCACGGGGCTGGGGCCTGGCCAATCCGCTGCCCTGGTACCAGTACCTCGGCGGCACCTCGATGTCGACCGGGGTGGTCGCGGGTGCGGCGGCGGTGCTGCGCCAGCGCTGGCGGCCGGTGCTCGGCGAGGCGCCGGGCGGCGCCGCGCTCAAGGCGCTGCTGATCCACGGCGCACGGGCGGTGCATCGGCGCGACGGACAGGGCGAGGAGGACCGCCAGCGCGCGGGCTTCGGTCGCCTGTGGCTGGCCGGCAGCCTGCCCGGTCCCGACGGGCCGGTGCTGATCGAGGACCGCGTCGGTGTGGCGACCGGCGAGCGCCGCCGCATCGACTGCACGGGGCCGGGACGGCTGCGCGCGGTGCTGTGCTGGTACGACGCGCCGGGCGAGGCCCTGATCAACGACCTCGACCTGGTGCTGCGCGATGCCGGCGGCAGCGTGCTTGCCTGGGGCAACCACCCGGCCGGCGCGGTCGGCAGTCCGGACCGGCGCAACACCGTCGAATGCATCGACGTGGCGCTCGGCGAGGGTGAGTGGATGCTGGAGGTGCGCGGCGTGAATGTGCCGCTCGGGCCGCAGCCGTGGGCGCTGGCGACGAGTCCCGGCGTCGTCGTGCGGGCCACCCCCGCGGCGCCGGGGACGCCGACGGTGCCCGCGGATCCGCTGCCCGCGCCGCGTTGGCGGGTCGACCTGCCGTGGACGGCGGTGCGCGGCGTGGGGGCCAGACGCGCGATCGAACTCGAGCGCACGCTGCCCGGCGGGCTCGCCGCACTATGCGCCGGTGCCCCGGACGAGGATGCGCTGGCCTTCCTGCCCGCGGCCTTGCGCGCGCAGATCCGCAGCGTGGCCGCCTTCCTCGGTGCGCCGCCACCCGCCGCGGCGCGACTCGCGCTGGCGCATCCGCTCCACGCCCTGCTCTCCGGCGCACCCGAGACCGTCTCCACCGTCGCATGGCAGGCCCTGGCCGCCGCGCTCTCTCCCTTGCTCGAAGCGCTCGACCGCAACGTCGCCCGCGAGGTCCGCGGCGAGCGCTTGTTCCGATGAACCACTCACAAGGAGTGCATCATGGCTGACAACACCGAAAAACCGGGCAAGGGCAAGCCGACCCGGACCCAGGCCGGCGCGACGTCGCCGGCTGCCGCGCTGCCCGAGGGCAGCATCCTCTCGGCGGGTGCGCTGATGCCCGGTGCGGTTGGCGGCGCGCTCGCCCTCGGGGCCGACGTCTCCGGCGAACTCGCCGAGCTCGCGCCCAGCTTCGGCGATATCCTGGCCTCGATCGGCCGCGGGGTCGCCGATTCGCAGACCGCCCTCGATCGTGGCCTGGTCGACACCGCGACCACCCTGTCGCAGTCCAACATCACGGTGGTCACCGACGTCGTGCAGGAGTTGAACGACGACGGCCTCCCGGTCCCCAGCGCGACCCAGCTCGTGACCCAGAACGTGTCGCTGATCAACTTCGTCCGTCCCACCGCGCATCAGTGGAGCCACGTCGCGCTGCGCATGGACATGACCGTCGGTGCGGTCGACAACGAGCGCGGCATCAGCGTCAACAGCAAGACCAAGAGCGCGCGGGCGACCAATGTCGGCCTCTTCTTCGGCTTCCTGGGCATCGGCGTGTCGTCGTTCAAGGAGAAATCGACCTTCCGTTCCGAGGAGTCGGACTTCGAATCGAACTGGGCGGAGGGGCGCGTGCTGATGGACGCCCTGCTGCAGCCGCGCAACGTCGACGGATTCGACCCGCCGGCCGAGGTCTCCATCGGACCGCAGATCTTCATGGCGCTGGGCAGCGTGCAGGAGACGCTGAACTCGGGCGTCGTCACCGCGCGCTCCACCGACATCGTGATCACGGTGCGCAAGGCCAATGGCGCGGTGAATCCGACCGTGACGATCGACGTCGATCCCGGCCCCTTCGACCTGTCCTTCGCGACCGCCGACGGCTTCACCGGCAACACCACGAACGCGGCCGGGCAGTGCCGGATCACGCTGTCGCGCAACATCCCCAGCCCGCTCTTCCAGCGCCGCGTGCGCGGCACGGTGACCGCCACGCTGGGCCAGATCGAACGCAGCACGACGGTGTCGCTCTGAGCGCCGCCCGCCACAGGAGAAACCATCATGCCTGATCTACTTCCTCCCCTTGCCCGAGCGCTGGCCGAGGACGCCAACGTCTCCGACGAACTGCGCGGTGCCGGCATCGCCTTCGGCACGCTGGTCGAACGCACCGGCGCGGCCGTGGCCGCGACCCAGCTGCAGCTCGACACCTCGAGCGCGGCGACGGCCTCGGCGCTGGCCGCCACGCTGGTCAACGTGATCGCGGTGCGCGAGCAGGTGTTCCGCGACGACGGCACGCTCGACCATGTCACCAACCACGTGCGCCCGCTGCCGCTGATCAGCTTCATCGATCCGGTGTTCTACCAATGGACCAGCGTGCGCCTGCAGGGCGAGTTCTACGCGCGCGAGTTCGCCGCGTCCTCGGAGACCACGAGCGCGTACTCGGGCTCGAATTTCGGGCTCTTCGGCAGCGGCGTGTCGATGTTCTTCGGCCCCGGCATGGTCACCAGCGGGAGCGGATCCGGGTCGAGCACCACCACGACCGACGTGTCCACCGACGTCTCGCTCGGCCGCATCCGCGCCAGTGCGCTGCTCGAGCCGCGCGACGACGTCGGCATCCCCAAGCCCAACCAGGTGATCCGCGGGCCGCGCCTCGCGCTCATCCAGGGCGAGATCGCCGACGTCATGGATGGCGGCGATCTGGTCGGACGCACCATGAGCGTGCTGCTGCAGTACAGTCGCCGCAATGGCGCGCCGATCGCCGGCAAGGCGCTGTCGGTCGAGAGCTCCGGCGTGCCCTGGCGGCATCTCGGCAGCGGCGTCACCGATGCCGCGGGGCAGCTCCAGATCGAGCTGAGGCGTGACTTCCTCGACGAGGACGCCGACACCGCGCCGGCCAGCTTCGTGATCACCGCGCGCATCGGCCTGGTGAGCAACTCGGTCACCGTCACCTTCTGAACGGTCCGGCGCGGGGGCGGGAAGGCCCGCCTCCGCGCCGGCGGGAGAACGCATGGACAAGGCGAACGTCAGTGCCGGCGAACTGGCCGGCCAGCAGGCCGTCGAGCTGGGCGAACTGCTCGCGCGCACCGTAGTCTCGGTCGCCGCGGCGCAGGAGGCGCTCGACCGCCACGCCACCGCTCGCCTCGACGCGATCGAGCGCGGCGACGAGGACGCCCCCCGGGTGCCGCCGCTGTGGTACACCTTCACCGAGGTGACGCTCGAGGTGGCGCTCTCCGCATCGGTCGAGCGCGCGAGCGGGAGCGTCCCGCCGCGCCTCATGTCGCGCCCTGTGGACGCGCGCCAGGTCAGCCTCTACGGCTACCAGGCCGCGAGCAGCCTGATGGTGCGGCTGCGGCTGGCACCGCGCCAGGGCATGCCCGACGTCTCGCCGCCACCCGCCTGAATCGCCCGCTCCTCTCCTCACGAACCTGTCGATCCGCCATGCCCATCGATCCCAAGGACCTCCGCACCGCTGCCGGCTCGCTGCTCGACCCCCGGCTCGTGGACACGATGAACCTGAAGCCCGTCGGCACGTCCAGCCTGGTGAATCTGGAGGGCAGGCTGGGCGTCTTCACCCCGGTGGCGGAGGACGGCAGCGGCGCCGACAACACCGAGGCGGTGATCGCGGCGCTGCGCAAGGAGCTCGTCCGCCTCGAGAGCGAGAACGCCGCGCTGCGCCGCCAGCTCGCCGAGGTCGAGGCGGCGCGCAAGCGCAGCCCGGACGACTTCGCCAGCGCGGTCGCCCACACCCTGGACACCCTGCAGCACAAGCTGGCGCAGACCACCAACCCGGTGAGCCGCTTCGCGGTGCGCGAGGTGGCGATCGACGCCCAGGTGACGGTGGACGTGTCGCCGCTGGGCACCCTCGAGTACCGCTTCGTGCGCCCCGAGGACGACATCGATCCGTCCAAGCTGTCGCGCATCCGGCTCGACCTCGTGCCCCTGCCGCGCGAGGACGCGGGCCTGAGCGCCAGCCCGGAGTTCAGCCCGTGGGCGGGCGTGGAAGACATCGTCGGGGTCGGCGAGACCTGGCGCGGCGCGCTCAACCGCCAGCAGATCTTCACCATCGCCGACCTGCTGGTGGCCGGGTCGCGGCTCAAGTCGAGCGCCGAACTGGCCGCGCTGGTGGGGGTGGATCGGCAGCGCCTGGCCGAGTGGATGGGTCATGCGGAGCTGCTCTCGGTGCGCACGATCGAGCCGCGCGCGGCCGACGTGCTGTGGACGGTCGGCATCCGCTCGCTGGGGACGCTCGCCGGCGCGGCGGCGGTGGAGGTCGTCGAGAAATACAACGCCGAGGTCGCCCGCCGCGCGCACAAGAGCCTCGCCCCGATCGACGCGGCGCAGGCCGCCTCCTGGATCGAGGCCGCGAAGAAGTACCACGGCCGGCCGCGCGAGGGCGGCTGAAGCTGCCTCAGGCGCGCACGAGCCAGTCGAGCAGGTCGTCCATCAGCGCGTGGGTCGCGGCGAAGTGCCCGTCGGCGTGGACGAGGATCGTCGCCTCGTCCTGGATCCAGCGTCCCGGCACCAGCTCGCCGCGGCAGTTGTCGACGATCGCGCGCAGGCTGGATGCGGTCATCTCGAGGTGGAACTGCAGGCCGATCGCACGCCCGCCGAGCTGGAAGGCCTGGTGGCGGCACGCCGGGCTCGACGCGAGCAGGCGCGCGCCCGCGGGCAGATCGAAGGTCTCGCCGTGCCAGTGCAGCACGGTGGTGCGCGCGGGGAAGGGGAAGCGCGATGCGGTGTCTGCAGCGTCGGGTTCCGCTCCGCTGGCGGCGACCTCGAACCAGCCGATCTCCTTGTCCGCGTTGCGATAGACGCGGGCGCCGTGCGCGCTGGCGATCAGCTGCGCGCCGAGGCAGATGCCGAGCACCGGCCGGCCGAGCGCGACCACTTCCGCGATGAAGCGCTTCTCGGCGACCAGCCAGGGCAATTCCGCCTCGTCATTGACGCTCATCGGCCCGCCCATCACCACCAGCAGATCGATCGCGGCCGGGTCGGGCAGCACCGGCGATTCCCAGAAGCGGGTCGAGCCGATGTCCGCACCGCGCGCGGCGAGCCAGTCGCCGATGTGACCGGGGCCTTCGAAGGGAACGTGCTGCAGGATGTGGGCTTTCATGGCGTCCTGGGGTGGCGAGATGGAACGGGTGGCCTATTCTAGAAGCGCGAGCCGGGCTGGCGCAGGAATTCGGCCTCCTCCGGGCTCGTCTCGCGCCCGAGCGCGGCGTTGCGGTGCGGGAAGCGGCCGAAGCGCTCGATGATCTCGAGGTGGCGGCGGGCGTAGTCGAGGTAGCCGGCGAAGGCCGTGCGCAGCGCGGGTTCGACCGCGGTGGCGAGCGCATCGAACCGACGCACCGCCTCGCGCTGGTCGGGGAGGTTTTCGGAGTGCTCCAGCGGCAGGTACAGGAAGACGCGCTCGATCGGGCGCAGCCCGGCGTCGAGGCCGCGCGCGAGCGCCTCCTTCGCCCAGCGCAGCGCGAGCACGTCGAAGGCGAAGGCCGCGGCCTCGCCGCGCCAGATGTTGCGCGGAAACTGGTCGGTCAGCAGCACCAGCGCCAGGCGCCCGCGCAGCCCGCCCAGCCAGGCGTCGAGCTCTCCGCCCGCGGCGCGGCCCACCAGCGGGGCGAAGCGTGCGCGGATCTCCGCGTCGACCGCGGGCTGTTTCCTCCACCATAGCGCCGACTGGCGCTCGATGATGGCGGCCTCGGCGTCCGCATCGGCCGCGGGGCCAAACCAGAAGGCGTGGATCGTGGCGGGCGTGTCCATGCGGGGCTCCGGGCGGCCGATCGGGGTGGGGCAAGCATAGCCCAGCCCGCTGCGATGCGGGAGCGTCGGGCGCGAGGGCGATCGCTCCAACGGACTGTTCCGCTCCCACGCGGCAGGCGATGAGCGCCTGCCACGCCTTCATGCAATCGCCCTGCTCCGGACGCCTGGTTCGCACCCCGTCCGCGCGGGTGGCGCAATAATGCCGCCATGCCCAGCGACACCGCCTCTCCCGCCCCGCTCTCCGCCCTGCGTGGCCTGCTCCCCTTCCTGCGCCCCTACCGCGCACGGGTGGTGCTCGCCTTCGTGTTCTTGTGCCTGGGCTCGGCGGCCATCCTGGTGGTGCCGCTGGCCTTTCGCGACCTGATCGACGCGGGCTTCGGCGGCGTGTCCGTCGGCGGTGCCGCGACGGGCGGGGCGGCGGACCGCGGCGGGTTGTTCGGCGCGCAGGGGCTGGACGGACGTTTCGTCGCGCTGTTCGGCCTCGCGGTGTTCTGGGCGGCGGCGGTGGCGGCGCGCTACTACACGGTGTCGTGGATCGGCGAGCGCGTCACCGCCGACCTGCGCAGCGCGGTGTATGCGCGCGTGCTGCGCCAGTCGCCGCAGTACTTCGAGACCCTGCAGACCGGCGAGGTGCTGTCGCGGCTCACCGGCGACACGACGCTGGTGCAGGCGGTGGTGGGCAGCTCGATCTCGCTGGGGCTGCGCAGCCTCTTCCAGTTCGTCGGCGGCATGGTGATGCTGGCGGTGACCAGCGTGCAGCTCTTCGGGCTCATCTTCGGGCTCATGGCCCTGCTCGCGCTGCCCATCACGCTGATCGGCCGGCGCGTGCGCAGCCTCTCGCGCGAGGCGCAGGACCGCATCGCCGACGCCTCGGCGCTCGCCGGCGAGATCCTCGCGGCCATGCCCACGGTGCAGGCCTTCGGGCAGGAGGACAACGAGGCCGCGCGTTTCGCCGCCCGCGCCGAGACCAGCTTCGCCGCCGCGGTGCGGCGCACCCGGGTGCGCGCGGCGCTCACCGGGCTGATCATCGCCGCGGTGATGGGCACGATCATCTTCGTGCTGTGGATCGGCGCGCGCCAGGTGCAGGCCGGCGCGCTGTCGGTGGGCGATCTCGGCGCCTTCGTGATCTACGCCGCGCTGGTCGCGGGCGGCGCCGGCACGCTTGCCGAGGTGTGGGGCGACGTGATGCGCGCCGCGGGGGCGAGCGGGCGGCTGCTGGAGCTGCTGCAGGCAGAGCCGGTGATCCGGGATGCAGAGGCGGCGGAGGGCGTAGCGGAGGCGGCCGGAGGTGGCGGTTCGCGACGGGCGCCGCGCCTGCATGAGAACCCGCGCAGCACGCGCCCTGCGGGCGCGGCGCCCGCCGCGAACCCCGCACCCGATTCCCCCACCAAGTCCCCTGCCACCCACCCCGCGATCGAACTCGCCGACGTCGTCTTCCGCTACCCTGCCCGCCCCGCCGTCCCGGCGCTCGACGGCATCGACCTGCGCATCGCGGTGGGCGAAAGGCTCGCGCTGGTCGGCCCCTCGGGTGCCGGCAAGACCAGCCTGTTCCAGCTCCTGCTGCGCTTCTACGAGGCAGGCGAGGGCTGCATCCGCATCGACGGCCACGACATCCGCGCGCTGCCGCTGCGCAGCCTGCGCGCACGTATCGCCCTCGTGCCCCAGGACCCGGTGATCTTCTCCGCGAGCGCGCTCGACAACATCCGCTACGGTTGCCCCGACGCAGGCGACGCCGAAGTGATCGCCGCCGCGCGCGCCGCGGCCGCTGACGAGTTCATCGCCCGCCTGCCCGAGGGCTACGCAACCTTCCTCGGTGAGCGCGGCACGCGGCTCTCGGGCGGCCAGCGCCAGCGCATCGCGATTGCGCGCGCGATCCTCAAGGGCGCCCCCATCCTGCTGCTCGACGAGGCCACCAGCGCGCTCGACGCCGAATCCGAGGTCCTGGTGCAGCAAGGCCTGGCCGCCGCGATGCAGGGCCGCACCACGCTGATCATCGCCCACCGCCTCGCGACGGTGCAGAAGGTGGATCGCATCGTGGTGATGGACGGCGGCCGCATCGTCGAGACCGGCACCCCGGCCGACCTGCGCCGCCAGGGTGGGCTGTATGCGCGGTTGGCGGCGCTGCAGCTGGAGGGCTGACCGGAGCCTCCCGCAGCGCAGGCGCGGACCCGGTGCGCTGCAATCGCGACTCGCGTCGCTCCCACGGAAAACCGCCGCGCTTCGGGGAGCCTTGTGGGAGCGACGCGAGTCGCGATCGGGCGGCCCTGTGGCGCAGGCGCGGATCCGTTGCGCCCTGCGGCGGGCACGCACGCGCTGACGCTCCCGGATGGCGCCGGCGCTTCACGGCAGCGTGCGTTCGCGC
>Ga0268298_10001269_pt1 | contig 30234 bp, 24 predicted proteins | sample WWTPWeurt_MetaG_FD_194462 | JGI IMG/M metagenome (GOLD analysis project Ga0268298, IMG submission 194462) | Activated sludge microbial communities from WWTP in Nijmegen, Gelderland, Netherland - WWTP Weurt | ecosystem: Engineered > WWTP > Aerobic digester > Activated sludge | place... | reverse complement strand
ACCGCCGCACCGACGATGGCCAATAAGGTATCGGCGGAAAACGGTTTGGTGAGGTAATAAAAGGCCCCAGCCCGCAGACCTTCGGCGACGTCCGCATCCGCCGTCATTGCAGTCTGCATGATGACCGGGATGTGCTCCGTGCCCTCCCGGGACTTCACGCGCCGAAGAATTTCGATCCCGTCCATGTCCGGCATCATGCGATCGAGAAGAATGACGTCGAACGCCGATCCAGACTCCAGAAGCCGCTCCCAAGCTTCGCTCCCGGAAGAGGAGGCCGTCACTCCATAGCCTTCTTCGGCCAGGGTTTCGACCAACCTTTCCTGATTGATGGGTTCGTCCTCGACGACGAGCACATTGGGTTGCATGACTCAGACTCCTGGATTTCGTTTTGTCTGCCTCGAATGGCGGATCAGACGCCACGCTAGCACGAAATTAAAAATTATCCTGTCGATAAACTCACAGCGACTGGTTTTCCAGCCATGCGGCGGCGGCCTCGCCCGCTCGCCGGCCGGTCGCGAGACAGGCGGTAAGCAAATAACCGCCGGTGGGTGCTTCCCAGTCGAGCATTTCGCCGGCACAGAATACTCCCGGATGCGCCCGGAGCATGAACGCTGCATCCAGGCAAGAAAAACGCACTCCGCCCGCCGTGCTGATCGCCTCGTCCAGAGGTCGGGTGGCTTCGAGCGCAAGCGGCAAGTCCTTGAGTGCTCCCGCCAGCCGATGAGAATCGGCGAGGACGTCCGCGGGAACCCGTTCCCTCAAGAGTGCCGCCTTGACGCCGACTATTCCGGCCCTGCGACGCAGGTGATTGGCCAGCGTATCCCGGCCCCGGGGCCGTGCGAGTTCTGCGGCCAGCGCCTTCTCGGAACGGCCGGGAACCAGGTCCAAGTGGACAATAGCCGGCATCCCGGCGGCCAAGGCATCACGCAGAGGCGCTGCCAGCGCGTAGATCAAGCCGCCTTCAACGCCGTGGCGGGTCACCACAAATTCGCCGGTCAATCTTTTATCGCCATGGCGCGCGCTTACGGTTTTCACCGGATGTCCGGCGAAGCGCTGGCGGAAGGATTCCGACCAGCAGACTTCGAAGCCGCAATTGGCAGGTCGCAGCGGAGCGACATCGATCCCTTGGGCCATGAAATGGGGCACCCACGCGGCGTCAGAACCCAGGCGGCGCCAGCTCCCGCCGCCCATGGCGAAGACGGTGGCGCCGACCCGGATGCTGCGTTCCCCGGCTGGCGTGGCGAAGCGTAATCCGCCGGCCTCATCCCAACCCACCCAGCGGTGGCGAACATGCAGGCGCACGCCGGAATTGCCCAGACGGCGGAGCCAGGCGCGGAACAGGGGAGCGGCCTTCATCCCGACGGGGAAGACTCTCCCCGAAGTCCCGACGAAGCTCTCGATGCCGAGGCCGGCCATCCAGTCCCGGACCTGTCCGGGCCCAAACGCCGCCAGCGCCGCCGCCAAGGCCGGTCGGGCTTCGCCATAGCGACCCAGAAACGTCTCCTCCGACTCGGCATGGGTGATGTTGAGCCCGCCACGGCCGGCCATGAGGAACTTGCGCCCAGGCGAGGGCATGGCATCGAAAACGTCTACGGCCCAACCCCTGGCAGCGGCTGCCTCGGCAGCCATCAGCCCGGCGGGGCCTCCCCCCACGACCGCCAAAGGCAGCCGCTCAGGGCGCATCGCCCGGCGCAGGCGCGGACGCGTCCTCGAGTGGGCTGACCGTCACCGCCACATCGGGCTCGTGGCTGCCGCCCCCCAGTATGATGCCGCGTAGCGGGGAGGTGTCGCTGAAATCGCGCCCAATGGCCACGGTAATGTGCTCGGTGTCGGGGAGCAGATCGTTGGTCGGATCGAGGTCCACCCAGCCGTCGCCGAGACCGGGGCAGTAGACCGAAACCCAGGCGTGGGAGGCGTCCGCTCCCACCAGGCGGGGACGCCCCGGAGGCGGATGCGTGAGCAGATAGCCGCTCGCATAACGCGCGGAGAGCCCCAGGGAACGCAAGCAGGCGATCATCAGATGGGCAAAGTCCTGGCAGACGCCGCGCTTCTTTTCGAGGACTTCGAGGACCGGAGTCGACACCGTGGTGGCCTCGGGATCGAATTGGAACTCGCCATGAATCTTGTGCATCAGGGCGACTGCAGCTTCGAGGAGGGGCCGCCCGGCGGGGAAGCATTCGGCGGCGTAGGCGGCAAATTCGTGTTTCACCCGGACGAAAGGGGACTCGAAGAGGAAGCGAGCCGCCTCGAGATCGTCCCCCTCTGGCGCCAAGCCCCCATAGGCCAGGCGATCGCGAATCACCTCCCAAGGCCGCGACTCCTCGGGGCTTACCCGCGGCAGATGGGATCCGACATCGACGATCATTTCCGAATGGACTGAAAGCGTCTCATGGGGTGACTCGAAACTCACCCACATGACCGGATTGTCGAAAGCATCGCGCCCGAAGCGGCGCCAGGTCGGGAGCGGGTCGATATCGATGTGATGCGACTCGCAGCGCTGCCAGGGAAGATTCCGCGGTGACAGATGCAATTGCTGCTGGGACAGGGAGACAGGCGCTCCGTAATCGTAGCGAGTTTCGTGGACGACGTGATAGCGCGCCATGGTCACAGGGCCAGAGTCTGGCGGCTGACGTCGCCGACGTGGGTGAAGAAGCGCATGGCAAGACGATCGGACAATGCACGTACGGCGGCGACCACCTCGTCGAGACGTTGGGCCAATTCCTCGCACGGGGAACACTCGCGGCATTCGAGAAACGGGATTCCGGCAAAATCTGCGAGATCGGTGCTCCGCAGCGCTTCCCCCGCCGCATTGAGGCGCGGGTCGCGAATGTCCCCCAGATCGTGATCCATGCGCTCCAGATAGCGCAGAAGATTCTCGACCTGAAAAGCGACCCCGTGCGGATTGGATCCGTCAAAGACCAGAAGATCGAGGACGGGCAGCAACTCTGGCGGCCGCGAATAGCGGGAGCGGAAGGTGATGATGCTATCCATCAATTCCAGAAGCCATTCCAGCGTACCCGGTGCACGGGCGGACGGCAGGCGGAGAAAGTGCCCCATGGCCGAGGCGAGATATTCCAGACGCTCGATGCGGCGGCCCACGAGAAGAAAACGCCAGCCATCGTCCCGGGTCATGTTATCGACGGCAAACCCGGTCAAGGACGACGACACCAGCAGAACGCGGTCAAGAAAGGCGATGGCCTCGGGCAGCGAGGGGTGCCGCTTTCGGGCCGCCTGCAGATCCCGTTGCAGTTTGTTGAGGGAATGCCAGTGATCGAGGGACAGACGTTCGCGCACATGGGTTGCCGACCACATCAGGGCGCGGATGCTGCAGGCCAGACTCCCGTCTTGGTCGGCATCGTAAATCGATTCGAGCAGACGATGTTCCGAGTGGTCTTCCGCAGCTTCATCCTCTTCCCGGGTGGGTACGATATCCATTTCCTCGGCCAGTTCCTGAACTGCCGCCAGTGCGGGAGTCAATTCGCCGCCCGCTTCGACCAGGCGGGCAATCACGACGCGCAGCAGCCGCGCCGTGGAATCGAAGCGCTCCGAATAACGACCTACCCAAAAGAGGTTTTCCACCACGCGGGACGACAGATTCGCGCCGCTACGTACCAGGTCTGTCACCCCAAGGGACGATTTGAGCAGGGTAAAGTCGCTGACGTGGCCATCGCTGAGGACCCAGGTGTCTTTGGACGAGCCGCCCCGCTGCATCGAAATGACCATCGCATTGGCGGCGCTCGCCACCCGGGCGAGGCCTCCCGGCATGACCTTGTACCCGCCAGGAGTCGCCACCGCATAGACCCGCAGGCCCACCGCCCGCGCCAGCAGGCGCCGCTCGTGGGCGCGACTCCAGGTCGGCGCCTGGGAGAGGTGCACCAGTTCCTGGGCGACATAGGCGTGGGGGCGCGCCTCGATCCGCCGAAACATCTCTTCGCGGGCCTCGCCCTTCAAGTCGCGGCCAAAAGTCGGGTCGAAATGTTGGGAAGGATAGGCGGGCTTGATGACCAGTTCGTCCAGGTGCTCGCGGACGTAGTCCAGCGCGGGCTTTTCCCCGCACCACCAGGTCGCCACGGCCGGCATGGCCAGACGCTCCCCGAGCAGCCTCTCGCAAATGGCGGGGACGAAACCCATCAGCGCTCCGGAACCCAACAATCCGCTCCCGAGCGCATTGGTCACCACCACCTGGCGAGCCCGCACCGCGTTCAAGAGCCCCGGAACGCCCAAAGCCGAATCGCCCCGCAATTCGAGCGGGTCGCAGAAGCTGTCGTCCTGACGGCGCAGGATGACATGGACTCGCTTCAACCCCCGCAGGGTCTTGAGATAGACGGTGTCTCCCCGCACGGTCAAGTCCTGGCCTTCCACCAGCGGAAAGCCCAGATACCGGGCCATGTAGGCGTGTTCGAAATAGGTTTCGTTGTAGGGCCCCGGCGTCAGCAAGACCACGTGCGGCTGCTCGCCGGGGGCCACGGGGGCGATTCCGGCCAGGGAATCCTGCAGGGTACGGAAGAAATCCGCCAGGTGCTCAACTCGCAAGTCCCTGAACAATTCGGGAAAGACGCGCGAAATGATGAGCCTGTTCTCCAGCGCGTACCCCGCCCCGGAGGGGGCTTGCGTACGGTCAGCGATGACCCACCACCGCCCGTCGGGCGAGCGTGCAAGATCGACGGCGTAAAAGTGGAGCCACCTGTCTTCAGGCGGCTTGACGCCGCGGCATGGCCAAAGATAGCCATGCTGGCCGTAGACCAGTGCGGGGGGAAGCAAGCCTTCGGCAAGCAACCGCTGTTCGCCGTAGAGGTCGGCCAGCATGGCATTCAGAACTTCGGCCCGTTGGGCCACGGCGGCGGCAATTTCGCGCCACTCGTCGGCGGCGATGATGAACGGCAGGGGGTCCAGGGCCCAGGGACGGTCTGCCCCATTGGGATCGGCGTAGACGTTGTAGGTCACGCCGTTTTCCTGGATGCGGCGATCGACGAACTCGACCCGCTCGCGCATCGCTTCCGGCGCGGCCGAATCGAGATGGACGAAGAATTGCCGCCAATGGGGCCGAACGGCCCCGGTGGCCGTCAACATCTCGTCGAACCGCTGGGTGTTGCGGGGGTAGATGGCGAGCAGCGTGCGGGCCATGGGCGGACTTAAAGGCATGGACGGCGCGCCGCAGCGCGCCGCCAATGGGCGTTAAAAACGCCGCAAGTCTAGCGTAAACGGGTGTTCTGCGCTGACCTCGGGCGCAGCGACTTCCATGCGTCCCGGCGTGTGACCGAATCGGAAGTAGCGCGCCAGCCGCCGGCTCTCTGCCTCAAAGGCGTTGACCGGAAACACATCGAAATTGCGCCCACCGGGATGGGCCACGTGGTACTGACAGCCGCCCAGGGATCGATGCATCCAGGTATCCACGAGGTCGAAGACCAGGGGACCATGGACGCCGATGGTGGGATGCAGACAGGAGGCGGGCTGCCAGGCCCGGTAACGCACCCCGGCAACGAATTCGCCATTGGTACCGGTCGGCTGCAGCGGAACGGAACGGCCATTGCAGGTCAGGACGTAGCGGTCCGGTGCCATGCCGGCAACCTTGACCTGGACCCGCTCTACGGAAGAATCGACATAGCGCACCGTCCGGCCCACCGCGCCCTCTTCGCCCATGACGTGCCAGGGCTCGAGGGCATGGCGCAGTTCGAAATCGATCCCCTTGGCGGCGAAGTCGCCGTACTTGGGGAAGCGGAATTCGAAATGCGGCGCGAACCACTCACTCCGGAACGGGAATCCCGACTGCTGCATTTCCTCCACGACGTCGCGAAAGTCCTGCTCGACAAAGTGGGGCAGCATGAAGCGGTCGTGCAGTTCGGTTCCCCAGCGGGCCAGCCGCGGAGGATCGTAGGGCGCTTCCCAGAAGCGGGCAATGAGTCCGCGCAGCAGGAGCTGCTGCGCGAGCGACATGCGGGCATGGGGCGGCATTTCGAAAGCCCGCAGTTCCAGCAGACCATGGCGTCCGGCCGGACCATCGGGGGAGTAGAGCTTGTCGACGCAGAATTCCGAACGGTGCGTATTCCCGGTGACGTCAATCAGCAGATTGCGCAAGATGCGATCGACGAGCCAAGGCGGAACGTGACCGCCCGGTTCGGGTATTTGCCCGAAGGCGATCTCCAATTCGTAGAGGGAATCGTTTCTCGCTTCATCCACCCGCGGCGCCTGGCTGGTCGGGCCGATGAAGAGTCCAGAAAACAGGTAGGAGAGGCTGGGATGGTTGTGCCAGTAGGCGATCAGGCTTCTCAGCAGATCCGGCCGGCGCAGGAAGGGCGAATCATTGGTGGTCGCGCCGCCCAAGACGAAGTGATTGCCGCCTCCGGTCCCGGTGTGCCGCCCGTCGAGCATGAATTTTTCTGTGGTGAGGCGCGAGAGACGCGCTGAATCGTAGAGGAAGCTGGTCTGATCGACCAGTTGATCCCAGGAACTCGCCGGATGGATATTGACCTCGATGACGCCCGGATCCGGCGTGACGCGGAAATGCGAGATGCGAGGATCGGACGGCGGTTCATAACCTTCGAAGACGACGGGAAGATCCATTGCCTCCGCAGCCAGTTCGCAAGCGGCGACCAACTCAAGATAGTCATCGAGGGTGCCAGCGGGAGGCATGAACACATAGAGCTTTCCATCCCGCGGCTGGGCGCACATGGCCATGCGCGTGATCCAGCCCGCCGATTCCTTGTCCGCCGGCAAGCGATCCGCGACCTGGCCGCGGACAGAACCCTTTCCGTCGCCGCCCCGGGCACCCATCGCTTCACTGGCAGTTCGGGCAGTCTCGCTGGCGGCACGGGTAAACTGCTGGCGAATCTCGGCGTAGGATTTGAGCGGCTGGGGAATCAGTGAGGGATCCACGGGGTGCACATAGGGGTAGTCGCCCTTGCTGACCCACGGCTGGGAATCGAGCGGCAAGCGATAGCCCATGGGCGAATCCCCCGGAATCAGGTAGCAGCGCTCGGAACGCAAAAACCATGGCCCGGTCTGCCATTGTCCAGACAAGTTTTTCATGACCGGGAAAACATGGCCGACGGTGTGGTTCAATCCCTGTTCGAAAATCTTCATCAAGCGTGCCCGCTCGAGGGGGTCATCGATTCGGGAATCGAAGGGATCGACGTTGGTCGGCAGCCGCCGCTCGCGCCATAGGTAGTAGAAGACGTCCTCGAAGGCGGGGAAAACGTACTGCGCATCGAGCCCGAGGTTCTCCGCCACTCTGGACAAGAAGGCCACCGACTGGGCATTGGTGACGCCGTAATCCGTTCGCTCATTGGCATAGAGGGATGGATTGCCCCAGAGGGGCTGACCATCCTTGCGCCAGAAGCAATTCAGGCTCCAACGCGGCAGTTGTTCGCCGGGGTACCATTTGCCTTGGCCGAAATGCACAAAACCATGGACCCCATATTTCTCCCGCAAGCGATGAAAGAGGTCGGCAGCGAAGAGACGCTTGGTGGGTCCCAGGGCGTCGGTATTCCATTCAGCGCCGTCCGGATCGTCGACCGCGACAAAAGTAGGCTCGCCGCCTTGGGTCAGGCGCACATCCTGGGCATTCAGATCGCCGTCGATGCGATGGCCTAGGGCCTCGATTTCGGCCCATTGCTCGTCGGTGTAAGGCTTGGTGACCCGGGGAGCTTCCCAGATGCGGGTCACCTGCATGGCGTGGGAAAACTCGGTCTCGCATTCGTCCAAAGCTCCCGTCACCGGGGCGGCGGACGCCGGCTCCGGCGTACAGGCGAGGGGAATGTGACCCTCTCCGGCAAAAAGTCCTGACGTGGGGTCGAGTCCGATCCAGCCCGCCCCTGGCAAGTACACCTCGGCCCAGGCATGAAGGTCGGTGAAGTCCGCTTCGGGTCCCGAGGGGCCGTCCAGGGATTTCACGTCCGGCGTCAATTGGATGAGATACCCGGAAACGAAGCGGGCCGCCAAACCGATGTGCCGCAGGAGTTGAACCAAGAGCCAGGCGGTATCCCGACAGGAACCGGAACGCTTCTCCAGCGTCTCTTCCGGGGTCTGAACACCGGGTTCGAGACGGATGGTGTAGGAGATGTCCTGCTGCAAGCGGGCATTGAGCGCCACCAGGAAATCGACGCTGCGGGCCGTTTCCCGGGAAATCGAATCGAGGTATTTCTGGAACAGCGGTGTTGCCGGCAACTGGTAGAGATAGGGGGTCAGTTCGTGGCGCTGCCAGGCCTCATAAACGAACGGAAAGTTCTCGGCATGGGGCTCCAGGAAGAAGTCGAAGGGATTGATGACCGACATCTCGGCCACCAGGTCGACCTCGATGCGGAACTCCCGGGTCGGCTCCGGAAAGACCAGACGGGCGAGATAGTTGCCCTGGGGATCCTGCTGCCAATTGATGAAATGCTTCTCCGGGCCGATCTTGAGCGAATAGGAGAGGATGCGGGTCCGGGAATGGGGGCAGGGCCGCAGGCGGATGACGTGAGGTCCGAGACCGATCAATCGGTCGTAGTGATAGTGGGTGACGTGGTTGAGGGCGACGTGGATGGACACGCGTTTCTCCAAAAATCGAGTGGATCAAATAACTTACGCTGTAAGCGGGTTCTCGCCCTGCAGGGTGATTGGGTAGCTTAGCGGCGAATTGTTGCGAAGATGCGCCATCGGCATGGCGTGGAAGTGACTCAGTTGGAATCCTGCGAGGGCACCAGAAAATCGCGGCTGATCCCATCACCAATCTGGTAGATGCTATCCATGAAATCGGTCAGCCAATTGTGTAACCCTTGCTCGAGGATGTCGCCGACCCGAGCGTAATGCAGCCGGGCGTGGAGTATACCCGCTTGCCTCAAGGTCTCGCCAGAGTGCCGATTGGCCACCATTTCCAGGTTCTTGACCACGCCGTTGAGGCAGAAGTGCAAAGACCGCGGGAGATCCCTGTGCAGAATCAGCAATTCCGCGACCCGCTCGGGGGTGATGACGTCACGATAAACCTTGCGATAGTTCTCAAAAGCCGAAACGGACCGCAGCAACGCGCCCCACTGATAGAAATCCGTCGTTTCTTCGTGGCCCTGGGGACGTAGCACGTGATATTTGACGTCGAGGATGCGGGCCGTGTTGTCGGCGCGCTCGAGCAGCGTACCAAGTCGGATGAAGTGGTAGGCCTCGTCCTGCAACAAGGTACCGACGGTCACGCCGCGGGACAAATGGGAGCGCAATTTCACCCATTCGAAGAATTCCCCGACGCCCGACGCAAATATCTTATCGAAACTCTGGTCGCGGGCTTCGATCCAGGTTGAATTGAGCGTCTCCCACATCTCGCTGGTGATGGTTCCCCTCACGGCGTGGGCATTTTCCCGGCACATGCGCAGACAACTCGAAATCGAGGAATGATTGTCGGCATCGCAGACCATGAAGCGCAAGACGTTTTCGGCCGTCACCTCCTGGTACCTGGCGCCAAACGCCTCTTCCAGGCTATTGAGGACGATGATGGCCTTCCAGCTCTGGTTCGCCGCCTCGATCGACTGAGGCACAAGGGACATCTGCCAGGTAACATCGAGAAGTCTGGCAAGACTCTCGGCGCGTTCCATGTAACGGGCCATCCAGAAGAGATGATCGGCGGTACGGCTAAGCATTGATTAATTCTCCTCGTCAGCCTTCCAGGACCCAGGTGTCCTTGGTCCCGCCTCCCTGAGACGAATTGACGACCAGAGACCCCTTGGTCAGGGCCACCCGGGTCAATCCGCCAGGCACCATCTCGACATCCCGCCCCGAAAGCACGAAGGGCCGCAGATCGAGATGGCGCGGCGCGATGCCCTCCTCGACAAAGGTGGGGCAGTTCGATAAGGCCAGGGTGGGTTGGGCGATATACCCATCGGGTCGCGCCTCCAGCAGCTTCCGGAATCTCTCGATTTCCTTTTTCGTCGAGGCCGGTCCCACCAGCATTCCGTAGCCTCCGGCCCCATGGACTTCCTTGACCACCAATTCCGGCAAATGGGCCAGCACGTAGTCCAAATCCGTCTTCTTGCGGCACATATAGGTTGGAACGTTATTGAGGGTGGGCTCTTCCCCGAGGTAGAAACGGATCATTTCCGGAACGTAGGGGTAGATGGATTTATCGTCGGCCACTCCGGTTCCGATGGCATTGGCCAGGGTGACGTTGCCTGCCCGGTAGGCCTGGAGCAATCCGGGCACGCCCAGCGCCGAATCGGGGCGGAATGCGAGGGGGTCAAGGAAGTCGTCGTCGATACGGCGGTAGATCACGTCCACCCTATGGGTCCCCTGCGTGGTCCGCATATAGACCTGATCCTTGGACACGAACAGATCGCGTCCTTCCACCAGTTCGACCCCCATCTGCTGGGCAAGGAAGGTATGTTCGAAATAGGCACTGTTGTAGGCCCCCGGCGTGAGGACGACGACGGTCGGATTGCTCACGCCCTTGGGTGCAACGGCCCGCAGCTTCTCCAGCAGCATGTCGGGGTAGTGCTGGACCGGCGCCACCTTGTATTTGGCAAAGAGTTCCGGGAAGAGCCGCATCATCATCTTGCGGTCTTCGAGCATGTAAGACACCCCGGAGGGAACGCGCAGATTGTCCTCCAGGACGTAGAACTCGCCAGCCCCGGCCCGCACGACATCGACGCCGGCGATGTGGGCGTAAATCCCTTCCGGCACGTCTACGCCCTGCATCACCGGCCGGAACTGGGCGTTCCCCAGGACCTGCTCCTCGGGTATCTTACCGGCCCGGAGAATTTCGCGGTCATGGTAGATATCGTTCAAAAAGCAGTTGAGCGCTTTGACTCGCTGCCGCAGTCCCGCCTCCAGGGACCGCCACTCTTCCGCCGGAATGATGCGCGGAATGATATCGAAGGGAATCAGCCGCTCCTTGCCAGCTTCCTCGCCATAAACCGCAAAGGTGATGCCGACCCGATGGAAGGCAAGATCCGCTTCGGCGCGCTTGCGGGCGATGCGTTCCATCGGAGTGACCTCAAGCCAGCGGGAATATTGGACGTAATGATTGCGGATTGCGCCCCGGGCGTCGGTCATCTCGTTGTAAAAATCCATTATCGGCTCGCCTCTCCAATGACTTTCTGTTGCCGCCTGAAATTCAGCATCTTCCGTGCCACGGTATCTCCCCCGGCTTCCCATTCGACGCGGCAGCCCTCCTCCGAACGCTCCACTACGCCCGCCTGCAGCCAAGGGCCTGATTTCACACGCCGTATATTAGCCGAACCGAACCCGTGTAGGCGCCGTACCGATCCATCTGGAGGCGCAATCCAGTCGCAGCTTCCGAATGCTGGCACCTTGTTGGTGCATCGCTCGACCAGAATGGGGCATCCCCCAGACCGCAAAACCATTACTAAAGTAATAGACTTTTTTGCAAAGCGAATTAAAATGAAGTGCAAAATAGAATCAAAACAGTTGAAGCGCGCGCCAGTCGCTTGAGAGGGATGAGACTCATGAATTCAATCCGCTTGGCATCGTCCCATGCCAGTAGTGCAGCCGCAGCGGCCAGCGAACTTGCCGGCCAGTTCTCGGGGTTTCGCCCGAGCCTGATCGTATATTTCGCCGCAGACGCGTACTCTCCCGACGAACTGGCCCAATCCCTTCGCGCGAAGTTCCCGGCTCCTACCGTGGTCGCCGGATGCACGACGGCAGGCGAAATCGGGCCGGAAGGTTATGCCGACGGAAGCGTCGTGGCCTTGGGATTTTCAGCGACTGATTTCAGCGCGGCAGCCACCTTGATCACCGGGCTCAAGAGCTTCGACCTCGGCGAATGCCAGCGCCGGGTCGAGAATACTCTCCAACGGATCACGCTCCAGAAAAAAGCGCTGGGGTTTTCCAACACCCTGGGATTATTGCTCATAGACGGGCTTTCTCTACGCGAAGAGCCCCTGGGCCGCGCGGTTCAACTCGTACTCGGGGAGATTCCACTGGTCGGCGGTTCTGCTGGGGATTCTCTTAAATTCCAGAAGACTTCGGTCTTCCTCGACGGCGAATCCCTGAGTGACGCCGCCGTGTTGGTGTTGATCAGTACGGACCTGCCCTTCCGGATCGTCAAGACGCAACACTTCGAGCGGACCGAAGGCCGCATGGTGGTCACTGCTGCCCGTCCGGCGGAACGCGTAGTCTCGGAAATCAATGGTTATCCGGCAGCACTCGAGTACGCCCGTATCGTCGGCCTGCCGGTGGAAAACCTCAACCCGCTGGCCTTTGCTGCCTATCCGGTCGTCGTGCGCATTGGCGGTAGCGAGTACGTGCGATCGATTCAGAAAGTCAATCCGGATCACAGTCTGTCTTTTTATTGTGCCATCGACGAGGGCATCGTCCTTTCACGGGCCCATGGCCTGGACGCCCTCGCCAATCTGGAAGAGATGCTGGCCGCGGTGGCCTCGGAAATCGGCGAACCTCAGGCAGTGCTCGCTTGCGACTGCATACTGCGCAATCTGGAATTCCGGCAGAAAGGGCTCACCGAAATCATCTCGACTGCCCTGAAAAAGCATCACGTCGTCGGCTTTTCAACCTTCGGCGAATTGCACAGGGGCATACACGTGAATCAGACTTTCACCGGCGTCGCCTTCGGACAGGCCCCTGCTGGAGCTCGCCAATGATCGAAGACGCCCTCGGCTTTCGCCGCGACGGCCTCCCCCCCGAGGTCGCCAGCGAGCTCTCTCGGCGGGACAAAATCATCCGAGTCCTGATGGACCGCGTCGAACAGGGCATGGACACCCAGGGCTCGGATTACAGCTTCTTCCAAGCTTCCGTGCTGCTCGGGGAACAGGTCAGAGAGCGGACCCAACTGCTCGACGAGGCAATGACCGCGCTCCATCGCAGCAACGCCGCACTCGCTGAGGAGAAGCGTGCGGTCGAAGCGGCGCGCGTCCGTCTTTTCGAAGCCATAGGCGCCAGCTCGGATGGCTTCGCCTTGTTCGACGCCGAGGACCGCCTATTGATGGCGAATCCCGAGTTTCTGAACCTCTGGAGCGCCACGGGCAATCCGGTCGAAATGCGCCCGGGTTTCGAATTCTCGGCGCTCATCGCGAGCCTGAAGACACAGGACGACAATCCCGGCTGGCTCGAGACTTGGGAGGAGGTCCATCGTTCGGCTTCCGCAGGAGTTGCGGTTCGGCGCGAAGTGCAGGTTCGCCAGGGGTTATGGCTACGCATTTCGGAGCGCCCTACCGCCGAGGGCGGTGTCGTCGGCACCTACGCCGATATCAGCGAAATCAAGGAGCGAGAAAACCGCCGCCGGGAGGAGGAACTCGCCGCCCAGGCATTGCTGCTCCAGACTACGCTCGATAATCTCGCCGAAGGCGTGGTCGTGTTTGATTCCGAGGCACGCCTCATTGCCTGGAACGACCGCTGCGCCGACATGCTTCGCATCGACCCAGCGCAACTGGCTAAGGGCGTGCCCCGCAATCACCTTCCTGAGGTCCTGGAAGCCATTCCCGAATCAGCGGCGCCCGAGGCCACCCTGGAAACCACTCTAGACGACGGGCGAACCCTCGCCTTTCGCCGTTCGTCTCTCCCGGACGGGGGAACGGTCCTCACTCTGAGCGACGTGACCGAACGCCGCCGCCAGGAATCCCGCATTCAGGAACTGCTCGACGAGCTTCGCGCGACTTTCGAAAACGCCCACGTCGGAATCGTCCACATTCGCGACCGGGTGATCATGAGTTGCAACGCCCGCATGGCCGAAATTTTCGGATGGGATTCAGCCGATCAGTTGGTCGGCTTGAGCACGGAAATGATTTATCCCTCCCACGAGGCTTGGGAAGCCGACGGCGCGGTAGCCTACGGCGAACTCGCCGCCCGGGGCTATAGCGACCGCGAGTACTGCTTTGCCCACCGGGACGGCCGGCCGGTCTGGTGCCATCGAACAGGCCGCCCGCTGGACAAGAGCAACCCCCACGCGGGCTCAATCTGGGTCTTCGCCGACATCACCCAGCGCCGTGCCCAGGAAGCCCAGCTGCAATTGGCCAGGACCGTGTTCGAACACAGTTCCGAAGCGCTCATGATTACCGACTGCGCGGGGTCTATCGTCGATGTCAACCAGGCCTTCACCTCGATTACCGGCTACGGACTCGACGAAGTTCGCGGACGCAATCCCAGCATGTTCAAGTCCGGTTGCCACGCGCCTGAATTCTATTCGAACCTCTGGCGCACGCTTCTGGCCACCGGCCGCTGGGACGGCGAGATCATCGACCGGAGGAAGAACGGCGAGCTCTACCCCAAGTGGCTATCGATCACGACAGTACGCGATGAGTCGGGCAATCCGGTCAATTTCATCGGCTCCTTCCAGGACATTTCCGAACGCAAGGCGGCCGAGGAGAAGATCCAGTTTCTCGCCCATCACGACGTACTCACCGCGCTGCCCAACCGACTCCTGTTGCGCGATCGCTTCGGTCAGGCCATGGAGCAAGCCAAACGCTCCGGCAAGAACCTGGCCTTCATGTTCCTGGACCTGGACGAATTCAAACGCATCAACGACTCTCTCGGCCACCGGATCGGCGACTATCTTCTGATCGCCGTCGTTCGCCGGCTAAAGGCCTGCCTGCGGGAAGCCGATACCATCAGCCGCCAGGGGGGCGACGAGTTCATCATCCTCCTGAACGACCTGGATACCCCAGTCGCCGCTGCCGGTATCGCGGGAAAGATTCTTGAGGCGATGAGCCAACCCTTCCAGATCTCCGGCCAACTCATCAATACGTCGGTGTCCATAGGGATCGCCATGGCCCCGGGAGACGGAACCGAGTTCGACGCCCTGCTGCAGAAGGCCGACATGGCGATGTACCATTCCAAAGAGCAAGGTCGCGGCAGTTTCAGCTTCTTCCGTCAGGAAATGAACGACGCGGCGGTGCGCCGGCATACCCTGGTCAATAGTCTGCACCGCGCCTTGAAGGCCGGCGAATTTCGCCTCTTCTACCAGCCCCAGATCGGCATCGCCGATAATGCCATGCTGGGCAGCGAAGCCTTGCTACGCTGGATACGTGCCGACGGGAGTACGATCAGCCCAGTCGATTTCATCCCCATTGCCGAGGAAACCGGACTCATTCTGCCTATCGGCGAATGGGCTCTGGCGGAAGCCTGCCGCCAGGCGAGACTCTGGTATGACTCTGGAATTCCCGCACGGATTGCGGTCAATGTCTCAGGTCAGCAGGTGTACCGCTCCGACGTCCCTGCCCTGGTCGCGGCGTGTACCCGGGATGCGGGAATACCGCCGGAACTGATCGAAGTCGAGCTCACCGAATCGACCCTCATGCAGGACAGCCAAGCGGTCCGCGAGGTCATCCGGGAAATCAAGTCCTTGGGGAGTTCCATCGCCATCGACGACTTCGGAACCGGCTACTCAAGCCTTGCCTACCTCAGCCGCTTCGCCGTAGACAAGCTCAAGATCGATCGCTCGTTCATCGTCGGCGCCAGCGCCAACGAAGAGGATTACGCCATCGTACGCATGATCACCCAGATGGCCCATGTCCTGAATTTGCGTGCGGTGGCCGAAGGCGTCGAGACACCATCCCAGGTCGCTCTACTTCGCCAATGCGGTTGCGACGTAGCCCAGGGATTTCTCTTCAGCCGGCCCGTCGAACCTCTCCAGTTCGAGCGTTTCGTCCGCACGCCCCGCAGCCAATCGCCCTACGACTGGTACCTATAAAAAAACCCGCCGGCTGAGCCGGCGGGTTTTTTCGACACGAATCAAAAATCAGACGCGTTCGAAGATGGTGGCGATGCCCTGGCCACCGCCGATGCACATGGTGACCAGACAGTACTTGCCACCGATGCGGTTCATTTCATAGATGGCCTTGGTGGCGATGAAGGCGCCGGAACAACCGACCGGGTGGCCGAGAGCGATGGCGCCGCCATTGGGGTTGGTCTTCGCCGGGTCGAGGCCAAGCACCTTCATCACCGTGAGGGCCTGGGAAGCAAAGGCTTCGTTGGACTCGATGACGTCCATCTGGTCGAGCGTCAGGCCAGCCTTCTTGAGCGCCAGGCGGGAAGCGGGGATCGGACCTTCGCCCATGACATCATTGGGAACACCGGCGACGGCGTAGGAAACCAGCCGGGCCATGGGCTTGTAGCCGGCCTTGGCTGCGGTGTCGCCATCGGCGAGGACAAAGAAGGCGGCGCCATCGTTGATGCCGGACGCGTTGCCCGCGGTCACCGTGCCACCGTCCTTCTTGAACGCCGGCTTCATCTTGGCCAGGGCTTCCATGGTCGTGCCACGCTTGACGTGTTCATCGGTGTCGAAGACCACTTCGCCCTTGCGGGTCTGCTTGACGATGGGGAAGATCTGGGATTTGAAGTGGCCGGCATCGATGGCGGCCGCGGCGCGGCGCTGGGATTCGACGGCGAAGGCATCCTGCTCCTCACGGGTGATTCCGTGCTTGGTCGCCAGATTCTCGGCCGTGACGCCCATGTGGCCGACACCGAAGGGGTCAGTCAGCACGGCGACCATGGAGTCGATGGCCTTGGTGTCGCCCATGCGGGCACCGGAGCGCAGCGCCGGCAGCATGTAGGCGGCCTTGGACATGACTTCCACACCACCGCCTATACCGTAGTCGCAGTCGCCCAGGAGGATGTTCTGGGCGGTCGTGACAATGCCCTGCAGGCCGGAGGCGCACAGACGGCTAACCTGCATGGCCACGGAGTCCATCGACAGCCCGGCCTGGATCGAAGCGACCCGGGAGACATAGGGATAACGGGCGTCGGTCGGCATGCAGTTGCCGACGGTGACATAGTTGATCAGTTGGGGATCGACGCCGGAGCGGACGACCGATTCCTTCATCACGACCCCAGCGAGCTCGCTGGCTTCGAAATCGGCCAGGGAACCGCCAAAGGCACCGATGGCGGAACGGACGGCGCTCAGAACGACAACATCTCTGCTCATTATGATTCTCCTGATAAAAAACGCTTAGCCCACCAAAGTGGCGAGGCCCAACAAAAAAAGCAACAAAACCCAAAGGACGATGGCTCGCCAGACGAGTCCCACCGCGCTTTGCATGAAATCGACGTCTGCCGGATCTCCGACACCGAGTTCCGAACGGTCGTTCAATTCACCACCTTCGACCACCGGCCGCCCGAGCTGAACTCCCAGTGCGCCGGCACCACTGGCCAGGACAATGCCGAGTTCGCGATCCTGCCACTCGCCGGCCTGATTGCGCCAGCAATACACCGCATCCTCGAAATCGCCGACGACGGCGAAAGCCGCTGCCGTACACCGCAACGGCAACCAGTCGATGATACCGAAAACTTGGCCGGAAAACTTGAAGAAATCGTCGTCTCGCCCTTCCGGAACCTGCCGCCAGCGCTCGGCCAGCACCGCGGACACCCGGTAAAGGACTGCCCCACAGGGGCCAGGCAGCAAGACGTACCAAAGGAGGACTGCGAACACGTGCCGGTGGGCTGCCGCCAGCGCTTCCTCGATGGCGAGACGGGCAACGTCTCCAGAGCCCAGGGACTCGGCCGAACGCCCCTGCCACTCGGCCAACAGCTGACGGGCACGGTCCAGGTCGCCCAATCTGAGGGCGAGTTGGATTTCGGTGTAATGGTGACTGAACTGGCGGAACCCCATGGTCAGATAGAGGACCCCCACATTGCAAGCCAAGGCCGCCAAGGGATTGATCGACCAGCTGACGGCGTAGAGAATTCCGGTACCCAGGACTGCGGGGACGATCACAATCAACCAGGCAAAGACGCCGTCGCGGTACTGACCTGCGTTACAGCGCAATTCCACCCAGTCGGCCAATCTTCCCAGCGGATCGGCGACCACCTTCCGATAGGAAAGCGGCCTCAGTTGCTCGATCAGAAAAACGGCGATGAGCGAAAGCAGACTCATGGTGAAGCGCTGAGGGGCCTATCGAGAGGCCGGAGTGGACAGGATTCGACGATACCACATCGCTTTGAACCGGAGCTAGGCTCGCGCCCCCGTGTGTCTCATCCCCGTTCCTCCAGCATGCCCAAGCGATCGGCCAAGGAGCGGATCATCCCCGCGGTGGCTCCCCAGATGAAATACTCGCCGTAGGGCATCGCAAAATAGTGGCGCAGCGCCCCCCGATAATGGAGCGAGTGTTGCCGATGGTTGGCGGGATCGAGTAGAAAGGCGAGCGGAACCTCGAACACCTCGGCCACCTCGAATGGGTCGGGTTCTATGGGAAAGGGCGGCGTGACCAGTCCAACCACGGGTGTCACCCGGAAACCGGTCCCGGTCCTGTATTCGGGCAGGAACCCGATGACCCTGACCTGGGACACGGGAAGTCCGATTTCCTCTACCGTTTCCCGCAGTGCCGTATCGACCGGCCCTGCATCCCCCGCTTCCATCCGCCCCCCGGGGAAGCTGATCTGACCACCATGGTCCCGCAGATGGGCGGTGCGCTGGGTTAATAAGACCGTTTGACCGCCTTCCCGCAGGACGATGGGAAAGAGCACCGCGGCCCGGGTCAGGGTCAGTCCCTCTGCACCTTCCTCATCGACAAATTCGCCGTGGGCAGGCTCGACGAGAAGGCAGGCCTGCAGTCGATCGAGATCCACGCTCATGCCGGGGCGGCATCCCCCTCGATTTCGGCATGAACGGAGGCCAGCGCGTCCTGCAATGTTTCCTCGCTCAGCCGGTTGATCGACGTGGCAACGACATCGGCGGCCTCGATGGCGCCTACGGGCAAGCGCTTGCTGTCGAGGGTCGCAATGAGCGCCGTTGCCGCCCCAGCAACCTGGAGGAGCAGCTGGCGCTCACCCATGAGCAATTCGACTTCTCGGCGCAACAGCGCAATTTCCTGGTCTTTCCTGGGCATGGCCCACTCCTTCTTGCTAAAAACGCCGCTTCAGCGTCATGGTATCCCCGTCGCGGGTCATTTCCAGGCGATTGAGGAAACTCATTCCGAGGAGAACCAAAGGCATCTCGGACGGATGAACGACCGCATCGACCTGATGCAGGGTGATTTCGCCGAGCTGTACCTTGTCGAGGCTGATCCGGACCACACTCACTCTACCATTGGCAGTCGCCGATACCCCCCGTAGTCCACGACTCAAGTCGAGGCCGAGGCGACGGGCATCGCCCGCCCCGATCGAGATCATCGTAGCACCCGTATCGACCATCATCCGGACCGACGTGCCGTTGATCGTACCATCGGTAATGAAGTGTCCTTGACCATCTGCGGTCAGGATGACCTTGCTGCCCCCTGTTCCCGCACCGCTGCCCACTGCGTGTTGGCCGACCCGGAGCGAACGCTTGCGGCCGTCGATCTCGACCACGACCTGATCGCCCTGGATCGCGACGACTCGAACGCCTGAGTAGGTCTGCCCCACCGGAATCGCTTCCGGCTCGCCGCCGCCTATCATCAGCATCGCCTTGTTGCCCATGATGCCCGCAACCCCGACGTCGGCCGCTGCAACCCAAGTCGACCATAGCAATGCGGCAAGCAGCGGCATAAAATGCCTGCCCCGCCACAGCCACCAAGGGGATGTCATGCGCCCTGTCGCCATCTTTCGCCATTCGCCAACCGAGGGTCCGGGTTATTTTGCCATATTCCTAGAACGCCACGGGATTCCGTGGCGACTCATCGCCGTCGATGCCGGCGAACCCGTGCCCGCTTCCGCCGAGGCCTACTCCGGCCTCTGTTTCATGGGCGGCCCTATGAGCGTGAATGACCCTCTCCCTTGGATCGACCGGGTCTGTGCCCTTATCCGCGATGCCAGCGCAAAGGAGATTCCCGTCATCGGCCACTGTCTGGGCGGTCAACTGATGAGCAAGGCCATGGGCGGCGAAGTGACGCGGAACCCAGTGAAGGAAATCGGCTGGGGTGAAGCCCGGGCGGAACAGAATGACCTCGCCCGCCACTGGCTGGGCGAATTCGCCGGCCGCTCCGGCACCGTCTTCCAGTGGCATGGCGAAACCTTCAGCATTCCTCCCGGCGCCACCCGTCTCTTCGCCAACGCCTTCTGCGCCAACCAGGCGTTTGTCTGCGGCCCTCACCTCGCGATGCAGTGCCATGTCGAAATGACGCCGGAAATGATCGCCACCTGGTGCACGCAGTGGGCGGAAGAAGCCGGCGCCGCGGCCGACCAACCGAGCGTACAGAATCCCGAACGGATGAAGGGAGAGACTGCCGCCCGCCTGCCCCTGATGCGGTCCTTGGCCGATCAGCTCTACAGCAGCTGGATCAAGGGATTGAAGGCCTAGGGCACTCTCCTAGGGGACGCCGCTTCCGATTCTTCCTCCGCGAGGGAAAGATCAGTCCCGGAAATTTCCCGCCTTGATGGGAAAATCGCTGATGGTCTTGCGGATCAGAGCGATGCATTCCTGCAGGTCGTCCCGCTTGGCGCCCTGCACCCGCACCGCGTCTCCCTGAATCGAGGCCTGGACCTTGAGCTTGGCATCCTTGATGAGCTTGACGATTTTCTTGGCAAGTTCGGTTTCTATGCCCATCTTGATCTTGAGTTCCTGCTTGACCTTATTGCCGGAAACCTTCTGTACCGGCTGCAGGTCGAGGCGCTTGGTGCTCTCGGTTTCCTTCTTCTCCATGGCCGGGAATAGGATGTCCTTGATCTGGTCGAGCTGGAAATCCGAATCGCCGTGCAGGGTAATGACCTTATCTTTTTCGTTCAGCTCGGCCTTGGCTGAGGTCCCCTTGAAATCGTAGCGGTTTTCGATCTGGCGGGCAGCGACGTCCACGGCGTTCTTGAGCGCCACCATATCGGCTTCGGAAGTGAAATCAAACGACGGCATCTTCTGCTCCGGAAAGGAAGATGCCCGGCGCGCGGCCGGGCAGTCGAAAACTCAGGCCACTGCAGGATCAACCAAAGTGGCAGACGTAGTGGTAGGGCTCGTCACAGGCGATTTCGAAGCTGGAATTGCCGGGAACGTTGAAGGACTGGCCTTCGCCGTACTGGACCCACTCGCCCTCGCCCTTCAGCTTGACGCGGCAGGAACCGCCCACGCCTTCCATCACCTCCGGCGCGCCGGTATTGAAGGTCAGGCTGGAGGGCAGGATGACGCCAACCGTCTTCTTGCTCCCGTCGGCGAACTGGACGGTGTGGCTGACGCACTTGCCGTCGAAATAGACATTGGCCTTCTTGACCACGGCGACGTTGTCGAATTGAGACATTCAGATTCCCCAGATTTTTTGGATGATGGCCTTGGCGATGAACCCGAGCATGCCGAAGGCGAGGACGAAGAAGAGGACGAAGGTGCCCGTCTTGCCTGCCTTCGACCGCCAGGCGATTTCGCCGATGATGAATAACATGAAGAGGATGAAGGCGCCGACCCCCCAGGTGGCGCCAAAATCCGCGATCTGTTCCTCGGTGAATCCAAAGACGGTGCCGTTCATGCCCTAGGCTTTCTTCTTTCCGCCTTTGTCCGCGGCCTTCCTGGCAGCGGGCTTGGCAACGGTTTGCTTGCTCACCGGTTTCGCCACAGTCTTCGCTGCGCTCTGACCCTGACTCTGCGCCGATTTGGCCGCGGGCTTCGCGACCGCGTTGGCCGTCCGTTTCGCGGTTTTGGCGGGGGCCGCCTTGGGAGCCGCTTTCTTGCCGGTCTTGCGCGCTGCCAGATTGGCGGCAATACGCATGCGCAAGGCGTTCAGCTTGATGAAGCCGCCGGCATCGCGCTGGTCATAGGCCCCGGCATCGTCCTCAAAGGTGGCGATGGTGGAGTCGAACAGCGAGTCGGTTCTGGAATCTCGCCCGACCACGATCACGTTGCCCTTGTAGAGCTTGAGCCGGACCGTTCCGTTGACGCTCTCCTGGGTGTGGTCGATGAGTACCTGCAGGGCGCGGCGTTCGGGGCTCCACCAGTAGCCGTTGTAGACCAGGCTGGCATAGCGGGGCATGAGATCGTCCTTCAAATGGGCGACTTCCCGGTCCAGGGTGACGGATTCGATGGCGCGGTGGGCGCGCAGCAGGATGGTCCCGCCCGGGGTTTCGTAGCAGCCGCGGGACTTCATCCCGACGTAGCGGTTCTCCACCAGGTCAAGGCGGCCGATACCGTGCTTTCCACCGAGCTGGTTGAGGGTGCCCAGCAGGTCGTGGGCCTTCATTTTCTTGCCATTGATGGACACCAGGTCGCCCTTGACGAATTCCAGGTCCAGGTACTCGGCCTTGTTGGGTGCCTTCTCCGGGGAAACGGTCCACCGCCACATGGATTCCTCGGCCTCGGCGGCGGGATCTTCCAGATGGCGGCCTTCGTAGGAGATGTGCAGCAGGTTGGCGTCCATGGAGTAGGGAGAGCCGCCCTTCTTGTGCTTCATGTCGATGGCAATGCCGTGCTTTTCGGCGTAAGCCATGAGCTTTTCGCGGGAGAGCAGATCCCACTCGCGCCAGGGGGCGATCACCTTGATCCCGGGCTTCAGCGCGTAGGCCCCCAGCTCGAAGCGCACCTGGTCGTTCCCCTTGCCCGTAGCGCCGTGGCAGATAGCATCGGCGCCGGTTTCATTGACGATCTCGATGAGGCGCTTGGCGATCAGCGGCCGGGCGATGGAGGTGCCCAGCAGGTACTCGCCTTCATAGATCGTGTTGGCACGGAACATGGGGAAGACGAAGTCGCGCACGAATTCTTCCCGCAGATCGTCGATGTAGATGTTCTTGGCCTTGATGCCCGCCTTCAGGGCTTTGGCGCGGGCCGGTTCCAATTCCTCGCCCTGGCCCAGGTCAGCGGTGAAGGTCACCACTTCGCACTTGTAGACGTCCTGCAGCCACTTGAGGATGACCGAGGTATCGAGACCGCCGGAGTAGGCCAGCACTACCTTCTTGATGTCGCTCATTACGCTTCCCTTATTTCGTTTTGATCTTGCCCAACAGGAGGTACTCCATCAGGGCCTTCTGAACATGCAACCGGTTTTCCGCCTCGTCCCAGACCACGGATTGCGGTCCGTCGATGACCTCGGCAGTGACTTCTTCGCCCCGATGGGCGGGCAGGCAGTGCATGAAAACCGCACCCGGATCGGCCACCCGCATCATGTCGCCATCGACGCACCAATCTGCGAACGCCCGTAGACGTTCCTCGTTCTCGGCCTCGAATCCCATGGAGGTCCACACGTCGGTGGTCACCAGGTCGGCACCGCGGCAGGCGTCCATCGGGTCGCCATAGACCTGGTAGCGCCCGGACGACACGCCGGCAATGAGCGCTGGGTCGAGGGTATAGCCTGGCGGCGTCGATACGTGGACCTTGAAATCCAGCACCTCCGCCGCTTGCAGCCAGGTATTGCACATGTTGTTGGCATCGCCGACCCAGGCCACCGTCTTGCCTTGGATCGGCCCGCGGTGCTCGAGATACGTGAAGATGTCCGCCATGATCTGGCAGGGATGGTACTCATTGGTCAGGCCATTGATCACCGGCACCCGGGAATTGGCGGCGAAGCGCTCGATGATCTCCTGCTCGAAGGTGCGAATCATCACGATGTCGCTCATCCGCGAGATGACCTGAGCGGCGTCCTCCACCGGCTCGCCTCGACCCAGTTGGGAATCGCGAGTGTTGAGGTAGATGGCCGACCCCCCGAGTTGCTGCATGCCGGCCTCGAACGAAAGGCGGGTCCGGGTACTGGCCTTCTCGAAGATCATGACCAAGGTACGGTCGGTCAGCGGCCAGTACTGCCGGTAGGCCTTGAACTGATCCTTGATCCAACGTGTGCGGTCGAAGAGGTAAGCGAATTCCTCTCCGCTGAAATCCTTGAACTGCAGGAAATGCTTGATCGCCACGATCAGGCCCCCAGAAATTCCCTGATGAGCGGCGCCAGTCGCTGAACCAGTTCGTCCGCCTCGGCCTCGGTCAGTACCAGGGCGGGAAGCAGTCGCACCACCTTGTCGGCCGTAACGTTGATCAGCAGGCCGGCGGCCAGCGCCCTGGTCACCAGTTCACCGCAGGGTCGATCGAGCTCGATACCGATCATCAGACCCTGGCCGCGAATTTCCACAATACCGGATACCCCTGCCAGAGCGGTGGATAAGCCGGAGCGGATGCGGGCACCGACCCGCTCGGCTGCCGCCATGAGGCCATCCCGCTCGATGGTGTCGATGGTCGTCAGTGCCGCCGTGCAGGCCAGCGGATTGCCCCCGAAGGTGGAACCGTGGTTTCCCGGACCGAAGAGGCCGGCCGCACGCCCTCCGGCCAGGCAAGCTCCGATGGGAACCCCTGAGCCCAGGCCCTTGGCCAGGGTCGCAATATCCGGAAGGATGCCGGCGTGCTGGTAACCGAACCAGGTACCGGTCCGCGCCATGCCACACTGCACTTCGTCGCAGATCAGCAGCCATTGGCGCTCGTCGCAAAGCGCGCGTAGTTCGCGCTGGAATGGCTCCGATGCCAGATTGATGCCGCCCTCCCCCTGCACGATTTCCAGCATCACCGCGACAATGTTGGCTTGATGTTCGGCCACGACGCGAATGGCGTCGAGGTCGTTGTAGGGCACTCGGACAAAACCTGCCACCAGGGGCTCGAACCCGGCCTGGGCCTTGCGGTTTCCGGTCGCCGACAGGGTGGCCATGGTCCGACCGTGGAAAGCCTTCTCCATGACGATGATGGTCGGCGTCTCGATACCCTTCTTGTGACCGTAGTAGCGTGCAAGTTTGATGGCCGCCTCGTTGGCCTCGCAACCGGAATTGCAGAAGAAGACCTCCTGCAGTCCCGAGAGGGCCGCCAGCTTGTCGGCCAGCGTTTCCTGGCCGACCACACGATAGAGATTGGAGGTGTGGAGTAAAGATCCGGCCTGGGTGGCGATCGCATCGACCAACCGTGGATGGGCGTGGCCCAGGGTATTGACGGCAATTCCGGACAGAGCGTCGAGGTACTCCCGCCCGTCGGTATCGGTGATCCGGATTCCCTTGCCGTGACTGAAAGCCACCGGCAAGCGGGCGTATGTGTTCATGACATGCGACATGGGCAAGACCCGCTAACGGCACCCCTCCACCGATATCGTTCCAGCCTCTTGGCGACTCGAATTCGCCGGGCAGGGGGCAATAAACGAAAACGGCGGCCAATGCCGCCGGTACGACCGCAACCCGGAAAAAGTTGCAGAGGCGCGAATCTTAAGGGAAAAATAGCGCCTTGTACATAAGGAGAAGCGTCCGCCGCCAGCCGGCAAGGCGCTGCGGACAAGACCATGCGCATCGCGGTATTCAATCAGAAGGGTGGAGTCGGCAAGACGACGACCGCTCTTAATCTCGGTGCCGCAGCGCGGCGAGTGGAGCAGCCTGCCTTGCTGATCGACCTCGACCCCCAGGGGCACCTGACCAATATTCACGGCCAGGCCCCCGCCGAGGCGGCCCGCAGCATCTTCGCGTTCTACCAGGAGACCCGCAGCCTTCAGGACATTGAGATCGAGTGGCCGGAACTGGGGAGACTGATCCCCGCCCATCAACAACTGATCAAGGTGGACTCGATATTCGGCAAGGGTCCCACCATCCTCAACCGCTTGCGCAGCGGCCTGGATCAGCTCGACATTCTGCGTCCCGGGCGCCTCTCGATTATCGATTGCTGTCCCTATATCGGCGTCCTGGCCCTGAACGCCATATTTGCCTGTGAACTGATCCTGATTCCGGTATCCACCGATTATCTGTCGCTGCAGGCGGCGGACCAGATCACGCGAACCCTGTCCGTTCTGGAACCCGTGCTCAAACGCCGGGTGGAGCGTCGCTACCTGCTGACCCGCTTCGACCGCCGCCGTCGCATGAGCGAGGATATCCGTTCCCGCCTCAGGGATCGCTTCGGATCGGAGGTCCTGACCACCGTCATTTCGGAAAACGTCGCCGTCGCGGAAAGCCCTGCCCGCAATCGGGATATTTTCCGTCATAACGCCGCCAGCACCGGCGCGGCGGATTATTCCGCGCTCTGGCAGGAGTTGAAGACTCTGGGTTTCCTCTGAGCGGCGACCTTGTCCGATCGGCCGACCGTAGGGACCGCGAGCGTCAAGCGCCTCCTTCGGCGGCGCCTGCGGCCCGTGCGAAGCGAACGCGTTCGACCGCCGCTCCCAGCCGCCCCTCAGGTTCTCGAAGCCGTCAGCAGGTCCATCACATCCTCGTAACTGACGGACCCCCGACCGTTCAGCGCGGTCTGGCGGCGATGGGCTTCCAGAATCTCGCAGCCCTGGTAGATCTGGCGCAGCTTGCGCTCGGCCTCAAGCTCGTCGCGCCCGAAGATGGAGAGATTGTCGACAACCGCGCCGTTTCGGGTTCGAATCCGGAAATCGTATTTTACGATCGATACGGGTGGCATCAAACCCCCTAATATCATGCATGTACGTTAAGTATATGCAGCAAATTCTAGAAAATCAAAGCATCTCCTTAAGGCCAAATGACAATTCTCTAGTCGATGTCGCTGCGTCGCCACATATCGCCCGATTCTGATAGAATCCCCGCTCCAAGGCCGCCAGAGCCGACAAATCGACATTGAGTGGACATGACGACGCCAGAGACGACTCCCTTCATCATCGTCGGCCTCACTCGGGAGGGAAGGAAATTTCGCCCCAGCGACTGGGCGGAACGATTGTGCGGAGTGATGTCGGCGTTTGGCGCCGAACGGCGTATGAAATACTCGCCTTACGTCGGGCCTGGGGAGTACAACGGAGAAAAGGCCGTATTCATCGACGGGCGTCTTGGGGAAATCGAGCCCATGGCCTACCGTTTCATGCTCAATTTCGCTCAGGACAACGATTTGCAGATCGTCGACGGCATTTGCCCCATCGACTTGCCGAAAAAATGATTCTGTTCTGAGCAATCAAAAACGGCGCCCGCGGGCGCCGTTTTAGCTTTCCTGAACGGAAATGATCAGGCGGCCAGCGCTTTGATCTGGGCCGACAGGCGGCTCTTCGAACGGGAAGCCTTGTTCTTGTGAATGATCTTCTTGTCGGAGATGCGATCGATCACCGCGACGGATTGCTGAAAGACGCTCTGAGCAGCGGTCTTGTCGCCCGCTTCGATTGCCTGGCGCACGCGCTTGATCGCTGTACGCAGCGTCGAACGCAGGCTGGCATTGTGGGCACGTTGCTTGTCAGCTTGACGGGCGCGCTTACGGGCTTGTGCGCTGTTGGCCATGGTTGTTCCTGGAAATTAAAAGGTGAGGATTCTAATCAATCCCCTTAGAAAAAACAAGGGCGCCGCAGGGGCGCCCTCAGCCGATTGCCGGCGACCGAAATCGCCGGCAATCGTCCTGGCCTACTTGTCGCTGAACAGTTCGCGCCACGAAACCCGCTTCTGGATCGACGAAGTGTGCCCTTGACCCACATCGGTGTCATAGAGCTTGCCATCGCGGCCCACGGTGATTGCCTTGACGCTGGATTGTCCGCCGTCGAGCTGCAGTTCCACCAGTGTAACCCGTGTGGCCAGAGCACTCGCGAGCTTGGTCCCAACAAGGAGAGTTCCCGTAGAGCCGACATTGATCCCGCTCGTCGCGTCCGGACCCCCTGTTCGGTAATCCACCTGGTACTGGTAGCTCACGCCGCCGGCAAAGCACGTTGAAGTCTGGGGCTGGTTGGTGTTAAAGACCAGGATGCCGCGCGCCAGGGCTGGCTGGGTGTTGGCACGCTCACCACTTCGGGGGAGGTCAAAGAACCAGCCGATCTTCTCCTTCCAATCGACCGGAAGGCTAGTACCCGTCATCACGTCTCCATCGACCTTTAGGGTCTGCTGCACCATGTCGTCACGGCCGCGCACCACGTCCCAATCCTCCGTGCCCAAGGTGTCCTTGATGGCATACATGCTTTGCGGCATGGTGTCGCCAAGATCGGAATCTCCAAGCAGCTTTCCGGTGCCGACGAATATCACGGCCTGACCGTCGATTTCGGCCAGTTCGGGCGGAACTGCCACCGGTTGCCGTGCCTTGGGCGGAACTTGATCGGCACCGGTCTGGAACGTCGCAAGGTGTTGTGCATCGTAGCCGGCGACCCCCAGCGTATCGTTGATGTCGAAGCGCCACAGATTGCCGTACAAATCGCCACCATAGACCTGAGTCGTCGTGTTGTCGGTGCGGGCAGAATCGGCCCAGGCTGAAATCATCGCGAGTCCGCTCGGGCAAGGCGGCGTACTGCAAGCGCCAGACACCGGCGATGTATCGCTGCCGACCCCTGTACCTATCCGACCGGCACTAGCGTCCTTGGTGGTCATTTTTTCGCCCTTGGCGGCGTCGAGAACAAACAGGACTCCCTCTCCGGATCCGGGCGAGACATTGTTGTATCCGGAGGTCACCAACACCACCCAAGTTCCATCCACACGCTTGGTGATGATGGGATTCCCGAACGTGAAACCAAGATCCGCATCGGTGGTATAACCGGCTCCCTTGCTCGTATCGTAGGTGAATTCCCACAAAGCCTTGGGTTTGGCCGGGTCGGTGATATCCAGGGCGTAATAACCGCGACCACCGGCATTCAAGCCACCCACCAGGATGGTTTTCCAGACCGCGGAATCGGTTCCGCAATTCGACACGCAGGCATCACCCACCACGGGAGAACCATCGACGAAGAACGTATGCTTGTCGCTGTATTTGGTATCCGCGAGGTTATAAAGCTTGGGCAGCACGTGGGAAGGCACATAGGCCCAGAGTTCCTTGCCCGTATCGACATCGAAGGCATGGAGCATGCCATCGTTGGAGCCAACATAGACCACAGCCTTCCGCGTAGCCTGAGCCGTGGCAAAAGCCGTATAGCCCTGATCACCGTAGCTGTAAGGCGGGGTCGTGACGTAGACCGCTTCCGAAGACACGATGTCGCCGAGGACCGACTTGCGGGTACGGTAATACTTGCCCTCGTAGCCCCGCTGGCCACGCAGGAAGGCCACCAGATTGGCCCCTTCGGCGGCTGCCTTGTCGGCTGCATCGAAATCGGCGAACTGGGTCAGCGAGTCGATCTGCGGCGACACGAAAAGCTTCTTCTCGGCGTCCGTCAGCGATGCCCAGGCAAAGTCCTTCAGCCGGGTCGCGTCATTGGTCGGGTCATAGGTATAGATGCTTCGCGTATCGCTGGCCGTATCGACCAGCGCGTTCAACTGCTTGCGAGCCGACCAGTCGCACACGTCGGCCGGACAGTCGTCCCAGTTGGAAACCTCCGGAACCTCGCCGGTCTTGCTGTCGATCGTCTGCCGGATCAACTCACCATACCAGTCGGAAGACTTGAAGGTCGAGCGGAACATGTAGGTGGTCGTCTTGCTGCTGATCACCTGCTGCGAAGTTGACGCCGCCGCGGCCGCTCCAGTCGTCGCCTCGATTTCCTTGAACGTCTGGGTCAGGCCATCCGAAAGGGTCTTGGCATCCGTGGCGCTGAAATACCTACCGCCACCATTGACCGCCGCATGCCAGAGATCGTCCACCGCTTCCGGGGTATCGGCCTTGGGCACTGGCCAATTGCAGGTCTTGTTCGCTCCCGCCCAGCTACAGGGCACGCTACTGCCATCATTGACCGTCCCTATGCTGACGTTGTAGTAATCACCGGTTGTGACCTTATCGTAGTCCGATCGGTAGATCAAACGACCACGGACGCCGAGACCCACGGTGAAGGTCGTCATATTCTGGCGGTTGGTCCCGTCCTTGATAAACTCGTTGCTGGCGACGTCCAATCCGAGAACACCCTTCTCGTTCCCCAAGTCGGGAGTCCGCAGGTCGGTGTTGTAATAATAGTAGGCAATGTCGGCCATCGTCCCCGGAATGGTGGTTCCAGTCGTGGTCGTGGTCGTGGTGGTGGTCGGACCGGTGACTACTTCGGTACCGGTAGTCGTCGTTCCGTCGGTGGTGGTCGGGTAGCCAGTTTGATGAACGTGGCTGACCAGGGTCGGCCCGGTCGTTCCGGTGGAGCCATCAACCCACGCACCCGTACCGCTCACCACATAACCGTCAGTCGTCCCCGTAGTCACGCAAGTCGTCGATGTGACCGTCCAACTGATCGAGCCCACGGCCGTCACACCCGGGGTATACGGTGCGTAACTGGTGGTGGTAGTCGGCCCGGTCACGGTGCTCCCCAAGCCGGTGGTCACCGTCGTCGGGCCCGAAGTCACCGTCTGGGTGGGCGATCCAGCGACAAAGCCGGTATCGGTATCCGCGGTGGTGACCGTGGTCGTCCCGGCGGTCGTCGTGGTGGTGACGGTATGGGTAATGGTTTCGCTGTAAGGAGTCGTCACCAGGTAATTGGTCGTCGTGTCCAATTGGGACTTGGCATCGGTCGTGGTTTTGGTGACCTGGGTTTCGGTGGTGGTCGCAGTGGAGATGGTTTTGGTATTGACGCCGGGACCGCAACCAGCGGTTACGACTCTGGTTCGCGTCAAGGTCAGCGTGCGGGAATGATTGAGCGTGGTATTGATCGTACGATT
>Ga0268298_10001268_pt1 | contig 30234 bp, 24 predicted proteins | sample WWTPWeurt_MetaG_FD_194462 | JGI IMG/M metagenome (GOLD analysis project Ga0268298, IMG submission 194462) | Activated sludge microbial communities from WWTP in Nijmegen, Gelderland, Netherland - WWTP Weurt | ecosystem: Engineered > WWTP > Aerobic digester > Activated sludge | place... | reverse complement strand
TCTTGCCCGTCTCCAGCGCCCAGCCGATGATGAAGGGCTTCATCGTGGAGCCGGGCTCGAAGATGTCGGTGAGCGCGCGGTTGCGCAGCTGGCCGCCGGTCAGGTGCGTGCGGTCGCCGGGGTCGTAGCTGGGGTAGTTGGCCAGGGCCAGGATCTCGCCGGTCTGCGTGTCCAGCACCACCACGCTGCCGGCCTTGGCCTTGTGCTCGAGCACCGCATCGCGCACGCGCTGGTAGGCAAAGAACTGCACCTTGGCATCGATGGCGAGCTGGATGTCGCGGCCATCGGCGGGCTCGATCAGGTCGCCCATGTCCTCGACCACGCGGCCCAGGCGGTCCTTCACCACACCGCGCGAGCCGTCGTGGCCTTGCAGCTCTTTCTGGAAGCCCAGCTCGATGCCTTCCTGGCCGTGGTCCTCGATGTTGGTGAAGCCCACCACGTGCGCCGCCGATTCGCCCTCGGGATAACGCCGCTTGTACTCACGCGTCTCGTACAGGCCCTTGATGCCGAGCGCCTTGACCTGGTCCCAGGTGGCGGTGTCGACCTGGCGGCGCACCCACGCGAAATTGTTGCTGCCGCCGGCCATGCGGGCGTCGAACTCCTTGCTGTCCATGCCCAGCAGCTTGAGCAGGGCCTTGCGCTGCGCCGGCGTGGCCACGAAATCCTTGGGGATGGCCCAGACGCTGGCCGCCGGCACGCTGCTGGCGAGCAATGCGCCGTTGCGGTCGAGGATGCGGCCGCGGTTGGCCGGCACCTCCAGCGTGTGCGCATAGCGCTTCTCGCCCTGCTTCTGGAAGAACTCGGCGCCGATGATCTGCACATAGGCCGCGCGGCCCAGCAGGCCGGCAAAGCCGAAGCCCACCAGGGCCACGATGAAGCGGCTGCGCCAGCTGGGCGTGGGCGAGGCCAGCAGCGGGCTGGTGGCGTAGTTGACGCCACGCGTGCCCGTGACCCTGGGGCTGCGACCCGGCAGTTTCATGGTTGGGCTCCTGAGGCGGGGGCGGCATTTCTGGCCGGGGTGGCGGCCGGGTCGACCACGTACATGGTCACCGCCGGCGTGGCGGTGCGCATGGCCAGGCGCTCGCGCGCTGTACGCTCAACTCGAAGGTTGGTGGCCGCGGTCTGGCGCTCGGCCTCGAGCCGGCTGCGCTCGCCCGTGAGGCGTTGCGATTCGCTCTCGGCCTTGTGGATGGCGTTGAACAGGCGCCGCGTGTCGTAGGCGCTGCGGATCAGCGCCAGCGCGCTGAGGATCACCGCAGCCAGCAGCAGGACGTTCAACTTGGTCATGCCGCTGCCTCCAGCGCGCGCTTCTCGGCCACGCGCAGGATGGCCGAGCGCGCCCGCGGGTTGGCGCGCAGCTCGTCCTCGCCGGCGCGCACGCGGCCCAGCGAGTGCAGCGGCATGGCCTTGGGCGGCGCGAAGGGCGCGCGGCGGTCCACCTCGTCGCGGCTGTGGCGCGCGATAAAGGTCTTCACGATGCGGTCCTCGAGCGAGTGGAAGCTGATCACGGCCAGACGGGCTCCGGGCGCCAGCAGCGCGAGCGCTGCGCTCAGCCCCTGTTCGAGCTCTTCAAGCTCGGCATTGACGAGAATCCGAAGAGCTTGAAATGTGCGCGTTGCAGGGTCCTGGCCCGGTTCGCGGGTTTTGACCGCACCAGCCACGACTTGGGATAGTTCTGCTGTGGTTCGAACAGGACTCCCGCTCTGCCTGCGAGCAACAAGCGCCTTTGCAACCTGTAGAGCAAACCGTTCTTCGCCGTATTCACGGATCACCTCTGCGATTCGGCGCTCATCAGCGCTGGCCAAAAAATCCGCGGCCGTCTGGCCGCGGGTCGTATCCATGCGCATGTCCAGCGGCGCATCGAAGCGAAAGCTGAACCCGCGCTCGGGGTTGTCGATCTGCGGCGAGCTCACGCCCAGGTCGAGCAGCACGCCATCCACCGCGGCGATGCCCAACGCGGCCAGCTCGGCCTGCATGGCCGCAAAGCTGCCGTGCACCACGCTCACCCGCGCATCGCTGGCCGCCAGGGCCTGCGCCACGGCGATGGCCTCGGGGTCCTTGTCGAACACCACCAGCCGGGCCTGCGGCCCCAGGCGCGCCAGCAGCGCACGCGAGTGGCCACCGCGGCCGAAGGTGCCGTCCACATACACGCCGTCCGGCAGCGGGCCGCCCGCATCCACCGGCGACGGTGCGATCGCATCGATCGCTTCGGCCAGTAGAACTGCGGTGTGCTGCCATGTGCCCGCGGCGTTCATCAGAAGTTGAAGCCCTGGATGGCTTCAGGCATCGGGCCGGCGAGCACCTCGGCCTCGTGCGCGGCATGGCGAGCGGCGTCCCACAGCTCGAGGCGATTGCCCATGCCGATCAGGCGCACGTCCTTGGCCAGGCCGGCCGCGGCGCGCAGCTCGGGCGGCACCAGCACGCGGGCGGCGGAATCCACCTCGACATCGACCGCGCTGCCCAGGAACAGGCGCCGCCAGCCGTCGGCCGACATGGGCAGGGTCATCAGCTTGCTGCGGAAGGCCTCCCAGTTGGGGCGCGCAAAGACCAGCAGGTAGCCGTCGGGGTGCCGGGTGATGGTGAGCTGGCTGTTGGACAAGGCGGCGAGCGCGTCGCGATGGCGGGCCGGGACGGTGATCCGCCCCTTCCCGTCCAGCGACAGCACCGAGGTGCCTTGAAACACAAAATCAGCCACGTTGACCCACCATTTCCCACTTGCAGACACTGTACCCCATGGATCAGGGGCGGGTCAACGCGAGGCACGAGAAAAATCAATGAAATCAACCACTTACAGCCCACCCTTTAAGCAAGTCTTGGTAAAAAGTAGTTTAAAAATATGGACTTGCACGGGCTTGTGAAAGAGATGCCTGAGCAAGTGGCGCAATCAGGGAAAGCGGCCACTCGTCGCCCGGTGGACGCGAGAACGTGACAAAGCGCACAGATTGCTGGTCTGGTGGCCCGGCGCCGCCCAAAATGAGCCTGGCCGCGCTGCGGACGGGGTAACCACCCGATCGAGTCGGGTATGCCTTGATTCAGGACAAAAACACCCCGCCGCCCAGGCCCTAGGCTGGCATCCGCCTCTGGCTGTAGCGAGGTGAGCAGTACGCCCACTTGACCCTTCTGCAGCCCGACGGCCACGCCACCGTGCTGCAGGCCATGGAGGCACGCCACCGTGCATCGACACCGCCCGCTGGGCGTCCAGGCAGGCCGCTGAATGCTTGGCCTTTCGCGCCTGCGTCCACCCACCGCCCGATTTCAGGCGGCGGCGGTTTTCGGCCTGGCGATGTTGGGATCGGGCGCGCTCATCGCACAGTTGCGCAGCCACGAAATCGCGCAGCAACGCGCCCAGGCGGCCGATGTGGCGCAAAGCCATGTGCGTGCGCTGCAGATCGGCCTGGACCGAACCCTCTCAGCGGCCAACACGCTGGCCGTACTGGTGCAGCAGGGGCATGGCCGGGTGGCGGAGTTCGAAGCCACGGCCAATCGCATCCTGCCGCTCTACCCTGGCGTGCATGGCCTGTCGTTGGCGCCCGGCGGCGTGATCCAGGAAGCCGTGCCAATGGCCGACAAGGCCGTCGTGCTGGGGCAGAACCTGCTGCAGAACCCCCGCACCGCCGTGCACGCGGCGCAAGCACGCGACAGCGGCAAGCTGGTGGTGGAAGGCCCGTTTCAGCTGCTCGAGGGCCGCACCGGCCTGGTGGGTCGCTTGCCGGTGTTCCTGGACCAGGCCTCGGGCGCGCCGGCGTTCTGGGGCTTCGTCAACGTCATCGTGCATTTTCCCGAAGCCCTGGCCGATGCACGCCTGGACCAGCTGCGCGAGAGCCAGCTCGAGTACGAGCTGTGGACCCACCTGCCCGGCTCGCAGCAGCGCCAAATGATCGCTGCGTCCGGCACGCGGCCGCTGGTGCGGCCGGTGGAGAGCACGGTGGAGCTGCCCTCGGGCGCGTGGACGCTGGGCGTGGCGCCCGCAGACGGCTGGGGCGATTCGACCAGCCTGCTGGCGCGGGCGTTGCTGGGCCTGCTGTTCTCGCTGCTGTGCGCGCAGACAGTGAAGCTGCTGGCCGAGGCACAGGGGCACCGCCAGACGCTGGAGGCGGTGGTCGCGCAGCGCACGGCCGAGATCGACGAGGCACGGGCGCGCCTGAAGGCCACGCTCGACGCGGTGCCCGATCTGCTGTTCGAGATCGCGCACGATGGCCGCATCCTCGACTACCGCTCACCGAGGCACGACCTGCTTTACCTGCCGCCCGAGCAGTTCCTGGGCCGGCTCCAGGCCGAGGTGCTGCCCGCTGCCGCCAGCCAGGTGATCGCCGAGGCGATCGCGCAGGCCGCCGCGGACGGCCGCTCGGCAGGCCTGCAGTACGAACTGCCGCTGCCACAGGGCCCGGCCTGGTTCGAGCTGTCGGTCTCGCGCAAGCCCGATGGCTCGGGCGGCTTGCCCAGCTTCATCCTGCTGGCACGCGACATCAGCGACCGCAAGCGCGACGAGGTGGAGATCGATCTGCACCGCCGCTACCTGGAGCTCGAAGTGAAGGCGCGCACCGCCGAGCTCGAGCAGAGCAAGGCAGCGGCCGACGCTGCCAACGTGGCCAAGAGCCTGTTCCTGGCCAACATGAGCCACGAGATCCGCACGCCGATGAACGCCATCCTCGGCCTGGCGCACCTGGTGCGCCGCGCCGGTGTCACCGAGCTGCAGGCGCAGAGGCTGGACAAGCTCTCGGCCGCAGGCCGGCACCTGCTGGGCATCATCAACGACATCCTCGACCTGTCGAAGATCGAGGCCGGCAAGGTGGTGCTCGACCACCAGGACTTCCACCTGGCCGAGCTCATGACCGACAGCGCCGGCGTGGTGGCCGAGGCCTTGCGCGACAAGGGCCTGCAGCTCGTGGTGGAAATCCAGGGCCTGCCCGAGATCGTCAACGGCGATGCGGTGCGGCTGCGGCAGGCGCTGCTCAACTACCTCAGCAATGCCGTGAAGTTCACGCTGCACGGCCAGGTCAAGCTTTCGGCGACGGTGCTGGCCAGCGGCCCCATCGACCACCTGATCCGCTTTGCGGTGAGTGACACCGGCGTGGGCATCCCCGACGAGTTGCGCCGCCGCCTCTTTGCGGCCTTCGAGCAGGCCGACCAGTCCACCACGCGCCGCTTCGGCGGCACGGGCCTGGGCCTGGCCATCACGCGGCGCCTGGCGCAGCTGATGGGCGGCGAGGCCGGGTTCGAAAGCACACTGGGGCAAGGCAGCACCTTCTGGCTCACAGCGCGGCTGGGCCGACAGCGCTTCGACGCGGCGCGCGCGCCGCTGCACGCCAGCCTGGATGCCGAACAGGCACTGCGGCGCAGCCATGCAGGCAAGCGCGTGCTCGTCGCCGAGGACGAGCCCGTCAATCAGGAAGTCACCGTCGAACTGCTGCAGACCGTGGGCCTGCACACCACCGTGGCCGCCGACGGCGAGCAGGCTGTCGAGCTGGCCCGCAGCGCCGGCTTCGACCTGATCCTGATGGACGTGCAGATGCCCCGCGTGGACGGCCTGCAGGCCACGCAGATGATCCGCGCGCTGCCCGGCTGCACCGAGGTGCCGATCCTGGCGATGACGGCCAACGCCTTCGTCGAAGACCGCAAGGCCTGCACGGCCGCGGGCATGAACGACTTCATCACCAAGCCCACCGAGCCCGAGCTGCTGTACGCCAAGCTGCTGCATTGGCTGCAGCGGGGCGCGGCCTAAAATCACGGCGTCACGTGCCTGCACATTGCGGGCGCGCTTGCCCGCAATGGCCCGCACCGAGCCTCAGGCATCCGACGCCACAACAGAGGAAGACACGCCATGGGCGCGCAGTGGAAAGCAAAGCACAAGGACCTGGCCGCCAGCGCCAAGGGTCGGCTCTTCGGCAAGCTGGCCAAGGACATCATGATCGCCGCGCGCCACGGTGCCGACCCCGCCAGCAACTCGCGCCTGCGCCTGGTGCTGGAGCAGGCGCGCAAGGTGTCGATGCCCAAGGACACGCTCGACCGCGCCATCAAGAAGGGCGCCGGCCTCACCGGCGAGGCCGTGCACTTCGAGCACGCCATCTACGAGGGCTTTGCGCCGCACCAGGTGCCGGTGATGGTGGAGTGCCTCACCGACAACGTGAACCGCGCCGCCTCCGAGATGCGCATCCTGTTCCGCAAGGGGCAGCTGGGCTCATCGGGCACCGTGTCCTGGGATTTCGCGCACGTGGGCCTGATCGAGGCCGAGGTGGCCACGCCGGGCGCCGATGCGGAGGTGGCGGCCATCGAGGCCGGCGCGCAGGATTTCGAGCCGGCCGATGAAGACGGCGTCACGCTGTTTCTCACCGACCCTACCGATCTCGATCTGGTCAGCCGCGCCCTGCCCGCCCAGGGCTTCCATGTCACCTCGGCCAGCCTGGGTTACCGGCCCAAGAACCCGATCGATCCGGCCAGCCTGAGCCCCGAAGCGCTGGAGGAGGTGGAGGCCTTTCTCGCCGCGCTGGACGCGAGCGAGGACGTGCAGAAGGTGTTTGCCGGGCTGGCGGGCTGAGCTCACGGGCCGAGGCCGCGCGGGCTCAGTCGTAGATCTTTTGCAGCAGCGAGATCAGCGTCTCGCGCTGCCGGGCCGTCAGGGCCGACGAGGCCTGCGCCTCCAATGCCACGGCGGTGGATTCCGCTTGGCTCAGCAGTTGGGCGCCGGCGGGGCTCAGGTTCAGGCACACCGCCCTCTTGTCGGCGGCGGGCACCTGGCGCAGCAGCAGCTGGCGCTTGTCCAGACGCGCCAGCAGCTTGGTGAGCTTGGGCGGCAACAGGCCGAGCTCGGCGCACAGCTGCGAGGGGGTAAGGCCAGGGTTTCGGCCCACCAGCGAGAGGATGGAAAACTCCACCTCCGTGAGGTCCAGGGGGCCCATGCGCTCGGCAAAGAGCGCCAGGATGCGCAGCGTGGCGCGGCGCGTGTTGTAACCCACCAAGGTCTTGAGGAAGCTGCTGTCGACGCGGTCCGGCACGGTGGCCACCGGCGCGTTCTGGCGCGATTTCATGGCCTGGATTGTGACAGGCGGGCCTGCCCGGCCAGGCCGGGCCGGACAGGCCGCTGCAAGCTCACTTGCAGCTGAAGCTCGCGGCGCTCTCCAGATCACCACTGCCGTTGTAGCGCGCCACCTTGGGGTAGGCGCACAGCGGGCGGCTGCGGGCAGGCGCCCAGGCGGCGGGCAACTCGGCGTTGACCACGTTGGCACCCGTGCCGCGTGCCTTGGCCACCACCTGCTCGGGCGCCTCGGCCTTCTCCACCCAGTTCACCAGCTGGCTGATCATGTCGAACTGGTCGGTGGCGGGGCCGCCCGAGCAGTGGTTCATGCCCGGCACCATGAAGTAACGCGCAAAGTTGGCGGCCAATCCGGCATTGGCCGATTGCAGCGCCTCGTACCACTTGCTGGTGTCGGCGGCCGAGAAGATCGGGTCGGCCGCGCCGTGATAGACCAGCAGCTTGGCGCCGCGGTTCTTCAGCGTGGACAGGTCGGTCTCGTTGGGCGGCGTCATGTAGGACCAGGGCGCCTCCTTGTAGGTGGCATCGGTGGCGAAGATCTTCGCGTAGTCGCTGTCCATGTTGAAGGCCAGCCCGTACTTCAGGCCCGTGGTGGCCAGGAAGGCGGCCTGGCTCGACGGCGGCGTGGTGAAGATGAAGGCCACGGCGCCGGGGTCGAGCGCCGTGGAATTGCTGTAGTGCCAGGCGGCCGTGTTGGCGCCGGCCACGCCCGGATCGTAGTAGAAGTTCGAGTACGTGGCCTCGCCCTTGCTGTTGCGTGCGCCGGCAAAGATGTTGCCCAGCACGGTCTTCTGCGCGGCGGTGAGGCAGGTGCCGTCGCGCGCGCCAGTGCAGGTGGGCACGTCATTGGCGATGCTGAACACGCCCTGGCAGGCCTGGATGTCGCTCACGATGCCATCGGTTGCGCCATCGAGCGCATCGCACTTGGCCGTGATCCGGCTGCCCAGGAGCTTGAACTCGGCGGGCGTCACAGCGCTGGTGATGTCCGGCTGGCCGGTGTCCGCGCCCGAGGCCACCTTGGCCGGGGCGATGCTGGCGTATTGCTGCACCTTCCACAACTGCGCGGTGGCGGCCTTGGGCAGGTGGAAGCCGGGTGCGCCGGCCAGGATGCCGTCGTACTGGTCGCCATAGCGCGCCGCCGCGATCATGGCGTGGCGCCCGCCGTTGCTGCAGCCGCCGAAGTAGGAGCGATCGGGCGCCTTGCCATAGGCCGTCTTGATCAGGGCCTTGGCCATGGGCGTGAGCGAGCCCACGGCCTGGTAGCCGTAGTCGAGCCGCGCCTGCGGGTCGAGACCCCACCACGGCGGGCCGGCGTGGCCGGTGTCGGAGCTGATCACGGCAAAGCCCATCTGCAGCGCGTTGCTGAGCGGTGCGCCGCCGCTGTTGGGGCCGGTGGCGGTGACCACCGAGCCATCGATGCCGCCATTGGCCTGGTAGAAGAAGCGGCCGTTCCAGGCCGTGGGCAGGCGCATCTCGAAGCCGATGGCGTAGGACTTGCCATCCACCGCGCTGGTGCGGCGGTTCATCTCGCCCTTGACCAGGCAGTGCTCGGGCATGGGCGTGGCCACACCGGCCACCGCCAGCCCGCCAGCGGCCACCAGCGCAGTGGAGGCGATGGTGGTGTTGGGCAGCGCGGCCTTGGTGGCCAGATCGGTGCAGCTGAGCAGGGTGCCCGGCGTGGCCGCTGCCAGCGTGGGCAGCGAGGGGCCGTCGCTGCCGCCACAGGCGCTGAGCGCGGCGGCGGCGGCGCTCAGCAGCAGCGCCTTGGGCAGGCCATGGTGAAGGGGTGATCGCATGCGTGTCTCCAGGTTGAACGTCCAGTGACTTCGTCCGGAAATGCTTTCCGGAGGAAAACAACTATAGTTTCCACAGGAAAGTAAACGTTTAGTACAAACCCTGCCCTTCAGATGCTGCACCTGCGGGCCGGAACTCAACTGCGCGCGGCCTTTGCCGATAGACAGTGATCACCCTCACGAGATGTGGTCATTCACCATGCGCAGCCGCCTTCGGGTTCTTGCCCTGTCCCTGCTGATGCCGGCACTCGGCCTGGCCGCACCCGCACCCCCAGCGGCGCCTGCCTCGGCGCCCTTCCGCATCGGGGTGGCCCCACACTCCAGCGCGCGCGTGATCATCGAGATGTACCAGCCGCTGCGCCAGCACCTGGAGCAGGCCCTGCACCGACCGGTGGAGATCGTCACCGCGCCCGACTTCACCGAGTTCGCCCGGCGCGGCATGGCGCAGGCCTACGACATTGCCATCACCACCGGCCACCAGGCGCGGCTGCTGCAAACCGACGCCGGCCACCTGCCCCTGCTCACCTACAAGGCGGACTTCAAGGCCGTCGCCCTGGTGCTGGGCCAGAGCCGCTTCCGCGAGCCCAAGGAACTGGCCGGCGGCACGGTGATCGGCCTGTCGGGCTCGTCGCTGGTGACGCTGTGGGGCCAGCAGTGGCTGCACCGCAATTCGGTGGGCGAAGTGACGATGCGCTATGTGAGCGCGTCCGACAGCGTGGGCCAGTTGCTCGTCAAGGGCGAGGCCAGTGCCGGCTTCATGTCGCTGGCGAACTTCCAGAACCTCGCCCCGCCCGTGCGTGACCAATTGCGCGTGCTGGCCGAGAGCCTGCCGATGGCCGGGCGCGTGTACCTGCTCAATGCACGGCACCGCAAGGAGCAGGAGGCGATCTCGGCCGCACTCTGGGCCTTTGCCGAAACGCCCGACGCCAAGCAGTACTTCGCCCGCTACAAGCTGGGCGGCTACCGCACACTGGAGCCGCGTGAACTGGTGGCGATGGAGCCTTACGCCAACGACGTGCGCCTGGCCCTGAAGCAAGGCAAGTAATGCGCCTCGCCCCCTGGCGCACCCTGCGCGGCCGGCTGGTTGCGGCCGCGCTGCTGGTGGAACTGGTGATGCTGGCCATCCTGGTCGGCAACAGCCAGCGTCTGCTGCGCAACGCCATGGGCGAGCAGGCCCGCGATCAGGCCGAACAGATCGCACCGGTGCTCACGGCAGCGCTCGTAGCCCCGCTGGCGCAATCCGACTACGCCACGGTGCAGGCGGTGCTGCAGGAGAGCCACGCCATCCGCGGCATCGACTACCTGGCGGTCACCGATGCCAGCGGCGCCATCGTTGCCATCAGCGGCTGGCCCGCCAACATGCCGCTGCCGACCGTGGATGCGGCCTTCAACCTCGATGACGACGACGATCCGCCGCGCTACGACCTGGCACTGCCGATCAAGCTCTCGGCCCAGCGCCTGGGCACCTTGCAGATGGGCCTGGCACTCGGCCACATCGTGGTGGCGCGCAAGAACCTGCTTACCCAGGGCATGCTCATCGCCGGCGGCGAGCTGCTGCTGTCGGTGGGCCTGCTGTCGTTTCTGGGCTACCTGATCACGCGACAGCTGACTCGTCTGACCAAGGCCAGCCTGGCCGTGGCTGAAGGGCGGCCGGTGCTCAAAGCCGCGCCCGAAGGCCCCGACGACGTGGGGCGCCTGGGCGCGGCCTTCAACGCCATGCAGCGCGCGATTGCCGAGCGCGTGCAGCAGCTCACGCAGGCGCGCGACGAGAACGCGCGCATCGCCGAATCGCTGCGTGAAAGCACCGCGCAGCTCAATGCCATCTTCGAGCTGAGCCCGGACGGCTTCGTCTCGTTCGACGCCAAGGGCCACATCACCTACGCCAGCCCGGCGTTCTTCCGCATGCTGGGCTGGGCGCCCGGGCAGGTGATCGGGCTGGACGAGCCGGCCTTCTCGGCGCGCCTGGCGAACGCCTGCACCGAGACCGCGCAGTTCCCAGGCGTCGCAGGCTTGCCGCAGGCGGCCGAAGCCGCCGGCCGAAAGCGCCAGCTGATCGAGCTGGCAGGCAGCAGCAAGCGCGTGCTCGAGGTGGGGCTGCGGCGCTCGGACGCCGAGGCGGTGTCGCAGATCCTGTTCTTCCGCGACGTGACGCACGAGACCGAGGTGGACCGCATGAAGAGCGAGTTCCTCTCGCACGCGGCGCACGAGTTGCGCACACCGATGGCGAGCATCGCCGGCTTCGCCGAGCTGCTGGCCACGCGCAAGTTCACCGACGAGCGCCGGCAGGACGTGGTGGGCATCATCCGCCGCCAGTCGTCGGTAATGGTGTCGATCATCAACGAGTTGCTCGACCTGGTGCGCATCGACGACCGGCGCGGCCAGGACTTCGAGTTCACCCAGCTCGATCTGCGTGCGCTGGTGCAGGAGGTGCTCACCGACTTCGGCGTGCCGGACGGGCGCGAGCCCGCCACGCTGCATGGGCCGCCCACCGCACTGCCCGTGCGCGCGGACCCGCAGAAGCTGGCGCAGGCCGTGCGCAACATCGTCTCCAACGCCTACAAATATTCGCCCGGCGGCGGGCCGGTGACCATCACGCTGCAGCGCGAGGGCGACGGCGCCGAGGCACGCGCCGCCCTGCAGGTGACCGATTGCGGCATCGGCATGACGCCCGAGCAGGCGGCGCGCGTGTGCGAGCGCTTCTACCGCGCGGACGCGTCGGGCAACATCCCCGGCACCGGCCTGGGCATGGCCATCGTGAAAGAGATCGTCACGCTGCACGGCGGCGAGATGGGCATCGCCAGCACCGCGGGCGTGGGCACCAGCGTCAGCCTGTGGCTGCCCAGCCCGGAGGCCCCGGCGGCGGCGCGGGCGAGCACGGACGATGGCCATGCCACCGCCGAGCCCTTGGCGACGATGTCGGTGTCGCTGAGCTAAGGTTTTTATCGTGGCGCCCGAAGGCGGGGTGGCCGGCGCCAACGATGAAGGCGTTGTTGATGGCTTGGCGAGTATCCAGCGAGCATCGCCGACACTTGGCGACTCAGGCCAGCCCAGACCAGCGACGCGTTTCGACAGGAGACCCCGCACGTGCACCCGCATCGCCGCGCCCGCCGGCGCTTTCTCGCCGCCGCCAGCGCCGGCGCCCTCGGCCCCGGTGCATCGGCCATCGCCCGCGCCCTGGCCCTGCCCGCAGAAGGCCGCAGCGGCAGCCTGCGAGATGTGCAGCACATCGTGGTGCTGACGCAGGAGAACCGATCCTTCGACCACTACTTCGGCAGCCTGAACGGCGTGCGCGGCTTTGCCGACCCCTTTCCCGTGCCGCTGCCCGGCGGCCACACCGTGTGGAGCCAGCCCCGCGCGCCGGCCAAGGACCAGGCCCCCGCAGAGGTGGATGGCCAGCGCGTCGCCCCTTACCGCCTGGACACGCAGGCCCACTTTGCCTGGATGCGCGCGGCCGGCACGCCGCACCGCTGGCCCGACGCACAACAGGCCTGGGACCACGGCCGCATGGCCGACTGGCCGTCCGCCAAGGGCAACCACACCATGGCCCACTTCGGCGCCAGCGACCTGCCCTTCCACACCGCGCTGGCCAATGCCTTCACGCTGTGCGATGCCTACCACTGCAGCATGCAGGGCGGCACGCACCCCAACCGCTACTTCCTGAACACCGGCACCAACGACCCCTTCGGCCAGGGCGGCGGGCCGGCCCTGTACAACGATTTCGACGACTTCGGCCCCGCGCAGGGCCCGGGCAGCGACGCCGGCTACCACTGGACCACCTATGCCGAGCGGCTGCAGGCAGCCGGCGTGAGCTGGCATGTCTACCAGGACCTGGACGACAACTTCGACGACAACTCGCTCGCTGCCTTCAGGCGCTTTCGCGATGCCGTGCACCGGCGCAGCGCGGGTGACGAGGCGCTGAGCGCACACGCGGCCAGCTCGGGCGGGCTGGCGCGATTGCAGCGTGATGTGCTCGATGGCCGCCTGCCCAGCGTCAGTTGGATCGTTGGGCCGGCCGAGGGCTCGGAGCACCCATGGAAGTCCAGCCCCGCGCAGGGCGCCGACTACACGGCCAAGGTGCTGGCCGCCCTCACCGCCAACCCCGAGGTCTGGGGCCGCACGGTGCTGCTGATCAACTACGACGAGAACGACGGCTTCTTCGACCACATGCCGCCGCCCGCGCCGCCGTCCACCCGGCGCGTGCAGCCGCGCTTCGAGCTGGCTGGCGCGTCCACGGTGGACACGCGCGGCGAGTACCACCTGCACCTGCCCGCCGGCCACGACGGCGCCGACGAGGCGGCCTGGCTGGGCCGCCCCTATGGCCTCGGGCCGCGCGTGCCGATGTTCGTGGTCTCGCCGTGGAGCCGCGGCGGCTGGGTGTGCTCGCAGGTGTTCGACCACACCTCGGTGATCCGACTGATGGAGGCCCGCTTTGGCGTGCACGAGCCCAACATCTCGCCCTGGCGCCGCGCGGTGTGCGGCGACCTCACGGCGACGCTGGACTTCAGCCGGGCCGACCGCCGCCCGCCCGGCCTGGGCCTGCCCGTCACCAGCGCGCTGGCGCAGCGCGCGCGCAGCCTGCCCGACACGCCCACGCCGCCCGCGCCCGCCACTGCACAGGCCCCGGTGCAGGCCGCAGGCGCACGGCCGGCACGCGCCCTGCCTTACGCGCTGCATGCGCACTGCAGCGTCGAGCGCCCCGGCGAGCTGCGCCTGCGCCTGCACAACCAGGGCCGCGCCGCGGCGGTGGTGCAGGTGTACGACCGGCTGCGCCTGGCCGAGCTGCCACGTCGCTACACCGTGGGGCCAGGGCAGACGCTGAACGACACCTGGGCCACCCAGGCCGATGGGCTGCACGACCTCTGGCTGCTCGGCCCCAACGGCTGGCACCGCCAGTTTCAGGGCCGGGCGCGCATGGGCGAGCCGACGGCCACGCTGCTGCCGCGGCCTGATGGCTCGGCACTCAGCCTGAGCCTGCGCAACCCCAGCGCACAGGCCATCAACTGGCGGCTGCAGGCTGCGGCCTACCAGGCCAAGGCACCGCGCAGCATCGAGCTGGCCGCCGGAGCCCAATTGCGCATCGAGCTGCCGCTGGACCCGCGGCACCACTGGTACGACTGGGTGCTGTCGCGGACGGACGCGCCGGACGAGGCACCCGCTTGTTTGAAACGTTGGGCCGGCCACGTGGAAACGGGCCGCCCCTCGGTGAGCGACCCCGCCATGCACGGCGAGGCGCTGCTGCGCTCATGGGCCGGTGACCAGCCGCCCGCCCGGCCCGTCGTGAGCCTGAACAGAGGCTGAACGCTGCTACAGGGTCTTCGGCGCCTTGTCGCGGATGGTGCGCCAGTTCTTGTCGCCCGCCACCAGATTGCCCGCGACATTCTCGAGCCAGCGCTTCTGCTCGTCCTTGTTGGCGTGCAGGTAGAGCCGTCCCTCATCGATGTGCCAAACGCGCGGGTCGGCGTCGACCTTCTTGCCGCGTGTCACCGCCATGGCGCAGAAGCCGCCATAGCCGGGAAGGTAGCGGCCGCGCCCTGCCACGAAGGCATCGCGGTTGGCCGCGCTGACAAAGCGATACACAGTGCCGTCCACCGTGGCGGTGAACTCGGCCTTGCCGAGCATGGGCCCGGCGCCGGTGGCGCTGAAGTAGGCCACCGGGTCGTAGCCCTTCAAGGCCAGTCCTTTGCCATCGACATTGAAGACGCTGGGTGAGTTCGCGTCAAAAGCCCACGCTGGCGCGTGCAATCCGCTGGCCAGACCGCCCGCCAAGGCCAGCACCACGCCGCCCAGGCGATGGGTCCAACTGAAAGCTTGTCTCATGTTCTTTTCTCCGATGCGGGCTGCTCGCGCAGACACGAACTCACTTTGACACAGCGGAGGCCGACTTGGAAGGCAGCTTTGCATCCGGACTTTTCCTGGGTTTGCTTGCAACTTTGGGTTTGGCTTTGGGATTGGACTTGGGGTTGGCTTTGGCGGTGCTGGGGACCGGGGCCGATGCAGCGGCCTTGGCGGCTTCGTAGTCCTTCAGTGCCTCGGCCATTCGGCCTTCGCGTGTTGTCGGGTCGGCCACCACAGGGGCGGCCGGCACGGCAACAGGCGGTGCTGCAGGCACCACGCTGTTGGGTGGCACGGCGGGCACGATGGGTTCCGCGGCCGGTGGTGCAGCCATCGGGGCGGCCGGCCGATCGCCCGGATTGGCACAGGCGCCGAGCGCCAGTGCGAGGCACAGCGCGATGCGGGTGCGCATGGCGCTCAACGGCCCGGGTATTGCAGATCGACGCGGCGATTTTGCGCCCAGGCCGCCTCGTCGTGGCCTGGCGCCTTGGGCTTCTCCTTGCCCCAGCTGATGGCCTCCATCTGCGAATCCTTCACGCCGATGAGGCTCAGCGCGCGGCGCACCGACTCGGCCCGTCGCTGGCCGAGCGCCAGGTTGTACTCGGTGCTGCCGCGCTCGTCGGTGTGGCCCTCGAGCTTGATCGCCAGCTTGGCGTTGGCGACGAGGTACTTGCCATGCCGCTCCAGCAGGCCGGTGTACTCGGGCTTGATGGCGGACACGTCGTAATCGAAGTAGACGCTGCGGCCGGTGGAGATGTCGCTCTTGGGATCCAGGTGCGCCGGCAAGGTGACAGTGGCCACCCTGGAGGCGGGCGCGGGCTGGGTGGTGCCCTGCGGCGCAGTGCTCGGCTTGGCAGCAGGCGCCGCTGCGGCGGCAGCCTGCGCGGCGGGCGTGGGCTCGGCAATCGGCGTGCTGCTGCAGGCGCCGAGCAGGGCCGTCAACAGCGCCAGGCAAGTGGCGGACAGGGCATGGCTCTTGGGGATGGTCACTCAGGCTTCTCCGGGCAAAGTGGAAGGGGCCATGGCGGCCCGCCCGGGCGAATCTAGGGGCATGCAGGCGAGCGCAACAGTGCGGGTGGTCACGGTGTGCGCAGGAGCTTGGTCACTGTCGCGACTTGCAGCACGCGCAGGGCGGCGTGCGCCACGGCACTCAGGCGTCGAACTCGAGTGCGATGCGCGCGCCCTGCCCAGGTGCGCTGTGCACCGCCAGGGCCGCACCGATCAGCGCGGCCTGCTCCTGGATGCCGCGCAGGCCGAAATGCCCCGGGCGCGCCACGCTGGGGTCGAAGCCCACACCGTCGTCTGCCACGTCCACATGGATGCGCGTCGGCCGGCCCGGCACCGACTCGCTGCGCAGGCTGATGCGCACCTGCTGCGCGCCGGCATGGCGCTCGACATTGCGCAGCGCCTCCTCGATGATGCGGAACAGGGTCTCGGCGCGCTCGTCGGTGGAGCGGGAGACGATCTCATCGGTGCCGAGTTGAACCACCAGACCCGTGCGCTCGCCGAAGCGCCGCACCAGGTCCTGCAGCGCCAGGCCGAGGCCGCTGTCGCGCACGCCGGTGTCGCGCATCTGCGTGATGGCGGCGCGGGCGTCGGCCAGGCCGGTGGTGGCCACCTCCTCGGCACGCTGCAGTTCGGCGTCGAGCTCTTGCGCATCGAGCCGGCCGCGCAGCTTGCGCACCAGCCGCACCTGCGTGAGCAGGGCCATCAGCGAGTGCGCCAGCGTGTCGTGCAGATCGCGCGCAATGCGCAGGCGCTCGCGGGTGACGGCCGCATGCCGGGCGTCCTCGGCCATGTGCTCGATGCGCAGGGTGCGCTCGGCCACGCGGCGGTCGAGCTCGGTGTTCAGGTTCTGCAGTGCGAGCTTCTCGGTTTGCAGGTGGTCCACCACCTGCGCCAGCGTGGCTCCGATGCGGCCCACCTCGTCGGTGCCGACCGGCGCGGCCAGCAAGCGGCGTTCGCCGCGGCGCACCGCCTCGGCCTCGGCGGCCAGCAGCCCCAGGCGCCGGGTGAGCAGGCGGGTCACCGCCACCGCGGCGGCGGCCGACAGCAGGCCCGCCGCAAACACGATCAGGAACACCGTGCGGCGCGTGGTGCGCACGGGCACCAGGGCCAGATCGGCCCGCTGACGCACGATGGCCGTCCAGCCCAGGCCCATGCTGTCGGCCAGACGCAGGCGCGCGCGGGCGCCGATCACATAGGCACCGCCCTCGGCGGCATCGCGGTCGGCGCCGAGCGTGCGGCCGGCCCAGGCCGGCGGCCCGAAGAGCACGCGGCCATCGTGGGCCACGATCATCAACTCCACCGGGCCATTGCGGTTCAAGGCCTGGCTCATGCGGGCCACCTGCTGGTCGAACCATTCCCACGAGAGATAGGCCACGAGCACACCGCCGCCCTTCAACGGCGCGGCGGCATCGATCAGGGCCGGGGCCTTGCCGTCGCTGGCCAGCGCTCGGCGCTCGCCGGGCAGCGCCACGTGCAGATCACTGACGAAGGGCTGCTGCCGACCTTGCTGGTACCAGGCCAGGCCGGAGACATCGGCACCCAGTGCGCCTTCGCCGGTCTCAGCCACCACGTGGCCCGTGGCATCGGCCACGCCGATCCAGGCGAACTCGGGGAACTGCGCTTGCGCGGCCAGCAGGGTGTGGCGCAGGGCGGCCGGGTCGCGCTGCGGTGCGGCCGACACCTGCGCCGCCGTGGCCTGCAGCAGCCAGCGGCGCGTCTCGAGTCGCATCGAAACCGCGTCGCGCAATTGCGTGGCGATCTCGGCCAGCAGGTCCTGCGCATCGGCACGGGCCCGCTGATCGGCCTGCCCGGCGGCCAGCATCGCGGCGGTGAGCGCGGCCAGCGTGACGACGACGAACACGGCCCAGCCGATCGCCGCGGCAATGTGCAGTCTGGGGTCCAAGCGTTGTCGCAGCGACATGCCTCAGTGTGCCTTGCCGCCCTGCGCCCACCCAAGTCGTGACCTCGAAGTGCCCGAGGTCACGACTTGGGTGGGCGCAGGGCGGCCAGTCCTCGGATAAGCTCGTCGGCATGAATGCCGCGACCCACCGGACGCCCGCCTGAGCGCCCGCCCCAGCGCTCGACCATGGCCATGATCGACGAATTGATCGCCTGCGTGGCGCGCGCCAGCGGGCTCGGCGACGCGCAGGCCGCGCTGGCCGTGGACGGCATGTTGCGCTTCATGGCCGCACGCCTGCCATCACCGCTGTTCGGCGAGTTGCAATCGCACCTGCAGCCCAGCCCGCCCGGCGATGATGGCGGCGGCGCGGGCCAACGCCAGTGAACACGCCCGAGGCCTTGCCCGCCGAGCGCGCGCTGCGCCTGCTCATCGTGGACGATCAGCCGCTGATCCGCCGTGGCCTGGCGATGATGCTGGCCACCGAGCCGGGCATCGAGGTGGTGGGGCAGGCGGCGGACGGCATCGAGGCCGTGGCCCAGGCCCTGGCCACCCAACCCGACGTGGTGGTGATGGACCTGCAGATGCCGCGCGCCAGCGGCGTGGTGGCCACGCGCGAGATCACCGCCCGCCTGCCGGCAACGCGTGTGGTGGTGCTGACCACCTACGACGATGACGAGCGCGTGTTCGAGGCCATCCGGGCGGGCGCGCAAGCCTACCTCCTTAAAGACGCGTCCGAAGCCGAGGTGCTGGACACCATCCGCTCGGTGCACCGCGGTGAATCGCGCCTGTCACCGGCCATCGCGCGCAAGGTGATGGAGCAGTTTCGCGCCCTGGCCGCACGCGCACCCGGCCTGGCCGGCCCGCCACCCGCGGCCATCGATCGGCCCCAGCCGCTGCCGCCAGCGGCCGCGCCCGATGTCGCGCCAAGCGCCATGCCCGCCCGCGCGCAGGACGAACCCTTGACCGACAAGGAATCGCGCATCCTCGATCTGCTCGCCCAGGGCCGCAGCAACAAGCAGATCGCCGCGGCCGTGTTCCTGGCCGAGGGCACGGTGAAGAACTACGTGAGCCGCATCATGGAGAAACTGCACGCGAGCAGCCGCTACGAACTGGCCGTGCGGGCGGTGTCGCGGCGGCCCTGAGCATCGGACGGCAAGACCAGCTCGACGCGCAAGCCGCCGAGCGGCGAGCTGGCCAGCGTGACGCTGGCGCCATGGCGCTGCGCGATGGAGCGCACGATGGCCAGGCCCAGGCCACTGCCGGGGGTCTCGCCGGCCGAGCCGCCGCGCACGAAGCGGTCGAACACGCGCTCGCGGTCGGCCGGCTCGATGCCGGGGCCGCTGTCGTCCACGCGCAGCATCACGCCCCCCGCGTGCGGCTGGCAGCTCACCTGCACCTGGCCGCCTGCGGGCGTGTAGCGCAGTGCGTTGTCCACCAGGTTGCGCGCCAGCACGGCGAGCGCGGCCGCGTCGCCCGGCACCTGCAGGGCCGGGTCGGAGTCGAGCGAAAGCGTGGTCTGCCGGGCCTGCGCCAGCGGCCCGGCGTCGGCCAGCACCTGCTGCAGCACGGTGCCCAGCGCCACCGGCGCAAAGGCCTCGGCCCGTGCGCCGGGCTCGTGCCGCGCGAGTGCCAGCAACTGCTCCACCAGATGCGCGGCGCGGTCCACGCCGGCCACCAGGGCCTCGGTGGCGGCCACGCGCGCGGCCTCGTCGGGCGCGCGGCGCACCATCTGAGCCTGCAGCTTGAGCGCGGTGAGCGGCGAGCGCAACTCGTGTGCCGCATCGGCCACGAAGGCGCGCTGCCCGGCCATCGCGGCACCCAGGCGGGCCAGCAAGGCGTTGAGCGATTGCACCAGCGGCGCCACCTCTTCGGGCAGGCCGGTCTGCGGCAGTGGGGCCAGCGTGGCCACGTCGCGCGCGCGCACCTCGTCGGCCACGCGCGACAACGGGCGCAGCGAGCGGGTGATCAGCCACCACATCAGCGCGGCCAGCAGCGGCGCGGTGGCAGCCAGCGGCAGCACGCTGTGCAGGGCGGCATCGGCCGCCAGGCGTTGGCGGATGCGCACCGGCTGCGCCACCTGGATGACGCGGCCATTGGCAGCCACGCCAAAGGTGCGCCAGCGTTGCCCGTCCACCGTGGCCTCGGCCAGGCCGAGCACGGTCTGCAGCGGCAGGTTGCGGTGCGCGCGCGAGGCGTAGACGCTGCGGCCGTCGATGCTCCAGATCTGGATCACGAAATCGAGGTCTTCGTCCTGCAGCGCGGCGGCCTCGCCGGGCGCGATCTCGCCCTGGTCGCGCAGGCCGAGCGCCATCTGTCGCAGCTGGTAGTCGAACAGCGATTCGGCCTCGTCGAGTGCGTTGCGGTAGGTCACCGCGCCCACCAGGCCGGCAGCCAGCGCCAGCGCCAGCAAGAGCGACAGCAGCAGCCTCGTGCGGATGGAGGTGGTGCTCATTGCTTGCGCAAAAAGTAACCCACGCCGCGCATGCTCTGGATGGTGTCGGCACCGAGCTTCTTGCGCAGTTGGTGCACATACACCGGCACGGCGTTGCTCTCCACCGCGTCGCCCCAGCCATAGAGCCGGTCCTCGAGCTGGGCGCGCGAGAGCACGGCGCCGGGGCGCTGCATCAGCGCTTCGAGCACGGCGAATTCGCGCGCGGACAGCAGCACCGGCACGCCATCGCGGCTGACCTCGCGCGTGGACGTGTCCAGGCGCAGGCCGGCGTGCTCGAGCACGGTGTCGGCGCGGCCCAGGTGGCGGCGCGCCACGGCGCGCATGCGGGCCAGCAGCTCGTCGAGCTCGAAGGGCTTGCTCAGGTAATCGTCCGCGCCCGCGTCGAGCCCGGCCACGCGGTCGCCCAGCGCGTCGCGCGCCGTGAGCACGATCACCGGGGTGCTGTCGGCGCGCGCGCGCAGGCCGCGCAGCAGGTTCAAGCCACTGGCCGGGCGCGCCGGCTGGCCCGGGCCCTCGGGCAGGCCCAGATCGAGCAGCACCAGATCGAAGCGCTCGCTGGCCAGTGCGGCCTGGCCCGCGGCCACGTCGTAGACCCAATCCACCGCATGGCCGTCCAGGCGCAGCGCCTGGCGCAGGCTCTCGCCGATCATGCGGTCGTCTTCCACCATCAGCACTCTCATCGGCCAAGCATATCCGGCAGACTGACGCGGCACGGGCCGCACTCCTAGAATCGCCGATCCTCATTCACCCGGCCCGCGCCCCACCCAGCGCCAAGGCCCCCACGGAGCCACACGATGGACACCCGCCTGCACCCCGCCCGCGAACGACTGCTGCCCGTGCGCGATGCGCTGGCCCGCCATGGCGCGCACGCGCTGCTGGTGCCCTCGGCCGACCCGCACCTGTCCGAGTACCTGCCCGGCCGCTGGCAAGGGCGCGAGTGGCTGTCGGGCTTCACCGGCTCGATGGGCACGCTGGTGGTCACGGCCGACGAGGCCGCGCTGTTTGCCGACGGCCGCTACTGGAGCCAGGCCGAGGCGCAGCTGCAGGGCAGCGGCATCGAGCTGGTGCGCATCGCCACCGGCGGCAGCACACAGCACTTCGATTGGCTGGCAGAGCACACGCCGCGCGGCGCGCAGGTGCTGGTGGACGGCCAGGTTCTGGGCCTGGCCAGTGCGCAGGCGCTGCGCGCCCGGCTCGACAGCGCGGGCGTGCAACTGCGCACCGATCTGGATCTGTTCAGCGAGGCCTGGCCCGACCGCCCCGCCCTGCCCCATGCGCCGGTGTATGCCCACGCCAGCCCGCAGGCCGTGCGCCCGCGCGCCGAGCGCCTGGCCGCCGTGCGCGAGGCCATGGCCCGGCACGGCGCTACACACCACTTCGTCTCCACCGTGGACGACATCGCCTGGATCACCGCGCTGCGCGGTGCCGATGTGGAATACAACCCCGTCTTCCTGGCCCACCTGCTGATGGACGCCACGGGCGCCACCTTGTTCGTGGGCGATGGCAAGGTGCCCGCCGATCTGGCGCAGGCCCTGGCCGCCGACGGCGTGAAGCTGGCCGACTATGCCCAGGCGGGCGATGCGCTGGCGCGCCTGGCTGAAGCCCACGTGCTGCTCGTGGACCCGCGCCGCATCACGCTGGGCTTCCGCCAGCGCGTGCCGTTCACTACGCGTGTTATCGAGGCCATGAACCCGAGCACGCTGCTGAAGAGCCGCAAGCTCGATGCCGAAGCCGCTTTCGTGCGCGAGGCCATGGTGGAGGACGGCGCGGCGATGTGCGAGTTCTACGCCTGGTTCGAGGCTGCGCTGGCGCGCGGCGAGCGCATCAGCGAGCTCACGGTGGACGAGCGCCTGTCGGCCGAGCGCGCCAAGCGCCCGGGCTTCGTGGGCCTGAGCTTTTCCACCATCGCCGGCTTCAATGCCAACGGCGCACTGCCGCACTACCGCGCCCTGCCCGAGGCCCATGCCTGGATCGAAGGCGATGGCCTGCTGCTGATTGATTCAGGCGGCCAATACCTGGGCGGCACCACCGACATCACCCGCGTCTGGCCCATCGGCACCGTGAGCGCGGCGCAGAGGCGCGATTTCACGCTGGTGCTCAAGGCCATGATGAACCTGTCGCGCACGCGCTTCCCGCGTGGCACGCCGGGGCCCATGCTCGACGCCATCGCCCGCGCGCCGCTGTGGGCCGAGGGCATCGACTACGGCCACGGCACGGGCCATGGCGTGGGCTATTTCCTCAATGTGCACGAGGGCCCGCAAACGCTCAGCAAGGCGGTGGTGGAGCCCACCATGGCCATGGAGCCGGGCATGATCACCTCCATCGAGCCCGGCGTTTATCGCCCGGGCCAATGGGGCGTGCGCATCGAGAACCTGGTGCTCAACGTGCCCGTGGCCACGCCGGAGAACGATCAGTTCGGCGCAATGCTGGAGTTCGAGGCGCTGACGCTGTGCCCCATCGATGCGCGCTGCATCGATCGCTCGCTGATGCGCCCGGACGAGCTGGCCTGGCTCAACGCCTACCACACGCTGGTGCGCGAGCGCCTGTCACCAAAAGTGAGCGGCGCCGCGCTGGCCTGGCTGCAGGCGCGCACGCAGGCGATCTGAGCGTCAGAAGGTTTCCCAGTCGCTTTCGTTGGTGCTGGCAGCGGCAGCGGGAGCGGCCGGCTCCGATGACTGCGTCGGCGCGGCGGCAGCGGGCTTGTCGGCCACAACCTTGGGCGCGGGCCGGGCCGCAGCGGGCCGCGGCGGCGTGGGCGTGCGGCGAGCTGCCGGGGCTGCTGCGGCTGCGGCCGCAGGCGCCATCGAAGTCGAGCCCTGGCCCAGGTCGAAGGTGGCCACCATCGCGGCCAGGCGCTTGGCCTCGTCGCGCATGCTGTCGGCGGCGGCGGCGCTTTGCTCCACCAGGGCGGCGTTGCGCTGCGTCATCTGGTCGAGCTCGGCCACGGTGCCGTTCACCTGGCCCAGACCCTGGCTCTGCTCGCTGGTGGCGGCAGAGATCTCGCCAATCACGTCGGTGACGCGCTGCACACTGGCCACGATCTCGCTCATGGTGGCACCGGCGTCCTGCACCTGGCGCGCGCCGGCTTCCACCTTGGCCACGCTGTTGCCGATCAGGCCCTTGATCTCGCGAGCGGCCTCGGCACTGCGTTGCGCCAGGCTGCGCACCTCGCCGGCCACCACCGCAAACCCGCGGCCCTGTTCGCCGGCGCGGGCGGCTTCCACCGCCGCGTTGAGCGCCAGGATGTTGGTCTGGAAGGCGATGCCGTCGATCACGCCGATGATGTCGGCGATCTTCTTGGAGCTGGTGTTGATCTCGTCCATCGTGTGCACCACCTGCGCCACGACACTGCCACCGCGCTGGGCCACCTGGGCTGCGCTGGTGGCCAGCTGATTGGCGGTGGCGGCCGAGTCGGCACTCTGGCGCACGGTGGCGGTGAGCTCCACCATGGCGCTGGCGGCCTGCTGCAGGCTGCTGGCGGTCTGCTCGGTGCGCTGGCTCAAGTCGAGGTTGCCGGTGGCGATCTCGGACGAGGCATTGCCGATGGATTCCGAGGCCTGCTGCACGCTGCTGATGGTGCCGCGCAATTGCGCCACCATGCCGCCGATGGCGCGCACCAGATCGCCGATCTCGTCGCTCGCCCTGCTGTCGGGCTGGTGGCTCAGGTCGCCCTGCGCCACACGCTGTGCGGCCTGCGAGCCCGCGGCCAGATCCACCACCAGGCGCCGCTGCACGAACCAGGCGAACACCAGGCTGCCGACCAGCGCCACCACACCGAACAGCACCACCAGCAGCGAGGCCTGGTCGGCGCTGGACTTCATGGCGTCCACCAGCTTCACATTGCGCTCGGTGCTGGCGGCCTGCAACTCGGCGATGGCCTTGATCATGGACTGATAGTCGGCATCGGCGCCCTGCATCGCGGCCACGCCGGTGTTCGGGTCGACGGTGGCCAGGTCGATGGCGCTGTCGGCGGCCTTGTCGTATTTCTTCACCAGGCCGGCCAGCTTGCCCAGCGCTGCGCGGTCCGCTGCGTCGGCCGGCAGATTGGCGGCGGTGGTCTCGAATTGGCCGGCCAGCACCCCGAGCGCGCGCGACTGCTCGCTGCGCACGGCCTGGGTGGCCTTGTCGTCCATCGAGCCGATGATGGTCATCGTGCGATAGAGCTTGGCGTGCACGTCGGACAGGTTGCGCTGTCGGTCCAGCAAAGCCGCCAGCTCACCGCTGGACGTGGCCTGCTCCATCGCCAACTGGTTGAGCGCGCGATGGGAGGTCCACAGCGATGCGGCCAGCACCAGGACCAGCATCACCCCGCTGATGGCGGGGGCCAACAAGAGTTTGCCGCGCAGTTTCATGGTGATCTTGCCGCGGCACGTGCCGGCGGCCCTGAAGAGGTGGGGCGCCCACGAAGGCGCCTGGACATGGCGATCAGGCCAGCCGCGCCCACGGCGCCGCCGGCCGCTGCATCACTTGTAGACACCACCGCAGACCGCGGTGTCGTCAAGCTTCTCGCAGTAAGCGCTCTTGGGTTCGATCTTCTTGCTCACCGGGTTGGTGAACTTGTAGTCCTGCCAGAAAGTGCCCTTGGACGCGGCCAGCTCCACGCGCTCCTTGACGAAGGCCTTGCCGTCCACGTCCTTGAGCTCCAGCAGGTTCTTGCCGATCATTTTCTCGTTGGCACCGTGGGCACGCACCACGCCGTCCAGGCCGTAGACCACCAGGTAGAGGTCGCGGTCGGTGAACTGGCCCTGCTTGTTGCTGATCTCGGCGTAGCCCTTGTCCTTGCCATTGGCCTTGATGAAGGCCACGCCTTTCTTCACCATGGCGGTGGCTTCGGCCTGGGTGGCATTGCCAGCGGCCAGGGCGGCGCCGCCAAGCAGGCCGAGCGAGGCCGCGAGCGCGGCGACGAGGGCCTTGGTGTGCAGTTGGGTCATCACAATCTCCTGGTTGACATCGATTCGAGTGCCGGCGGTGCCTGGTCAGCACGTGGACAGCGTTCCGAGTACAACTTCGAGCCCTGCAACAAGCAAGCACTCCCTCGTGAGCTGTCATTTTTGGTGTTAGCCGGGCCCGCGGAATCGCCGAATAGAGCGGCGGACGGGGGTCAGTTCAGCTTCGACCAGCCTGCTAGGCTTGCGCCGATGACGCATCGCACACCGGGCGCCCAGCCCCTGAACGCCCTGGGCATCGACGTGGGGGGCACCAAGATCGAGGCCATGTTGCTCGACGCCCAGGGCGGCGAGTTGTGGCGCCAGCGCGTGGCATCGCCATCCTCCGACTACACGGCCATGCTCGAGGCGATCGCCGCGCTGGCCGACACGGCACGCGCCGCCGTGCCCGGCCCGCTGAGCATCGGCCTGGGCACGCCCGGCAGCAGCACGCCGGACGGCCGCATCAAGAACGCCAACACCCAGTGCCTGAATGGCCGCCCCTTCGCCGCCGACCTGGCACAGCGCCTGGGCCAGCCGGTGCGGGTGGCCAACGACGCCAATTGCCTGGCCTTGTCCGAGGCGGTGGACGGCGCCGGCGCCGGTGCGGGCGTGGTGTTCGCGGCCATCATCGGCACGGGCACCGGCGCGGGCATCGCCATCGACGGAAGGGTGCTCACCGGCCCCAACCAGCTGGCCGGCGAGTGGGGCCACAACACCCTGCCCTGGCGCGAGGCGACCGACCCCTGGCCCGATTGCTACTGCGGCCAGCAGGGTTGCATCGAGACGCTGGTGAGCGGCCCGGGCCTGGCGGCCGAGCACAAGGCACGCACCGGCCGATCACTCAGCGCCGAGCAGATCGCCTTGGCCGCCGCGCAAGGCAACGCCGTGTGCGCGGCCACGATCGAGCGCTGGCACCATCGCCTGGCCCGCGCGCTGGCTCACGTGATCAACCTGCTGGACCCGGACGTGATCGTGCTTGGCGGCGGGCTGTCCCGCGTGGCCAGCACCTACGCCGCTGTGCCCGCGTTGTGGGGCCGTTGGGTGTTCAGCGGCGGACTGAAGGACCCCGTGCGCACCGTGCTGCGGCCTGCGCTGCACGGCGACTCGTCGGGCGTGCGCGGTGCGGCGTGGTTGTGGCGCGAGCGCTGACAGCCCGGCTCAGACACCCATGCGCACCAGCGGCGCGGCCAGCGCCAGGCTCAGGGTGTTCGCCGCCTCTTGCAGGTGAGCACGGGCTTCCTCGCTGAGCGAGGCGCGTTGCGTGGCGGCGGCCAGGCGCGGCAACAGGGCCTTGGCCTGGGCGCGCAACAAGGCTCGCGCGTCGGCCCGGCTGCTGGCGCTGGGGCGCATCAGCGCGCTGGCGATGCGGTTCACGTGCTCGCGTTGCAGCTCGCGGCGCGCCATGTCGATGTCGCCCTGCGGGCGATCAAGCTCGGACCACAGCTCGCGCGCCAGGCGGCCATACAGCTCCGAGAGGCGGAAGGCATCCGCGGGCCGGCCCGCCACGGCCGGCTCGGCCTTGGCCTCGCTGTCGAGGATGCGCGCGGCCAGGCCGTCGCTCATCAGCTGGCCCAGCAGGCCGCGCTGGATGGTGGTGACCACCTCACCCACGGGGTAGTCGGTGGAGATGTCCTGGCCCTCGCCACGCTCCTCGAAGTTGGGCGCCAGGCGGCGCGACAAGGCCGGCGACACGCGCACGGCATCGGGCGCGAACATCTGCCGCGCCAGCAGCTCGAGCGCCTCGCGCTGGCGTGCGGCGGGCACGGGCAGCAAGGGGTCGCGGCCGCTGCCGGGGTAGTCGCGCAGGGTTCGCACACCGCCTATCTGACGAGTTAGCACACCGGCCGCCGAGGCCATGTCGCGCAGGGCGTAGCGCACGGCGCGGCGCAGCGGCGAGTAGTCGGCGTCCTCGGCCAGGTGGCGGGCTTCCTGGCGGTCGAGCAGATCGCGGGCGATGGCGAAACGGGTCCTGGCGTAGGCCAGCGGGTCGTCGCCCAGGTCGAAGACCAGCGACTCGGGGTCGACGCCCAGCGCGTTGTCCTCGTCGGTGCCGTAGCTCAGCTCGGGCGCCTTGCTGCGCGCGGCGATGGCCAGCAGCGCGGCGGCCTCGTCGGCGGCGGCGATGGGCTTGTAGGCGTATTCGATGGCCCAGTAATCGTAGGGGCCGAGCGCACTGCGGTGCACCGCGCCATAACCCGCAAACGGCACGCCAGGCGGCGGCAGGTTGAGCGCCGAGTAGTCCATCACCGAGGCCGCCGTGCCATGCGCCGCGGTGAAGACCGGGTCGGCCAACTGCGCCAGCGTGTAGGCGCGCGAGGCGCGGAAATTGTGGCGCAGGCCCAGCGCGTGGCCCACCTCGTGCATGGCCACGGCAAAGACGCGCTCCACCGCGAAGGCCTGGGCCTCGGGGCTGTCGGGGGCGATGTCGCCGCGCGATTCGAGCACGTCCAGCGCGTAGCCAAACTGTTCGGCCGCCTGCGCGTCGTAGTCGCACCAGGCGCCATCGGCATGCTGGCGCAGGGCGGTCAGGCGCTGCGGGTTGCCGAACTGCATCAGCGCCGCCAGGCCATCGGGGTCGGCCGGATCGGCGCGGTTGTAGACCTGCGAGCGCAGACCGCGCATGCTGCGCGCGGCATTGCCGTCGATCACGATGTCGGCGTCGAGGATCTCGCCGCTGCGCGGGTCGGTGACGCTGGGGCCGAAACCATCGAAGGCCGGGTCGGCCGATGTGATGAAGCGCACCGAGGCCACGCCCACGTCCAGCGTGTCGAAGGGGGCATCGTCGGGCTGCTGCCGGGCCTGCACCGCGTTCTTGAAGCCGATCTTCTCGAAGGCCTTGTTCCATTCGAGGATGCCGCGCGTCACCGCGTCGCGGTAGGCCAGCGGCACGCTGCGGTCCAGCCAGAACACGATGGGCTTGACGGGCTCGGACAGCTCGGCCGCCGGATCCTTCTTCTCCAGTCGCCAACGATTGACGAAACGCTGTCGGGGCGATGGCCGGTTGTCGGTGCTGAAGTTGTTGACGGCGGTGGTGAAGTAGCCCACGCGCGGGTCGGACGTGCGGGGCCGCATCACCTGCTCGGGCAGCTTGGCCAGCGAGTAGTACAGGCCGATGAACATGCTGCGCGCATCGGGCAGCGTGCCGGGCACGCTGGGCACCGGTGCACCGGGCGGCGCACCGGGTGTGGGCGTGGCCAGGCTGGCGGTGGCGAAGTGCGCCTGCACGTTGAACACCACCTGGTCGGCCTGGCTGCGCACCGAGGCAAAGCCGGTGTTGCTGCGATCGAGCGAGTAGGACTGGCGGTAGGTGCGCTGCAGCACGGCACCGATGCCCAGCATGTCGCCCAGGAACAGTGGCGAGGCATCGATCAGCACGCTCTTGCGCTCGGGGTGCGGCTGGCTGGCCACGGGCACGCTGCCCAGCAAGCTGTCGGAGAAGGCCGCGCTCACGGCGCGCGCCTGCGGCGTGCCGGCGTCTGCCAGGAACTGCTGGTTGCGCGCCAGCAACTGCACCTGGTTGTGCAGCTTGCGGAAGCTCACCACCTGCGAGCGACCGAAGCTGCCATCGCGGCCGATCATGGTGCCGCCGAAGACGCGGCCCTCGCCGATGCCGCGCGCGATCTTTGGGGACAGGAAGAACAGCTTGCCGAAATCGGCCGGCTGCAACTCGATCCAGACCTTGTCGTCCTTTTGATAGAGCGCCAGCAGGCCATCGATGCGCTTGGCGTCCTTGATCACCAGGGCGAAGGGTGGCTGCGGAGGCGGGGGCGGCGCAGCCACAGGCGCCGAGGCTGCAGGGCCCGGCCGTGCAGCGGCGTTGCTTTGGGCCGCTGAGGCCCCGAGTGCCGGCACGCCAGCGGACCAGGCCGGCGACGAGGCCGCAGCCGCGGGGGTCGTGGCAGCAGCGCCGGGCGTAGTCACCGGCGTGACGCAGGCTTGCAGCGTGAGCAAGGCCGCCAAAGTGACAAGGCGCCGGGCGCCATGGTGGAGATGCTGCGGGGTGGGCGTCATGGGCATCGGTTCAGGGCGGAAAAACAGCGCGCCAGCCTACCATTGCAGACTGGCCTCAATACCCCGATCACCCCCATGCCCCCAACCATCCGCCTGGTCCGACACGCCGACGCCCCACGCATCGCCGAAATCTACGCCCCCTTCGTCACCGACCGCCCCACCTCCTTCGAACTGGTGCCACCCGACGCGGCAGAGATCCGCGCACGGATCGACAAGACCGTGAAACGCTGGCCCTGGCTGGTGTGGGACGACGGACAGCAGGTACAGGGCTACGCCTACGCCGGCGCACACAGCGAGCGCATCTGCTACCAATGGAGCGTGGGCGTCTCGGTGTACGTGGCGCCCGGACTGCATCGCCAGGGCGTAGGCCGGCAGCTCTACGAACGCCTGTTCGCCATCCTGCGCCGACAAGGCTTCTACAACGCCTTCGGCGGCATCACCGTGCCCAACGACGGCAGCATCGGCTTGCACCGCGCGCTCGGCTTCGAGCACGTGGGACTGCACCGCAACGTCGGCTTCAAACTCGGAGCCTGGCACGACGTGGCCACCCTCGGCCTGGCCCTGCGCAAGCCCCAAGCCGGCGACCCAGCACCCACCCCCCCGCGCGATCTACCCGACCTGCTCGCCAAAGGCGAACTCGCCGACCTGCTCCGCTAAAGCCAGCCGCCGCAGGCCGGCGCCCGTCAAGCAGACGCCGCGGAACCGGCTCCGCCGGGCCGCTGGGGTCGCCCCCTTGAGGGGGCAGCGGCGAAGCCGCTCCGGGGGTGGGCCTACTTTATCGGTTTGAAACGCAGGCGGTGCGGCTTGGCCCCCTCTTCGCCCAGGCGCTTCTTCTTGTCGGCCTCGTACTCCTGGTAGTTGCCGTCGTAGAAGAACCACTGCGAATCGCCCTCGCAGGCGAGGATGTGGGTGCAGATTCGGTCGAGGAACCAGCGATCGTGGCTGATCACCATGGCCGAGCCGGCGAACTCGAGCAGCGCTTCTTCGAGCGCGCGCAGGGTTTCCACGTCCAGGTCGTTGGACGGCTCGTCCAGCAGCAGCACATTGCCGCCCTGCGCAAGCGTCTTGGCCAAGTGCAGGCGGCCGCGCTCACCACCCGACAGCGAGCCCACCATCTTCTGCTGGTCGTTGCCCTTGAAGTTGAAGCGGCCGATGTAGGCACGCGAGGGCATCACGAACTTGCCCACCACGATGTTGTCCAGACCGCCGGAGACGTCCTGCCACACCGTCTTGTCGTCGGCCAATGATTGGCGGCTCTGGTCGACAAAGGCCATGTGCGC
>Ga0268298_10001267_pt1 | contig 30240 bp, 17 predicted proteins | sample WWTPWeurt_MetaG_FD_194462 | JGI IMG/M metagenome (GOLD analysis project Ga0268298, IMG submission 194462) | Activated sludge microbial communities from WWTP in Nijmegen, Gelderland, Netherland - WWTP Weurt | ecosystem: Engineered > WWTP > Aerobic digester > Activated sludge | place... | reverse complement strand
CCCGCTGGAACTTGGAGCTAACCGGCGCTGCGCAGCTTTATCGCGCAGGGTCCAGCGACTGAAAGGAGCGAGGTTGAGCGCCATGTTAGGCTTCATTTGTCCGCGTGTTTCAGCGCACCTTGGAACTTCGAAAGGAGGTCTTTTCGTGAAGACGTGCGCAGATAGCGTGTTAAGTTCTCGAGAAAGAACGAACGTTCCGATGGGGGGCATTTAGCTTGCAGCAACCATTCAACGGCTACTTTGCCAGAGTCAATATCCTGAATAGCAAGCAACATAAAGGACCAAAACCAAAGACAGGAACTGGTTGTCAGGTCATCTACAAGATTGATGCGAAGAAGCGTTTTTGTCACTCGATCGACAAGGGCTGAATCACCGCTGAGCTCCAGGAATCTCTGCTGCTTCTTGAGCATGCCCGGCATATGCGAGAAAGAGCCCGCATACCTCCAGAACTTTAGGTGTGCCAAGAGCGATACATAGGTGACCCGTGGTTCTCCGACAAGAGAGCCGTGATCGTCAATGCCAAAAAGAAAGAATCCCATCGGCCTTGGCATAGAACAGTACGGGTAGCCGCGTTTAAAAAGTGGCCTGATACGTGCATAGGCGTCAAGCAAAGGGTCGAACTCAGCAACGGACTTGATCGCAGGGAAGTGATTTAGGCGTAACAAGTGAAAATATAGATCGACACGTTTATCCCGTGGCAATAACTTAGGAGCCCGCGCCACGAGTGGAGTGATCCTGTGGTGGTTGCTCGGGAAATACGGACTTTGCTCTCCCCTTGGGTAATGGAGTGCTTCATCCTCTATGAATTTCTTGAGAATTTCTATCTGCGAACTTGACATGCGTGGTGCCATTTGGGCCCAACGAACGAGTTCAGCCGCGCCCACCGACCGCGAAGCGGGCGGTGGGCGTCGGCTGCAACGACTTGTTAGCCCGTTTAATCTTCCCCAAAATAATCGGAATCAATTCGCTTGACCTCATAATTTGCGGCGGTCGTTGTTCCAAGGTTGAAATCAATCATTAGGTTTGAAAGATTTCGTCCATCAATGAGAATGACTTTAGGGTCAATAGTCCCTACATAATCAATGGCATCGTCTGAAAAGCGTCCGGTTGTGATGAAGACCCCCTTTTTTGCACGCTTACCATGGAGGGCGCCAACAAACCGTTGGATTTCTGGGCGACCAACAGTTCCGTCCCATCGCTTTGCCTGGAGATAAATGATGTCGAGTCCAAGCCGGTCTTCCTTGATAATACCGTCAATACCCTCATCGCCGGTCTGGCCAATAGCTTTTCCTGCATCCGCTCTTGAACCACCATATCCCATTGCAATCATTAAATCGACAACGAGCGATTCGAAAAAGTTCGGTGAATTCGTTTTTACACGACTGAGCAGCTCAGCAGCCAATTCATTCCGAATGCTCTGGTGGGCCTTCTGTAAAACTTCCTCGGGCGTTTCTGCCGGAACGGGCACAACGTCAGGAGAAGAGGGAGCATCGCTTTCACGACTCGCAGAATGGAACTCAACAAACTCTGAATATTGGTCAAGAACGCGAATGTCGATGCGAGAAAGTCCTTTTGATAACAACTCCCGCCCTCTATCAGTAATTTTAAAATGCCCACGTCTAGTTGGCTCAAAAACTTTTGCCTGAATGAAATAGCTTTTTGCCCATGCGACTCTGTTGTCAAACTTTGTTTGTGTGCCGCTTGGCAGCACTTCGGCCATATCTTGGTCAGACAAGGCCATCGTTTTGGCAATTGTGGCACGGGCTTCACGAACCGAGTGCTCTTGGCCATCGGAGGCGAGTTCCAGGAGTGGCTTAAAAAATGATTGAAAATCTGGCACTGCCATATTTCACCTCTTGGTCGGGCTAACGAACGAGTTCAGCCGCGGCCGACGCCCGCGAAGCGGGCGGTGGCCGTCGGCTGCAACGACTTGTTAGAGCGCATTAAGGAATGTCTTATGTTTTTCTAAAACAGAGCGACAAAGTTTGTCGTCACCAGCAACAGCGGCGAGCTCAAAAGCCGTAAAAACACCCAAAACCCCCGCCAATTTTTGGACTAGCGTGATTTCATTTGGATCATAATTTGGTCCGGTCTTTTCCTCGCTGTTGCGGCGGAGCACTTGCATAAATCCAGTATGGGTAAAGCTATTCATTGCACTCCAAGCCTTGCCATGAATGGATGACAATGCGCTGTCCTTGGCACCGACCTTTGTTTCAGCTTCTTCAATAAGCTCGTTAAATTTCTTTTTAAGCTTGCCCTTTTGAAAACGATCCAGATCGGCATCTGTGGCACAATGGAATAGCCAAGCACCTCTGACAAAAGCCTCAAAAAGAACCCTAAGAAGAGCATAGACCGATCCAAATAGCTTCGCCCTACTCAAAAGTGCTATCGCTGCTTGATGCTCAATAGCGACATCAAAACATGCCGAAGCAATACGAGCCCTCCGGTCCCCCGGCAATTTAAGGCCCTTAGTTGCTTCGTCAATCCAGGCGACAAGTTCAATTAGCTTTTCATTTTGCATAGCGCTCTAACGGGCGGGGAGATGAGCCGACAGGCCGCGTCCCCAACATCCGTTGGGGCCGACGTCCTCTCGGCTCATCTCCCCGCCCGTTAGGCGGACGCACCCTGCCCTGTAATCGTTTAACTACAACGTGCGTCGGCCTAACGCCAAAGGCGGTTAGGCCGCGCCCTCACCCTACCCGAAAAACGTTCCCACCGAAGTACCAAGCTCCGCGTCCGCCTAACGATTAAGCTCAGCCGGGCCAGAATGCCGCAACGCGGCGTGGAGGCCTCGGCTGGAGCGACTGGTTGGGCATGGGCGAACTACTCTTTGATATAAAGATCGATCACGTGATCTGCGAATTCAGGAATGTCCTTATAAACCTCGGATAGGGCCCTGATTTTCTTGATGGCCGAAACCATTTCGCCTTCAGGGACATCAAGCAATTTCAATAAAGAGGCTATATAGGGGCCACTTCCACTCACTAACTCGGCGAGAATATTGTTGTAGCCTGTAACTATAAATCCCCGGGCTTTCTGGCTTTTAGACCCAGTTGTTTTCCCATCCAAGTTCCCGGTTCCGGCGGGCTCTAAAGTAACCATGTACTGACTGGGAGAATATTCGTTGACGGCGCCCGACACGCCGTCAGTAGTGCTACCCAAGAATCCGCCCAACACAATGTTCCCCCAAAACCACGAATTCATCCGGGTTTCCAATCGGAGCGAGACGGTTTTATAACCATCTTTTTCAAAACTGAGGCTTTGCCCAGATTTTTTCTTTATTGCCATTGTCACCGGTGTTTTACCCAAGGTTTTACCGCTGACAGAAACGGTGGCCCCTTCAGGGGTTGAATGAAAACTGACTTCCTGGCTGGTTCCGGAAATAATGGAAGCACATCCCGTCAGTGATATGGCTGCCAGCATCGCGCATACAAAACCTGAAAAACTAGTCTCGACTAAAAACCTGTTCATCTGGTCCTCCTTGCTTATGCCCAACGTTAGAATTCAGCGGCGGGCCGCCGTGTGGCCCGTCCGCTGGAATGAATTGTTAGGCCGTTACTGTGAAGAAAAATACGATTCACAACCTTCACATATATAGTCAATCCCAGGCAAATGATCATCATTCCATACACGGACCTCTGATTTAGGATATTGATCTTCGCAACGAAAACATTGCACGATAGATTCTGACTCATTACAGAATTTGCAAATATATTTATCCTTATAACAATATGCAGTTTTTGATTCTCCGCATTGAGTGCAATCAAATGCTTCGCCAGACTCGGATTCTTCTAGTGCTTCAGCGCGGGCATGGGCCAGGTTGGCCCTATATTCATCGGCCAATGTTTCAAAAGTTTTCAAGCAATCCGGGTCAATGTGTGTCTTTAGATCGATTAGATTGAATTTTGTGTTGAATTCGTTTGTCGCCTGAATGAGGCGGCCAAGAGTTCTTCGCACCTCTGCAATATCCATCTCGAATTTATAATGCTCGATGTTGTTCCGCAATTCTTTAATCCATTCGAGATCTTTATATAAATCTTGGTTGATTTCCTTCCCCTCATTCTTCAGAAATTGGATTGCTTCCCATAAGCCTATCGTCGGCTCATTTTGAATCTTTTTACTAAAAGGATTTTTATATATCAAAAGGGGGTGGGCACGAGACACATAATATTTGAATAGCAGCTCCAGAAAATGAGAAAGATGCAAAATGGAGAACTTGAATGCTCGTTCATCAGAGCTTTCGCCCTCTGCATACTTCCGCAACGCCTCATTGAGGCTGTCAGTTGCATTCTCTAAGAGATCGAGTTCATGTTTCATTAATTAATTGGCCTAACATGTATTCAGCCTAGAAAACGCTACCCGAATGGGCAGCTCTCCTCACTTCCTGTGAAATTATACAGCAAATTTAGTAGCATGCAAGTAAGTTCAACAGGGGGTTCTATGGCCTCAGGGCAGATTATTCCTTTCCTTCCCAATCAGCAGGTGCCTATCCCTAATTTGGAAAATTCCCCTTCCAACCCGCCGCGTTTATTGGATCAAATGCGGGAACGGATTCGGACCCTCCATTACTCCATTCGAACAGAACACACCTACGTGGACTGGGTGAAGCGTTATATTTGGTTCTACAAAGGGAAGCGCCACCCCAAAGATATGGGAGCCACGGAGGTTCGGGCTTTTTTAACCCATTTGGCCGTGGAACTCAACGTGGCCGCAGCTACACAGAACCAGGCCTTAAACGCCATCGTTTTCCTTTATAAACAAGTTCTCAAAAAAGATCTCGGCGACATCGGTGAATTTGACCGCGCCAAACAGCCCCAACGTCGGCCTCTGGTGATGTCTTGGGAAGAGGCGCGAAAAGTTATTGAGTGCTTGGAAGGCCGATTCCGCCTTATGGGGGTTTTGCTGTACGGCACCGGTCTGCGGCTCATGGAGTTGGTGCGATTGCGGGTGAAGGATGTGGATTTTCAACTGAATCAGATCATCGTCCGCGACGGTAAGGGGGAAAAAGACCGGGTGACCATGCTCCCACAGGCTTCCCGCCCGGAGCTGGAATCCCACCTCGCCCGCGTGAAACGGCTGCACGAAATGGATTTGGCCCAGGGGAAAGGGGCGGTTTGGTTGCCGCACGCGTTGGAAAGAAAATATCCCAGCGCGGCCAAAGAGTGGGGGTGGCAGTACGTGTTTCCCTCCAAATCACTTTCCGAAGATCCGCGGAGCGGCGTCGTCCGACGGCACCACATCCATGAGACCACACTGCAAACCGCGGTCAAAAAGGCGGTTCGCCTGGCGGGCCTTACCAAGCCAGCCACGGTGCACACTTTTCGGCACAGTTTCGCCACCCATTTGTTGGAAGCCGGCTACGACATTCGAACCGTTCAAGAACTGTTGGGGCACAAGGACGTGAGCACGACGATGGTCTATACGCACGTGTTGAACAGCGGCGCCAAAGGGGTTCGAAGCCCCGCCGATTTTTAAGGTGGGGACCCCGTGAAGCTCGCGCTGGCGCTCTTGGCCCTGTCGACGCAGGCCCTGGTGTATTTCATGATGATCGTCTTCTCCGCTCCGGGGGCGGAGGCCGGACGGCGGTTGGAAACGTTTTTGACGGCGTCGATCTACGTCCTGCTGGGCGTTTGTTTCGTCGGCGCGGCGGTGATGGTGGGGGCCTACGCCCATCGGTGGGAGCACGTGTACACCTGGGCGCTGTTGCCGCTGCCCTTCGCGGTGTCGTTCGTGGTGTTGCGGTTCGCGGTTCGATGGTGAAGGGCACGGGGGCTGCGGACCGGAAGTTCATGCGGGCGGCCCTGGCCGAGGCGCGAAAAGCCGCCCGGGCCGAGGAAGTGCCGGTGGGCGCGGTGGTGGTCCGGGAGGGGCAAATCATCGCGCGCGGGCGAAACCGCATTCGGGAATTAAAAGACCCCTCCGCCCACGCCGAGGTGCTGGCCCTGCGGGCGGCGGGAAAGGCGCTCAGGCACGAGCGGCTGTTGGACACGACGCTCTACACCTCCCTGGAACCCTGCGTCATGTGCGCCGGGGCCATCGTGCTGGGGCGGGTGCCGCGGGTGGTTTATGGGGCCGTGGACCCCAAGGCCGGGGCCGGGGGATCGGTGATGGACCTGTTGCGTCACCGGTCGCTCAACCACCGGGCGGAGGTGACGGGTGGGGTTTTGGCGGGGATGTCCCGCCGAATGTTGCGGCAATTTTTCAAAGCGCGGAGGGGACCATGATCCTGGATCAACGCACCAACAATCGCGTCAGTTTCTTCGTGGGGGGCGACCTGTACCGCGAAGCGGACGGTGAAAAGCTGGGCCGTGTCGTCATACGGGACATCAGTTATTCGGGTTTGTGCATCGAAACCCTGGAACCGTTGGAAGCCGGACAGACGGCCTACTTGGACTTCGAAATCGCGGGGCGGTTTTCGTTCCGCCGCGTGCCGGTGATGGTGGCGCGCACCCAGCCGGGGGTGGGCTCCTACGTGACGGGGCTCAACTTCCACCATGGCGAGGACCGTCGGAAAATCCGCCACGCGCTGGCCTTCACCATCGAAAGCTCGTCGTAAAAATGCTAGAATGAGAGGCGTTCTCCGGCGGTTGTAGCCGGGGCACGACCACGGGTTGGGTTCCCCTTCGGGGGAGTTCAGCGAGCCGCCCCGCGAAGCGGGGAAGGCGAGCGTGGACGAATGAGGGGGCGGAGCCCCCTCTTCAGGAGTGCCGGGCCGAAGCAAGACCATCGGAGGCCCGGCCTTCAGGCCCCGGCGGTTGTAGCCGGGGCACGACAGTTGGGGGTGAACTGGGCTCGACGAGCGCGCTCGAGGCCTCGGTGGCAGGTCGAAGTCGTCCGCGCTTCGCTAAAAAACGGGCAAACACACACAAGCCAACACTGAGTTGGCCCTCGCGGCCTAAACAGCCGTGACGTTCATCCCTTGACGCCGGCTGGAGGGAATGGACGTCATTAGCCGGCTGGCCGTCTCCCGCGCGCTTCGTCGGGACCGGCGAGACCATAACGGAGCTGGCGGGAGGGTGGTTCTGTCTAGGGACAACCCACTCGCGAGACCAAACCTAGGCTAAGCCTGTAGACACTGGGCCGACACACGCCCGGACGGGGGTTCGACTCCCCCCACCTCCATTTGATTTGACCCTTTTCAAGGGCGAAATTGGGCTGAACGGTTTCTACCGTTCAGCCCAATTTGTTTGTATTTTAACACTTTTAAATCGATGGGCCAATGTGTTGCATGTACTACGATTGAGAAGCTTTAATAAATAGGGAGTAGAATCCAATGAAAACGGGATTGAGCCACAAGGGACAGATGCGAATGGGGATTCTGGGGGGGCTTTTGGGCGCTCTTCTGGTCGGCCCCGCGCACTTCATTGCGGCCGAAATTGATTTTTCCGAAACCGCCTCCCAATCCTGGACTTTCTCCGAGCGCGCCCATCAGGACGCGGCCACGGCCCAAACAGCCGTCCGGCGATTGAACCAATCCCGGGGTGGGGAAGGGCCCGCGCTCCCTCCCTTTGCCGGAGCGCGGGCCGCGGCGGAACTTCAACAGACCATCAAAACCGCCCGCTTGACCGCCCCTGAAAAAGACCTTGATGCCCGCCCGTCTTTCCCCATTGAAGACGGCGTCGGCGCGATTGGAACTTTGGTGAGTTTTCGCGCCCTGGGCCCCGCCATTGTGGGAACGGTTCGCACCCACGAGGGGAACAGCGTGACGTTCAACGCCGAACGCCGTTCATCGGCCGGGGACGCCCCCGACGTGCTTCGCCACAGCACCCGACTCACTTTGTCGGACGGGCGGAAAATCACCTGGAACAGCGTTGAGGCCGACCTGTCGGGCACCGGCGGGCGAACCTTGAGCCCCGCCGCCCAGGCGCTCCTCGACCCCTTCGCCTCCCGGGACGTGTCCATCACCGTCACCTACCCGAACGGCATGCACCTGTCGCAGACGGTCCACCACCCCGGCGGGACCGAAGCGGCCACGGGCGTGACCATGCGTTCATCGCTCTTGACCAAGGACGGCAAGGTGGTGCTCACGAGCCAGCGAACCGAACAGGGTGTTTTGGGCCCGGTGGAAACCGTGACCCGCTTTGACGGGAAAACGACGCGGTCGGTCACGAAGGGGATGGAAACGTCAACGGAAGTCCGCACCGACACGGGCAAATTGCTCGAAAAAAGCGTGGCCACCACCGCGCGGCGGACCGGCCCGAACGGCAAATCGGAGTTTGTCACCACAACGAAAACAACGCGCTACAGCTTGACCGGTTTGGTCATCGCCACCGTCACGACGGAAACGCTCGGGAACGAGACCCGCGGCGAGGTCAAGAACACCGCGGGGGGAATCACCCGGTCGCTCACGCGGGTGGAGAACAACGCCTTCGCGAGCGTCACCCAAACGGACCCGACCACGGGACGGGAGCTCGTCCTGGCGCGGCACGGCATTCACGTGTATTTGGGCCCCCAACAACCGGCGTTTTTCGTTCCGCGGGGATAGCGGGGCGAAGACCTCACCCGAAATCCCCTGAGGATTTCGGGCCAACGATTCGCATCGGCCCGGGCGGGAAATTCCCCGCCCGGGTTTTTTATTCGTTAACGGGAAGACACTCGAATTCGAGTTGGTAGGAGGGTTCCGGCTCCGGGGCCCCCTGTTCGGCGGGCGGCAGGGGTTTCTCGCCCTCGGTGAAGAGGCGCGAATCGAGCAAGCGGAAGTTCTGGGATAAATAGGTTTTCACCACCTCGGCCCGCGCGAAGGCCAGGGACTGACGCGCGTCGCCGCTGTAATTCTTTTCCGCGTAGCCGAAAATCTTGACCCGCACGTCGGGGTGAAGCCGAAGGATGGCCCCGAGTTGGTCCAGGGCGTTGAAAGCCGTTGTCAGGAAAATCACGCCGCCCGTTTCGAAGGACATGGGGGCGAACTCCCCGTCCTTGATTTGCTGCTGCAGGCGGTGGATTTTTCCTTGGAGCACCAGGGACTCGTCCAATTCGGGGAGGTCGTCCTGCCGGACGATGGGGATTTCAAGGTCCTCCAGGCCCAAATCCTCGGGGGCTTTGCGGGGAACCCAGCTTTCGGGGAGGTAAAACTGGAAGAGCAGGGCCGCGTCCGCCACCATCAGGTTTTTATTGTCGAGGGTGGCTTTGGCGAATTGGCGGGCGCCCACCTCAATCGCCAAATCGCCGAATTCCGAAAACCGCAGGCGCAGTCCCGCGCCGGCCCCCGCCGTCCACCCGGTTTGAATGATGCGTCGTCCAAAGTAATCCAAATGGTTGCGGCTGACGCCCACGTTGGCCACCACGTAAGGGGTGAAGTACCACGTCCAGGGCCAATCCCACTCGAAAAATGCGGTGATGGGTTGCAGGCGGACGCCCTGAGCGGGCTCGGTGTCGGAGGCGATGGTGTAATTGGAGAACTGCCCGCCGATCGCCGATCGGTAGGAGGTTTGGTAACCCACCCGCGCTCCGGCGGCCACGGCCTGTTTGTGGAGGTCGGTGAAATCCTTGGAGCCGAGGGGCATTCCCGCGCCCGCTTGGATGGTTACAAAAACCGGGGAGCGGTCTTCCGCGCGGGCGGCGAAGACGCCCAGAAGGGTGACCCCCCAAAGCAACGCGAGCCGTTTCATGTCAGTTCATTCCTTTCAGGGCCAGGGCCCAGCGGGCGGCCTGAATTGTGGCGCTGGGATCCGCCCCGGCGTAGGGCCGCGCGCCCTTTGACAAATCAAACGCGGTGCCGTGGCCCGGGGAGGTGCGAACAAAGGGCAGCCCGGCCGTGATGTTCACCACCGCCCGGGGGGCCGCCATTTTTAGCGGAATCATGCCCTGGTCGTGGTAGAGGCTGCCCACCAAATCGAATTCCCCGGCGGCGTGGCGGGCCCAGGCCGTGTCCGCCGGCAAGGGACCTTCCACCCGAATCCCCGCCCGGCGCAAGGCCGCCGCGGCGGGCCGGATCACGCGGATTTCCTCCCGGCCGATAAGGCCGTTGTCGCCCGCGTGGGGGTTGAGCCCCGCGAGGACCCAGCGCGGCGCGCGGATCCCCGCTTCGCGCCGCGCCCACCCGTCGACGCGCCGCACCGAATCCACGATGACTTTTTCCGTCAAGGCCCCGGGCACCCGCGCCAAGGGGAGGTGCCGCGTGATCAAAACCGTCAAAAGGCGCCGGCCGCGCGGGCCGGGGGCGCCCATCACCATCTCCACCGGGCCCGAACCCGCCAGGGCGCGCAACATTTCGGTGTGTCCCGGGAAAGGGAGCCCGGCGGCGTTCAAAGATTCCTTCGACACCGGCCCGGTCACGACCCCGGCCACCCGTCCGCTCAAGGCCAACCCGACGGCCGTGCGGATCGACAAGGCGGCGGATTCGCCCCCGATGCGCTGGGGCGCGCCCAGGACCAGAGCGGTGATCTCCGGATGGGGAACATGCAGCACATTGACCACGCCGGGACGGTCCACGTAATCGGACAGTTCCATCAGGGGTTTGACGCTCACGCGGGGGAACCGCACGTGGCGGTGGACCACCCAGGCGTCTCCGATCAAAAGAGGCCGCGCCGCCCGCCGAACGTCGGGGTCGAGAGCCGCCCGCACCGACACCCACGGCCCGCAACCCGCGGGGTCCCCGAGCGTGAAGGCGAGGAGCGGACGGTTCATCAATCGGTCAGAGGTCGGACAATTCCTCGGGTTTGACCAAAACTTTGACGTCGGCGGTTTTGCGCAGCTCGTCGGTCAACGCCTCGAAGGATTTTTGCTGGGCCGCCTGAAACAGGTAGTCCCGCAGGTCGTCCTCGGCGTCCTCGAAGGCGAGCTTTGTGGCGGCTTTCTTTTCCACCACCTGGATCAGGTGCAGGCCGAAACGGGTTTCCACGAGGTCGGAGAGCCCGCCCACCGGCAGGGCGAAGGCCGCCTTTTCGAAGGGGGGAACCATTTGGCCGCGGGCGAAAAAGCCCAAATCGCCGCCCCGGGCGCCGGTGGCCTTGTCGATGGAATGCTCTTTGGCCAAATCCCCGAACTCCGCGCCGGCTTGAATTTTCTTGCGCAGATCGCTCAATGTCTTGCGGAAGGCGGCTTTTTTATCGGCGGGCAACGCTTCCCAGCCATCCGGGCGGCCGGCGACGTCCAGAGGGCCGACCAAAATGTGCCGCGCGCGGACCCGCTCGGCGTTGCGCATGTTGAAGAACTTGGCCATGGCGTCCAAGTCCTTGGCGTCTTCCTCGGCCAGGCCGGCCAAGGTCTTGCCTTTCATTTTGTTGGTCAGACGCTCGAAAAGGGACTTCACATCGGTTTCCGTCGGTGGTTCGGTCCGGCGTTGGACCTCTTCCCGGGACAACTGGATCACGCTCAGGCGGTCCCGGATTTTGTCCTGAAATTTTTTCTCGTCCAGGCCCTCTTTAACCAACTCCTTTTTGAAAAGGGCGAGCGCCTCTTTCACGGCCGACGGGTTGGCTTTTTCCAGCTCTTTCCACGCCAAGGTCAGATCCGGGGGGGTGGCGTGTTCCGGGTCCTGCGCTCCGGCCTGGCGGCGGAGGATCGCCTGAAGTTCTTTCTGGGCCGCCGGAGACAAAAACTGGGCTTTGAACTGGAGAAGCCCCGTTTCGAATTCGCGCTGGGGCACTTTGACCTTCCGTTTCTTGGCCTCGGACAGGAGAACCTTGTCGTCGATCATTTGTTCGAAAAGTTCCCGTTGGATTTTGGCTTTGCCGGCCGCGTCCATTTTTTCCTCGGGTTGCCGTTCTTTTTGTTGTTCCTGGAAGGCGGTCCAGTTTTTCTGGAAATCGGACAGGAGGATGGTTTCTCCGTTGATGATGGCGATGGGGCGGTTGGTGAGGGTCGCGGCGACAACCCCGGTCGCGGCGGCGGACAAGAGAATGAGAGACAAGGCGTTTCGTTTCAAGGCGAATCCTCCTCGTGAAATGGCCAGAAAACTATACCAAATTGGTTGGGTCCCTCTTTCCCCGGACGGCCGCCGAAGCCGAAAAGGACCCTATTGTTCGGGGGTTTTGGTCGGGATCGAAAGATCGGCCAACGCGGCGTCGTTGGTCCGGACGGGAACGCGTCGGCGGGCGTCGGCAAACCAGGCCGAGAGGCGCTGGCTTTGAAGGGCCTGACGGATCCGCGTCTTGAGCGCGTCGTCCAGGGGTTGCTCGGACAGGCGCCGTTCGCCGGTCCGGCGGATGATGTGAAACCCGTAGGGGGACGTGACCACGTCGGACACCGCCCCTGTTTTCAACCCGGACAAGGCGTCCTCGAATTCCCCCACAAGGGAGCCGCGCAACAAATAGCCGGTGTCGCCCCCCCGGACCGCGGTGCCGGGGTCTTCCGAATGGGCCTTGGCGAGGGCCGTGAAATCCTCTTTTTTGTTTAACAGCCGCGCGTGGATGTCGTCGGCCTTCGCTCGGTCCGCCAGCAGAATGTGGCTCGCCCGGACTTCGCTCTCGGTTTTCCAGAACGCGAGGATCCCCTCGTCCGTCACGTGCAACGGCCCCCCGGGGCGGCTGAGCTTTTCCATAAAATCCGCCGTGATGAGGCGTTCGCGGTTCTCAAAATATTTTTTGTCGAGGGCCCGTTGGCCCTCCGCCCGAAGCGCTTTGAGTTCTTTGAGGCGTTGCGCCAGGCCGCCGTCGATGGGGGCTTTGGCCGCTTCCACCAACATGAGTTTGCGGCGGACGAGAAGTTCCAGCAATTCCTTCCGGCCGGCCGCCGAGGTCAGGTATTTTTGGCTGGTGAAAGGGACCCCTTGCACTTCCTTGATGAAAGCCGAAGAGCGGATGGCGTCGGGCCCGACCCGGGCCAGGGCGGGGTCGGAGCGCCCGCAGGCGGCCAAGAGCGTTCCGGCCAGGGCCGCGAGGAAAAGGGGAAATTTTAACATGGGCGGACGTTATCCTTTTTGCGGCGGTGTGTCCAGGGGGAGCGCGTCGAGGAATTCCCGGGACCAGACCGGCAAGTCCGCCGGCAACGGTTCCTCGAATCGCAGTCCCGCGCCGAGGCCGTCCGCGGGCGGAAGAAACCGAAACCGTTCGCCGTGGGCCTCGATGAGCCGCGGGATCCATTCCGGGGGCAGCCGCGCCCCGGGCGCGAAACGGAATTCCAAGGCCCCGCTTTCCAAAAGAATGTGGGTCACGTTTTTGGCGCGCGCCGCGTGGCGCAGGCGCGCCACGTCGAAGAGCCGCCGCGCCGGTTCCGGCGGTCGGCCGCAACGGTCCTCCAGTTCGGCGGCCAGGGCGTCGATGTCCCCGGGGGCGGCGTCCAATAAACGCTTGTAGAAAAGCACCCGGTCCGCCTCGGAGGGCATGAACCCCGGCGGCAGATAAGCCGAGATCGGGAGGTCCAGGGCGGGGTCGTTGACCGGCGGCGGGGCCGCGGCCCCGCCGGATTTTTGTTTTTCGATTTCCTCGGACAGCAACTGGCCGTAAAGGTCCAACCCCACGGCGTTGACGAATCCGTGCTGTTGGGGGCCGAGCAGGTTGCCCGCCCCGCGGATTTCCAAATCACGCATGGCCAATTTAAACCCCGCACCGAGCGCGGCGAATTCCTTCAAAGCGGCGAGGCGTTTTTGGGCCTCCTCGCTCAACGCCGCGTCGGGGGAATGGAACAGGAAGCAGTAGGCCTTTTGCCGTTCCCGCCCCACGCGGCCCCGCAATTGGTACAGCTGGGCGAGGCCGAAATCCTCCGCCTCCTCCACGATCAGGGTGTTCACCGTCGGGATGTCGAGGCCCGATTCGATGATGCTGGTCGCGATCAAAATGTCGAATTGGCGGTGCAGGAAGTCCCACATCACCTTCTCCATGGCCGGGCCGCTCATTTGCCCGTGGGCCAGGGCGATTCGGGCCGTGAGGCCGTGATCCCGCAGGGCGTCCGTCAGCCATTGACGCCGTTTTTCGATGGACCCCACGCGGTTGTGCACATAAAACACCTGCCCGCCCCGGCGCAACTCCTGTTCCACGGCGGCCGCCACGATTTTGGGGTCGAAGGGCCCGACGTGCGTGGCGATGGGCAGGCGTCCCTCCGGCGGCGATTCGATCACCGACAGGCCCTTGAGGCCGCCCAGGGCCGATCCCAGGGTCCGGGGGATGGGCGTGGCCGACAGGGCCAGGACGTCAACAGTGTCGCGAAAAGCTTTGATGCGCTCTTTTTGTTTGACCCCGAAGCGGTGTTCCTCGTCGATGATGATGAGGCCGAGGTCCTTGAACGCGACGTCGGGCGACAGCAGGCGGTGCGTGCCCACGGCCACGTCCACGACCCCGCGGCGGATGTCGAGGGCGATCCGCTTTTGTTCCGCCGGCTTGGAAAAGCGCGACAGCACGGCCACGCTCACCGGGTAGTCGGCGAACCGGTCGCGGAAGTTGCGCCCGTGTTGTTCGGCCAAAATCGTGGTCGGCACCAGGACGGCCACCTGCTTGCCCGCGCAGACGGCCTTGAACGCCGCGCGCAGGGCCACTTCGGTTTTCCCGTAGCCGACGTCGCCGCAGACGAGCCGGTCCATGGGCAAGGGGCGCATCATGTCGCGCTTGGTTTCCTCGATGGCGCGGGCCTGGTCGGGGGTGAGGTCGTACAGGAACGACGCCCCGAACTCCTGCTCCAAATGGGTGTCGGGGGGGAAGGCGAAACCGGGGGCCCGTTGCCGCGCGGCGGCGCGGGCCAGGAGCTCCCGAGCCATCTCGGCGACGGCGGCCTCGACCTGGGCTTTGGAACGGTCCCAGGCGGAGGTGTCGAGGGAGGACAACACCGGCCGCTTGCCCTCGGTGCCGATGAACTTGCGCACCTGGCGGAATTCGAACAGAGGGACGAACACCCGGTCGCCGCCTTTGTATTCGAGCCGGAGGTAATCGCTTTCGGTGCCGCCGGCGTTTTTGTGTTCGAGGGTCACGTAGCGGCCGATGCCGAAGCGCTCGTGCACGACGTAGTCGCCCTTCCGCAGTTCGGCCACGCCCTGGAGGGCCGCGCCCCCCACAAATTTGGGCAGGCGCAGGCGTCGCCGGGCCCGGCCGAAGATTTCCCCGTGGGCCAGAACCGCCCTTTTTTCCCTTTGGTCGAGGAACCCCCGCGTCAAAGGGCCCAGCGGCAGATCGATGCGGCGGCTTTCGAAATCGGCGGCGAGGCCGCGGTTTTCCAGGAGAAGGAGCTCTTCAAGCCGCTCTTGTTCGCCCGCGTTGTGGCAGAACACCCGGACGGTCCAGCCGTCGTTCAGCCAGCCGCGGATTTCTTTGGCCAAGAAGTCCATTCGCCCCGCGACCGGCGGGGCGGGCGCGAAGCGGTCCGCCCCGGAGGGGGCCAGCGGGTCGTGGACCACGCGCCGGCCCGCCCAGGCGAGGGGCCGGTCGGCCGCGGGGCGAGACTCGAAGAGCAGGCCCGCGGGTCCCAAGTAATCGAGGAGCCCGGCGTCGCCGTCGGCCAGCCGCGCGGGCCCGACGCGGACTTCGTCCAACAGGTCGGTGGAACGTTGGGTCGTCAGGTCGATTTTTCGCAGGGATTCGATTTGGTCGAAGGGCCACAGGGCCCGAACGGGGCCCTCGGCCCCCGGGGCCCAGAGGTCCAGCACTTCGCCCCGGACGGCCACTTCCCCCGGGCGTTCCACCGTGTCCACCCGTTCGTAACCGTGCGTGAGGGCGTGGGCAAAAAAAGCGTCGCGATCCAGGCGGTCGCCGCGCCGCAGGACGCGGTGGGCGGCCGCGAAAGCCGCCGGCGGGGGACAGCGCCCGTCCAACGCGTCGCGCGGGGCCACCAGCGCCCGCGACCGCCCCGCGGTCCAGTCGGAGAGGGCGGCCAGCCGTTCCTCATCGTCTTCCGAAAAAAGAACGGCCGTCGGGGCGTCGGGGGTCCGCTCGCGGCCCAACGCCGCGAGATCGTCGGCCAGAAGCCCCGCGGACTCTTCGGTGGGCGTCACGAACAGCACCGGGCCGCCGGGGGCGGACAACAGGTGTTCCAACGCCCAGGCGGCCTCCGCCCCGCCGGGCAGAGGGCCCGGGGCGAGTTCAAGGGTTGGCGCCTTGGTTTGGGTCATGGGTTCCGTGATCCCCTCGCCCCGGTCCTGGTTTCCGGGCGAGCGCCCTCCAACCATTTCCGCGCCTCCCACGGCTTGGTCATTTCCGTTCGAAGAGGGAGACGCTTTCGATGTGCGCGGTTTGGGGGAAGAGGTCGACCGGGACGCTTTTCTGGAGGAGATAGCCGCCGGTCGACAAGTAAGCGGCGTCGCGGGCGAGGGTGCCCGGGTCGCAGGACACGTAGACCACCCGGCGGGGGGCGGCCTTCATCACGGCTTTGAGCACGGTGCGCTCGCACCCCGCCCGGGGCGGGTCGAGCACCACCACCGTTGGCGCGTCCGGCAAAAGACGCCGGGCCAACACCAGCTCGCAGCGGCCTTGGCGAAATCGCAGGTTGTCGATGCCGTTCAGGGCGAGGCTCCCGATGCCGTCGCGGACGGCGCGGTGGTTTTCCTCAACGGCCCAGACCGTTTTCGCGCGGCGCGCGATGAGTTGGCCCATGGCCCCCACCCCGGCGTAAAGTTCCCAAACCACATCCGCGGGCCCGGCGGCGGCCATGTCGACGGCGAGCCCGTAGAGTTTTTCCGCCATGGCGTGGTTCACCTGGAAAAACGCTCCCGGCGAAAGGCGGAAACGCAAACCCAGAAGCGATTCCTCGAGATGGTCTTTGCCGCCCAAATGGACCCACCGCGGTCCCAGGACCACGTTGCCCTCCCGGTCGTTCACGTTGTGGAAGACCGCCGTCACGAAGGGGAGGGCCTTCTTCAAATCCCGGGCGAAGGTCGACAGCGCCGGGGCCCGTTCCGAGGTGGTGACCAGGGCGACCAAGACGTCCCGGGCCGCGGTCCGGACGAGCAGGTGGCGCGCCCCGCCCCGGCCCGTCCGCGCGTCGTAAAGAGGGAGGTGCGTCCGCTCCGCCCAGCCGCGGACGGCCCGCACCACCGCCACGGAACGTTCGTCCTGCACCGGGCAGTCGTCAAAGGGCACCACGGTGTGGGACCCCGGGGCGTAAAACCCCGCGACCACCCTGTGGCCGGACCGCGCGAGAGGGACCTGCACTTTGTTGCGGTATCGCCAAGCGGCCTCGGGACTGTCGGCCCCCACGGTGGGGAGCACGTTCGGCCGGGGGATTTTGGCGATCCGTTGAAAGGTTTCCGACAGGAGATTCCGTTTGGCGTCGATTTGGGCCGGGTAGGCCAGGTGCTGCCAATCGCAACCGCCGCAGACGTCGGCGGGGGCCCGCCCGGGACGGAAAAAATGGGGGCAACGCGGTTCCACGCGGTCGGGGCCGGGGGCGACGAGGGAGGCGATCCCCGCGCGGGCGAAACTCTTTTCATTTTTGATTCGGTCCAGGACGGCCCGGTCCCCGGGCGCCCCGTGGGCCACGAACACCACCCGCCCGGGGCGGCCCTCGCCTTCGGGCGGCAGGCGGCCCACGGCCTCGCCGCCCAGGGACAGTCGCTCCAAAGCGATGTCGGGAAGGGTCACAAAAAAATCAGAGGAATTTTTCGAGGGCCTGTCGGCCCGTCATGCCGACGGTCACGCCCAGGGCGGCGGCCGAGGCGCTCACGTCCGTGACGGTTTTCACGAGCAACTCGTCGACGTCTTTGACGCCCCGGACGACGGCCGCCGCGCATTGAAATTTGTCGGCCGACCGGATGTCGAGGAACCCGCACATGACGAACCCGTTCGCGGCCCGGGCCACGAGCAGAGGGGCGCCGGGCAAGGCGATGTGGTGCGCGCTGGCGCGGCCTTCGAAAAGGGAGGATTCGGTATGGTTCATATTGTTACAACTTTGTTACAGAGTCTTAAGAGCACATTCTGGAACGGGGATTATACTAATTCCTGCATGGGCTCCCTCCGAGCTATTTTTAGCGGCGCGCTCAGCGCCGCCTACTTTTTCACGAACGTGGCCGCCGCGCACGCGGGCGAAACGGGTTTTTGGGAACAGCGCCGCGCCGCCCGGCGGCCCGACCGCGACGCGGGGTTGTTCGCCGCCACCGGCGCGGCCGCGTCTTTGCCGTTCGACCGTCTTTTCGGCGAGGGAGCAACCTCCTCCCAACCCTCGCCGAAAATTTTGAACACCCCGCTCGGGCCGGACCTGGGCGCCGCCCTCCAGCCCTTCGGGGCCGTGGGGGACGTTCGCGCGGGGGCGCCGGGGGCTCCCCTCGTTGTGCTCATCCAAGACGTGCACACCGAAGACGCCGCGCAGGTGAACATCGGTCGTCTGTTGGGGGCCCTCGCGGAAAAAGGGGTGACCACCGCCGCCCTGGAGGGCGCCTGGGTCCCCTTGGAGACCGAACGCTTCCGTCGACATCCCAGCCCCCCGCACCTCGCGCGCGCCGCCGAATATTTCCGCGCGGAAGGGTACCTGAGCGGCCCCGAATGGGCGGCCCTCGCGTTGCCCCAAGCGCCGGCCCTGACCGGCGTCGAGGACAAGGCGCTCTACTACGACAACGTGCGCGTCGCCCGGCGCTGCGTGGCCGAGGGCCCGCGCGCCCGGGCCGCCGTGGAGGATTTGCGCCGACGGCTCGCGCCCCTTAAGAAGCGCGTTTACACACCGGCCCTGGTGGATTGGGACGCCCGACGCGCGGATTTCCACGCCGGCCGAGGGAAAATCGGCGATTACGCCCGTTTCCTGGCGCCGCACGCGACCGGTCCGTCGCTGCGGATGTTCATCGAAGCCCTGGACGCCGAAGCCCGACTGGACTTTGCCCGCGCCGAAAGGGAACGCCGCCGCGTCCTCGAGCAACTGACGGCCCGATCGTCCCCCGAGGACCTCACCGCTCTTTTGCGCGAAGCCCAAAGCCACCGCGCCGGGGCGCTCACGGCGGGGGAGTTCAACGAACGGTTGCGCCGCGCCCAAGCGCGCGCCGGGCTTGACCCGCGGGACACCCCCGCTTTCGCCGCTTATCTGGACTACGTCGCGCGGGTGGAATCCATCCAGCGGGCCCGCCTTTTGGACGAGCTGCTCGCCGCCGAGAAAGCCGCCGGCCGGGCCTTGGCGCCCGGCGCGGATCAACGTCGGCTCATGGACCTGGCGAACGATGTCGACCTCCTCGCGCGTTTGACCGAGAGCGCGATGACGCCGTCCGATTGGGCGGCCTACGCCGAGCGCCGCCGGGACATCGCGGCCCTGGGACCGCGGGTGGCCGCCTTCGCGGGGGCGGCGGTGGCGTCTTTGCCGGATTGGGCGCCCTTTGAGGCGTTCTGTGAAAAGGCCCTCGCCCGCAACGACGCCTTGGTGGCCAACACGCTGCGGCTTTCCCGACGGGGCCACCCGCGGACCCTGGCCCTGGTGGCGGGGGGATTTCACACAGAAGGGATTTTGGCTCGCCTCAAGGCGGCCGGGGCTTCCGTGGCCGTGGTCACGCCACGGTTTGACAAGGCGACCTCCCCACCGCTCGACGTTTTCGCGCGCGACCCGTTGCCCCTCGAGAAAATTTTTGCCGGGCAGCGCATCAACCTGCCCCGGGCGCGGGTGTTGGTGCCGCTGGAGGCCCTGGACCCTTCCATCGACGGGCCACGGGCCGCGGGGGTTCAAGCGGCGCTCTTGCCCACGGCCGACGCCCTCGCACAAAAGGACGGTGCCCCGACGATGGCCGGGGCGGAGGCGCCGGCCGTGACGGTGGCTTTGGACGCCGCTGGCCAACCCCGTTTCTCGCCGATCGATGACGGCGGCGTGGCCGGGGTTTTGGCCCGGCTCGGAAAGGTCGCGCGGGAATGGGGGTCCGGTTCCGCCACACCGAAGGCGGATCCCATTCGGGGGATGGCCGCCCGTTGGTTGTGGGAGGTCCCCCCCGGACCGTTGCGGACGGCGGTTTTAACGGATCGTGAAGAGCCTTTATTGGCCGGGTTGTCGGACGCCCTGGCGCTCACCGGGCACCGGGTCGCCCCCGACAGCCGGGAGGAACGTCTCGGCGTCGGCCGCCCCGTCGCGGATTGGATGTCGTCGGCCTCTTTCGACGTGGCCGTGGTGGACGTCGAGAGCGTGGACCCCGTTTGGTTGCGCGCCGCCGCGAGCGCCATAAAGAGCAACGGCGTCTTGGCGATCGTGTTGCCCGGCGGCACCGAGGCCGACGCCGTCCACCGAATGAGTGAGCTTCGGGCGGTCCTGGACCCCCTGCCGTTGGCACCCGCCGAGGGAGGGAAACGGTTCGGTTTTGAGATCGGCTCGACCTCTCTGCCCGGCGACTATCCCGTTCGGTCCGGCGGGCGCGACGGCACCGCTTACATCGTGCGTCGAAAGCCCGTGCCGCCGCCGCCGCTCGTCATCGCCTCGGATGTTCTCGGGCCCCGCGTTCAACGCTTTGACTTATTCGTTCATCAAAAAGTGAATCCCGGCAATCGGCCTTTGACGGTCTTGGAGGGGGCGGGGGGCAACGACATCGTCCGGCCTTTTTTGAGCCTCAACCCGGGGCGGTTGTTCGCCGTCACGCGCGACCCCCGTTTCCGCGACGTTCCCGAGATCCGGGCTCAATTAACGAGGCCGTTGTCGACCGGAGAACGCAAGATCCTCGACCGCTATGTCAAGTCCAAAGGGGTTCTCGGGTGGTCGACGGCCTTCGACGTGGAGGGCGTTCCTTTCGGACTGGCTTTGAGGGCCGAACTTCGAGGCCTCGGCGTGGACCCCGCGCGCGCGGAGGTCTCGGGCAGCGCCGTGAAAACGGGCGCCCTGGTGGTCCGTTTCCCGTGGCGACACCCCACCGAACACGAAGAAACGACGCGGGAAATCATTTATTGGCGCGGGGACATCACCGACCCCTCGACCTTCGAAGGGTTGTTGGAGTCCTACGACGCCTCGATCGACGTGTACCGCCATTCCGCGGCCATGGACGTGCCCGCGGTGGACTACCCGCGGGGGGAATCGTCCTTCCTTAATTTCATCGCCCGGCGCGAAGCCGCCCGCCGGAACGGGACGCTGACTTTCGTCACCGGGGACGTGGCCGCCATCGGCAACGATTTCAGCGATCACGCCCATCAATTCCCCGTGCCCGGGACGCGGTTGATCCCCCGGTCGGATTTCGAGACCGCCGTGCCCAAAGGGGAGCGGGAATCGTGGAGCCCCGGTGTGGCCTACGGCACTTATCAAAACATTCGCACCCTGGCGTTGGGCGGTCCGATTTCGACCCCGGGCGAAGAAGGCGTTGTTGCCCCGGCGTTCCGCGCCCGGCCTCTCTTCGTTTTCGACGGCTTGTTTGAGCGGTGGAAATCCCGGGGGGGCGGGTGGTACGCCGCCTATGTTTTTCTCGCGGTGCTGGTGGCGCCGGTGGTCGAGGAGTATCTTTTCCGACATCTGGTTTTTGGCGGCGCGTTGGAGGCGGTGGTGCGCGCGGTCGCCGGGGAGGTCCCCGGCGTGCGGGAAACCGCTTTTGCTTTGGGGGTTCTTTTGAGCGTCCCCCTTTTCGCCCACCTGCACGAAGGGGTGGAGCGTTGGGCCCGGCGGGACCGGGTCGCTCTTTATCCTGAAGAAGAATCCATAGCCGAAACCACGCGGCTCGCGGTGCGTTACATCGGGGGTGCCTTCGCGGCGATCTTCTATTTTGCGGCGCCGGGAGCCGCGTTTGTCCAGGGGCTTGGCGCCCTGGCCCCGGGTGTTTTGGGCTCGGCCGTTGGATCGGCCCTGGCCCTCAATGTGCTGCCCCTCGTGGGTTTGGTCGGCCTCAACACCCTGTTTCACATCGGCTGGAACCTGGCGGGATTGGTGTGGAACGATTGGGCGGGTCCGCGGTTGTTCAATTCTCTCCGGCGGGTGCCGATGTTGTCGTTGATCGTGCGGCCGGGTCCCGCGGTCTCCACGGACGGGGCGGTCACCGACCAGCGTCCGGTTCAGGCGGGACTGCTGCACCCCGCGATGGTGAAATATCGGACGGCCACCCGCCGTCACATCAACCCGGACAACCGCCCCACCACCGTTCTTTACGGCGGCGCGGGGGCCGATGTGTCCGGCGCCCTGTTGGACACCAACGGATCCCTGTTTTATTTCTTGGACACCTACGGCCCTTTGACGGTGGAGGATTTGAACGCCCTGAAAAATCCACCGGCCAATGCCGCCGCTTACGCGGATTTCGCCAAGGAATACCGGCGTCTTAAGAAGCGCAACGGGTACACCCCCGTGGGCCAATTGCAAACCGTGTTGCAGCGGGGTTGGGCCCTTCGCACTGAATTGGCGGACATGGGGGTGGATCTGGAAAGCTTCACGGCCGAGGAATACCACGGCCGACCTTCTTTGGCGTTTTCCTGGGCTTACGCCGGGCAGTCGTCGCGCCGCCGCCGATTGGTTTTCGTCAACGCCAATTTATTCCGCCCGGAAACCTACCAAGACGTCCTGGGGCGCGGCGTGGATGTCTATCTGCAACGGGCCGCGCTGACCGTTCCCAATGAATACAAACACCCGCCGACCTTCTTGCGGGACATCGCGGCGGTGATGTCCCCCGGCGGGGTGATGGCGACCGATGACGTTTCGGTGGATAGCATGGGCAGCCACGCGGACCATCGGGCCGAATTCCCGCTCGCGATGCCGATCTCGCGGATGCCGGGGGAGGAACGGTTGTTCGCCGATGTCCAAGCCGCCCTCCGGGAGGGGCGCGCGGGGTCGCCCGTCCCCGAGCTCTCCGGCTACGGCAATCGGCTGAACATCCGCTTCGCCCCTTTCGGAAAAATCCCCCTGTCGCGCCCCTCCGCCGCGCCGGGTTCCCCGCCTCGGTCGGCGGGCCAATCTCCGGTCACCCAGAATAAATTGTTGGCGACGCCCTTCGTGGAGCACGATTTGGCGGTTCGCGCGGTGGTCAACCCCCGCCGCGCGGACACCACGGTCCTTTACGGGGGCGCCGGCGCCGACGTGACGAACGTGATGTTGACCTGGGACCCGGCCCGGGTCTACATGATCGCGCCTTACCCGGGTTTGACCGTGGAATCGCTGCGCGCCGCTCTCTCCGAGGGGCCTCCACCCATCGACACGGTGTACAGCCGAGAAAAATTCTCGGTGGGTTATTCCCGACGGACTTTTTTGAGCGCGCCCCCCAACGTGGCCCTGGCGATCGCCATTGAAATCGCGGCGTTGGATGTGCCCTTCCAAGCGGTGGAGGTGCTGGAGGTCGGGGGCCGGCCGGCGGTTCGGTTCCCTTGGGAGGGGCGCGAACGCACGGTGGTGTTCCACGACGGTTTGTTGGAAAACACGGCGGCCTATCGGGATGTTCTTGATAAAGGATTGGACGGGTTCTACACCCGCGCGGGGATGACTTTGGCCACCGCCTATATCGAAAAAGCCGATTTTCTTTTCGCGATTGCCGCGGTCTGCCGTCCCGGCGGGTTCTTGGTCACCGATGACGCGGCGTGGCAGGACACCTGGGTGGCGCGGGATTACGGGGCCTCCTTCCCCTTCCCCGCGGAGGAAATTCCGATCCCCCGGGAGGAGGTGTGGGGTCCCTTGATGGACGCTTGGATCGAGGATTTGTCCGGCGGCCAAATCGGCAATCGGAACGAATACCGTTACGGTTGGGGTGTGCGCGTGCGGCGGCTGACAAGTCCGGTTCAGAGCCCGCCGGCGCACCCCGCCCCGGACACGGAGGAAGATCTCAGCGATTTCGGGACGCTGGCCGTGCGGCCCGTTTCCGATGCGGAAAGTCAGAAGTACGACATTTTGTTGAACAACGAGCCGGTCGGCACGTTTCGATGGGTTCCCCAGGACGAAGGGGTTTGGTCCGTTGAAGATATGAACATTCAGTTGCGTTTTCGCATGTCCCCTCGGTTTCGGGGGGCCCTGTTCCGGCATCTCGCCCGGCACGCCCCGGATCGGGAGCTTCAATTTTCGGCCGGTTTGTGGATTATGGCTTTGTACAACATGCCCCAGTATTTCGATGGGCAGGGCCTGCGCGCCATGTTTCAGAAAGACCTCCAGGCGGGAATCCCCTGGGATCACGCGCCGGCCTGGAATAGCGCGGCCTTTTTGGAACGTTTGAAGGCCGAGGGGATTCCCTTTCTGTCCAACGAAGTCCTGTCCCAATTGGTCCTTCGGGGGCGGGTGACCGAACCGCGCGGCCCGCCCGCGGGCGCCCCGACCGAGGCCGAGCGGATCGCCCGGATCCAGCGCTTCAAACCCAGCGATGTCCCGATCCGGTTGTTGGCCCGCGCTTCCTCTTCCTCGGCGCTGGGACCGAACCACCGGGTGGTTGCGCTCGATGGACAAACCATCGCTTGGATGCGCCTTGAGTTGGACCGTTCCATCGTGACTTTGTCCGGCCTTCGATTGCGCCCGGGTTGGCCCTATCCGGCGGACATCGCCCGGGTGTTCGATCTCGCGCTCGCCTGGGCCCGGCGCCAGGGGGCACGGGAAATGGTTTTTAAAGACGTTCAACGTCCCGCCCAATTCAAATTGATGGAGGGACAATTCGGGCCGGGTCAAATGTCGGTCCGTTCCACCGCGGACTCCCACTGGCGGCGATTGGACCGGGAAGACTTCCGCCCCGTACTTGAGGGCCTGGCCACCAGCGCCGATCCCGCCGTTTCCCCGGGTCAATCGGTTCACTTGCGGGCGCCGTTGGAGGGAATCCTGTACCGGGGCACCACGGTTTCCCATTTGCGAAAAAATCTGGCCGAGCGGCCGGGCGGGGGCGTTCGTTTGGTGGGCGGTCGAGCCGCCTTCCACGACGCGCCGTTCTTTTCCTACAAGTGGGAGGAAGCGCGCGGGTACGCTTTCAATCGCCGATCGGGGGAAGATCCGGCCGTCGTCATCGAGGTCGGCCACGACGCCCTCGCCGCTTGGGGCGTGAATTTGCCGTCCTTGACGGACGACCACTTGCCCGCGCAATCCTTGGCCGGCGGGGTGCCCTTGGAAACGGTGCGCGCCCTCTCGGTTTACAACGAGGCCCTCGCGCGGTGGGAACGCATCACGGGGGTGGAGAAAATCCGTGCTTTTGTCTTCGCCAAGGCGGCCCCTTTGCGCGAAGTGAAGCCCCGTTCGGTCTTCGTGTCGCCGGCGTTGGAAGTCAACCCGCCCCACGAATTGGACGCCGCCATCGATCGGTTGGGGATCCGCCCCGCTTGGGACGAGCTGTCCATCGCCGTGGGGTTGGATCAAGCGTCCCGCTATTTCAACGGGCTTTACGAACGGTTGCAGGGGAAATTATCCGACCCATCGCCCTTGATACGACGGCAGGTTCGAACGGTGCTGTCGGCCCTTCCGGTGGCGGGGGGGCGGTTGTCCCGGCCGACCCAACGCCGCGAGGAGCGGCGTCTTTGGCGTCATGTGATGAGGGACCCGTTATCCGAGGAGGGACAACGCGCCCTGGAAACGTTGCGGGTTTGGGGCGGCGTTCCCACCACCGAAAGGGCCGTTTTGGTTCGGTTGCCGGATTTGGCCCCGCTGGAAGCCGCGCTGTGGGAAGCCGCCGAGCGGACGTCGGAATACGACGCCCTGGGTTTCCCCGTCCGTGCCGACATCATTGGTGGAAGCCGTTACCGGTTCTCCGAGCATCGGCCGGACGTGGATGTCCTGTTGAGTTACCAACCGGACGATCCGGTCGTGGCCAATTGGATTCAGCCCCGCACGGTCTATAACGTGTTTCTCCGGGAACTCTCGGAATCGCTGCCCGCGGGGTCCCGCGTGGAGACGGATCGTTACGGCGCCATCGTCACGTTGCGAGTCTCCGAGGAGCGGTTTGTCCGGTTCGAGTTGAATATCCACCCCCACCCGGGGTCCTCCACCGACGGGGTGACGACGGCCTTAAGAACGCTCGCTTTGTCCAGCGGCCGGGACCCGGAAGCTTTGGATCTCGAACGGGAATATTACTTGGGCGAAAATTGGGTGTCCAAAGCCCGGATTTTTGACAGCGCGCCGTCGGTCCCGGGGATTTTCGAACCCTTGCGAAAGCGGGCCGCGGCGTTGCCCGAGGATCCGGGCGACACCCCCGCCATCACGCGCGAACAAATAGAAAAGAGATTGAACCGCCCAGCGAGCGTGCTGCTTTTGCCAGCGCGGTGGGTCGATCCCAAGCCGATGTTGATTCTGGAGCCCTTTCTGTCGCCTCTGCGTGGCCTGGGCCGGTCGGGGAGCGCGTTGTACGCGGGCGCGGTTCTGATTTTCAGCGCGGCCGAGGAATGGTTTTTCCGCCAACTCCTTTTGGGGGACGCCGTCGCCGGCGCGGCGCCGCTTTGGCTTGGATTTTTGGGCGAAGGGTTCGTCTACACGGGGGTCGTCCTTTTGGCTTTCGTGTTCCTCCATCCGATCCTCCGGGGCGTTGCCTCCGCTCTGTTCAACCCACCCGGCCGGAGGGTGGTTCCCCCCGAAGGTTTGATCGACACCGTTTGGCGGACGTATTTCGGGGGCCTGTTTACCGTCCTGTATTTCATGAACCCCGAGGGAATCGCGAATATTCTCGCCCACACGCTGGTGAACCTTTGGGTGATGTCCCAGCACCGGGAAGTGGCCGAAGGCCGGACGCCAAGCCGTCCCTGGCCGCTGATGTCGATCCTGATGGGAACACCCCCCGAGGCCAAACCCGCGCCCATCGCCGAGATGAAGAAAAGCCAATTCGATTTGGAGCGCTTCGTGGCCGTGGCCCGGCGATCCGCCCCGAGGGGGACCGACGCCGAGGGGCGTTCCGTTCCGGCCAAGCTGGTGGTGATGGGGGGCGATTGGGACGCGACCATGGGGCCGCCGGCGGAGGTGCGGCTGATCCTGGACCTGGGGGAAAAAGCCAACAGCGCGGAAACGGACCAGAAGATCATGATCTTCCTCAAGGATTGGTTGGCGGAATTGAAAACAACCGATGTCGTCGAATCCGCCGACACGGTGGTGGGTCCCCGCACCTATTTCCGACTGGTGTTCCCCAGCCAAGGGGGCAAGCGGGTCTGGTCCATCCCGGTTCACGTGCGGGTCGTGGCGGGGGACCCCCTGGCGGCGGCGGTGTCCGACTTGGAGTTTCAGCCCCGGGATTTTTGGGACCGGATCCGCCGCGTCCTGCGGGCCGAGTGGCTGTTCGGTAACCCCGCCGACCACGCGCGCTGGTTGAAAACTTTTCATGAGCAGAAGAAGTTGAACCGCGCGGGCGAGGTCTTTGACGCCGACCCCGCCTTCCGCGCCGCGATGGACAAATGGCGCAATCCCCGCGCGGCGGTGGCGTCGCTTGGACTCGACCGCGCGAAGGCGGTTTTGGAGGAGGCACGGGACCGACGGTTGCCGGGCACCGGCGCCCCGCCCACGCCGCGGCCGGCCGGGCCGCTGCTGCGGGAAAACCCCGACGCGGTGCGCGGTTTCTTGGATTTGCTGATGGAAGGAAGCCGCTTGGACAAAAATCTTCCCACCGCGGAATTGCCGGCGGAATTTCGGGACGCCCTGGCCGCTTTTTCCCAGGAAGGTTTCGTGGCGAACCCCTCGGGTTCGGGGCGGTGGGATTTGTTTTACCGGGGCGTTCGGCGGTACTTCCGTTTCGTGAAATTGGCGGGCGCGCCCTATTGGACCTTGGCCCTCGAATGGCGTCCCGGCTGGGGGCTGTTGTTGAGCATGACGGACGGGAAGGAAACACGGATTTTTCTGGTGAACAATTACACGGGGGCCATGGCCGCCAAGCCGACGGTGGTCCTCTCGCCCCAGGCGGCGCCGGATTTGGGCGCGGTCGCGGAAGAAACCCGTTTGCAAAACGCCCGCGTCGAGGCCTTGCGTATTTTGGAGCGCGCCGTACGCGCCGTTCGGGAGGGCCGGGAAGCGGTGGCCCGGGATGAAATCGAAAAAGACATGGACGCGTTCAACGCCTCGGCGCCACCCCTTCCCGTGGGAGCCCGCCGCAAGGGGGCCCGGGAAAGCGAGCGCCTCCTGACGCTGGTGCGGGGCGACAACCGACGGCTTAATTTTCAAAACCAATTCCTGACGGACGAGTCCGTCCGTGTGCGCTTGTTGTGGCCCCGGGGTCACCATCCCGTGGCGCTGGTCACCCGGGGGGACGGCCGGACATTGGTGTTCGCCGTGGAGCGGTATTTTGAATCCACCGATAAGAACCGGGAGATCGGCGCCCCCCCGCTGTGGGAGTTCGCGACGATGGACGAGGCGCGCCAGCGCGTGCCGCGTTATTTTGATCTGGCGGCCGGGATCGACGCCGCCTTGGCGGTCCCCGCGCCGGAGGACGTCCGCGGGCGGTTGGACGCTTTGAATGGGGCGACAGTTTTCGCCGAAACAACGTCGTTCCCCCTGTTCCGGTCGGACGGAAGCCGGGTCACGACGTTGGTCCTGCGCGCCGCCGGGGAATACGGCCTGCGTTTTGCCCTCCCCAAGTCCGGTTTGGAGTTGGTTTTGTCGGCGCGGGGGGAGAAATGGGTGTTCGCCCTGGGGCGTTTCCACCGGGCCCATCAATTCGAGGCGGTTGTGGGAACGACGGCGGGGCACACCTCCCGGGCCCAAAAAAGTCTTTTCAGCGAGGCGCTGGAGCCCCTGCTCGCCGCGCTCGGGGCGCCCGCGTTCTTGAATTATTGGGATGAGCCGCCCAAGGCGGCGGAGCTCCGGGAGGTTTTCAATCGGGCGGCGTGGACCGTCCGGACGGACAACCGGGGGCGGGTTCCGATCACCTTGCCGACGCGTTTGGGACAGCTGGGTCAGATCGACATCCCCGCCGTGTTGGTTCCCGATGCCCTTTACACCGTCAAGGTGGAATGGTTCCGGGCCGGGGGGTATGTCCTGAGCTTGGAAGGCAAGGACGGCGTCCACGCCTTCGCCCTGGGGCGGTTCCGGAGGGCGGTTTTCGCCAGGGACGATCGTCGGTCGGTCTCCGCGACGCTGTTGGGGATTTACCCCAACCGAACCGAAATGCGCGCCGCGGTCCACGCCCTTCCCTCTCTTCTTCTTCGCCGGGCGGATCTGGCGGGACGGCAGAGGATCGCCGATCCCGCGCTGATTTCGATTTTGCCTAAAGGGGGGTGGGTCCTCACCAACACCCGCGGCGGGAAATATTTGTGGGACGACCCCTTTGAGGACGTGCGCTGGCATTTCCACGGCGTGGGCGAGCGGGGCCGGGAGCACCGCGTTCGAATTCACGTTGTGGACGGGATCGGGGCCGTGTCGGTGTTTGAATACGAGGGTTCCGAGAACGTTAAATCCCGATTCAAAATCTATTCCCGTTTCACCCCCGCCGCGCGGCGGAACGGGGCCCGCGAAGTTCAAATATTCCCCCACAAGGGAGTCTATTTCCATCCCGACGAGGTCGCTCGCGCGATCGGGGGAATGAAACCGGCGGCGGCCGACCCCGCCGCCTGGGAGGGTGTTCCCGACAGTCCCGAAAAAATGCAGCGCGCTCTGGAGCGGCTGGTGATGGCGTACACCCCCCCGGCGGAGCTTCGCGGGGCCGGAGCGATGGTGTTCCCGTTGGAAGGGCCCCGGGCGACGCGGGGCCGGGGGCGTTCCTCCGGCCGTTTCCTTGTCTCACTGAACCGCAATGGGGTGGCCGGTTTTTCCGAGTTTCTGTCCCAGCGCCTCGGCGAATTCGCCGAAGTGCGCTCCCTCAACGGGGGCCGGGATCTCCACGTGATTTACCACGGCGGACAAACACGATCAACTTTCTTGGCCCACATCCGTTTGAGCCCCGGGCGGTTGTTGGACGCCCTGGTCGAATGGTCCGAAGAACTGTTGCAAATCAATTGGGACGAGCGGTTGAAACTCCAAGCCCAATTTCAGTTGAACGCCGACGCGAACGGGGACTCCGGCGTTCGCATCCTCCGCATGATCGAGCGCGCGTGGCTGGTCCGCCAATATTTCAATCGCCTGGGGCCCCTGTCCGCCCAATTCGAGCGGCCGGAGGCGGGCGAGCTCAACTACCGCTTCAAGGCCTGGTCCTACGTGAACAGCGACGCTTTCCTTTCTTCGGAAAAGAAGTTGCGGGCCATCCTCGCCCGAATAAAAACCGTCTTGACCGATAGCGACAAGGCGGAATACGAAAAACGCTTGCTCGCCAAGGTCCGGAGCCAAAAGCCCCTCTCCGCCATCGCCGGTAAAGTCCTTGCGGCGGGGACGATGATTTTGATGGGAAGCAACGCCCTCGGCGCCGAGACCGCCCTCGCCGTTTCCCCGGAACCGTTGGGGATTTTGGTGTCGGCCGGGGCGGCCCTCTTGGTTTGGGCCGCGGTGTCGGTCGGTCGTCGGGTGATGGGCGCTTTGAAGGGGGCGGTGGTCCCGCCGCCCCCCCTGGCGGAACGCACCGTCCCGCTGGACAACCAAACCGTGGCCGCGTTGTTGGCCGATATGTCCCCCGGCCCCCGCGACATGGCCCCGTTGGAAGTGTCGATCGATTGGCGGCGGGTGCCG
>Ga0268298_10001266_pt1 | contig 30258 bp, 30 predicted proteins | sample WWTPWeurt_MetaG_FD_194462 | JGI IMG/M metagenome (GOLD analysis project Ga0268298, IMG submission 194462) | Activated sludge microbial communities from WWTP in Nijmegen, Gelderland, Netherland - WWTP Weurt | ecosystem: Engineered > WWTP > Aerobic digester > Activated sludge | place... | reverse complement strand
CCTCAAACATATTCCCGAAGAGTTCCGCGCCGAAATGGATCCCGGGCAGCATTTCGTGCTCAGTGCCCAGCCGCCCGCCTTTCCGGCCGATGACGAGTTTAACAGTCGGGCAGTGGAAGCGCTTATTGCCGGTCAAAATGCCGCCCAGGCCCCGGCTGCCAACACCGCGCCGGCGTTCTCCAATCCCTGGGGTGAGGCCCCTCAGACGGAGTCACCGACCACACCCAAGAGCGGTCTAAATTCTTTCATGCCCACCACCTGGGAAAACGGCTCCCAGGTCAATTCCACCTTCCGGATCTCGCAGAGCAATATGCCTGTGGCTCCCCTTCAGCAAGCCCAACCGCCGGTGCAACAAGCTATCAGTCAGCCTCCCAACTACGAGGCGGTGAGACCGGCAGAAAGCTACTCAAATGCTTTTCAAAACCAGCCGGTGGGCGGTCAACCCGCCTGGGGCGTACCTTCTCAACCGGACAACTCCGGTCAGTCTGCCGGCCCGGCGCATACTGTGCCTGAACCCCAGTTCCGAACCCAGGCCGGTAGTCCGACCAGTGAATGGGCAAAACAGCAGCAAATCTCGCAGCAGTTTCAAACCCCAAGCCAGCCGCCTTTTACTGACCAGCCCAGAACTGCCGCACCGCCCTCGCCCTGGGGCAGTCCTACGGCAAACAGTGCCCCGGCCAGTCCTCAAACTCCAGGTAATTCACGCCAGAATATGCCTTCCCTGCCCCCTTCCGGATATGGTCAGCAAGCACCGCAGATTCCACCCCCCGGACCTTTTGCAAACATCCCCCAGCAGTCTGTGAATATCAATCAAGGCTGGCAACAGGCTGCAACACAGCCCCAGGTCGACAACAGGCAGAGCCAGGAACAGAGTGCTGCACAAGCGGAAAAGCAGTCCCAGAACCAGTCCCAGAACCAATCAGAGGACTATGAATATAATCCGGCCACTGCCTGGGATTAAGGGCTGAACGGCGTTTAGAGAAAATTGAGTATCTCCGTCAAAAAACGTTCCGGCGGCAAATACTGTTCTATGCGACCCTTCACAGTCAGCTTGCCGGCTGCATCACTTTCAATGACAAGCACGGTGGGAAGCGCACCGGAGGTGTACATTTTGGAAAAGGCGTTCTCTTGTTTTGATCTTTCCGGATTGACCTTGAGGAAAACCGCCCTTTGCTTCAATTGTCTGTTGATGGTGGGATGAGCAAAGACATCCTGGTCAAGACGTTTACACCAGACGCACCAGTCGGTATAAAAGTCCACCAGGAGCGGCTTGCCTGATGCTCTTGCCTTGCGAAGAGCCGTATTGAGATCCTTCTCCCAGACTATGCCGACGGGCTTCTTGGCAGTCTTTACCGGCTTGCCTGCTTCTCTGGCTTGCGCATCGCAGGCAGTCCAGGGCTGGAGAAAGGCTACAAGGACGGTGGTCAGAAGAGCCAGGGATTTAAAAGGTTTTGTCATTGTTTATGGTGCTCGTGGCTTTCCAGGCTGTCGCAATGTCCCACATCCTCAGTCCAGTGTTTGAGGTTGGCCAGACGTCTGCGTACATCTTTGAGGGCGGAATTGCCGGCGATTTCCCTGGCAAAGGGCACGTTCAACTTGGCTTCCGTGAAACTGGAGAGCTTCACCAGGGTCTTCTGCCCGCCATCAACGGGCGAGAGGTCCCAGACTCCTTCAAAATGGCGCAATTTATCTGAAGAAAGCAGGCTGTATTCAATGCGGCGCCCGGGAAATTCCACCTCTTTATAGGTGCACTTGGCCTTGCCGATAATGGGCAAGTCGTCAAACTGCTCTTCGATGACGGCAATATTGTTTTGCTGGGAGATGAGCTTCCTTCTTGACGGCTCCTGGGTGCGCGACAGTTTAATATGCTCGAAAACTTCTTCGGGGCTGGCCTTGATAACAAGACAGGCCTCCACGGGTTTATTTTCCCGGGCCAGGACCGGGCTACCCGTTGCCAGGCAGTATGAAAATGTCAGCACTAACCAGGCGGTGAGTTTTATCATGTTCATAGTCTGATGATTTTAACCCAAGCCGACCCAGATTGCCTTGCCATGGCTGTAAGTGCCCGAGAAGAAGATCGGGGAATTGCTAATTCTCAGGTTATCGCTCCTGCCCCTTTACCAATTGCTTGATCTGGGCAGAGATATTATATTGGGATGCGTAAAGGAAAGCCCTTAAAAAACTGAGCCTTTCCTTCCCGAGTATCAGAGGACGGCATAGCAAAATGATAAATGGCCTTGAGAGGAAGTTCAGCATGAAACTGAGTCTAAGAAGAGTCTATCCGGCTTTGCTTTTGTCTGCTTTGCCTTTCCTGTCCTGCCTGGCCGAGCCGGCCAAAACAAGCTATACCGTAGCCGCCAAGGTGCCTGCCGCCAATCCTTTCTGGTCTAACGTTTTTACGGTGATCAATTATGCAGCGGGAATGGCTGTCATTGCCGCCCTTGTATTTGGTGTAATGTGGTTCGTAAAAAATAGAAACTTGCTGGAAGATTCCGATAATGATATTACCGGGCAAGTTATAGAGGCCACTGCTGCCGCTGAGGGCGGTGCCGAGTCTAAAGCCTAGGTCAGATAGCGAATTGAAATGGCGATCATTTCGCCGAATTCCGAGGGCATGGTGGTGACCCGCAGTTCGATGTCGGTTTCAGCGATATTGAGAGATTGTTTTTTATCCTGGGGGCGTTTTGATTCGGCAGCATCAAGACCTACCATTCGCTTATAAGAGCCGGCCAGGGGCTGATTGATTTGAATGGGAAGTTTGCAGTCGGCCAACACTTCGCCACTTTTGAAATAACGTAGACTCATGGCTGATTGTTCCGGCTCCAGGTGAATATCAGACCACTTTTGCTGAATGGCTTTTGTAACTATATCTCTGGCCAGACTCATCAGTTGCTCACCGGGCTGCTGCACGGCTTTGGCCGGTACCTGGGAAGGCGCAACGGCCGGTGCCTGCTGAGGCGGAGTCTCCTCTTTTTTCTCTTCTGCCGGCGCAGTTTCCTTATCCTCAGAGGCTTCCGGTGCCTCCGCCTGACTGGCCGGTTCGGCGGCTGTACTTTCGGGAGCTTCCGGTTCTTCCATCTGAGCTACAAGTGATGCGGCTGTCTCTTCCGTTGCTTCCTGTGCCGTCCCTTCTTCGGATGCAGTCAATGGTTCTGTGGTGTCAACCAATGTTTCTTCTGTTTTTGCCGGCCCTTCAGCTTCTTTAATTTCGGCTTCCGTCTCTATGGCCAGAGGTTCCATGAAGTCCAGGTTGTCCAGGTCGGCGAATTCCGACTCGACTACTTCTTCCAGAAGTTGTCGGCGAGGGTCCTGGTCCAGGCTGGGAGCAATATCCACCAGGTGCGTGGCCACGCTGGAAAGCACGGTTTCCATAATCTCCATGGTTTTAGGAATTTCAAGAGCGATCTGTTGTTCTTTCAGGAGGAAGTCGCTGTCCGAAGATGGTATCGCTTTTGGTGCGTGGTCCGGTTCTGCTTCCGGTTCTGGAACGGCTTCTGCTGCCGCTTCCGCCGCCGGTTCGGGCTCCGGCTCCGGCTCTGGCGGCGGCGCTTCCTTACCGTTCGCGGGTGGCGGTGCCGGTGTGGGAAGGGGCTCGAGCAGGTCGTCTTCGTCGTCGTCTTGAAAGAGTGAAGTTAGATGTTTGCGGGCCGGCACTTTGGAAGGGCTTACGCTCTTGGCTGGTGCTTTGACAGGCTTTTCACTGACCACCGCTATGGTTTGAGGCTCTGCTTCCCTGGCCGGAGCGCTCATTAATTGACTGACAAACTCGAAATCATCGGCGGTGCAAACCAGCTTTTTGAGCTGGCCGCTTTTGAGTTGTATCTTGAGGGCGTCTATGGCAATCAGGTCATCGGGGTTGACCATGGCGATGGTGTATTGATTGCCGTTATGCGCAATGGGCAGAACTTTGTGCTTGAGGCGGATTTCTTCCGGCAGAAGCTCGACTATTTCCCTGGCGGGAGGATGCTTGGATAAAGACACATAATTAACCCCGAACTGCAGTTCCAGGGCATCTTTCAGCTGATTGTTAGAGACGAGACCGAGCTTTTCCAGCACCATGGTCAAGCGTTCACCGGACCGGCACTGTTCCTGATGGGCTGTTTCCAGCTCTTCAGGTGTGATGAGTCCGATGTCTAGGAGTAAATCTCCGATTTCGTTACCACTAACGGACATCGTAACTCCCGTCTCTATCTAAGCACATAAATTTTGTGCCCCTCTGCAATTTGCCCTAAACCTGACTGAGCAGTTGTGTCGGTACAATCTTGAGCCGCTCAAGGAAGGAGTCGAATAACAGGGGTTTTGCTGCTCTGGTCGATAATGATTTCAGTAAGGGTGTAGTGACATTTGCTGCCGCCGGCGAACACCTCCACATTGGTATCATCGTCGCGCTTGAGACTTTTCAGCGCTTCTGCGGCAGTGGTGTTTTCTATACGACTGAGCAAGAGGGTGGCATAGACGCGCCCGGCAGGGCTGCCGTTTATCTGGATCCACTCAAGATCGGGAATCTGGCTTTTGCCTTCTTTTACGATATTTTTGAGAGCCTGGTAGAGTTCGCCGGAGGCTCCCGTTCTGAATTCTCTCAGACTTTTGGCCGAGGCAATCAGGGTTAAATCAGCTGATAATTGTCGTTTTTCAAGCGCCGGTGCGCTCGGGTCCTGGGGATTTGCCGGTACGCTCGTCAACGCCTGCTCCGGTGAGAGCATGGGTGCCTCCTGGGCCCGGCACGGCTCGGCAGAAAAGTTTGAGAAAAGGGCGAAGGCCGTCAGGGAAGTCGTGACTATCTTTCTACTCATCCGCCCTTTCCTCATCTTCATTTACTCGAGTCCGATCAGTTGAACATCGAAGACCAAGGTGGCATTAGGCGGTATTACCCCACCGGCGCCGCGGGCACCATAACCCAATTGCGGCGGAACGGTCAGCTTGCGCTTGCCGCCAATTTTCATACCCATAACGCCTTCGTCCCAGCCTTTGATTACCATGCCGGTGCCGATTCTGAATTTGAAGGGCTCAGCTCTGTCAACGGAACTATCGAACTTGGTGCCGTCGGTGAGCCAGCCGGTGTAGTGAACCACAACGGTCTGACCCTGCTGAGGGCTGGCACCGGTTCCGACTTGAATGTCTTCGATTTTCAGACCGCTGGGTGTGGTAACACCGCCGGCTTGTGTAGGTTGTGTCATTTCTGTTGCTCCAGTATTGGTTGATTTGACAGTTGTATCGGCTGCCGCGTTGACACTACTATTAGTGGCGTCGCTGGCAGCGGCATTAGCTCCTCCAGAACTTTCTGAAGAAGAGCAAGCGCTTACAAGACCGGCGACTGCGACGATCAGAAGAGCTGGCAATTTATGAACGGCTTTCAAGATGTTTTCCTCGGGAAATTCTCCACGGACCTACCGAACCTTCAGCACGGTAAAGGGGCTGAAAGTCGATTAAGGGTCAATTTATAGCAGAGAACCGGCAAGTCGGCATTAAGCGCATTTTTGTGCTTTGCAGCCCCCTGTTGCCGCTCCTTTGCCTCGCCTCGGGTGTTCGTAGTCCCCCCATTTACCGGGGCTGTGTCGTCAGGGAAAATGCTCTCGTAGCAATGATATTGGACTGATTCTTGGACAAGCCGGGCCGGAGCGACCTCAGCAAAGCGGACGACAAGTCATTGTCGGTGGGTCGCCATGGGCTGGAAAGCGAACGCCTGGCAGATTTTGTTCAGGGTCTCAATCAGCCCGGCAAGATGGCCGTCGAGGGCGGCAGTCTCAGCACCGGCGAAAAACTGCAGGTGCTTTCGGAGTCTGCCCTGACGGGTATGTTCAGCCACGGCTACAAAGAGATTACCGAGCATCCCTTGCGTCTGGCTGCTGAAACCGGCGGCGCCTATGCCCTCAGTCTGGCTCTCAAGGGTCCGGCCTGGACGAGGGTGCCTGCGCTCACCGTGGCCTCCGTGGGCATGGTTACTTACGGCGTGCAGACGGTGCAGGCTGCTTCGGAATCGGCCCGAATTCTGGACTCGGCCAACCGAGCCAACTTAAGTCAAACCAGAGAGGCCCTGGCTGCAAATCTAGGTCCTCTGGCCTTCAATACTGCCTTGATGGGGCTGACGGCCCGCCTTGGCACCCAGACCGAGAACCTGCCCCGGGAAATGCCGGTTTCCTGGAAAGTTAAGCTGGATAATCTTGCCCGCCTGGGGGATGACCTGCTGCTGCCGCCCGGAGCCGCCCCGCACATGAAGCTGGCTTTTGCCGACGGTGTCAGCCCGCACTATGTGCCGGGTGCCAATCTAGCAGAAAAGAACGTCATGAAAATGACCGGTCAGGCAAGAGGCAGCGGCGGACGCATCAGCACTGGGCGCGGCGCCTACGGCGAGACCGTGCACAGGCTCGAGAACCTGCAAGGAAACGAACGGGTGCCCATTCAGCACATCGACGGTGCCAGCACCACCTTCGACGGCGGCGGCAAGGTGATGGTGAATTTTACCAGCGGGGAAGCCCGTTTGCTCGATCTCGGCTACGGCGTTAAGCATGTGGTTGCTTCCGACTACGCACAAGGGGTAAGGCATTATCGCATCAACGGCTCAGCCACTCCCAATATGGAGGTCAATCCCCAGGGGCACACGGTGAGAGCCGTCCTGGCTAACGGCGAACATCTGCATATGGTGGACAATGCCGCCGGCAGTCATGTCTACTTCCCCCACCGGGACGGTACCAAGACCTGGGTGGAGTATAACGGGCGTCTGGTGATGGAGTTGCCGGGCGGCGTGGTGGAGCACAAGTTCAACGATGCCCTGGCCCATGTGCGGCTGGTAGAGCGTAGCGACGGCAGCAAGCAGTTTCGTTTCCTTGATCAAGACGGCAATCTGCTGCCCCATGTGGTGGAATTGCCTGCTACGAGCAACCTGACCGCGCAAGAGACTTTGAAATATCTCAAGGGGCTGCCGTCAAACCAGAGGCAGGCGGGTCTCAATAATACGGAACTGGAGATGTTGAGGTACTCCTCCTCCCAGGGTGGTGTGGTCCATACTTCCGGTCAGCAAGACCACGTAGGCAGGATGATTCCCCGTGGACCCGGTTCCTTCGATCGCATCATGGACCGCCACATTGCCGGGGTCGATACCCGCGTCATGCGCGGCGATCGCCTGGACAGCCCCAGTCAGATGGGACTGGCCCAACAAGGGCATAGCTGGCTTGTCACCCGCTATCTGAACCGCTTGAACAGTCACGATTGATATTTAGCCAAGAGCGTCTTTCAGGGCGCTTCTGGCAGCCAGAAACTTGGTGGTGACGGATAGTACTTTTGCCTCGTGTACCAGCCTGCCGTATGTGTCTTGCAGTTCCAGGAGCGCCTGCTGATCTTTGGGCACACTATACATGGTGCCGGCTACCCAGAAGGAAAGGCGCATGGGGTCCGTGGGTAAGTCTTCCGGCAGTTCTACCAGTTTATTGTTGATTTTGCTGGAAAGGCGAAGAATGTCCTTGATGTAAGTCATAACCTCTTCTTGCACTTGTTCTACTTCGGTTTGTTTTTTGCCGCTGGGTTTGTCGTCGAGCCATTCCACTTCGCCCTGCAAATAAGGCAAGTCTTCGATGGTTCTCACCACGCGAAAGCGCCGCTGTCCCTCAGCCATAAGGTTCATGCGCCCATCCGGCAGGCGTTCCATTTCCGTAACGACGGCCGAGGACCCAATCACCCTGGCATGGGAATGTTCAGGCTCGTAAAGCAAAACACCAAAGGTCTTGTCGCCTTCCATGATGGTATTGATCATCTGGCGGTAGCGAGGCTCGAAAATATGCAGAGGAAGGGGACTGCCCGGGAAGAGAACCACATCGGGGAGTGGAAAGAGGGGCAATATTTTGTTCTTCTTAGCCACGGAACCTCCTCGAAAGAGTTTGGTGTTGCAGTGGGCGCTAGTGAGAGCCGGCAGTCTGCACCGGTCTGGTCGGTGTGTAGGCGCAGCAGTCGGCGGGACAGACGTCCGGCAGCGGTGCACCGGTCAGGCACGCTATCTGGCATTCTTGCCCTGCCTTTGATTTTAGCCTTTCTTCGATGAGAGCACCAATCAACTGCCCGAAGTGTTCACTGTTGCCGCTGCTCAGGCTGCGCACAAATTGAAGCTGGAGCGACTCGGCAAGTTGTCTGGCTTCCGTATCGAGGTCATAAATGATCTCCATGTGATCGCTGACAAAGCCGACCGGATGCACAAGAATCTTGCTTACGCCGCCGTTTTTCAGGTTCTCTATGTGTTCCAATATGTCAGGCTCCAGCCAGGGCTGGGACTTCGGACCGCTGCGGCTCTGGTAGACCAGTTGCCATTGCGGCTCACCGCCCGGCCAGTTGTATTTCTCTTGCAGGCGTCGGCAAATCTGCCGGCAGACAAACAGCAACTGATTTTCGTACTGGCAGTTCTGGGCCATGGAAATTGGGATGCTATGGGCAGTAAAGGTCAGATGCAGATTTTCCAGGTTATCAAACTGCTGGAGCGCCTCTTCGATACACTCCAGGTTCGCTTCCAGAAAGAGAGGATGGTCGAAGAACACCCTTAGCTTGTCGATGTGCAGTCTGTCATTTTGCTGATTTTCGCTCAGTGCTCTTTGGATGTCTTCCAGGTACTGGCGACAACCTGAATAGGAAGAGTAGGCGGAGGTGACAAAAGCGAGAGCCCTTTTGACGCCGTCCGCTTCCATTTGTTTGAGGGTGTCGGCCAGCATAGGATGCCAGTTTCGGTTGCCGAAATAGACCGGCAGTTTGATCTGGCGGCGTTCCAGTTCCTCTTCCAAACGGGCGATCATCTTGCGATTCTGGGCATTGATGGGAGAGACTCCGCCGAACATCTCATAATGATGAGCCACTTCTTTCATGCGTGACTCAGGGACATTCTTACCTCTCAAGACGTTGGCCAGGAATGGCATGACATCATCCATGCCCTCCGGTCCACCGAAAGATAAGAACAAAATGGCGTCGTAGTCTCTACCCACAATAACCTCGTCAGCTTACTTTTGCTTGTAGAAGGGAAGTCACTTCGCCCTCCATGGGGAAGCGTCCGGTTTTTGATTTAGAGAAGACCAGGTCTCCATCTACCTCAATTTCAAAGACTCCACCATATGATTGATGCAGCTTTGCCGTTACTCCCGTCAATCTTTGCAGTTCAGCCGCCAAACTGACGGCTCGTGATTTGTAGCCTCAAGAACCGCAGTAAGTAATGCTTAGTTCTTGCACCTGCAATCTGTTTTCGCTCATTGTTTTTCCTCGGTTAACAGTACTAGTTATCTTGGGTCTTAATTAAAATCGTTGTGTCTGACATAAAGCTGCAGTTGCTCCAGGTGTGTAACTTCTTCCAGAATTATCTGTTCGTACATGAGCCTGAGCACGATATCTTTCTGGAATTGATTGAGATGCCGTTCGTACATCTCGATGTGCTTTTCTTCCACGGCGATATCTTCTTCCAGCATCTGCAAAAGCGATTGCTCACCAGGTTCTTCCACTTCATCCATGGCTACGGAAGGGTGCCCGCCCAGGGCTACGATTTTTTCTCCCAGCATTGTGGCATGAGCCATGGAGTCTTGAGCGAGAGTGCGAAAGAGGGTAACCAGGGGCCCGCGGCCCGGACCAAGCACAATAAAAGAATGATGCAAATATCGCACCATGGCCGCCAGCTCGCCCTCCAGCGCCTGATTAAGAGCGGCGATTACCAGTTTCTTATCAACTTTCGTTTCCATAACTTACTTCCGTAGCATCATTGAATAATTTAGCCTTGCCAGCTTAAGATGACCCTTAATTTTAGTAGATCTTAGCCGCCCTGTCCTCAATCTCTTGCTCTTTATGGTCTGGGGCGGCATACAGCAGAGTTACCAGAAGCGAAATAAATGAAAATACCGACCCTCCTTCTAGCCTCCCTGTCACTGATGCCGCCCGGGCTTTGTGCCGAAGGTCAGGAAAGCAAACCTGTGAACGTAAACGTGAACGTGCCTGCGCAGCTCCGGAGTCTCCAGGGACACCTTGATAAGTCGGCTCTCTTCAATAGCAATTCCCCAGAGATCGTACCTGAGTTCTCGCCGGCCGGAATTTTGCTGTCCACCCTCAGTCCCGAGGGCAAAGCCAGTCCGGATGCCCATTTGAACTATCGCTTTCATGGTCGCTTTGGCGTTTTCATACATCACATCAACAAGCAAACCCGCTCCCAACCGGAGGTTCTCCAACTGAGATTGCTGGCTTTCAACCCCGGCAAAAAAGTAGCCAGCCTTCACCGTCTGGCCAGGAGCACTTATTTAAGTCAGCCGGATGCGCCCTTTAAGCCACTGCCTGCCCTCTCTGCCCATGGCGGCGAACTCTATGCCGGTCCCGGCGACCGTGTTACCCTGGACTTCCTCACGGGCAAAGCCTTTCAGGTAGACGGTTCTCCCTTGCTGGTGGGCGCCGGACAGTGGCTTCTTCTGGACAATCTGGAAGTGCCGGTGCATGGACTCTCCCCGGCCTTGAACGGGCGCTCCTATCTGTCCTGGTTTAAGACCAGTAGCCCTCTTTGTCTTTTCCTCCAGGCGAGTTTCCAAGCTAGCTGGGCGACGGCGGGTAGTGCCGAGCCCTTCGCCAATGCCCTGGCTAAAGACCAGGATCTGGTCCGCCCCCGCGAGTCTTCCCTCAAATTCCCGAGCTTTCCCGGCGCCAAGCCGATCATCTACGGCAGGGTTTCGGGGGTTTCCCGGGGTCTGACCTTCACAGGACGCGGTCATGCGGATATTGAGGCTCATAAGCCCCTCAGCCTGGCCTTTCCCATCTCCACGCTGGAAGGAGGCACCTTTGGAACGAAAGTACAGGCCGCTCCCATGCTCAGGCGTTACGGCGATTCGGCCTTTGCCGCCCATGGCAATTACGGACTCGGCTACAAGATTAGATTGAGGGTAGTCAATCACGATCGGCTGGCCAGGACGGTGAAGGTCAGTTTCAACTGTCCTTTGAAAGAGACCGGTGCAGCCGGTAAGGTCCGGCAGCTGGTCTATCTGGAGCCACCGGGCAAACCGGTCTTTTATAGAGGTACGGTCAAGTTGACCGACTACTTGAGCGAGAACAGTCCCTTCCAGGGGCTTTTCCACCTGGTTCTGCACCGGGGCGAGCGAGGCGAGCCGGTCTATAAAATGAATCTTGAACCCTTTGAAAACCGCGAACTGGAATTTGAACTCTTCTATCCTCCCGATGCTACTCCGCCTCAGGTGCTGCTTCTGGAAAGCGAGACGCCTGAGCCTTAAGGTCCGAGGTTGTAATAATTTGCTTTTGCCGCTTCCGGCTTGATGCGCCAGTATATGCCGCTATTGAGAATCTGTGAGGGTGAATCGAACTGGTATTGCTGCAGTCTGGCACGCAGATATAGTGGCGGATCTTTCCCGGCGAAGGGATTTTCCTGCAGGAGGGCTGTGATGGAAGGATTGTTGCCTTTCAGACCTCGCATGAAATTGCCAAACCACTGACTGCTCTCTTCTCCGGAGTCTGCCCGCAGGGCTTCGAACCACATTTGCCAATCCAGTCTGGGCATATAAGGTGCCACTATGGGTGGTGGGCGGTCAGGCGGTCCTGGTTTGAAATAGAACTTATATGGTACATAGGTTTTTCCGTCATCCGACCCTTCTATACAAATCTCCACCCGCCTGGTAGTCATCACGGCAAAGAGTCCGTAGGAATTGGCCAGGTAGAAATGCCTTGGTAGGAAAAGCACCAGGCGCAGGGGCAAGTTGCTACCTATACCGGCAGCGAAAATGTCGCAATCGGCGTAGGCAATGGAAAGCAGTATGGCTAAAGCAGCTATCCCGGCTGCTGGTGACGCAGGCTCAGACCCTGCCCCTGGGGCTGGTCGGCGCTCATGGACAGGTTTCCCCAGTAAGTGCATATAGATACGGTCGTCTATGAGCGGCAGGCAGAGTACTGCGGTAAGAATATTGAAAAAACCGTAGTTGCCGGATAGGAATATAGCCCCTTGTAGAAGCAGGAAAGCCAGTGCTGCCGCCAATTTACCCGCCCTTCCTAAAAGCAGGAGAAAAGGGCAGAATACTTCGATAATGAAAGTGCTGAGGCAGAAAACTTTCAACCATTCCTTCGGTAAGCCGTGCAAGAAAGGAGCCGCTGGAGTGGGAAGCGGCTGGGTCAGAAAATGATAGGAAAGTGCCTCCAGACTGCTCCAGCTGGCGTCCTGACTGGCCAGTTTGCAGAGACCGGAGAGGAGCATGAGCTTGAAAATGAGTACGCCGAATAGTACTGCTGCCAGACCCTTGATGGCAGGCGAGAGAAGGCGACGGCCGCCTTTGCATACAAAAATTGCCAGGAAGCCGCTTTCTAGAAGCAGTATGTCCCACTGAAAGGAAAGGAAGTCCTGACCGATATTGAGCAGGCTCAAATAGATGAGGAAGCATAGCCAGAGCATGCTTGCCGTCCAGCGAAAAAAGCCAGTTATTGAAAGCAGCAGCCCGGCTGCCGTTAGAAGTATGAGAGCGCCGTCGGAGGCATTCAGCCAGAAGAGAGTGGGACAGACAAGATATTTGAGGGAACCTGCTTGATCGGCTATTTGAGCCAGATAAGACCGGGCAGGCAAAATACCTGACTCACCGTAAAGTCCCGGCAATTGGGGCAAAAGGGCCGCGAAAGCGAGGGAGTAAACCAGGCAGATAAGCCTTGCCGCTACATCCAGAACGGTTTCACGACCCTTGTAGTATCGGGCAAAAAGGTCGTGAACTTTTCTGGTTAGTGAAGGCAAGTCTGAGCAGTCTCTTCTTTATTTAGCTCAGGGCTGTTTTACTTCGGGCGCTTTGACCGGCTCCGGTGTGGGTGGTGTCGACGGCTTAGTGTTCTCTTCCGCAGCAACGGTACTGCTGGTGGTGGCAGCGCTCAGCTTGCTCAGCCGCTCGCTCAGGCGCTTGCCTTCCTCCACTTTGCCTTTTTTGGTGAGGAAGGCGCCATAGCTGAGTTGCAGCTCAGAGCTGAGCTTACTACTCAAAGCGGCATCCTTACTGCGGTCTGTCGCTTCCAGTGATTTGAGGGCGCTTTCAAAGACCGACTCGCTCTCCGGCTTGTCTAAAGCTGCCAGAGATCTGGCCCAGTCGAGACGAGCCGCGATTGCTTTAAGATTGTCCGGGCCGTCTTGCCTTTCTTTGATTTGAGCTACCTGGCTGTAATTGTCGAGCGCTTCTTTGTGTTTGCCGGCTTTCTCATACATCCTGGCCAGATTGGTGAGAGTATCGAGCCGATCGTAGCTGCCTGAGCCGCTTTTCTTGGTGATATAAACAAGAGCGTTCTTGTAGCATGACTCGGCCGTAGCCGGTTGATTCTGCTTTTCATAGACGCCGCCCAGCTGATTGAGCATCACTGGAATAGTAGGATCGCTATAACCCCAGACGGAGTTGCGCAAGGCAATGGTCTCCCGCAGTAGATTTTCGCAATCCTTCAAGTCTTTGGGCGTGGGATTGGCCAGCTTCAGCTTGGCCCGGGCCCCTTCATAAGCTTTGGCGGCTCGGTCGGCAATTTCCTTGACCTTTTTGGGGTTAACGCTGATGGAGCCGTCGGCACCCACGGTCTGGTAGGGCAATATAGACTGGGCACCGCCGCCCGCTGACCCTGAACCTGTGGGGATGTTGAGCTTGCTGTAGGGGCTGACCAGACTATTAATGGTGTTGCCGGAGGGCAAGCCCTTGGGGGCGGCCATAAGACCGCCGTATTCCATGAGTCCTTGTGCCTGGACGCTAGGGGCGGCATTGAGAGCTAGAGAAAGGCTGAAGATCAGGCAAGATGCTTTGGGCGCCCCCTGCGCCGGAGAAAGTCCGGGCAGATTAACAAAAAGCCACCTTTTTGAGTGCTTCATGAGTGACCTCGACATTGGAATGTAGTAAGAATTGATGCCTTCCTTAATTAGTATAGAGAAAATTCCAGGGGCGGAAAAAGATTTAACGAGATTGAGGTCCCTTGACTGCCCGGTTTTACCAAGGAAAGGCTGACTTTGACGGTCGGTGCTCCGGAAGGGATGATAGATTCTCACTTCATATCTAGTGTTTAGGGTTAAAATATCGAAAGTGCCCAACATATATGGCACGGCTTGGGGATGCTCGGGAATTTTACTGTGACCACAAAAGAAACGACGGTGAACGTCAAGATTGGTGAGCTTCTTGTCGATGCTCAAATAGTCAGTTCTGCTGAAATGACCGAGGCCGTGCAGGTTTCCAAACGACTGAATGTGCCGATTGGGCGGGTCTTGACCATGAGCGGCTGCGTGCGGGAGGACGTTCTGGAAGCTTCCTTGCAGGTGCAGAGACTGCTGCGGGACGGCAATCTTTCCATCGAGGGCGCTTATGAGACCCTCAAACGTGTGCACGAGCATCGCATCGAGCTGGCCGAGGCCCTGACGTCGGAAGCGCAGAACATGCTCATGCTCGACAGCGCAGAGAGTCTGGGAGAGCTTCTTCTTGATTCCAATATTATTTCCGAAGAAGACCTGGTGAAAGCCATGCAGGCCAGCTTCGATAACGGCGTCCCCCTGGGCAGCACTCTGGTCTTACAGGGACTGCTTTCGCCAAGTCTCTTCCCTTCCATCTTGAGCGTGCAAAAGAATATCGCCAGAGGCATCACCCCCAGAGAAGATGGCGTCAAGGAAGTGCAGGAGATCTTCTTGCACTGGTTGAAGGCGGAAGAGTCGCTCAAACAAGGGACGATTTTCAAGCAATTTGCCTCCGATGAAATCACACGGGAAGATGTCGCTTCGGCTGCCGAAGCCAATGCCCGGGCATCCGCCAGGGCGCCGGAAGAAGTAAAAAAAGCGGAGAGCCAGGCCCGTGAACCTGAGCGGGTTCGGAGTGACGCCGAGGTGCAGAAACCTGCACCGGAACAGAAGCGCGACCAGGATATGAGGCTGGTTGATCTTCTCAAGCAGTCCGGTATTTTCAGCCAGGCGGAAGTGCAGCGTAGTTATGAAGCGCTCCTGAGAGACCCGGAGCGTTCGGCACGCTTCTTTTTGGAACTGGGTTTGATCAGCGAGGAGGATCTGAGAAATTCTCTCAGAGCCCATGCCCTTTTACAGAAAGGTATGCTGAACAAAGACGAAGCCATTTACGCAGTTAGAAATGAGCGCGTCACCGAGTATGAGAAGACCATCTCCGACGTTAAAGACGAGAAAGTAAAACGCTACATGGATCGCCAGTGGCGCGGGCGCATGTCTACGGTCTTGGGCGGGGCCCTGGTGGGAGCCGTTGTGGCAGGCTTCTCAATGGCTAAGAATAAGCGCGGCAAATAGTAAGAGCGGCGCTGATACTAAATATGATGGCACAGCCGGAACTGCCTGGGCACTAAACAAAAGTTTAGCGGCTTGGCACCAGCTCTATTCCGGCTTCACTCTTGATCGGTTCGGCATCCTTGGGGGATAGATGCTTCTCGATATTTTCCGCTAGTTCCCGGGCGGTCTGGGCGTCCTGCCCAATGCCCTTACTGGCCAGGAGCATATAGCGATAGGCTTTGAGCGGATCTTTTGCTGCTCCAAGACCCTGCCAGGTCATCATTCCCATGCAAAGTTGGGCTCTGGCATTACCTTTGTCGGCGGCAGTCTGCAAGTACTGGTGAGCCTTGGCCTGATCGGTGTCAACCCCGTAGCCAATCAGGTAGTAAACTCCCAGCTTGGCGGTGGACTCTATATTGCCTTCCGAGGCTTCCTGCTCCAGAGTGCGCCGGGTTTCCGCCGCATACATGGCAACTCCTTCCTGCTTCTTGAGGTAGGCTGCCAGGTCGAAATTATCAAGAGTTTGATGGGTGCTGCAGCCTGAAATCAATGCCGCAAATCCGCAGCAAAGCAAGACGTTCAAAGTCGTCAGCCAACCGATGCGCTTGAACCTGGTCTTGACCATAGTCACCCTGAGGAAGGGAACGAGAAACGTTCCGGCCTTACCACTATAAAGCAACCTGGCTTCCGGCTGCAAATGAATAGTCGATAGTTTAGCAGACTTGAATCTGTCACTACTGCCGGTGGCAGGTCAGGGGCGGTGATTTCTCTACCGGTGTAAGAGTTCCGCCTACCATGGTTTTCCTTACTTTCAGATCTTGATCGAGGAAGGCAATATCGGCCAGGAAACCGCTGCCCAGTTGTCCCAGGCTCTGCGCCCGTCCGATGGCGGCGGCGGCATTTGTGGAGGCCATGCGCACTGCTCCGGCCAGGTCGCAGATGCCCCAGTCGATCATATTGACCACAGCCTCATTGAGAATGATGGAGGAGCCCACCAGGTTACCCTGGCTGGTACCGACGGCGGCTCTGTCCGTTACCAGAATGGTGCGGTCCAGCCCCTTTATCTTGACTATCAGTGCGCAAATTTGTGGTGCCAGATGCAGACCGTCGGCTATCAGGCAGCAACTGACTCTCTCATCGAGGAGAGCGGCACCCACGGCTCCCGGCTGACGGTGATGCAGGGGCGGCAGGGCGTTGAAGGTATGGGTCATTAGCCGGCAGCCCCGGGCAAAAGCCCGCTCCGCTTCTTCGTAGGTAGCATTACTGTGTCCGAGTGAGAGGGCCACCTGCTGATTCTGCAAATAGTTCTGGACCGAACCGGCGGGGTCTCCTTCCAGGGCGGCCGTCATGAGCAGTACCTCACGGCTGCCTGCCGGCACCAGTTCCTTGATCACTTCCAGGCTGAGGGGCTGAATATGCTCCACGGGGTGAACTCCCGGCTTTTGTGGGGAGAGGCAGGGACCTTCCAGATGGAGACCGGGCATGCGGGCCAGTCCTCTCTGGTTGCCGGTGTCTCCCAGCCCATGGCTGGCCAGGAAGTCTCTGTGGCGCTTGAGATTCTCCAGCGAGTCGGTAATGAGCGTGGGCAGGAAACTTGTGACGCCGTGCTGCGCTTGCTCGAGGCGGAGCGCTTCCAACTGGTCGGCGCTTATATCTTGCCAGAAGTTGCAGGTGCTGGAACCGTTCATCTGCAGGTCTATGAAACCCGGTACGGCAATCAATTCGGAAAAGTCCAGCTCTTCAAAGCCCTGAAGATAAGCCTGGGGGACATCAACCGCTGGGGAGCCGCCGGCATCGGTTTTGACGGCGGAATGCCTGGAAAGGTGAACTATTTTGTCGTCCCGGACATAGATGCGGTTAAAATCGCTTGCCTCCGGGGTAAATATTCTGGCACACTTGATTACATAGTTCGGCATTTGGAAAGACCTTCGGCATTCTTGTTGAACAAGCGTTTCAAAGTGCAGCTTGCTCGGCCGACACTCCGGTACGGCTCAAGTAATGGTAACCCCAGGGTATCTTTCCGGCAAACTTCTCCATCGGATACAATTATCCGATGAGAGAGTACTCTAATATCGAGAACTGCCAGTCAATTTAGACTGAGAGGCTAAAAGGGACTATGACCGACGCTAATCCAGGTTCATCCTCCACATCCCTGTCTTCGGTCCAGAACATGGACGTCAATAACCTTGCGGCAAAGCTCCTGGAGCTGCAGGAAGCGCTTGTGCAGTCACAGGAAAAGAACCTGATGTTGACCGCCCAGTTGCGGGAGCTTGAGAGAATGGCTCGGGACGGTGAAGATTTGAAGTCGGAACTGGTAAACCAGGGTCTCTTGCTTTCCGACAAAAGTCGGGAGAACAAACAGTTGCATCAGGAACTGGGCCGAATCACCACCTTGCTTGAGCAGAAGCTGCAAGAAGTGGAAGATCTGCGCCTGGCCACCACTGAACTGCAGCATCAGCTTAAGACAAGAGAGTCCGAAAGAGACTTGCTGGCTGTTATGCTCAATGAAGCGGAAAACGCTCAGCGCCGGCAGCACTCGGAAGAGCAAGTGCAGCAAGTGGCCAAAGACACCCCGGGCTGGCTGAAAGCCTTCAAGGGTAAAAACCCCTAACTTACTAACGCTATATAGATCACCAGGTTGGAAGAGACAGTGGAAGCAATATCTAAAGACGTTCTTTCTGGCAACAGGAGAGCACTGGCCCGGGCCATTTCCGTGGTGGAAAGCGGCGGAGAGGAAGCCTCCAGCCTGGTGCGGGCCCTTTTCGCCCATACCGGCAGGGCTCACATTATCGGAGTGACCGGCTCCCCTGGTGTTGGCAAGTCGACTCTGGTGGATGCGCTGATCACCGAATGTCGCAAAGAGGATTTGAAAGTCGCCGTTCTAGCCGTGGATCCTTCCAGTCCCTTTACCGGTGGCGCCATCCTTGGTGACCGCATTCGTATGCAGGGCCATACCCTCGACCGCGGCGTCTTCATTCGTTCCATGGCCAACCGTGGGCACCAGGGCGGCGTCGCCCTGGCCACCTATGATGCCGTGCGGATGTTGGAAGCCTCCGGCTATCAGGTAATCATCATTGAAACCGTGGGTGTAGGCCAGTCCGAGCTGGCCATTGCGCAGACGGCAGACACCACTGTACTTGTGCTCATGCCCGGCTCCGGTGACGATATTCAGGCCATCAAGTCCGGTATCATGGAAATCGGCGATATCTTCGTGGTCAACAAGGGCGACTTGCCCGGTGCCAACAAATCAGCCAGCGAGATAACCGCTTCCCTCGAACTCAATAGTTTCAAAACCGATTGGCGTCCGCCCGTCATTGTCTCCATTGCCGAGACCGGTCAGGGTATCGATCAGTTGTGGTCTTCAGTCAAGAACCATAAGAAGTTCCTTGAGCAAGAAGGTTTGCTCGAAAGTCGGCGTCTGGAGCGCATTCAAGCTGAGCTATCCGAGATTGTGGCCGATATCGCCAGACGCAATTTGAAAGAGTCGCTCAAATCCAGCTCGGAAGTGCAAGAAGTGCTTGACGGCATTATCAAGCGAGAGGTCGATCCACACACTGCTGCCCGCAAACTTATCGGCAGCATGTTTGATCAAGTGAGTACTTCCAAGTAAATAGCTATCGCTTCGATATGCGATCGTTCAAGCAGCTTGGATAAATTTCAATAAGCTTGTATCGCCGTAGATATGCCGCATACAGCAGTGCAGGTCGTTTCCTTATGGGATTGTCATAAAATTTTATGGCGGTTGCATATATGGTGCGTATCCCAGCCGGCTTGACGTGGGCAATGCCAGACAATAGGATTACACTCGGTGGAGCTTTACATAAGTTCTTCTTGCATATAACACAGTTCTTCAGGCGGACTCTCTTCGCATGTCAAAAATTGCCATCATCAGTCAACCAGATCAGGGCGTCTTCATCGATCTCGGCGGTTGTTCGAGCCTGCAAGAAGCGCTTGAGCACTTGAGTTCGACCTTGCAGTCTTCCAATAAGTTCTGGAAGGGTTCGCGCGTCATTCTGGGCATGGGCAATATCGCTCTCAATCAAGCTCAGGCTGCGCAGGTGCTGGCCATCGCCAAAGGCGTGGGTGTTTTCCCCGAAGAGATTTATAGTAAGAACGAAAAGACCAGAGATGCTTTCAGCGAAAACAATGTGAAAGCCTCGTCTGTCAAACCCATGAATTTGCCCAAGGTCAATCTTGAGATTCCTAAAGATCAAATTCCGGAAGCGGAAGCCGAGGAAGGACGGGCAGCGGAAGTAACCAGCGTCTCCGTGGTTGAGCTTGAACATGAAACCATGGAAGAAAGCACTGCCGAACTGGAAGAAAAATTGCCGGAGAGCAAGGACGGCACCAAAGAAGATACCGCTACCGCCATTCAAAAGTTGCCCCAGGTGCTCTATGTCAAACAGACATTGCGCTCCGGTCAAACCGTCAGCCACAAAGGCGATCTGGTCATAGTAGGCGACGTCAATCCCGGTGCCGAGATCATGGCCGAGGGTGATATCACCGTCTGGGGTTCTCTAAGAGGCATCGCTCATGCTGGTATCGGTGGTAATACCGAGGCCGAAATCAGAGCCCTCAATTTGCAACCCATCCAAATTCGCATTGCTCATGCCATTGCTCGCTCACCCGATCGCAAGCGCATTACCTATGCCAATGGCACCGGTCCTGAAACGGCGCGAATATTCGAAGGAAAGATTCGCATCACCAAGAATAAGGTTGACTAGATAGTTTTGTTAGCGTCGAAGCAGTACCACTAACTCTTTCGGCAATGTAGGCGGGAAATCCGCGTTAGTGTCAGTATCCCAAAGTATAAGTAGCCACACGAGGATAGTAAATGAGCGGTCGAGTAATCGTAATCACCTCTGGCAAAGGTGGAGTCGGTAAGACCACGGCTTCAGCCAATATCGGAGTTGCGCTTGCCACAAGCGGTGCTTCGGTAGCCCTGGTCGACATGGATATCGGACTCAGGAATCTGGACATCCTGATGGGTCTGGAAAACCGGGTCGTATACAACCTTGTCGACGTAGTCGAGGAGCGTTGCAAATTACGACAGGCCCTGGTCAAGGACAAAAAGCTCCCCAACCTGAGCCTTTTGCCTGCCGCCCAGACGAGAGACAAATCGGCAGTTGACGCTGACCAGATGAAAGCTCTCTGCGAAGAATTGAAGAGCATGTACGATTTCGTGCTGGTGGACAGTCCTGCCGGTATCGAACAGGGTTTCCAGAACGCCGTCGCCGGTGCCGAAGAAGCCATCGTCATCACCACCCCTGAAATGTCCGCCGTCAGAGACGCCGATCGCATTATCGGTTTGCTCGAAGCGCGTAAGGATGAAATCAAGGAATATCGCCTGGTTCTCAACCGTTATCGCCCCACCATGGTGCAAAATAACGACATGATGAGCGTGGACGACGTACTTGAGATCCTCTCAGTGAAACTGCTCGGTGTTGTGCCGGAAGACGAAGAAATCATCGTCTCCACCAACAAAGGCGAACCGGTCTCGGGCACCGATAACGTGCGCTCCGGTCTTGCCTACCGCAACATCGCCAGACGTATTCGCGGCGAGGAAGTCCCGATCATGGATCTGGAGGTTAAGAACCCCAGTTGGATGAGCAGGATTGTCAGTTTCTTCAACCCCACAGTCAGGGTTTAAGGAGGCCAATCATGCAATTACGTATATTCGAATGGTTCTCGCCGACCAAACATGATGGTGCCCGTTCCACAGCCAAAGACCGCATGCGTAATATGCTCACGCATGACCGTCTGGAGCTTCCGGCCGGTCGCCTGGAGAGTCTGGAAGAGGAACTGGTAGCGGTTGTATCGCGTTATTTTGAACTCGATAAAGACACAACCCAGTTCGATCTGCAACAATATGAGCGTCGGACTTCGCTAATCGCGAACTTCCGCCTGCTCAGATCAAAGTGCTAAGGGCTAACAAACTCTTGTTGGTTAGTTCCTTGGGGATTGGTTTATGACCACCCAGACCCTGGACAATCTAAATTTCATTCCCTCCGCTCTGAGGACCATACTTCGTGCCTTCCAGGGTATCGATTTCTGGCTCCTCGGAGCGACCGCCTTTCTAATAATGGTGGGTCTGAATGTGCTGCACTTTTCTCAGCACACCCAGGGTTATTTCGATAAGCAGTTGCAATATATGTGGGCTGGGCTCGCTTTGAGTCTGGCCGTTTCGCGTATTCCATACAAGCTCTGGACCAACAAATACATGGTCAGCTTCTTGTATCTGCTCAATCTGGCTTTACTTGTGGCGGTCATGTTGAAAGGGCACTCCGCCCAGGGGGCGCAGCGTTGGCTGGCCCTTGGACCTATTACCTTGCAACCTTCGGAAGTAGCCAAGCCCATAGTGATCTTCTCCCTGGCGGCCTGGCTGAGGCGCTTTCCTATCAATTCTTTCTTCGACATCTTCAAGATACTGATCATCCTGGGACCACCGGCCGTGCTTGTATTCAAGCAGCCCGACCTGGGTACCTCTTTGACCTTCGGGGCGGTCTTTCTGGGGCTTTCTTACTGGGCCGGTGCTACTATCACCGACATCCTGGTTTTGATAAGTCCGCTCATAAGCCTCATCTTGAATGCCGTCAACAAAGAATGGTGGCTCTACTTCCTGGGCGCTCTTTTCACCATATTGCTTTTCTTCTGGCGCCGCCTGGACTTCAAGCTCTGGCTCCGGCTTCTGCTCATCATCGCCATTGTCGGTGCCAATTACGGTTTCGGGGTGGCGCGCCCTCATCTCTGGGGTGTCCTCAAGGAATATCAACAGAAACGCCTGACCAGCTTCGTCAATCCCTACGACGACCCCCGTGGTTCCGGCTATCACATTTTGCAAAGTCTGATTGCCATTGGTTCCGGCGGCGTAGCCGGGGCCGGTCTCGGGCACGGCAACCAGGCCCAGGGTGCCTTCATACCGGAGCGCCATACCGACTTCATCTTCGCCGTTATCGGCGAAGAGCTGGGCTTTAAAATTTGCGCTCTGATCGTGCTTGCCTACGGCGTCATTTGTGTGCGGGCACTCTTCATCGCCTTGCAATCCAGAGGTGATCCAGCCGGGGCGGCCATAGCCATCGGTCTCATGTGCATGTTTCTCTTCCACTCTTTCATCAATATCGGCATGACCATCGGCATCATGCCTGTAGCCGGTGTGCCCCTGCCTTTCCTCAGTTACGGCGGCACGGCCCTCATTGTCGACCTGGTATCCATAGGACTCTTGCAGTCAATCTACTACCACAACCCCAAGGAGCAAAAGGACATCTGGGGTTAATCTCTTGTGGGCTCGAGGTATGGATTCTTGGCTCAATTGATGAAGGCAGTTACAGCACTTTTTCTCGTGGCGGCCTTCTCAGCCCTCCTGTTTAGGCCTGCGGCGGCCTCTCAGACAGACGTCAAGGCAGTTCTGCAAAAGCTTGACCAGCTCATGGAGCGGGAGAACTTCGCCGAGGCCCTGCCGCTGGTCAATTCGCTTTTGAAGACCCATCCGGGTAACGCTCGCGCCCTGAGAATCAGAGCCGACATCTATAGCACCACAAAGAAATATAAGCTGGCTTTGCGTGACTACGACAGACTCTTAGCCAAACCGGTGCCCCAGGGCAAGGATTACACCCACCGGGGCACTGTTTATCTGACCATGGGTGATCTGGTCAGGGCAGAAGCCGACCTTTTGCGGGGCATTGAATTGGAACAGGCAAGCCCGCCCGCCTACCGAAATCTGGCCGAGATCTATTTCAAGCAGGGCAAGAAAAAGGAAGCGGAAGCCGTGCTTTCTAAGATGGTGGCGGCTTATCCTGAGAACCTGAAGACCTGGCGATATAAGGGCGAAATTGACCTGCGCAACGGCAACGGTAAAGCCGCCCTGGCTGACTTTGACAATTGCATCAGGCTTTCCCCCATGAGCCATGTTTACTACCTGCAAAAGGGCGACGCGCAGATGCTCCTGAAAGACTACAAAGGGGCTCTTGCAACTTATACCAAAGCCCTAGAGATGGAGCCCTTCGAAGTAGAAGAAGTCTATTTAAAGCGGGCAAAGGCCTATGAGAAACTGGGCATGCTTAAAGAAGCTGCCGCAGATAGAGCCAGGCACTGACTCAAGGGCTCTTGCTACCTTCGGCGGAAAGTTGCTTGAGTCTCTCGAGGTGAGCTTTCAGAAGTTGTACTCTGACACTGGGCTCAGCTCTTTTTTCGTCGCCCCTAGAGAATATGGCAATGCTGGAGCTTGTGCTCCGTATTGTCTTCTCTAGGAATTTGTCCCGCCACTCTCGGCTCGAAGAGAGGAAGTTGTATTGATGATCCAGTTCGGCCTTTTGCAGGCGCTCCCGCTGCTCTCTATTCAAGGAGTCCAACTTCTCACCGGTTTCCACTTCGAACCTCAGCTCATAGGCCCAGTTGTTTGTTACTCCACAGAGCCTTTCGAAACTATCTAGATAAGCAAGAACATTGATTTTATCCCCGGCTTGGGCCAGTTCTTTTGCTAAATCCAGGCTCGGCCCGAAAGATTTGGTTTGGGGCGAGGCTATGTCTATGGCCGACTGGCGCAGGTGCCGGGCGGCAGCCTCAACATCATTTTCCTTCAAGGCAATACGCCCCAGAACTGTATGAGCGCGGTTAACGGCATTGCCATAGTTCCAGTTGTCTCTGTACTTTTCTGAAAGCGCGAGCAGTTCTCTTGCCGCTTCCCCAGCCCTCTGGTAATCCCCGGCGGCAAAGGCAAGTTCTGTGAAATTGGTCAAACTGTAAAACAAGTCTTCGCCCCGGCTGCCTTTCAATAGCTTTTCAGATTGGCAGTAAGCATCTTCTTCATGACCGTCCCAGAGGCTGTAGAGCAAAGCCAGTTGTTTTCTTGTCTCTTGAGCGGCAGGCTTTTTCTTAAGGGCCTTGAGAAGGCACTGTTCAGCCAGCTCTTTGTCATGGTGCAGGAAGAAATGGGCAGCATTGGTGAGCACCTTAATGTGGTTTGGCTTCAGTTCAATCTGTCTTAGCCATAAGACTTTCACGCTTTCATAGTCTTCATCTTCTTTGTGCGCTGAAGCGTATGGTAAGCCGGCGACGGCATGGTCACTGTGATGGCTGACGATATATTTGATGTGGTTTAGACGTTTGCGGCGGCTCTCCTCATTAACTATGTTGTCGGACCAGTACTTCCCTAGAAGCAAAAGGCGCAGTCTTAAATTTCCCGGCTCCTTAACAAGCCTCCCTTCTAATTCCTCAACCTGCTGGTCGCTCAGACCTTTGCCGGAGAGGCACAAATTGATGGCATAGCCGTTTTGAAAGGGGGGCAGGGAACCCAATAAATCTAGGATGCGGAGATAGATTTTCTTCTTGAAGCTTGCCATAGTTTCTAATTACTTCTCTCGTCCAACCTGCACCTTTGGCTCCCATGAAACCTGATCTTACCCCCATTTCATAGCGCACTCACGTTGTTTTCACAGGCAAGCAATTAGAGTGAAGCAGTCTTTTAACTCTCTATGAACCTTTGGGATTCATTTTTCTTGGGACGAAATATGGCTAAAGATCTAGCTGAAAGACCACAAGACCAGGTTGATTGCCAGGCAGAGTTCAGCCGGGCCGGGATAGAGCCTGCCGGAGTTTGCGATACGTCCTACAGCAGCCTGTTTGCCGAGTTTGCCCGCACGCGCACATTATCTGAGCCGGAGCGCAATCAGAAGTTGGCTGAACGACTGAAGGTGTTGGAAGAGAGCCCGATGGAGCCAAATGCTAAATTGGCAGGCTTTGCCGATGCCATGAGAGAGCGTATGAATAGCGGTCTGGGACCTACCCGATTCATTTCTGAGTCGCGGCTGAATTCACTGGAGAGAAAGCTTGCCAGCCAGGGTTTTGTCTTTTCTCCCTGGGGCGAGTCGGCTCGCAAGGCTTTGCATTCCGGCATAAAGGATATCGGAGAGCTTTATGCAAATAACAATGGCTTTTCAGAGGATGGTCGCATCTATCCCCAGGATCTGAGTAGATTGGCTGCCGGACCGATGCGCATGGAAATGCAGATAGCAAGAGAAGTATATGATCGCACTGTCAACGCCGTTCACCTGGTGGGGGTAGGTGTCAGTCAAGCTCTGGGTGACCCCTGGGGAGTTTCCGGTTACATACTGGCCTCACAAGTGAGCCATAGAATTGGTCGTTATGTCGTAGACAAAAGCGATTCATACTTCGCACCCGGCCGTCGGCAGCGCTGGGAACGCATCGGCGACAGCATTCAATTTATGGGACCATCAAATCACAAGCCGCTGTACAGACCGGATGTCCCCCGCTATCAAGTAAAGGCGGAACCGGGGCACTGAATTACCGCGTCCATCAAGGCTTCGGCTTGCGCTTGAGAAAGGGGCTGGTGGTGCGTTCTTTCACTACTTCGGTAGTGGTTTTGAGCGATTTCTCAAAGCCTTTGTCCGGGTCTAGATAGGGCGTAGCCGCAACACCATGGGCTAAGAGCAGCCGCAAGAGTTGTCCCATTTCCCTCACTTCCGGCTCTCGATTGGTTTCCATTGTGCGCAGGGCGCTTTTCAAGACGGCTGTCTGCCCTTCATCCTTCAGGCAGGCATCGACAATATCTATCAAGTCTGGTCTGGTGGGAAGCTTTTTGAGCAGCAGGTGAATTATCCAGGCGGAAAAATTATCCAGGTAGGGTCCGTAATACTTGAGGCTGCGCTGCGGGTGTTGAAAGGCCGGGGTGCCGGATTCAATGGCCTGGGATCTGGCAAGCTCAGGTACGTACATGGCGTCATAGTCTACGATTTTGAGGTCGTTATCCACCACCATCAAATTGTCGAAGCTCAAGTCACCGTGGGCGATGCCTTGCAGGCGCATGGTTTTAACCAGGTCGGCGAAGCGATCGGCAAGGAAACTGGCGGTAGCCTCATTTACCCTGGTTGCTCTCAGTTGATTGATAGTGCGCCCCTTGAACCAGTCCATTTTTAGAGCCGGGCACCACTGCCCGTTCACCTTGATGCCGCGGTTCAGATAATGCACCTGGGCGCCGTAGGGTCTGATACCACCCTTGAGGGCATTCTTGATGGCTTCATAGTGCTGTTCCCTTTCCGGCACATGATGCAGAAAGCACTTGAGCGCAATTTCTCGGTCTTCGCCCACGAAATGGTAAACGCGGGAATTTTTGCCCACGGCGGTATCTTCCAGGTAGCAAAAGGAATTGAGCAACTCCAGGTCTTCGAAGTTGGAAGCGTCTTTGACGGCTTCGTTGAAATCGCGGAAAGTGCCGTAGGAGAAGCCTCGACTGGTTGTGGGGGCGGCCGAACCTTCCGCTTTGGGGTTGTTCTTTTCTTCCCTCGCTTTTATCCAGACCGGCACCGTGCTGATGGCCGGCAAGGGAGCCAGATCGATAGGAGTAGTTAGATGTTCGCTGATGGTGGGAATCTCAGAAAGCGGCTTCTCGCAAAAGGAGCGCAGAAGCTTGCTTGTATTGCGCACTTCGGCGTGGGCACTGCTTTCCAGCAGGGAGAAGGCATAGGAGTTGAAGGGATTACCGAAGTCTTCCTGGCGGAAGAGCAAACATTCATCCCCACCGGCCAGTTTATGCCAGAGACTGGTATCCAGGCTGAGGCAGTGAAGGGAGGCAAAAATCACCCAGGCCGAGAAATTATCCATATGGGCGCCGTAGTCGCGCTTCAGGCGCCGGGGATGCTGGTAGTTATGGTGACCGAGTTCCAGGCTCTCCAGTTCGGCCAGGGTATCCACATAGAAGACATCGTAGTCCACCAGTCTGATGCGGTCCATATGCACCAGAATGTTGCCGTGCTGCAGGTCCATGTGGGCAAGACCGGCACCGGCCATGGTAGCAAGGAAGTCTTTGAAGTCTTTTTTGACATTGGCGATTCTGGCCGGGAATTGGATATTGGAGAGGATGTAATTCTCCAGGGTTTCCCCTTCTATCCATTCCATTTTGACGATGGGATACCAGGCCCCCAGGGCCTTCACCCCCTGCTTGATATATTCGAATTTGCAAAAATAGCGGCTATTTAGGGCTTCCAGCGCCTTCTCAATGGCTTTGTAGCGCAAGAAATGATCCTGGTGCCAGTGAAAACACTTTACGGCCCAGGCCTTATCATCTTTGACCACACGAAAAATGGAGGCGGCATTGCCGGTGATGGCTAGCGGCAGCCCCTCGTGGTTACAGTCGACGACGCTATCAATCAGGTCATCATCGGCAAAGCAAAGACCGGTGTCCCTGAGCGCCTCTACATAATCCCGCGTGTTTGGCCAGGGCATGAACTCAAGCTCCGCCGCAAGTAAGTGCACGCAGCAATTATATAGCTACATAGAACGCCCTGCCGACTAAAGCAGGTTTTCAATATCCTTTTCCAACTCCTCAGGTTTGACATTGGGAGCGAAGCGCTTCACCATGGTTCCATCCTTGTTTACCAGGAACTTGGTGAAATTCCATTTGATGGCTTCACTGCCGAGCATACCCGGTGCTTCTTCCGTCAAATACTTATAGAGCGGGTGGGCGTCCTTGCCGTTGACATCAATCTTCTCGAACATCTGAAAGTCGACTCCGTAGTTGCGGGTGCAAAAGGCGCCTATCTTGGCACTGTCACCCGGTTCTTGCCCGCCAAACTGATTGCAGGGGAAGCCAAGTACCGCCAGCCCCTTCTCAGAGTACTTCTTGTTTAGGGCTTCCAGTCCGGCATACTGGGGAGTAAACCCGCATTCAGAGGCGGTGTTGACGATCAGCATTACCTTGCCCTTGTACTTTGAGAACTCAATCTCATTACCATCAAGAGCTCTGGCTTTAAATTCGTAAATCTTGCTCCCGTCCACTTTACTATTCTCCTTCTTCGCCTGCCCGGCAAAGCTCAAAAGTCCCGCTAGTGCGCCTGCGGCTAGTATTGCCGTCAAAACTGTTCTTCTGCTCATTTTTACCTTCACTCACCGCAGCTCAGTTTACCTAATGTTAGAAGAATGAACTGTCTTTATGAAAAGGGTGTGAACAAGGCGCTATCATTTAATGGTTTCCTGTGAATACTTGAGTGCATTTGCCATGAGCATCAAAGAGAAAATTTCCGCTGATTTGAAAGACGCCATGAGAGCCAGAGACCAGTTGCGTCTTGACACATTGCGTTCGGTGCTTTCTGCCTTCACCTACAAGAAGGATGCCCTCGGCAGAGAGCTTACAGAGCAAGACGAACTGGATGTTTTGAGCAAGCTGGTCAAACAAAGAGCCGACTCTATTGAACAGTTCGGCAAAGCCGGTCGGCAGGAACTGGTGGAGAAGGAAAGCAAGGAAAAGGAAATTATCACGGCCTATCTGCCCGCACAGCTTTCTGAAGCGGAAGTACGGGAAAAGATCAAGGCTATTGTTGCCGGTCTGGAGCCTGGTCAGGCCAATCAGGGTGCCGTGATGAAGGCGGCCATGCCGCAGCTCAAGGGCCTGGCCGATGGAAATCTGGTCAAGAAAATTGTCGGTGAAGTGCTGGCCGGCTAGTAGCTGACTGGTTCATTTCCTCATGTTGAGGCTGTAGCAATTGAACGAAAGTGCTCTCCTCGCTGCCTGATAAACACTGGAGCAGGCCGCGCAATTTGTTCCAATCATTTGTCTGTTCGAAAGGGAACGGTTTCGGGCTGGCTGTTTTTGGCTGTCCAAAAGTAGGCTATTGAGGTTTTGGACGGTGGGTATAATCCGTACACCACTTTTGGACGGATAAAATGCCACGAGTTTTTGCATATTGTAGGGATTCAACCGCTGACCAGAGCCCTAAGAAACAGGCTCTGGAGATTATGGCGAATTCCCCATGGGCGTAATCAAAAGTCTTTTTGATATTGAGCGCGTTGCGAATGAGCTTACTGAAGAACAGCGCAAAGATATCCGCCAACGTCTGGCCAAACCAAAACTTGCTCTTCTCAAACTCTGGCTCGATGAAAACTTTAACAAAGAACCCCCTAAATCCAAGCTCTCCGATGCTATCGCCTACACCCTCAAGCGCGGGGATGCACTCTGCCTCTACGCCGACACCGGCTAAGTCGATATCTCCAACAATGCCTGCGAGCGTTCGATAAAACCCGTTGTTCTTGGCAGAGCGAATTGGCTCTTTGCCGGCTCTCTGGAGGGCGGCCATACTTCCGCGATTCTCATGAGCCTCGTGCAAACCTGTGAGCGACTCAAAATAAACGCCTTCGAGTATTTCAAGGATGTCCTCACTCGCTTCCCAAATGCCAATATGCGTGACCTGGACGACTTCCTTCCGGACCGATGGCTGGCACTTAGACAAAGTAAGCAGCAAGGCTAAGACTTCTCTCCCGCACGCACGAAAACCGCCTTCAATACTGCATCATCCCATCCTCTGTTTCAAGGGGTGTGCTTGCTGCAACGGTTTCGAGCTGGTAGCGACGGTCCGAACGGACACTTTAATTCCGAGAGAACCGCGACATCTAATTCCGAAAGTTACACACCTAATAAATTCGAATTTCGTTGGCGCTTGCATGATGTATAGAGAAGAAAGCATTATTTGCTTTGACAAGTGTCCAGCTTGAAGTGGATCAATTTTCGCGGAGCGGGTCAAGCATTTCCGGCCGATCCAGAGTTTTTCTCGTATTGACGTCCACGGAGGTTGGAGACATCCTTACCAGTCGTCATTAAGCAGCCCTGCGTGGGCTGTCAATTAATCGTCGTCGTTTTCTTGTATTTCGAAACCGATAGGCGCTATGTCTGGATGTTTTCTCACTATCTCCTGAATTACTCTAGCCATTATCTGATAAATAATGTCTGCTATCGTGTTGATATATTCTTGCTTAGCCTTCTTGGATTCTTTGCTCTCGCGAACTAAGGCAATGGTTCTATTTAGAAGAACTAGGACATTCATTAATGAGTCTACTATCTGAAGCGATAAGTCTCGATTCTTCAACATTCACACACACACCGTACTTGAAGTGCCGCGCCCACAGAAGGCGGAGCATTTTTTGTTCTGTAAATTCAGTCCCGGAGCGGTTTAATCTTTCTGGTGTCATATAGCTCGAAGACCTGATTTTGAATATACCACAAAAAAGACAATTAACAGGTGAAGATTTTCGAG